>Ga0116185_1002509_pt1 | contig 16940 bp, 12 predicted proteins | sample AD_JPNNA7_MetaG_FD_89754 | JGI IMG/M metagenome (GOLD analysis project Ga0116185, IMG submission 89754) | Active sludge microbial communities of municipal wastewater-treating anaerobic digesters from Japan - AD_JPNNA7_MetaG | ecosystem: Engineered > Bioreactor > Anaerobic > Digestate | place... | reverse complement strand
GAAATCCTAAATTTCTTTCTCAAAATCCACCGGCAAAGCATCTTGAGCCCTGGGCCAGAAAAGAAGCGTTGTTTAATCTTGAAATGATCAAGCATCTTCCCTTGCTTGCCTGGGATAATATTGAAATAAGAAAAGTAAAATCCTATAAAGCAGATTCAACGGATTATCAGTTAAAGGTTAGCTTTAAGAACATAGGAAAATTGCCTACTGCTCTTAAGCAGGCTCATCTGGTAAAAATTGTGGCCGAAGATAAAGTGGTACTTGATATCAATCAGTCCTCTTCACAGAAAAGTGATGCAGACTGGAAGATTATAGGAGGGGGACGTGACGGCTATTCTGTCAGCACAATAACGCCACAACTAAAACGGGTGTCCAAAAATGTTCCCTATACCAACGGAGGAGATGTTACAACTGCAGTCTTTAATATTCGAGTTTATAAAGGAGCTGAACTTTCTGGTAAAGCCAGCGTGATCTCAACCCGTGGAGGCATCTTGAAGAATAGAAGTTTTATTATCAATTAACTCAGTGTGCTGCTGAAATTATGCTTCATTAATGGTAAATTGTATGATAGCATGACCTTAAAAGGAGTTTCTGCATGAATGCGTTTGGGATACATAATAGATTTAAATTAATTATGTAACATGAAACAATAATTAATTCTCAGACTAATACCCACGTTTAATTAAACCATAAAAAATATAAATCGTGAAACACATTATTCATTTTGGAAAGTATAAGATCATCCCCGTTTTAATATGTGGGATAATAATGGGATCCTGCAACAGGAAGCCAACTACCACAATGAGTACATCTGGTGAGATGAAACTGAAATCAAGATGGATTAAAGAACATCTGATAAAGGATAATCCCCTATTGCCATTTTCCTTTCTATACGATGGGGAAGCTTCTTCTGAACTGCTAAAAACATGGCAGACGAAAACAGAAGTAAATAAACTTGATAATGACCGCACTCAATATACTTACATCTGGACAGATAGCATAACCGGATTGGAAGTTCGTTGCATGTTAGTCGAATATTCAGATTATCCCTCTGTGGAATGGACAGTTTATTTCAAGAATAATGGGAAAGACAATACTCCTTGTTTACAAAATATTCAGGGTTTGGATACAAGGTTTGAGAAACGTGTCAAAGGTGATTTTATACTGCACTGTAATAAGGGTGATTGGAATACAATTGAGAGTTATGAGCCATACTTTGAGGTACTTGGACCTAATTCAAGCAGGCGTTTTGTCCCGGCAGGGGGCCGACCTACCAATGGACCTGAGGGATGGCCCTATTATAATTTGCAGATGCCGGGTAGTGGAATAATAATTGTTGTGGGTTGGCCTGGTCAATGGGCCTCTTCCTTTACACGTGATGATAATAATGGTCTGCAGGTTGTGGCAGGGCAGGAGCTAACCAGTCTTTATCTTAAACCGGGAGAGGAAATCAGAACACCTTTAATTGTACTTCAATTCTGGCAGGGATCTGATAATAACCGGGCACATAATCTATGGCGCAGGTGGTACATGGCTCATACTATTCCGATAATAAATGGGGAACCGCCTAAGCCCATGACACGCATTCAGCTAGCACCTGATCTAAAGGGTAGCGAGGAAGAGCAATTTATTGAAGCACAGGCGTTTGAAGATGCGGGAATTGATGTAGACCTTTACTGGCATGACGCAGGATGGTATCCCTGTGATGGGGTATGGCATAGAACTGGCACATGGGAGATGGACAAGAGCCGTTTCCCAAACGGATTCAAGCCAATTGCCGACTGGATACATGCCAGGGGCAAGAAATTGATTGTCTGGTTTGAACCTGAAAGGGTTGGTGATCCAAATAGCTGGCTGGCAAGAAATCATCCTGAATGGCTTCTTGGTGGAAAACTTCTGAACCTGGGTAATCCGGAAGCACAGCAATGGGTGATTGAGAAGATTGACAGTATTATAAAAGGGAATGACATTGACTTCTATCGTCAGGATTTTAATATGGATCCCTTGAGTTATTGGAGGGCGAATGACTCAACTGACAGACAGGGTATTACTGAGAACTTTCATGTTCAGGGTTATCTGGCATTCTGGGATGAACTAAAAAGAAGAAATCCGAATATGCTGATAGATGCATGTGCTTCGGGTGGTCGCCGTAATGATTTGGAAACTATGCGAAGGGCAGTACCGCTTTTACGCAGTGATTTTGTCCCATTTAGCCATTGGGAAGGTCAGCAGGCACAAACATATGGACTCTCACGTTGGCTTCCCTATTTTGGCTTGCGTGTTGGATTCCCGGATTCTTCAATTTCCAAATATGTATACCGCAGCTTCCTGATGCCATTTTATGGCATTGTAAGGGCTCTGAAGGTACAAGATAGCAGTTTCCATGGGGAGATGGCATACGCTGATATGAAGATGGCTAAGGTAGCCGAAGAAGAATTCCACAAGGTTGCACCCATGATGTTTGGAGATTATTATCCACTGACACCTTACAGTCTGGAACTTGATCAATGGATGGCATGGCAGTTCGACAACCCGGAGCAGGGAGAGGGATTAATCCAGGCTTTCCGGCGAGAAAACTGTGAAGACTCTGTAAGAACTTTCAAGCTCAGCGGTCTGAATTCCAAGGCACAATACGAGGTCACCAATTTTGATGTTGAAAAAAAGACAATTATTTCTGGCAAAGAACTTATGGGAGATGGACTCAAGGTGGAAATCAGAACTAAGCCAGGTGCAGCTTTGATTTCATACAAACAAATTTAAATAGCAGGAAGATATTATCAGGTGAAATAGATTATAAAGAAATAACCATTGATATGAAAACTCAACCTTACAATCCGGGATTATTCTTTACATCTGCATTATTATGTGTAATAATGTTTCTCTCGTCATGCAATAATCCGGAATTATTGACTTCAAGAAGCGAAATGAAACTAAAGTCAAAGTGGATAAAAGAGCATTTACTTGACAAGAATCCCAAATTCCCATTTTCCTTTGTTTACGAAGGGAAGCATTCAGATGAACTGCTTGGAACATGGAAGAAAAAAACAGAAGTAGAAAAGCTAGATAACACGCGCACACAATATACTCATGTATGGATTGACAGCAAAACAGGACTGGAAGTTCGATGTGTGTTAGTAGAGTATTCAGATTATCCTGTTGTTGAATGGACAGGTTATTTTAGGAATACGGGAACAGATAATACGCCACTGCTGAAAGATATCACTGGATTAAATACCAAGTTCTATCGTGAAACAGACGGTGAGTTTATACTTCACCACAATCTTGGTGATGTTGGAAGAAAGGAGAATTATATGCCCATCACTGATTCCCTTCTTCCGGGTTTAACAAAAGAATTCGCTTCGTCAGGCGGAAGACCAACCAATATAGCCTTCCCATACTATAATCTGCAAATGCCAGGCGGAGGAGTAATAATAATTGTGGGCTGGCCCGGCCAGTGGGCATCTTCCTTTATACGTGATGATAATAACGGTTTGCAGGTTGTGGCAGGGCAGGAAAAGACCAATCTATATCTAAAACCTGACGAAGAGATAAGAACACCTCTGATTGTCCTCCAGTTTTGGCAGGGATATGACAATAACCGGGCACAAAATATGTGGCGTAGGTATTACATGGCGCACATTATACCTAAAATTAACGGGGAACCACCAAAAGCTATGACGCGAATACAGCTTGACCCTCACTATAATGGTAATGAAGAGGGGCAATTTATTGAAGCCCAGGCGTTTGAGGATGCAGGAATAGATATTGATCTTTACTGGCACGATGCTGGATGGTATCCCTGTGATAATGTATGGCAGAGAACTGGCACCTGGGAAATAGACACGACCCGTTTTCCAGACGGATTCAGGCCAATAGCTAAATGGGTACATGACAGGGGCAAGAAATTTATTGTCTGGTTTGAACCTGAAAGGATTGGTGATCCAAACAGCTGGCTGGCACTAAATCATCCTGAATGGCTTCTCGGTGGAAAACTCCTGAACCTGGGTAATCCGGAAGCACAGCAATGGGTGATTGAGAGGATTGACAGCATTATAAAGGGAAATGACATTGACTATTATCGGCAGGATTTCAATATAGCTCCACTGAGCTTTTGGAGAGAAAACGATTCTATTGACAGACAGGGCATAACGGAAAATCTTCATGTTCAGGGATATCTTGCTTTCTGGGATGAGCTGAAAAGAAGGCATCCTGATATTCTTATAGATGCCTGTGCCAGTGGTGGTCAGCGAAATGATCTTGAGACAATGCGGAGAGCAGTTCCTCTATTACGCAGTGACTATGTGCCATACCATACCTGGGAAGCACAGCAGGCACAGACATTTGGTATAGCGTCATGGTTGCCGTATTTTGGTTCACGGATCGGTTATGTTGATGCTCCTATTGCAAAATATGCATACCGGAGTTACCTGATGCCGGTATTGGGTATTGTAAGGGATCTTAAGGGACGTTTGCCGGGAGCAGAATATTCTGACATGAGGCTTGCCAAGGTAGCCGAAGAAGAATTTCACAAGGTTGCACCTATGATGTTTGGAGATTATTATCCACTGACCCCTTACAGTCTGGAACTTGATCGATGGATGGCATGGCAGTACGATAACCCTGAGCATGGAGAGGGATTAATCCAGGCCTTCCGGCGAGAAAACTGTGAAGACTCTGTAAGAACTATTAAACTCAATGGCCTGGATACTAAAGCACAGTACAAGATTACGGATTTTGATTTTGAAGGGACCCAGATAATTCCCGGGAAAGAACTTATGAACACCGGCCTTATAGTAAACATAAAAGATAAGCCAGGCTCAGCCTTGATTACTTATGAGATTTTACTAGATGAGTAATTATTCAGGCTGTAATATAATCTAGGGAGTAGTTGTGTTTCCCAAAATTGGGACTTATTGCAGAGCATCCCTTTCCTGGCTGGAACAAGACCAGCGATTGTCTGAAACTTATGAATAGAATTGGAAACTTAAATCCTGTAGAAGCGTGATAAAACAATCTCATTATAAGAATAAAAAGAGCATAGTACTCGAAAATAAGTATATCAGGGCTGAGTTTATTCCCAACCCGGGAGGTAAATTATCTTCCCTCATAAATAAAAAAACCGGATTTGAGTATTTGGTGCAACGGGGGAATACAATTTACTGTGATCAGCCATTTGATGGAGTGTATGTCAAAGGAGAATGTAGTGGTTATGATGACATGTTTCCGACTATAGATACATGCTTTTATGAAAATGAACCATGGAAAGGTGTTAAAATGGCTGACCATGGTGAAGTGTGGTCGTTGCCATGGGAATATAAAATTGAAAAGAATTCATTATGCCTGTCCGTGTCTGGTGTACGGTTCCCTTATAGCCTTACAAAGAAAATACACTTCAGCAGTCATAACAGATTAAGAATAGATTATTCCTTAGTAAATAATAGTCCATTTGATTTTGAGTTTCTGTGGGCTGGCCATATGATGTTTAATGTTGAGGAAGGAACCAAAATAGAAGTCCCAACTGATTGCAAACAGACTATCACTATATTCTCAAACAGAGGAAGAAAATTTGGAGACCTTAATGACTGGCCATATTTCAGGAATACAGACGGAACCTCTTATAAAGCAGATGTTGCCAGGCCAAAGGAAATCATGGGGAAAGAGAAATTCTATTTTACAAACAAGCTCAAAAATGGCTGGTGTAAATTGGTATATCCGAATAAAAAGGAATTGAAAGTCTTCTTTACTGCCAAAACGGTTCCATATCTTGGGATTTTCATAAATGAAGGCGGATGGGACGATTTGTATAATATTTTTATAGAGCCGTGTACTGTTGCTTATGACCGCCCTGATTTGGCAAAAAAGTTTGGACAGATCAGTAAAGTTGGACCATCTGGCAAATATACATGGTATATAGATATAATGATTTGACTTGAAATACTTTCAGAATCCATTTTTCGAATTCATTTACAGGATTTTTACAATTGCCCGATTTCGTAGGTTAATAAAAGTAAATGGAAGGATATTATAATAAACTATTAAGAATAAATCTGACTAGCTGTAATTATTCTGAAGAAGAGATTGCTGACGATGTTCTAAAGGTAAATATTGGTGGGAAGGGATTGGGAGGCTACTTTATGTTGAAGGAGATCCCAGATATTATCTCTCCCTTTTCTCCGGACAATAAAATAATATTTATCACAGGTCCTGCAGCTGGGACAAAGCTATGGGGTAACTCCAGGTATGGAGTTTTTTCGAAATCACCACAGACAATGATTTTCGGGGAATCATATTCCGGTGGCAAAGTTGCACCCCAAATGAAATCCACGGGGTATGATGTAATTATTCTTGAAGGGAAGAGCCCTTTGCCTGTTTATCTGGAAATATCCGATAAATGGGTTAAGTTTCATGATGCCACTCATTTGTGGGGAAATGAGACTTATGCGACTGAAGATCAGATTTTAAAAGAAATTAATGTTCCGGGAGCCCAGGCAATTGTTATTGGCCCGGCTGGCGAAAACCTTGTAAATTTCGCAGTTATTGAAAATAATTTTTGGCGTTCTGCAGGCAGGACTGGAATGGGAGCTTTGATGGGATCCAAAAAAGTGAAAGGCATTGCTTTCCATGGCAGTAGTAAGTGCGAAATACATAATCCCGATTTGCTTCTCGAAATAAACAAAAAGATCTCAGAACATATTAAAATTAGTCCGGCGACAGTAACTTCTTACCGTAACGAGGGAACACCTATGACGGTTAAAGTAACAAGTTTATCAGGTAGTTTCCCTTCCAACTACTGGACAACCGGTACTTTTAAGGAATGGAAGAAGTTGACATCTGCCTATATGAATGAACACTTCGATGTTAAATCAAAAGCATGTCCAAATTGCTTTATGTCATGTGGTAAACTAAGTTCGGTCAGAAGCGGAGCTTATAAAGGATTAACTGTTGAAGGCCCTGAATATGAAACAATATATGCTTTCGGCGGATTAAACTGTTTGGGGTCACTGGAAGAAGTCGTATATCTTAACGATTTATGTGACAGGCTGGGTATAGATACTATAACTGCAGGTAATGTTACTGCATTTGCTATTGAAGCATATAAAAGGGGAAAGTCAGATTTTGAAATTGATTATGGTCAGACTGAGAGAGTAGCTGAATTATTGAAAATGATTGTTTATCAAAAGGGGGTTGGGAAGGTTTTTTCAAAAGGAGTAAGAGGCGCAGCAAAAGAATTAGATCTTGAAGATATTGCTGTCCATGTAAAAGGCCTGGAACCAGCGGGATATGAACCTCGTGTCTTAAAAGGAATGGGACTGGCATATGCAGTCTCCAGCAGGGGGGCCTGTCATCTCCGTGGAACTTTTTATAAAGCTGAATTATCAGGGCAGATTCCGGCAGATACAATTGAAGGCAAGGCAAAACTTTTTATTGACTGGGAAGACAGGTGTACATTATTTGATTGCCTCATACTCTGTAGGTTTTATAGGGATTTTATTAAATGGGATGAATTGAGTATGATAATTGAGGCGACAACAGGGATGAAGTATAATAAGGAGGAACTTGGAGAGATTGCCAATCACATTACCACGCAGGCAAGAAGATTTAATGTCCGTGAAGGAATTACCGGTAAGGACGATAACCTCCCCCCAAGATTTTATAAACCACTTGAAGATTCTGGTAAAGTAATTAAAGAAGAGGAGTTGAATAAGATGTTACAGGATTATTATAAACTACGTGGTTGGGATGAGACTGGGATACCAAAGTCTTGATTATCTGGCTTTAAACCGTAATCTCGATAGATTGCCCTATGAAACCGACCCCCACGATAACTGTAAGTCAGAGACCAAACAATGTTTTTGGCTTAACAAAGTAAAAGTTATTAGAGTTGACCTATAGTGTTTATGTAAATCAATTAAGCAAGGATAAAATGAATATACAAAAGAATTTTTCGGTTCAAGGCAAACGGGTACTGGTGACTGGTGCAGGAACAGGTATCGGACGTGGTATAGCACTTGCATTCGCGGAAGCAGGTGCGCATGTAGTGTTCCATTATTCGCACAGTGCAAAGGGAGCAGTTGAGGCTGAAGCGAAAGCTAAAGAAATGGGGATAAGAACCAAGATTATGCAGGCTGATTTTACAGATATTGAGTCAGTAAGATCCCTGGGAAGACAAGCCATTGATTTTTTGGGTGGAATCGATGTGCTGGTAAATAACTCTGGTATTACTTTGAACATGCCTTTCCTTGACGTGACCTCTGAGCAATATGAAACATTGTTTGCGGTAAACATCCGTGCATTATTCTTTTTGACTCAGACAGTTGTGCCAACTATGATAAAGCAAGGGAATGGTTGTATAATAAATATATCCTCAGTACACGCCTTTGCTGGAATGAGAGAGCATTCTGTTTATGCAGCCACCAAAGGTGCTATTAGCAGCTTTACCCGTCAACTTTCCATTGAGTTGGCTCCTCGAGGCATTCAGGTCAATGCCATTGCTGCAGGTTCAATTGAAGTTGAGAACCACCCCAAAGTAATACCAGAATATATTCCGGGGGGAAGATCTAAGCGCATTCCCATCGGATTCAAGGGTGAACCATACGATATTGCCAGTCTGGCCATATTCCTGGCTTCGGAAAGTAGCCGGTATATTATCGGTCAGACGATTGTTGTGGATGGTGGATTAATAGGGTATTTGCCCATGACAGATGACTTCACTACTCCGCTTAGTTCTACCTTTGGTAAAGGCTATGTGAATCGATGAGTACGGAATCTTCATTAAAAGACAGGTGTGTAGCTTTCAAAGAAGGAAGCCCGGTGGTTATTCGGCTAGATGCCGTGAGCCGTCCAATGCTTCCCGAGGAACGTGACATACTAGCTTCAATTGATGCTGAGGTGGTTGAAGCTGAGGATATGGATCAGGAAACAGTTAAAGATCACGCGGATAGGGCAGATGCGGTAATTGTTACGGCCAAATCACTTAAAGCACCAGTTATTGAGAAGCTAAAAAGATGCCGGGTGATCTCGCGAATGGGAATCGGGACAGATAAAATTGACGTGAAACAGGCATCCCGACAGGGTATTTGGGTGACCAACTTACCTGGCTTCTGTGTAGAGGAAGTTGCTGACCATACAATGGCACTGTTATTGTCAGCTGCGAGGCAATTGAAAGAGTTCGAAACTGCAATGCGTTCCGGATTCCGTCCTCAGGTGAATCCGAATATTTCCATACATCGATTATCTTGTTGTAAATTGGGTATTGTGGGTTTTGGACATATCGGGAAAGAGGTCGCCAGGCGTGCCAAGAGTTTCAACCTGAACATCTTGGCGTGTGACCCGGCTCTTACTGAAGGTGTTGCAAAGGAATATGGGGTACAGAAGGTTGAATTGGATGAGTTGCTCAGTAAGTCTGACTTTGTTGCCCTGGTTTGTCCGCTTACGTCACAGACGAGTGGTATGATGAATGCAGAGCGATTTCAAATGATGAAAAAAACAGCTGTTCTCATTAATACAGGGCGGGGTGGACTGATAAATGAAGCTGATCTTGTTTATGCACTTAAGATGGGAATAATACGTTTTGCAGCATTGGATGTATTCGACTGTGTTGATGTTTTGGGTCCTGGCAGGTTTCCAACAGACCATCCTCTGTTTCAACTGGAGAATGTGTTGATGACTCCACATGTTGCTGCAATTTCTTTTGAGATGATATATGAACAAAGACGACGTGGCACTAAAACAGTTGTAGATGTTTTGTGTGGCTACCGTCCGGAACATCTTGTCAATCCTGAAGTAATCCCATGGTTTGAAAGGGACCAATCGGTAAAGTAAGAATTATGAAAATCTCAGTATTACCAGTATCGTTTTTTGCCGATTTGAAGTCTGGCAAAATGTCACTGGAGGAATGTGCTGGACTGGTCGCGGCATCTGGTGCACAGGGCATAGACTTGAGTCCAATCATATTGGGCAGTATTAATTCAGCGGCCATTAAACGGGCAAGGATAGTGGCAGAAAAGGCAGGGTTGGAAATTGGAATGTTAGTAGCCTATACGGACTTCAGCCATCCTGATCCATCAGTGCGAAAACAGGAATCAGATAATGTGATTGAAATAATCAGAGTGGCTTCCGAACTTGGAGCTCAGTTTGTGAGGCTGACAGCCGGACAAGCCTATCCAGAAACGAAGCTGGAAGAAGGTATAAGTCAGGTGGTTGACGGATTGCTTGGAACATTGGAAGAAGGAAGAAGGCAAGGTGTTAGACTCGTATTTGAAAACCATTCCAAACCTGTAGCATGGAGATATCCGGATTTTGCGTGGCCTATGAAGGTTTTTCTTGAAATATCAAGGAGGACAGAGGGAACTGAATTGGGTATTCTATTCGACACTGCTAATCCTGTAGCGCGTGGCGATGACCCGCTTGAGATACTTAATCCGGTTATTAACCGTGTTAATTATGTGCATGCATCGGATTCACTCGCAAAAGGAAGTTTTGAACCAGTACTTCTTGGAACAGGAGTGGTACCATTTGATTCTATATTCGCTCGTTTGAAACAACAAGGTTATGCCGGATGGATTTCTGTGGAAGAAGCTAGTCGGTCAGGGCCCGAAGCAGTCCAAAAAGCAGTACATTTCGTAAGATCTAAATGGGCTTCCGTTCTTCATGATAATAGAACCGGATGATAATGTTAACGCAGTAAACTTAGCAGTTAATCAGCAAGATTGTGTATTCATATATGAGATAAGCATCAGGCAGATGTCGCCAAAAGCAAATCCTTGGCATTGATAACAAATTTATAAACTGTGTAAACTCTTTAATGCAACTTGGTAATCATTAAATAAAAGAAAGGTACAATATGGAATTCATGTTAAATTCGTGTAATAGAAAAGAGATTGAAGAAGCTCTGTCGTGGGGAATCGTCAGAGGTATTACAATGAATCCCTCAATGCTTGGGCGTTCTGGAGGGAGTTTTCTTGAAACTTTCAAACAGATCAGGGCGATGACAGACGTAAAGGTTTTTGCTCAGGTGGTTGCGGAAGATCCGCAAGGGATTTTGAATCAGGGTCGGGCCCTGGCCAGTCTTGGCGATAATATTATCGTGAAGGTACATACAAATATAAATGGTATTAAAGGCATGCAATTGCTCAAGTCTGAGGGTATTCCTGTCTGTGCAACAGCTGTTCACTCAGTAATTGAAGCACTTGTTGCCGGAGCCGTTGGTGCAGACTATGTAGCTGTGTTTGTGGGACTGTTAGCAGAAGTGGATGGGAACGACTCCAACCAACTGCTTACGGATATCCATCGCGCCTATACTGAGTCACGCTTTAGTACAAAAATAATGGCCGCTGCACGAACTGTGAATCACTTAGTTCACTCGGCAACTATAGGAATAGATGCCGCAACCAGTCCATTCAGTATTTGGTCGAATTTTCTTAATAATATACATACCCGTAATCGATGGAATGCTTTTTCGAGTGACTGGAAAAAAGCCTTTGGTGACCGGACCTGGGCAACTGAACTCTCAGACAAAAGATGAATCAAATATGCTTATTAGTGCCACTATTACTGATTCTGGTTCGTCTTTTTCGCCTATACTGTTTACAGGTGATCTTGTTGAAAGGATAAAGCATGTTGCAGCGTTAGGATTCAAAGGAGTAGAACTGCATATCAGAGATCCATTAGCATGCAACCTTAAGGGAATCAGGGATGCATTGGAGAAGAGCGAATTGACACTGACAACAATTGGTACAGGCCGGTCATATTCGGAGGACAGAATCAGTTTTTGTGATCCAAACCCGGTAATTCGAGGGATGGCTATTGCCAGGATTCAGGCTATAACGGACATATTTGGTGATTTTAAACCTAAGATAATAATAGGCCTTATTAGGGGGTTAATAGCTCATGCCCCTTCTCCGGCACAGGGGATCGAGTGGATTAATGAAGCATTAGAGGCTTGTGCTTCATATGCGGTTCGGCAAGAAGTGATTATTTTAATTGAAGCAGCTAATCGATTCGAATTAGACTATTTACATACAGCTGAGGAAGTTTGCTCCGTAATTGAACAATTAAATAGACCGAACCTGAAGCTTTTACTTGATACATTCCATATGAATATTGAAGAAAGGTCGTTTATAGAACCGCTCAGATTATTTGCATTACATCTTGGACATATGCATTTCAGTGATAACAATCGGAAATATCCGGGTGCCGGTATGATTGATTTCAAAGAGATACTAAGAATTCTGAAAGAAATTGGATTTGAAGGTACGGCAGCATTCGAATGCCTGCCGCAGCCTGACCCTGATACTGCAGCCTTGCGGGCTCTTGAGACACTTTCATCATCGCCATTATAAATAATAATTCGATAGCATTAAAAGAGAGTATTAAAATTATGAATGTCTGTAATGGTAAATTAAAAAAGAGGCTATTAGATGGGGAAATACTGGTGGCAGCTCAAACTAATATGTTTCAATCGACTGCTGTTGTAGAGATATTATCTGAAGCAGGTTACCAAATGATAACAATTGATCTTGAACACAGCGCACTTACGATTGAAAATGTATCTGAACAAGTCCGACTAGCACGTGCTTTAGACATACCCTGTATGGTCAGAGTTGCTACGCCTGATTATGATAACCTTAGCAGGGTATTGGATCAGGGTGCTGATGGATTATATGTTCCGCGCATCCGTAGTGTTGATGAAGTGAGGAGTATTATAAGGTTAATTCATTATCCACCTGAAGGAGAACGGGGTTTAGCAGGATATGGTTGTCCGCTTTCCAAATATCGTGGATGGTCCACTAAGGCAGAGCAGGTTCGTGTCGTCAATGAAAACACTGTACTGGGTATCCAGATAGAAACAAAAGAGGCTCTGGATCATATGGAAGAGATTCTTGCTTTGAATGGCATAGATGTAGCTGTGATTGGGTGTGATGATCTGACAGCCGCTCTGGGGATTCCCGGCGAAACAAGCAATCCCCTTTTTATTGAGGCAGTAGAACGATTCATCAGCCTTTGTCAAAAGAACCATATTGCACCCGGTGTTCCTTGTTCGACACCTGAGGCTGCCTTTGAATGGATCAGGCGTGGTATGCGTATTCTTTGGTACGGACTTGATGCTGGATTGCTGTGGGAGGGGGCTTCACGTAGAATTAATGGTTTGCGTGAACAATTGTCCGGTACAGAGTTTGAAAAACTTCAGAAATGAGTATTGCTGAATACATAAAAGAGAAGCAATTAAACAGAGACGAATTAGCCATATGGTTTTTAGGACAAGCGGGATTCTGTATTAAAACCATGAGTGATGTAGTGATGTTGATTGATCCTTATCTCAGCAATTATTGTCAGATGAGATTTGGTTTCAAACGCATGATTCCCAGTATTCTTCACCCGGATGAATTAGCACCTGACCTAATGTTAATCACGCACAAACACGCAGATCATCTGGATCCTGATAGCTTGCCTTTTTTTGTCCGGAACGAAAAAACATGTTTCATTACTGCTCCAGATTGTCGTGAAGCCCTCGATCGGGAAATTGTTCCGCTTGAACGCAGATGCGTATTGCGGATTGGAGATGAAACAGAGCGATTAGGAATAAGAATCAGAGCAGTTTATGCTGATCACGGAGATCTTGCGCCGGACGCAGTCGGATATGAAGTGCATATCCTTGGGAATGTGATTTATTTCGCTGGTGACACAAGTTTCCGCCCAAAAGAAATTACTGCATCATTGAGCGAACAGCCAGATATCATGATCACACCAATTAATGGCGAATATGGCAATATGAACGGAAATGAAGCCTGTAAACTGGCATCACGAATTAGAGCGAAGGTTCTTATAGGATGTCATACAGGTATGTTTATTGAGCATGGTGGCGATCCGGCAGGATTTGTCTTGACAGCTGCCAAAAGATTGAATAATGCCTTGGCAATGGTTATGGCACCGGGTGAGGAATTACTCTATAGCAGAGAACGAGGTATCTGCGGGCAGTCTGTTCAAGATCCCCTGAGTAACAGTCGTTATAAACTGATTATCAATCAATAGAAGAGAAATTTGATCAAGTCGCGAAATCCGGAAGATTGAGCTGTAATAGTCAGATATACAACCTTTTTTGCTTTATTATTCGACTAAAAACTTTTCAGCTGATTTTAAAAATTCCTCGTCAATATCAGCTCCTAAACCATTAGCTTCCGGTATTTCCCATGATAAATCATTTCCACGTTTGATTCCACCTATTGTCGGATCATCTTTAAAAAGGAGATCTGAATCTATATCATATCGCTGTATCATTTTATTGGCAAGGGCAAAATGAACAAGTGCTGTCAGGCCTAACCTTGTTTCACTCATGCAGCCAACCTGACATATCATATCTGATGATTCTGCAATTGCAGCAATTTTAAGAGCATTATAGATACCCCCTGACTTAGATAATTTAATATTAATAAAATTGCAGGCATTGTGTTTTGTACATCTCATTGCATCTCTATGGTCAAAGACAGATTCATCAGCCATAATGGGAATTGGACTATTCAATGTCACTCTGGCCATTCCATCAATATCATCTTTGGGAAGTGGTTGTTCGGCATATTCAATATTATATTTTTCTATACCTCTTAAGATTTTAATGGCTTCACTTTCATTCCAACCTTGGTTAGCATCGACATAAATCGGGACCTCATAGCCTATTTTTTCTCGTATTGCCTTAATCCTTTCAATATCATTCTCTGCGGCTCCTAATTTGACCTTGATTGTCGTAAATCCTCTTTTAACTTCTCTTAAAGCCTTATCAGCCATTATTTCAGGAGTATCAAGATAAACAGTTGCGCCAGGATAAATATATTTATCATTATTTCCGCCAAGGAAACGATAAAGGGGCATACCGGCTAATTTAGATGCAATATCATATAAAGCCATATCGAAGGCACTTTTAATTCCATTATGCAATGGAGTAATCGCGTTGATTTCCTGTAACCTTCTTTCGATAGCACGCGGATCCTTGCCCATAATAGTCTTGGCAAAAAGTTTCGCCATACTGATATTAGTCTCTTGCGTTTCTCCCTGAAGCACTGTCAGTGGATTTGATTCTCCAACGCCGTAAATATTTGTATTTGTGAATATTTTAATAAAAACAGCCTCCGCGGTACTAATAGTGCCTGCTGCAATTGCATACGGCGTTTTAAGCATTATATTAGCTTTATAAATTTCAACCTTAGTTATAATAACATCATCTTTATTATTAGCGTTTTGGGCAATTGTTAAATAAAAAGGGATTACCAACAGCGTGAATACAAAAAAAGTAAATAATTTAAAATTTGATTTCATCGGATTTAATTTAATTCATATTATATAATTGTCTCATATCCTTTTGGCACTGATCCATTCGGTGTGCACGGAACAATATGTCCTTATTGTAGTTTAATTTTCCAAAATCACATTATTTATCCTAGATCATTCATAAATGTTAAAAAAAGTCCTTTTTTGAAATATAACTTAATTATTATTAAATCAATTACAAATAAAAAACATCCCTTGTACACTGACAAGCAAAAATACTGAAAATTTTCCAAACACCTTGCCCTTTTTAAATAAAAGATAGAAGTATTAGCCTCAGTTTAAAAGTGACCGCCTGAGTAGCAAACGGTAGGCTGTTACTTCTTTACAGGTCATATAACTAGCTAGAGCATCACATCAGCATCAAATTCAACATTTGCTTTATCCTTGCCCCTTAATATTAGGTCTGACATGTGTTTGATAAATGTTTACTATCCTTTTTTCAATACTGTCTGTAGGATATTTGTACATCTTCCCCTGCTGATAATTTACATTTGTATCACCAAGTAGATATTATGATCCCTCCCTGTAGCGGAAAACTCCCACCCGAAACCCGATTCAACAGATCATTAATACTTTCAAAATACAACTCAGGTAACGCAGCTGCTGACCTTTGGCCTCACTGTCATCAAGCCTGAACTTATGCTTGACTATTATAAAACTTACTACTATCCTACTTTCGCCAAAGCTTCCTAGTCATTGTTCATGCTCCGGTACTAGATATTGGCAAGTCTATCCTACGAAACAGCTTTACCTAACTGCTCTCCTTATATAGCTTAGCCTGAAAGGGGGAATTGAACTCCTCAAAACTAATCTGTATGGCCGACTTATTCCTGATCATATCTGTATGGTTTTCTGATCATAAGATACCAAAAACCAGCAGATATAAACATGTGAAAAACTTCGCATCATATTAATAGTATGATGTTTATAATTTTTAACAAAGCCTAATCAAGACTTTTACTAATCAAATCCGTATTATAAAGAATTCCATTTTGTGCAATTTATTTCTCATTTTGTTTATTGACAATTAGTATATAACATGATAAATTTAAAAATTGATTGGAAGGGGATTGATTAATAAATGATTTATTATTCAATAATCATTGAGTTTTGAGTGTCTTCTACTATTATCCCAAAATGACTTGATTATTGATTAAAATCTTGTAATAGCATGGATAGCATGTTTATACCAATTAACAACGAGAAAGCGATGAAGCTAAATTTCTGAGTTATCGATTATGTTAACATGAAGAGATAATTACCAACCCACAAAGACCGCAGAATTATGAAAGAAAAACTTGATTTATGGATGTATTATCATCCAAATTTCAGAAAAACTATCATGGGTCTCAAAATAGTCCTACTTATTAGTCTATTTGGGACCTCGAGCCTATTGGCTGAGAGTAGTTCTAAAGCCTCACTTGACTTGAATACTCTACTAAACGAGGAATCGTTTATAAGTAAAGTTGAGGTCATAGATTTGACCAGTGACATTCAACAACAATTAATTGTCTCGGGGACAGTAATTGATGAAAAGACAGGTGAATCGATGCCTTCCGTACACGTTGTTGTTAAAGGAACTAAGATCGGTGTATTAACTGATGGAAATGGACAATTCT
>Ga0116185_1002501_pt1 | contig 16985 bp, 12 predicted proteins | sample AD_JPNNA7_MetaG_FD_89754 | JGI IMG/M metagenome (GOLD analysis project Ga0116185, IMG submission 89754) | Active sludge microbial communities of municipal wastewater-treating anaerobic digesters from Japan - AD_JPNNA7_MetaG | ecosystem: Engineered > Bioreactor > Anaerobic > Digestate | place... | reverse complement strand
GAAATAAAAATTTATGTTTCACATTTTTAATGGTCATTATTCCATTCCAAAACCCTTTAACGAGTGCGACTCCTTTAATAAATAAATTTATTTTTCTTAATTTAGGAAGAAGTAGACGATAAAAAATAAAAAATAAAAGACCTAAAATAATAAGAGTTGAAATCAAAATAATTATAACATATGTACTACTTGGAAATTTAGCGCTTAGGGGCATTAATAAATGTTTATTAATAAACGCACCCAATAAATCTAATTGCGAAACAATGGTTAAAATTAAAATGAGAACCATGGTAATCATATCGAATGCTCGTTCGGCAATAACAGTTCCTATTACTGAATTAATCGGAACTTTATGATGATTTGAAAGTACACCACAGCGGGTAATTTCTCCTAAACGAGGAACCGCATTATTTACAAAATAGCCAATCATTACTGCAAAAAAAGTAGTATGGGTTTTTGTTTTAATATGCAGGGTATTTAACAATTGATTCCATCGGATGGCACGAGTAATATGACTTAAAATCATAACAACCACCGATAAGCCAATCCACCGATAGTCGGCACTTTTAATTTCCTCTAGATTTTTATTTAAATCCTTTCCTCGCAAGGTAAGCCAAAATAAAACCCCTCCAATGGCAAGGAATAGAAGATATTTAAGAACAGAAAGAATTTTTTTTTTCAATGCTTATTTTATTCTGTTTTTTTGATCAGGGAAAACAATAGATGGTTTAAATTTTTTGGCTTCTTCAAAATCCATATGCGCATACGATGCAATTATAATAATATCCCCTTCAACTGCTTTGCGAGCGGCAGCTCCGTTTAAACAAATAACTCCGGAACCTCGTTTTCCTTTTATAACATAGGTTTCGAGGCGTTCCCCGTTGGTAATATTAAGTACTTGCACCTTTTCATATTCAATTAAGTTGGCAGCATCCATTAAATCTTCATCAATGGTACAACTTCCTACATAGTGAATATTGGCTTCTGTAAGAGTAGCACGATGTATTTTCGATTTTAATATTTCTATTTTCATTCGGCAAAGTTAAAAAAATTTAATATTATCAATTAATCTTACTTTCCCCATATTTACAGCAATACATCCAATGGTGTTTTTTGTTTTAAATCGTTCGGAAGCCGGACGAAGTGTATCTATATTCACCACCTCAAAATATTCGGTTTTCATTAACGAATTTCGATTTATCTCTTTTATTACCCATTCTTTTAATTCGTGAGTATTTATTGTGGTAATCTTTTCTTTTGCTTGTAAAAGGGTTTGGTAAATATGCGGGGCTGCTTTTCTTTCGAGTGGAGTAAGCAGTTGATTGCGTGAACTCATGGCTAATCCATCACTTTCGCGTATAGTAGCTACCGGAATTATTTGAATAGGGAGTTGCAATACCTTAACTAAATATTTAATTATAGCTAGTTGTTGAAAATCTTTTTCCCCAAAATAAGCCCTATTCGGCTCCATAATATCGAATAATTTTTTAACTACCACCGCTACTCCGTTAAAATGACCCGGACGGAAAGCTCCTTCCATTGTTTTATCAAGACCATTTAAATCATAAATAATTTTGTTCGGTTCAGGATACATTTCCTCTACAGATGGTTGAAATAATACATCGCAACCAATTGAATTTAAGAATAGTATATCTTTTTCTAAGGGTCGGGGATACCTCGTTAAATCAGCTGCGTTATTAAATTGAATAGGATTAACAAAAATACTGCAAACACAGAGATCGTTTTCTTTTTTAGCTTTTTCTAATAAGGTTAAATGCCCTTTATGCAATGCACCCATGGTTGGAACAAATCCAATTTGCAAACCTTTCTTCTTTTGTTCCGATAAATAAGCCTTTGTGTCGGATATTTTATGAAAAAGATGCATACGTATTGTTTAAAAAAGAGTCGTTAATTTTTAGTACAATAAAAAATTAAGGAGCAAAACTAATATTAAAAACTTGATAAAGTGCAAAAAAAGTATTAATTTTGCACTCTGATTCAAACAGTACCAAAACAACCTTATGATGGAAAAAACCAAAGTTCTTTTTGTACAGCAGGAAATCACCCCCTACTTAAAAGATACTCACATGGGAATTATTGGAAGATATCTCCCCCAGGGTATTCAAGAAAAAGGAAAAGAAATCAGAACATTCATGCCCCGTTACGGCTGTATAAATGAACGAAGAAACCAATTACACGAAGTTATTCGTTTATCCGGTATGAATCTGATTATTAATGATACAGACCACCCATTAATTATTAAAGTTGCATCGATACAATCGGCACGTATGCAAATTTATTTTATCGATAACGAAGATTATTTTCAACGGAAGAGTGTTTTATACGATAGCGGAAATAAGTTTTTTAAAGATAACGATGAAAGAGCTATTTTCTTTGCAAGAGGCGTATTAGAAACTGTCAAAAAATTAGGCTGGTCGCCCGATATAGTTCATTGTCATGGATGGATTACTAGTTTATTGCCGATATATTTAAAAAAGGCATTTGTAGATAACCCCATTTTTAGCGATACAAAAATTATTTATTCTATTTATAATGATGATTTTCCTATACAGTTTAATAAAAATTTTGCCGATAAAATAATGCTTCCGGGTATTAAAGAATCGGATATTGAACATTATAAAAAACCATCATTTGTTAATATTACAAAAGCAGCTATCGATTTTTCCGACGGCGTTATTATTGGAAGTCCCGATATTAACTCCGACATCATAAATTATGTGAATCAAATTGATAAACCTGTGCTTGAATTTAAATCGATGGATACCTATATCGATTCGTATAATGAATTTTATGATGAAATTTTAGTGAACGAAAAAATACTAAGTAACTAATTTTATCGTTCTTTACTAGAATTTTTAAACGGAAAAAATATAATAAATTGAAAATCAGTCGTAATAAAAGCACAACACGATTTTTGTGCATATGTTTAGCTATAACATCCATCTTATTTTCTTGTAAAGAACCCGATATTATTGGGATGGATGTGCAACCCAAAGCCGATCAATTAAACGTATCAAAAAGTGATACAATTAGTATTTTTGCTCATACAGTAAAAGAAGATCCTATTCGTTCGGATGAAACAAGTTATAATTTAGTCGGACTTAACAACGATCCCATTTTTGGAAAAAATGCAGCTAGTTTTTATACCCAATTACGACTTTCAATTCTTGAACCCGATTTTGGCTTATATCCGATTACTGATTCTATTGTTTTCTCTATGGTTTACGATACTATTTATGGAGATAGCAATGCGCAACATACATTTAAAATATATGAGCTGAATGAAGATATGTATAGAGATAGTATCTATTTTTCGAATAAAGAATTTTTAACAAAAAGTACTCCTGTTGGAACCAAAACATTTATTCCGAATTATAAAGATAGTGTTATTGTTGATGGAGATACAATTAATAAAAGCCCTGCTTTACTAAGAATACATTTAAATAAATCGTTGGGAGATAAATTCCTTTCGAATTTTTCGAAAATGGAAACGAACGAAGATTTTTGTAAGTTTTTTAAAGGCTTTTATGTTACTTCTTCTTCTGCTACCGGAGAGGGTTCTATCATGTCGTTTAAATTGGTAGATATTCAATCAAAAGTAACGCTTTATTATCATAATATGAAAGATACATCAAAGTATACTTTTTATATTAATGATTATGCTGCGCGTGTTAATCATTTTAATCATACGAAATACCAATTCGCCAACCCTTTTCTTAAAAGTCAGATTTTTGGAGATACCGCAAAAGGTCAAAAGGTCATATACCTTCAATCGATGGCTGGCTTAAAAGTTCACTTCTCCTTACCCTATTTAAAAGATTTTGTAAAAGAAGGCAAAATAGCCATTAATAAAGCAGATTTAGTATTAAGTGTAGACGATAGTACCGATCAATCGCTCGGCAAATATTCGCCTCCTCCACAATTAATGTTAGTGGAAGAACGCGATGGAGAAATGTACGTATTAGTCGACCAACTCGAAGGAGAAGGTTATTACGGAGGGAAATACAATAAAAAAACAAAAGAATATAAATTTAATATTGCCCGACATATTCAGCAAATATTAGATGGAGTTAAAGAAAACAGAACACTTACGATCGTTGTATATACTTCACATAGAACGAATATTGCGAATAGAGTCGTATTAAAAGGTCCGGGTAGGAGTGATGGCTTAAAACTTCATATTACATATACAAAATTGTATTAAATTATGTGTGGAATTGTAGCATATCTGGGAAATCAACAAGCATTTCCCATTTTAATAAAAGGATTACATCGTTTGGAATACAGAGGCTACGATAGTGCTGGTATTGCAATCATAGAAAATAAGGAATTAAATTTATATAAGTGCCATGGTAAAGTGGCCGATTTAGAAAAGTATGTAAAGCAAAGTAATACCAATGGTACCATTGGTATAGCTCATACCCGATGGGCTACACATGGTGGGCCTAGTGATATGAATGCCCATCCGCATTATTCAAATAATAAAGATATCGCATTAATTCATAATGGCATAATTGAAAATTATGCATACTTAAAACAGGAATTAATAAACAGAGGATATGAATTTTCGAGCGAAACAGATACAGAAGTACTAGTACATTTAATTGATGATATTCGTAAACACGAACAAGTTAGCTTAGTAGAAGCCTTAAGAATAGCTTTAAATGAAGTTATTGGGACTTATGCCATTGTTATTATTTCTAAAGATGACCCAAATACATTAATAGGTGCTCGAAAAGGAAGTCCAATGGTAGTCGGTGTGGGAAAAGATGAAATGTTTATCGCCTCAGATCCTTCCCCTATCATTGAATATACTAAAAATGTAGTTTATCTTAATGATGAAGAAATAACAATCATTAAGCGAAATGGGGAGTTTAAAATATTAACAATTGCCAATCAGGAAAAAACACCTTATATTCAAAAGTTAGAAATGCAGCTGGAGTCAATAGAAAAAGGAGGTTTCCCTCATTTTATGTTGAAAGAGATTTATGAACAGCCACGTTCTATTAAAGACAGTATGCGCGGAAGGGTAAATATATCGAAAGAAATAGTAGCGCTGGGAGGTATTATTGATTATGAAGAAAAGTTTCTAAATGCAAAACGTATTATTATTGTTGCTTGTGGTACATCGTATCATGCCGGATTAGTGGGCGAGCATTTATTTGAAGATTTAGCCCGAATACCTGTTGAAGTGGAATATGCCTCTGAATTTCGTTACAGAAATCCAATTATTTACGAAACCGATATTGTAATTGCAATCTCTCAAAGTGGAGAAACCGCAGATACGCTGGCCGCTATCGAATTAGCTAAATCGAAAGGAGCTACTATTATTGGAATATGTAATGTTGTTGGATCTTCTATACCACGTGCAACCCATGCCGGTTCGTATACCCATGCGGGTCCTGAAATTGGAGTTGCTTCTACCAAAGCGTTTACTGCGCAGGTAACAGTATTAGCATTAATGGCACTTACAATAGCTCAGAAAAAAGGAAGTATATCAAAATCGAAACTTCATGAGATTATAACCGAAATTGAAAATATTCCGGTGAAAGTAGAACAAACATTAAAATTGGATAAAAAGATTAAAGAAATTGCTAAAACCTTTGCGGAAGCTAGAAATTTCTTATATTTAGGAAGAGGATATAATTTCCCGGTAGCCCTGGAAGGTGCCCTTAAACTAAAAGAAATATCGTATATACATGCCGAAGGTTATCCAGCGGCAGAAATGAAACATGGTCCTATTGCATTAATAGATAAAGATATGCCGGTAGTTGTAATTGCTACTAACAAAGGCTCATATGAAAAGGTAATTAGCAATATTCAAGAAGTAAAAGCACGTAAAGGAATTATTATTGCCGTTATTACCGAAGGAGACACAACCGTTAGAAATTTGGCCGATTATATTATAGAAATACCGGAAACAGAAGAAATGTTAGTTCCTCTTATAGCTACAATTCCCTTACAACTCTTAGCATATCATATTGCAGTGTTAAGAGGATGTAATGTAGATCAACCCAGAAATTTAGCGAAATCGGTAACAGTAGAATAACAGGAGTTTATTTTTTAGGGTCGTATGCCCATTTCAAATAAATAGATCCCCAAGTAAAACCGGCACCAAAAGCCGATAATATAATGTTATCACCCTTTTTTAATTGAGATTCCCATTCCCATAAACATAATGGAATAGTAGCAGAAGTCGTATTTCCAAAACGTTCAATGTTAATCATTACTTTTTCTTTATCTAGTTTCATTCGGTTAGCAGTTGCTTCAATAATTCGCATATTTGCTTGATGAGGCACTAACCATGCAATATCTTCAGAAGTAAGATTGTTACGTTTCATTATTTCTGCTGATACGTCGGCCATTTTAGAAACAGCCCATTTAAATACGGGTTGTCCTTCCTGATAAATAAAATGTTCACGTGCATCAATGGTTTCATGTGAGGCAGGTTTTACTGAACCACCAGCTTTCTGATGTAAATGAACTCGCCCAACACCATCAACCTGAAGAATTGAATCCATAATCCCGTATTCTTCTTCGGTTGCTTCTAATAAAACAGCACCGGCACCATCACCAAAAATAGGGCAGGTAGCACGATCGGTATAATCAACAATCGACGACATTTTTTCAGCACCTACTACAATTACTTTTTTATGAGAACCACATTCTACAAACTTAGAAGCAGTAACCAATGCAAATATAAAACCCGAACACCCTGCATTTAAATCGAAACTAAATGCATTTTTAATACCTACTTTATCGCTTACAATATTTCCTGTTGCAGGAAATTGCATATCGGGAGTAACAGTAGCACATATTAATAAATCAATCTCTTCGGGACTGGTATTCGTTTTTTTTAATAATCCTTTTACGGCTTCCGCTGCTAAATCGGAAGAACCTTTCCCTTCGCCTTTTAATATTCTACGTTCTTTTATGCCGATGCGGGTCATAATCCATTCATCGGTGGTATCTACCATTTTACTTAATTCTTCGTTGGTAAGTATATATTCAGGAACGTAACCATTAATTCCTGTGATGGATGCTCTTATTTTTGACATATTAGATATAAATTAAATTTATATTTTATTCATTCACTTTTAATGAAATATATGTTTTAAAAGTACTTTTAATTTTTTGATAAAGCGTTGCATCAACTACATTTTTAGTTTGTAGAATCATGTTTTTAATCGCTTTTTCATTTGAGATACCATGTCCGATTATAACAGTGCCGTTAATACCTAAAATAGGAGTACCTCCATAATTTTCGTAGTTAAATCGGTCCATAAAATCATTATGAAAACCTTGTTTAACAATAAGCCGGTACATGGCTTCAATTTGTTTTATAACAATATTTCCGGTAAATCCATCGCATACCACTACATCTACTTTATCTTTAAAAAGATCGCGATTTTCAATATTCCCAATAAAATTAATTTCTTTAGCGTCTTTTAAAAGTTTAAAAGCGGCTTGCGAAAGAAGATTTCCTTTTTCTTCTTCTTCACCAATATTTAAAAGGCCTACTTTGGGGTTCTTAATATTATAAACAAATTCAGCATAAAGAGAACCAATTATGCCAAACTGATATAGGTTGTCTGGTTTACAATCGGGGTTTGTTCCGGCATCTAAAATAATACCAATTCCTCCGTTTTCTTTTGGAACGAGTGTTGAAATACAAGGCCGAATAATACCCGGAATGGTTCCAACACTAAACATAGAGCCTACCAACATGGCTCCAGTATTACCAACACTAGCAAAAGCATCAATGTTATTCTTTTTTAAGGAATCGAATCCTAATGCAATGCTGGAATTAGGTTTTTGACTAAATGCTTTGGTTGGATGTTCTCCCATGCCAATAACTTCGGGTGCATGAGAAATTAAAAAATGAGTAGGATTAGCTCCCGCTGCAATAAGCATTGAGGTAATGATTTTTTCATCACCAAATAAAACTAACTGAACATCAGAAGGTAATTCTTTTTGGGCTTGTATTACACCGCCAATAGTTGACTTGGGTGCAAAATCGCCACCCATAATATCAATCCCGATTTTCATCTTGAGATTATTTTATGTTATGCAGTTGCTTCGTTCTTTTCTATGGCTAATTTTCCTTTATAATAGCCACATTCACCGCATACTCTATGAAATAATACAGAAGCACCACAATTGGAACATACAGAAGTAGTTGGAGCAACTGCTTTATAATGAGTTCTTCTTTTATCTCTTCTTGTTTTTGAATGTTTATGTTTTGGATTTGGCATAACTATATGATTTTAAATATATATGTTAATTTAATTTTATATTTTTTAATGATTCCCAACGGGAATCTTTTTCTTCAACAATATTAATTTGATGTTCTTTTAATTTTTTTATTACTTCTGCATTACATAAACTTTCTCCATTTTCATTAGTCGGATGAACTTTTTTCACCGGCAATGTTAAATGAATAAATTCGTAAATATATTGTGCTACATTAAAAGCATGTTCTGAATTCGGAATAGAAATAATTTCATCGGTTTCCTCTTTCTCTTCTGTGCCAAGCTTAACAATAAGTTTTTTTTCTGTTTGAATAGCTTGGTCAAATTCATCCAAACACCGATCACAAATAAGACGAACATTCCCGGAGATATTAAAATTTAATATCAACATACGGGTTTGCTTTTCAAAATCAATGTTTACACTTAAACGACCGTTTTTTATTTCTGACGAATCAAAATGTTCAAAGAACGAATTATCTATTTCAAATTCAAAAGGATAAGTACCAACTTTTAAACTTGAAAACGGAATCAAAAACTGTTTAAAAAAATCCACTATAAACGTTTTTAAATTTAGCCTGCAAAGGTAACATTTCTATTTGAATAAAAAAAATACTAAAAGCCTTTTATTGTTCTCCTATTATTTAAATGCTTTTTCAAGAAGTCCACTCCCGTTTATTTCCAATTCTTTAAAATAAGAAGGCGTTTCTTTCCCTAAAAGCTTGTCAACATATAATTTAGCTAAATACTGACCTAACATAAACCCTTGTCCTCTAAGCCCAATAAATAAGCCTAATTTCGGATCAATAATCATACGAGGTTCTGTATAATATCCAGACCATAATGCCTGAAAACCAACCGCCGAAATTTCAGGAATCCAATCGGTAAATATTTCTGAAACAATTTCAATAAAACGTTCACTATTATATTTTAAATCTTTAGCTGTTTCAGCAGGTTCAATTTGAGGAGAAGCACAACCTATAATTTGTCCTGTATCAGCAAGTTGTTGTCCGTAAACAGCGGTAAATCCTTTATATTTTCTTCTGTCAATTAACATATCTAATGGATTACCATTAACTCCAAGCATAGGCAATCTGCGTGTTATAAAAGCCTGATGTTTAACAGGATAAAGCCCTGTTTCTATCCCTAATATTTTAGCAAATTTTTCACAATCTCCACCCAACGCATTTATAAAGGTAGGTGTTCTGTATCCAATATATTCATTATCAGTTGTTTTGACTATAACTTTATAGATGGAATCTATTTTTTCAACATCAATTAATTCGCAGTTTTCAAGTAAATTTCCTCCTTTACTAATAGCTATTTGACGTAATGCTTCAATAACTTTTCCCGGGGTTGCTTGCCAGCAATCTCCTGTTTTTAATGCAGCCAAATATTTATTGTTGGAAGAATTGTAATAGGGAGAGATTTCTGTTTTAAACTGATTTGGTTTAACAATAATCCCTTTTTGCCATGCCAGAGAAGCCTCGAGGGTCTTCATCATTTCTTCATCATGAGCAAAAGTAACATAATTGATAAGTCGAAAATCTATTTCATGAGTTTTACTAAGCTCTTTAAAAAGTTCTAAATTATGTTTAGAAATATCGGATAATTCGGGTAAGCTGAATTGAGGGCGACCACCGGCAATATTACGCCAGGATGAACCAAATCCGTAATTAATCATAACCGGTTCTTTTCCGGCTTCAGCCAAATATCGAAATAAGGAACTTCCTCCAATTCCTCCACCTGCAATAAATGATTTAACTTCAACTACTTTCATTTTTTGGGCGTAAACATTCGTAACTACTTTCTGATGCTTGTTAGTTGGATAGAGTTCGCCTATAGTAATCTGATTCGATAATGGAGCACGTGGGGTAGGATGACCAAGTAATGTTATTCCTTTAGGACGTAATACTTGTTTTAACCGCAACAAGCATCTTTTTCCACGACAAGGGCCCATACCTAGATGGGTAGTATGTTTTATTTCTTCTACCGAAATATATTTTCTGTCGCCTATTACTTTCATCACTTTATCTAACGTAACATCATCGCAATGGCACATATATATTTCATCATCCGTTTTTTCTTTGTAAGATTTTAGATTTAGTTTTTCCGGATAGTTTTCTTTAACAATAAATCCGCGCACCTTAATAAGATCTTCTTTGGATATACCTTGTGTTTTTATTCGCGCTATATTTGTAAGATTTTTCTTTTTTAAGATTTTATCAATTTTCCCTTCTCCAATTTTATTGGCATAATTATCAACTAAGAAAACATCAGAACCTTCCGAAACATTTAATTCCAAAGGAAGAAAGAGTGTTTCTTTGTTTAAATTATATCCGAAAATAGCTAATCCCGGACATTGATAAACACAATCCATACAACCGATACATTTATCGAAATCTATTTGAGGAACGGTACTAGTAGAAGATTTGGTAATGGCTCCATGTGGACAAGCAAAAGCACAGGGGTTACAAGAGAAACCGTACAAACAATCAATTTGAACAAAGGGTTTTTCCATTCGTTCTTTAGTCGGTGTGTGGGGTTGTTCAATTATTTTGGCTGGATGTTGTTGCGAATCAAAATATTCTTTAGATACGGTAAGGTAAGCATTATAATCGTAGCTTTTAGCCATCGTATCTAATATTTCGTAGGCTACTTGTTTTCCTCGTAAAACCGCACTCGTTCCTTCTCCTATACGTATTGCATCGCCTGCTCCGAAACATTTTCTGCCAAACATTTCACGACCTTTTATAAGAAGGTCGTTATCGGGAATAAGACCGGTACAAATATTAATTGCATCAATTCCTTCAATAATTTTTTCGGTTCCGGGAATAGGTTTAAAATTTTTAGCTTCTACAATAACCGCACCTGTAACGCCATCATGATTTTTATTTGGGATGGCTTCAATGATTAAGTGCGAAAGAATTACAGGAATACCAAGTCGACGAACCCGGTTTGCTTGTACCGGAAACCCGCCTTCGTGTGGCATTGCTTCTACAATGGCTTTTACTTTAGCTCCTGCCTGGGTTAATTGATAACTGGTAAGATACCCAATATTCCCTGCCCCAACAGTCAGTATATTTTTCCCTAATAAGGTTAATTCCATATTCATCATTTTCTGAATAACGGCAGCGGTATAAACGCCCGGTAAATCATCGTTATGGAAACTGGGAAGAAAAGGAACGGCTCCTGCCGCTACTACAAAATATTCACAGTCTATATAAAATATTTCCTGTGTTTTCATGTTTTTTACCGCAATACGGTTATTTTCGAAAATATCCCATACGGTGCTGTCTAAAAATATTCCGGTATGATCATCGCCAGCAAGTATTTTAGCTATTTCAAACCCTCTCATACCGCCATATTTCTTTTCCTTTTCAAAGAAAAAGAACTGGTGGGTTTGCATATTAAATTGTCCGCCAATTTGTGAATTACTATCAACTACTATATTGGGTATTTTCGATTCATTTAGTATTTCACGACAGGCGAGCCCTGCAGGTCCTGCTCCAATAATAACAACAGCTGTTTTGTAAACCTGAATTGCATTTTTTGATGAATAATTAGATGCTTGGGGAACATATTCTTTCGGTATTTCCTGAACCGATTTAATGCCATCGCAAGTGGTAATACATATTCTTTTTATTTTGCCGTCAACCAGCATTTCACATGCTCCACATTTTCCAATGCCGCATTCCAGACTACGTTCTCTGTTGTCTATACTATGTGAGTGAATTGGATATCCGGCTTGATGAAGAGCTGCTGCTATAGAAAAACCTTTTTCTCCGGTAACTTCTTTTCCGTTATAGAGAAAAACATGTTTCTCGTTTTGTCCAATTGAAATAATAGGATGCTTTTCAATTTTATGCATAAATATTTTGTTTAGATAGGCTTTGTTAGTAGATAATCGTTAATTATTAATATATAAAAATAAAAGATAAATTTTACTACATAATTGTAAATCAATTTGCAAAATTAGATGTTTTTAAATTCACAATTCATTTTTAACATAAAATATTTTAAGATAGGAAAGTATCTGGGTTTAAAATGTTTATTTAAGAATATAAACGAAAGACTTCATTTTAGAGCCTCTCACCGGAGTTCTTGCCTCGCCTTGGCGGGGAACCGGCGACCTTTTAGAGCCTCTCACCGGACTTGAACCGGCGACCTGCTCATTACGAATGAGCTGCTCTACCAACTGAGCTAAAGAGGCTTTTAATTAGAACTGCTGCTCTACCAACCCTGCCTACCGCTAGGTAGGTGAGCTAAAGAGAATTTTTTAAAAAATAAATTTACATTAGTAAAAAAACGTGAATGTAAATTTATTAAGTCGGGGTGAGAGGACTCGAACCTCCGACCCCCACGTCCCGAACGTGGTACGCTAGCCAACTGCGCTACACCCCGATTATAAAAACGATATTAAAAAAGAACACTTGATTTATTAAAATTGAAGGCAATTGTACAAATTTATTTTCAAAATAAATTAATATAAAAAGTACGCTAGCCTCCCGATAACTATCGGGAGCGCTACCCCCCGATAATTAAAACTAAAATAAAAAAGAACTACTTGATTTATCAATATTGAAGTCAATTGTACAAATTTAATTTCAAAATAAATTAAAATAAAAAAGTACGCTAGCCTCCCGATAGCTATCGGGAGCGCTACCCCCCGAAAAACAAAATCTCAAATAAAAGAACACGAATCTTTCAATTATTTATATTAATAATTTGTAGTCTCCCCGGCGGGACTCGAACCTGCGACCCATTGATTAAGAGTCAATTGCTCTACCAGCTGAGCTACGGAGAGATTCTAAAAATAAGGGCCAAAGGTATTAAAAATATTTTAAACGGAAAAAATTGCACGAATGTTATTTATATAAAATATCTTACGTTGTTTACAAATACTTATGTAAAACAAAATTATATAGAAATATTATTTTCACTTTTAAATATCCTTTGGATTATTTTAAATTTACAATTGGTATAAAATATTTTTCCGATATTTGAAGTTTAAATAAATACTGCTGTTTTTTTATTTTTAACAAACATTTTTTTTGAAAAATAAATCATTCGAAATATTAGCTATTATTCTATTAATCAATTTACTGCTGCTTTTAATAGCATTTGTCCCTGCTCATAAATTTCAATTGCAAGATGATTATTATTTAAAATTATTAAGCTATGAATCAATATCTGATTTTAAATTTATCAATCAAAATGAAAAAGCAGATAGTCTAATTAGCCTATATACAACAAGTAAAAAGAACAGACTTAACAGAAAATCCTTGTCGGGTATAGAGCCTAAATCAAAAAACGATTTTCTTTATAATATTCAAACAAATAATGAATTCGCATTAGATAATTTTTTTAAATCATTACAAAATGAAATAAATAATAAAGTGGTTCGTATTGTTCATTATGGCGATTCACAGCTTGAAGGAGATAGAATAAGTTGTTATTTACGAAGTCTGTTTCAGAAAAAATTCGGCGGTACAGGTATTGGTTTTGTTCCCTTTGAAGATATTGCCGATAATGTTAACTTCTTTCGTATTTCTAGTCCAAACTGGCATCGCTACACAGTTTTTCATAATCGATATGCAAACGGTAATTACGGACTTTCAGGCAATGTTTATAAATTTTCGAAATATGCCGTTAAAAAAAATAATACCGATACTACTATAAATAAAGAGGATAGTATTTTAACTAAAGTGGAAACACCTATTATTTATAAGAATGCGACGGTTAGTATTAATCTTAATAATTATATTGCTTTTCAAAAGCTTTCATTAATGTATGGTCGCTCTTCTTCGGAATGTATGATGAATATATATAATATAAAAACAAACGAAAAAATAGTATCCGAAAATTTAGCCATATCTCCTTCTTTTAACCTACAAACACTTAATATTCCTTCGTCGGTAAAAAGTTTTCGTTTGGAATTTTCCGGCGATGTTAGTCCCGATTTTTATGGTATCTTAATCGACGGGAATAAAGGAATACAGGTCGATAACTACGCTATTCGCGGTCATTCGGGCGATGGCTTATTGCTTATAAATCCGGAATATTTAGCTTTACAGTTAAAAGAACTCAATGTAAAACTGGTCGTTTTTCAATATGGGAATAATGTAGTTCCTTATACAAAATCGGTTGCAGCCTGCGAACAAATGGGACAAATGTATTATTCTATTTTTTCACGGTTTAAAAAAGCAGCGAAAGACATAAGCGTTATCGTTGTTGGCGCCGGTGATATGGCGTTTATGAACGAAGGGAAGTATGTATCTTACCCATATATTGCAAAAATTAAAGATGCACAAAAAAAGGCTGCATTAGATGCAGGATGTGCATTTTGGGATTTATATAATGTAATGGGCGGAAATAATTCGGTATTAAGCTGGACCAAAAATGGATTAGCTACCTTCGATGGACATTTTTCTAGTAAAGGTCAAAAAGTAATAGGCAACGAATTATTTAAAGCTTTAATGATAGAATACAATCAGTTTTTATTCCGACAACGGAAAAAAGAAAATATATAAATGAAAAAAATAAATTCTAAAATTTTTCTTTTACGAATAACGGGATTAATAACCATTATTGGTTTATTTGCGTTTACCGGGAGAAATTTTATAACTAAAAATAATAGAGATTATCATATTGATTCTATTGCTTTTCCTCAATATATAAAACAATTAATTACCTACAATCAAGTATATCCGTATATTCGGTACAATCAGAATTATGTAGAATGGCAAGATTATTCTTCGATAAGTAGTTTTTTTACTAAAATAAAACAAACACAAACCCGAAAATTAAAAATATTGCACATAGGCGACTCTCATGTTCAAGCCGACATTTTTACCGGATATGTTCGTAACGAATTGCAAAAAATACTAGGTCATGGAGGGAGAGGGTTTGTTTTCCCTTATGCTGCCGCAGCAACCCATGCAGCCTACGATTACAAAACATCGAGTACCGGAGCATGGGAATTCTCTAGAAACATACAACCTGCTCCCGATTTCGATATGGGAATAACCGGAGTTACTATATATACAGAAGATAGTACCGCTGGGTTTAAATTAATTTTCCCTTCGGGTACATTACAAAAAAACGATAATGTGCTAAAAATTTATTGCCGTAGAGCGCCCGACAGCTACGATCTAAAATTAAAAGCTTCCGGCGTAGATGCTCCGCTGTATATCGATTGCAATGCATTTAACGATAAATTATATATAGAAATTAAACTTCCCCAAGCTAGTGATACCTTGTCTTTTACCGTTAACGAAACCGATACCATTCAAAAATCGTTCGAGTGTTATGGTCTTATGATAGAAACAGCACAAGATAAAGGAGTTCTTTATAATAGCGTAGGAATAAACGGTGCCGGACTTTCCAGTTTATTAAAAGAGAATTTATTGTTGTATCAATTGTCGGAATTAAAACCCGATTTAGTTGTGTTAGACCTCGGATTAAACGATTTCTATAAGACAGCTTTTAAAAGCAAAGAAATGGAAAAGAACCTGGATAATATTATCGATATTATTCAACGTGCCTCTCCCGATGCATCTATTATTCTATCTTCCGGACAGGATGTGTATTACAGAAATTTTTGTGAAAAAAATTGCAAAACATATTCCGAACTAATGAGAGAAATAGCATTTCGTAAAGGCTGTGCTTTTTATGATTATTACTATATAAGTGGCGGACAAAATTCCATGTTGAAATGGAAAAATGATAAACTCGCTAAATACGATAAAGTACATTTAACCTCAGCCGGTTATTTTGTTAGAGGAGAACTCTTTTTAAATGCATTACTCGGCTCTTATCTAGTTTCATTAAATAAACCCGAAATAAAAAATTTAATCGCTTCTGCCGAATTTCCCGATACCACCAAAATATTGGCTACCATTGCTCATAAAGATATTCCGCTAGTAAAAGATACCGATGTAACTAACAATATTATTAAAGAACAAACCAAAGTCTGGAAAACAAAAACAACATATTATAAGATTAAACCGGGAGAAAATTTAGGTCTAATTGCACAAAAAAATAAAGTTACAATTAGTCAATTAAAGACCTGGAATAAAATTAAAGGAACTATTATTAATGCTGGTGAAACATTGGTTATTTACAAACAGGTTTTGGTTAACGAAGAAGATGTTCCAACAACCACAAAATCAACAACTACTACAGTTCAGCCGAAGCCAAAAACAACTACCGGTAAAACAACAACTACTGCGAATAAAACATCTACAGGAACAAAAAAATATACTGTTTTAAAGGGAGATAATCTGTGGAAAATTGCAAATAAATTTGGGACCAGTGTTAATGAGCTTAAAAAATTAAATAATTTTAAAAGTGATGCATTAAAAGCAGGACAGGTTATTATTATTAAAAAATAGATATGAGCGATTTTTTTAATGCATTATTATATCATCCGGAACATCCATTGGTTTTTTATTCGGTACTTTTTTTTGTCTTATTTTCCTCTTTTTATATTATATACGCCTTTACTTCTCAAAGCATTAAATGGAGAAACGGATTATTGCTTCTGTTTAGTCTTTATTTTTATTATAAAGTTAGCGGAATAGCAATTATTTTTTTGTTATTGGTTGCCACTTCCGATTTCTTTTTAGGGAAAGCTATTTATTTTTCATCTCAAAAAAAAGCTAAAAAATATTATTTAATAATCTCATTATTAATAAATTTAGGATTATTAAT
>Ga0116185_1002496_pt1 | contig 17022 bp, 16 predicted proteins | sample AD_JPNNA7_MetaG_FD_89754 | JGI IMG/M metagenome (GOLD analysis project Ga0116185, IMG submission 89754) | Active sludge microbial communities of municipal wastewater-treating anaerobic digesters from Japan - AD_JPNNA7_MetaG | ecosystem: Engineered > Bioreactor > Anaerobic > Digestate | place... | reverse complement strand
TATCTTGACGTAATCATTCCCTTCATCACGTGATGCGTCAATGGTAAAGGTTTTTCCGCTCTGATTAGCCGAACCCATCGAGGTGCTCCATTCTTTTTGATTAGCATCCCAATAAATGATTTCTATCCCTTTAACTGCTTCAACAGAATAAGCATAATTTCCGCTTGGGAAAAAAGCTTGAAACATATTGTTGTCAGGGTATCCTGTAATACTTTTTAATGTTCCTTTTTTTATTTGAATAGCTACGGTGTTATCATTATTACACATATAGATATCGTATTTAAAATAGCTCGTATCGGGGTTTGGAGAAATCTGATTGTCTGCTCCATTTACTAAATCACCTATATTTGACAAAGTAATACTTACATTTGATTCGTTGATAACCCCTGTAAACTGAACATCGGAATCAATCGTAACACCACTATTCGGATTGATTGGATTATTTTCATCGTTGGCAGAATCATCTTTTTTACACGAAGAAACTACTACCAAAGTCATTAGCGCGAAACACAATGAGTAAATAATTTTGCTTTTGGTTTTCATAAATATAGGTTTAAAATGATAAAATATTAATATTATTAATTCAAATGTAAATAAAAGTAATTATTATTTTTAAAAGTGTAAAGATTTTGACAGATTATTGTTGGTAGGAATTATTTTTTATATTTGTTAAAATATAAATTCGTAAATATGAAAAAGATATTAATAGTTACATTACTCGTACTTTCTTTCTCTGTTTTTTCGCAGAATACTTCCACTAAAGATAAAGCTATATTTAAAGAATATAACCCCGGTTATTATCAAAATACCATATTAAAAGGAATTGATGATTACGAAGCTATAGCCACAACTACTAAATCGAAAAAACGTTTTAAAATGGATTTTACCGGAATGGATATTCCTAACTCCACCGATTTATATACCCGTTACTGGTCTACTCCTCCTATTTCGCAAGGGAATACAAATACGTGTTGGAGTTATTCAACTACCTCTTTCCTCGAGTCGGAAGTTTATCGCTTATATAAAAAAGAAGTTAAACTCTCCGAAATGCATACTGTATATTACGAATATATTGAAAGAGCTAAAGAGTACGTGAAGATGAAAGGAACATCTGCTTTTGCTGAAGGCTCAGAAGCAAACGCCGTAACCCGCATGTGGAAAAAATATGGCATTGTTCCCGAATCGGATTATACCGGAATGTTACCAGGACAGACAATCCAGAATCATGCAGTAATGTATGAAGAGCTTCTTGCATATTTGAAATCAGTAAAAGCATCGAATACTTGGAATGAAGAGATTGTGCTTGCTACGGTTAAATCTATTCTTAATTCATATATGGGAGCGCCTCCTACAACTATTATGGTTGATGGAAAACAAATTTCGCCTTTAGAATATTTAAATAATATAATTAAAATTAATCCCGACGATTATATTAGTGTTATGTCGTTAATGGAGAAATCGTATTATACCAAAGCGGAATACGATGTTCCCGATAACTGGTGGAATTCCGATGATTATTATAATGTGCCTTTAGATGTGTTTATGAACATCGTTAAAACGTCTATTAAAAATGGTTATACCATGGCTATTGGAGGCGATGTTTCTGAACCCGGTTACGAATCGGATATGCAAGTAGGTGTTATTCCTACTTTCGATATTCCATCCGAGTATATCGATGAAAACGCACGTCAGTTTCGCTTTAGCAACGAATCTACCACCGACGATCATGGAATACATATCGTAGGGTATTATGAAAAAGATGGGATTACCTGGTTTTTAATAAAAGATTCCGGTGCCGGCTCTCGTAATGCAGGCAAAGACAGTAAAAATTTCGGATATTATTTTTATCATGAAGATTATATTAAACTTAAAATGATGAATATAATGGTGCATAAGGATATGGTGAAGGACGTGCTTAAGAAATTTACGAACTAATTAGTGCGTAATATTTTCTATTCTTTCTTTTGTAAATCGGTTAATATCAAAATTTAGTTGATTTTCAAACTTCGCTGTTCGCTCTTTGCAATTTTCAATTTTGCAATGCTTGCAATAATGCTTAAAACATTCATCTGTATGCAAATTGAAAACAATATCTTCTGAAAAATTTGATATTAATAGTGCTTTTAATTTTTCTCCTTCATTATGAGCATCCGATAAATTCGTATTCCATGGTAAAACTAAATCACAATTTATATGAAAAACATTTCCATATTTAACTAGTTTAAAATTGTGAATATCAATCCATTCATCGGTTTTGTTTTTTTCAATCACATTCCCAAACTGTTCAATTAATTTGAAATCGGCTTCGTCCATTAAGTTTGATGTAGTTTCTTTAAGTATTTTTAAACCGGTTATTATAATAATTGTAGCGAAAATAAGCGCAATCAAACTATCTAACCATGCCAATTTGGTAAAATATAATAAAATTAACCCTAGCACTAACCCTATTGATGAATAGGTGTCGGACTGTAAATGTTTCCCCCCTGATATTAATGCAATAGAATTATTCTTTTTACCAATTTTAATACTATACCAACCAATTAAATAATTTAATAAACCTGCAATGGCAACAATATAAATACCTATATCTAATTGGGTAATTTCCATTGGGAAAAAAAACCGTTTTATGGCTTCAATAATTATGATGATACCTGCAATAATAATTAGAAATCCTTCAACAGATGCTGATAAAAATTCGGCTTTTCCATGACCAAAAGGATGGTTTTCATCTCTTGGCTTAATTGCAACATAAATACTATAAAGGGTAATAAATCCTGTTACCACATTAACGATACTTTCAAGAGCATCAGTTAATATACCAACAGAATTAGTTAGAAAATAAGCAATTAATTTACCGACAAAAATAAAAAAAGAAAAAATTGCAATAATTCGTTGAATTTTGAATTTCAGTTTTGGGTTACTTACCGGTTTACTTATAGTGCTATCCATATTTGGTTAATTAAAATATTTTATACAAACACTCATTATCAATAGTTCTTACTCTTTTATAAATTTCTTTGTTGCAATTTCTTTATCCGTTATTGCTTTTATAATATAAACTCCTTTTGATAAATTATTTATATCAACTATTGTGTTTTTGTCGCTGTTTTTAATAGTCTTCAAAATTTGTCCTTGAATAGTTGTAATTTCTATAGTGGCATTATAAGTTGTGTTGATTGAAATAGTATTGTGTGCCGGATTTGGGGAAATAGTTAACCTAAAATTATTTTTATAATTTTCGATATCTGTAACGGAATAAGGAGGCCAGTAATTACCCGATAATACAATAAGACAAAGCATTTTTAAGGTATTTCCAAAATAGGTATTATCGGCCAAATTTTGAGCAATTAAATAATCGTACGTTTCATTTAGCCATGTTTGATTTGTGTTGTCGAGCATTGCACCTACTGCAAAAGGACCTATAAAAGAGGGGGCACTGTAATTATTACCCGAAATATTACCACCGCTTAATGTATATCCCGAAAAGATATTTGCAGGGTTGGAGGAGGTATGACTCTTAATCCAGGTATTTATCTTATTCACGGCTGTTTTAGAACGTGGTTCACCTGTAATTAGAAAATCGGTCGCAAGCCGCCATGGCACTCTGCAGGAATTGTAGTTGTAATCCCCATCGTTTTCTCCTTCCAAAAAATTGGACAATGCCGGAATAGGAGTCGTATTACAATTTATAACAAAATCGGGTAATAGCCCTGTTGTAGAACTTTGATTTGTTTGTATTGTACTAACAATAGTGTAGCATTTGTCAATTACTTGCTTCCATTTATTATCTGACGTTGAACTATAAAATGCTCTAAAATGGTCGGGCATAAAATCAGATGGACGTGTTGCATTATAATAGTTACTTGATGTTGCCCAATCACCAAGCATAATAGAATATGTGTTAGCATTTATTTCATTGCTCATAATAGCATTTATTATGTTGGTTGCTGCCTGTAAATAATTAATGCTTCCTAAACTTCCCCATTGTTTGTCAGCTAATAATAGGGCATAAGCTATATCCATATCGCCATCGGTGGCTGCATTCACACCGTTAATGTCGTTACAAGATGTTCCTTGTTGCCATGCCATTAGATTGTTGTTAATTTCGCTTGGATGTGCTTTATAGAAATTATACAAACCATCGAAAATTATTTTTGCCTCAGCATCATAACCGGCCATGTAAGCAGCTATAATCATTCCGTAGCCTTGTCCTTCGGAAACGCAAATTGCATTTGGGTCATTATCACCAAACCAAACATAATATTGGTTTGCGCCACAATTGTTTTTAAAATACTTAACCTTCCAACTGTTATAAAATGAAGTAACATCAGCATCCAATTGTGTTTGGGTATGATTATTCGGTTTAATAGATTCCGATATATACTGATAATGCAGAGGAAATGGAAAATTCTGCGAAAAGAGGTTTGTGTATATATAAAGAAAAAAGAATAGAATAAAATATTTCATATTTTACTAAATAGTAGTTTTGGCTTCAGTTTGTTATTGTTTTAAAATCTAAATCCAAGTAATAAATAGTTTCTATTTGTTTTGGAACTTATTTTTGTTGTGTTTGATATGCCATTTCCTTTTTCAAACCGATATTCCAAAGAAAAACGTTTAAAATATAAACCGGTACCTAAAATATACGATAATTCATGATTTCGAGTAAATGGAATGGCTTCTCCTTCATCAAGATGGTTTGTTGTATAAAATTTGGTCTCTTTTATTTTATAGTTTGTTTCATTAATAACAAATCCATTTGCTAAACCTGCATTAAAAAATAGTAAAAAAGGACCAACGGGATATTTATAACGGACTAAATTATTCATTTTTAAAAATGTATAGCCAATTTCGGTTTTGGTTGTACTATATTGGTTTTCATTTTGATAATCCAAATAATTTCCTTTAACTAAAAAGCTGGAATAAATAATTTCATTTTTAATAGACCATTTTCTGGCATCTTTAGGCATATTCAAATCGACAGACAACCCGTAACAAAGGTTTATTGAAGGTTCGTATCCAGCGGCAAGATAATCCGATATGGCATCACCTTTAAAAATGAGAGTTGTTCTTGAAATTCCAGTAAATACGCCAAATTTAATTTTTATTTTTTCAATTTCTTTTTTAAAACTCATATCTACGGAAGAACATTTATAATAGTATTCAAAAAGGCGCATTAAACTTTTTTCACTATATGTTGTATTTTTTATTTGAGTTTGTATTGTCTTACAATCGGCAAGGTATATAGCTAATTGACCTATGAATCTTTTATTCTCTGTTATTAAGTCCTTACTATTTTTGGTGGTTAAGAATTTCTTGTAAATTAATAATTCAAAACTAGTATCTTGTTTAATATAAAAATTCTCTTTTTCATCAATGTTTTTAAAATAATATAAGCTTTTATTACCACGAATTAAGGTTTTTACAAATGTTTTATGGTCCTTTGTTTTTATACTAAATTCATAAGATAGCTGATTTGTTTGTGATGAAGAAATCTCAGATTTAATGGTTCCGCTCACATATATTTCTTTTCCAACCTTAAATTCTTTTATGTCATTCGGAGAAAATGAAACAGGGTCATCTTTCATATTCTTTTTAAAATTAATCGTGTTAGGGTTGTAACTCCAGTTCCTGTAATCTATAAGTCCATGTACAGTATCAGAATTATTTTTAATTACATATCCTGAAATATAATTTTCTTGCGAGAAAATGAGCTGGAAACTTAATATGCCTAGAACAATTAATACTATTCTTTTAAATAAATTTTTATTCGTCATAAGAAACGTTTTTATGAATGCTAGATGAATTTGATTTTCAAAAAGCCATCATTCAATTTTTTAATTTTTATCAAATATAATGGGATTATTATAATGATGAAATATTTTATAAGGTTTTTTTAAAGATAGAGGGTATTCATTTTGTTTTTTTTAAATCATTAGAAGTGAAGTTTTTCTATAAACTAAATTTACAATTGGTATAATTTCATTTAACAGCGTTATTTAAAGAAGTCTTAAATATTTTCAAAAACCGTTCTCTTGCAAATGTATGTTCAACAATGGGAGTAGGATAATCGGGCGTTTTTAAATTTTTTACCCATTTTTTGGTATATGTTAAATTTGAATCGAATTTTTTTATTTGTTCGTAGGGATTAAATATTCTAAAATAGGGTGCCGCATCGCATCCACAACCCGCCGACCATTGCCAATTGCCATTATTGGAAGATAATTCATAATCTAAAAGTTTTTCGGCAAAATAGGCTTCTCCCCAACGCCAGTCAATTAATAAATGTTTGGTTAAAAAGCTTGCTACAATCATTCTAACCCGATTATGCATAAAACCAGTTTCATTTAATTCTCGCATTCCTGCATCTACAATAGGATAACCTGTTTCTCCAGAACACCATTTTTTAAATTCTTCTTCATTATTTCTCCATGCAATATAATTATATTGTTTTTTATAACATTCATTGGCAACTCTTGGATGATGATATAATATCATCATAAAAAACTCTCTCCAAATTAACTCAATTAAAAATGGTTCATTTAATTCTAATGCTAAATTTACAAGCTTTCTAATACTGATGGTTCCAAAGCGAAGATGTACACTTAAATTGGAAGTACCTTTTAAATAGGGAAAGTTACGTGTTTCGTCGTATGTACGAATAATATTTTGATCGATTATAGGTTCTGAATTTATGATTTCCGTGTTTTTAAAACCTATTTCAGTAAGCGTAGGGATTGGGAAAGGGCTTGTTTTGTAAAAATTGTTTAATAACTTTTCGCTTGAAAATAGGGGTGTTTTATTTTCCTTTAATTTGTTTTTCCATGCTTTAGAGTAGGGCGTGAATACTTGGAAAGGAGTTCCATTATTTTTTATAATTTCCGATTTTTCGAAAATTACCTGGTCTTTAAATAACTTAAAAGCAATACCCTTATTTTTTAATAAATTAAAAATATTATGATCACGTGCTATTGTTTCCGGTTCATAATCAGTATTTGCATAAACACTGCTTATTGTAAAATTACTTACTAATTTTTCAAAAACAGCCATCGGACTTCCATGCATTACCAACAATGAACTGCCTAATTTTATTAATTCTGTTTGTAGTTTAGCAATATGATGATGAATAAAAACAATTCTTTTATCTTCTTTGCTAGGTAGCTTCTCAAGTATTTCCGTATCAAAAATAAATAATGGTAAAACAGAATTATTGTTTTTTAAAGCTTCGAATAAAGCGGCATTATCGTTCAAACGAAGATCTCGTCTAAACCAAAAGATGCTAAGCTCTGTACTTTTATCGACATCTAAATGCATAATTTATTTTAAAATATCAATTTTTATAAAAAGGGACTAACGCTTGTTTATAATAGTTAAAATGCACGAATAGCACGTACACAGTAAGCATTTGTTTTTCCATTCATTCCCTGTCCTGCTGAAATAAAACAGGTTGATCCTTGAAGAATACTTATTTGCATACCTATTGATGAGTTTGTAACCAATGCATTGCTAGTGTTGCGAATTACTGCTTGATAACTCATCGCATTCGGACTTTGTCCAAATACTGTTGAAAGCAAAAGGGTAGAAGTAAAAAGGATGCATACTTTTTTAAAAATAGCTGTTTTCATGATTTTAATGTTTCCTATATTCAATAAATAAAATACTACTATATATATTATATTCTTTAATTATAATTAATATTCTGAATAACAATTTTGAAAAAAAATTCTAATTTTTGAAAAAATTGTCGAATAAATCAAGTTTTTTGGCATTCGTTAGTAATTTCTCCCATTCATCTTCTTGTAAAATAGGTGCTACAATTGTATATTCATCTACACGTGTCCAACTTGAAGGTAGAATTGAATTTAAAATCTCGTTCGTAATCATGATAGGTTGCTCAACAGATGTTTTAAGTAATATGTAATCGTATTTTCCAATAATATAATCAGTATTGTTAGCGAGAAGTTTCATGTCTTTTTTATCTTTTTCAGTTTTACCTACTCGAATAATATCTCCATACTCAAAATCCGGAATTTGATAATTGACAGTTAAGATAATTTCAAACATTTTATCTCTTAATTGTTAGCCATCGAGTTGTTTAAATTTTTCGTGTAATTGTTTGCCGAAATTAACTTCTCGAATTGGACCAAAAATTGAATAATCGTATTCTTTTGATCTTATTTGAAAAACTTCGCAGTCTTGAATTTCTGTTTCTGTTATTCTTTCGTTGGAGAAAATAGGAAGTTTATTAATTTGGGTTTCATCTTCGTCAAAAATAACACCTTCCGTCATGTGTATGATTTCTGCTACAATTATATTTGTTAAATCGTAGTCGTGTTTATTTGAAAGAATTGTATTTCTAACTTCAATCGATTCTTTTTCTATAGTAATATCAAACCCTCTTGTAGATTTACCATCAATCCAGAAATAATAAATGCTATCACTTTTTTTTAGGTGTTTTGCGTTGTTAATGGTTGAAACAAATTTCTCGAGTTTTGAAATATCAAGCGGTCGCTTAGGAATGATATTATGTATAATGCTCATATTTATATTTGTTACTTTAGTTAGAGATTAAATGCGTGGGCTAATTCAGTAATATTTTTTCTATTTCTTCACTCGCTTTTTTCAAAAGTTCCTTTGTCTTGTCTTTAAGTTGTTGGGCTTGTTGTCTGATGCCTGTAATATGTTTAGCACTTCGGGAATATAATAAAACGGGTAAAGCCGTTTTCCCAAGTCGCTTTTTTACAAAATGAAAACACGGCTGCGTAAATAGTCTGAACTCTGATTTATATGATATATTTGATTCATTTGATTATGATGCTTTGAATTTTTTATTATTCAGTCGGCTGAATTTTAAACTGGTTTCGCCAAAGTTGATAAGTAATCCAATTTCAAGATTGTAAGCTTCCAAGTAATTTATTGCCTGGGCAAAATGCACATCTTCTATTTTTGTAATTGCTTTTATTTCAACAGAAATAATACCTTCTACCAAAAAGTCAACACGTCTTGTCCCTATATGCTGTTCCTTATAATAGATTGGCATTTCAAATTCTCTGTTATAAGAAATACCGTTTTCACTCAATTCAATTTCTAATGCTCTCTGATAAATGACTTCCTGAAAACCATTACCCAATGCACTATGAACTGTCATTGCACATTTAATGATTTTAGAAGTAAGTTCAGAATATTTGTATTGTTCTTTAATCATAATTAATCACTTTAATCATAAAAATCATAGTTCTGACTTATTTTTGAAAATTGCATTTTAAGTTGTCCTATTTTTCCTTGTTCGTAAGCGGTTTTTTAATGATTATTTATTTCATTTTACTGTAAATAATGCTACTAACATGTTAAACAAAAATAACATTTTTTTTATGGTAAATTATTTTTTTATTTGCATCCACAAGACGGCGGTGGCGAACGAAAGTGTGATTTATGTTGCAGTGTTTGCAAATACCAATTTTGTCTAAAGTAAAATTATGTTTTTTTATCCTTCTCCCAAATATTTTACGGAATTATTTTATAGAAAGCATGGAAATACACCCAACAAACAATTCTTCCCTTGCATTGTGGCGGTATTATAGATTTATCGATTTCTGAAAATTTATTTCGAAATACAGAAATAGATAGTACGGAAAATTATTTTAAAAGCTTTACTCTTACAGCAGTTAGTCCTTTTTTCCCTTTTTCGGTTTCAAAAGTTACTGTATTGTTTTCTTTAATGGAATCCATTAAATTATTAGCATGCACAAAAATACTTTGTTGTGTTGCTGCATCTTTTATAAAGCCATATCCTTTAGAATCGTTGTAAAATATAACGGTGCCTTTTCTTATAGGGTCTGTTTTTTCGGTATTGTCGCGTTTGGGTATGCCAATTTCAATACTTTCTAATTCTACTTTTTGCTTTTTGGTGGGATCCGGAGGAGTGTCGGTAATCATTCCGTTTTCATCAACATAGGCTATCATGTCTTCGAAATTGCCGGATTTTACATTTTCTTTTCTAAGTAATCTTTTCTTCTCTTTCTCTTTTTTCTTTTTTTCTTGTTTGCTTCTTACGTCTTTCTTATTGAATGTTTCCTGTGATCGTGCCATAATTAATTTTAGTGTTTTTAATAAGTTAATTTATAAAAAAAGAGGCAAGTAATGTAAGGAATGTTTGAATAATAACAGATTAAACTAAAAAACCTTAACTAGTGTACCGCAAATTTTTTATAAAGATACAAAAAAAACAATAAAGCAATGGCTTTGTTTTTTTTAAGCAGTAAGTACAAAAATTAATTCTTCAAAAATGAAAATGTTTATTTATGCTGAAAAGCTCTATTTTACGGGTAATTGCTTATTTTTTTTAAAAAATTGATGTGTCGTTTTTATCAATTCTTTTATTTCTGCTTCAGTATTATAAAACGAGGGACTAACCCGAAGGTAATTGCTGCGCATGGAAATAGAAATGTTTTCGGATGCCAATTGTTCCAAAAGTTGTTTGTTTCGGTCAATAGAGCCTGTCGTAAATGAAACAATCGCCGACCGTTCTTCTTTATTATTGAATGGAGTTATAAGACTTAATTTATTTTCTTGTAATCCTTGAATAATTAAATTCGTTAATTCTAGCACTCGGTCATAAATAATGGGGATTCCAATTTTATGTAACAACTCAAGACCTGCTGTTAATGCAAAATACAGGGCATAAGCAATGGTTCCGGTTTCGTACTGCCTGCTGTCGGGGAAATAATTTAATTCGTGCGGTAAATCAACTGCTGCAAACATGCCGGGCATAACAGGTTTTATAATATTTAGAAGTTCTTTTTTTACATATAAATATCCGGTGCCATGCATTCCTAACAGCCATTTAAAACATCCACCAGCTAATATATCTATTCCGTCTTTTTCAATATTTAATGGGACTACTCCGGCTGCTTGTATTCCGTCAACTACAAACAGAGCATGGTGTGCATGTGCTATTTTACTTATTTTAGCGAGGTCGGTTCTGTACCCGTTATTAAATCGAACGGCTGCAACACTTACTATTCTGGTTTTATTATCAACATATTTGGCTATCAATTCTGGTGTTATGCGGTAGTCGGAAGTCATAGGAACTAAGCGAACCTCAACGCCTCTGTTTTTTAAGTTAAGCCAAGGGTAGGTATTATTCCAATGCTCATATTCTGGCAGCACTACATTATCTCCCGGTTTCCATGGATAACCGTTGGCAACGATGCTTAAACCAATACCGGTGCTGGAGACCAAGGCATATTCTTCGGGACTGCCTCCCAATAAACCAGATAGGAGTTTTTTAACTTCTATACGCGAAACAGGTCGTTTGTCGGGAAATTTTTTGGCAAAATCAGTATATTCAAGCAATCGTTTTTCAACAAAGGTGTTTAAAGGGCATTGAGCGGCATTGTTTAAATAAATTTGGTTCTTGGTTACGGGGAAATAGCTTCGTATTTCTTCTATATTTAGCATGTTTCTTTATTTAGCTCTGTTTAATAAATGACTTCCTAAAGCACAATTTAAACACTTTTTTTTATTGCAGTAATTATTTTTAAGTTCAATAAGTGCTTGTGTATTAGCAGCTGTTTTTACAGGCATTTCCATTAATCTCCACTGCGTAGTAATGGCGTTTTTTTCTCCATCGAGTTGTTCTAAAAATCGAATGGCTCTATCTTTATATTTTTCTTCTTTGGTATGTTCTCCATAAATAAAAAGAAATGGCACAACGGTATTTATAATAATATTTTCGATTGCTGTTTTGCCCATATTTTTTAGTCTTTTAGGCGATTCTTTCCCAAAAACATAATGGGTGTCCCAATATTCAGAACAGCTGCATTGAAATATGTTTTCGAGTTCATTTATTTTAGTTGTCTCCAGTATTTTAGAAAATAAATGGCTTGTTTTATGCATTAGAGAAGAGAATTGAGCAATCCGTAGGGTGGGAAAGCCCGAAGGCTGAAGTCGTAGAAATTTCCATATATGTGCAGGAATAGGGGATAAGCCAAATTTTTGTTTTAATAATTTAAATTCATGTAATAGAGATGTCGCATATTCTTCTTTAGGACTATTATTAAGCAATCCGGCTTGCCCGAAATAAATGGATTCAATTTGAAAAAGGCTGTTTTTATGTTTCCCAATAACGGATAATGGTGTTGATCGAGCTAATAATTCAAAGGCTTCTGCATTGAGTTTAAATCCGAAATTACGCGCTAAACATATGTAAAATGACTGTTCCCAATTGTTTTTAGTTTGTTCTAATAAGCGAATAATAAATTCGGTTTTGTTTTCTAATTTTTCTATTAATATTCGTTCCAGCCATGAGTTAATAACAATCGATTCTGCTTGTTTAATCAACTTCTGACAAGGAATCCATTGTTTGCTGTTCATCATATTTTTGTATCTCCTGAAAACATTTAAAGGGATAAGTTCTTTCAGTTCCAGGGTGGGAATAATTTCTTTATTCTTTCTTTTTATCTCTATATCATTGGAGTGAACCACATGTAGAATAATGTTGTCGTAGGCGTTGTCGTTTTGATGTCCGTGTTTTAACCAGTCTGATGCGTTTATATGGATTTCAATATTGCCGGCCCATAATGTTTTATCTATTTTAATGCGTGCATTGTGAAAATCGGGTCCTCCATCGGTATTGTGTTCACCGGGTTTAATTATTTCAAGATATTCACCGCTTGTTGTTACAAGCTTTTTCGATTCAAAAAGCCTGTATTTCCATATATAATGTAAAAAATCTTCGTTCATAGGAATTAAAAAATTATAAATGTAAAAGTATGTATTTTCATTATTTTTAACTCTGCAAAAATAATTTCCTGTTATATTTTTCTATTTAAATGAATATCAAATTGTTGCGATTTTTTTGCGAAAATGTGTAAACGTTTAGTTATTGGTAACAGGAAGAGTGAGAAAAATTGTAATGTTCAGAAAATCATTACTTAATATGATTTTTGATACTGTTCATATTTATGTTAATTCTTTTTTAGGTGGTAGAAAATATAACCGCAATGATTCGTTTAAATTTGTCATACTTTTATAGTTTATTAAACAAATTTTGTAATAGAATTTTCGCAGCATTAGCTGTTTTTTATTTAAATTTTGTTTTTAATCCGGGGGGTATCTTCCCGGATTTTTTTATTGCGTAAAATCAATAAAAATTCATTAGTTTTACAAATAAATTAAATATTATATATAAATGAAAATACAGTTTTTTGGTTCTGCACGGGAAGTTACGGGAAGTAAACATTTAATAACATTAGATAACGGAAAAACAATTTTACTCGATTGTGGTTTGTTTCAAGGAAAAGGACTGGAAACAGAAAACGAAAATAGGGATTTAGGTTTTACGGCTTCTAACATAGACTACCTTATATTGTCGCATGCACATATAGACCATAGCGGAAATATTCCGTATTTAATAAATAATGGGTTTACAGGTACAATAATTACGAATCATGCCACCCGCGATTTATGTTCAATTATGCTGGCCGATAGCGGACGTATTCATGAGAGCGATACAAAAATGCATAACAAAAAAAGGGCATTGCAAGGCTTACCACCAGTAGAGCCCTTATATACGCAGAAAGATGCAGAAAATGCAATGCATTTTTTTGTAAGTATTCCGTATAATAAAATATATCAAGTATGCGAGGGGGTAAGCGTTAAATTTACCGATGCCGGTCATATATTGGGAAGCTCGGTGGTAAACCTTACCATTAGTGAAAATGGGAAAGATACCAAGATTGCATTTACCGGCGATTTAGGTCGTTTACATAGTAAAATATTAAGATCTCCACAAGCTTTTCCACAAGCCGATATTTTAATAGCTGAGTCTACCTATGGCGACCGACTTCATAGTCCTTATGAAGAAGCAGAACAAGATTTGTTATTAATTGTGCTGGAAGCATGTTTTCAGAAAAAAGGAAAATTAATTATTCCTGCCTTTAGCGTTGGCCGTACACAAGAATTATTGTATGCCTTAAACCGACTTTCATTTAGCGGAAAAATTCCCCCAATACCGGTATATGTTGATAGTCCACTTTCTATAAATGCTACTAATATTATGAAAATGCATCCGGAATGTTTTAATGAGGAAATTTTACAGTTCATGAAAGATGATCCGGATCCCTTTGGTTTTAATGGTTTGCATTATATTCAAACAGAGCAGGATTCTAAAAAACTCAACAGCCTAAAAGATCCATGTATCATTATTTCAGCATCGGGAATGATGGAAGCAGGTCGTGTTAAACATCATTTGGCAAATAATATTGAAAACAGAAAATCAACCATTTTAGTCGTTGGTTATTGTGCTCCTAGAACACTCGGTGCTAAAATAAGAAACGGTGATAAAGAAGTCTCTATTTTCGGGGTAAAACATCAGGTTCGAGCCGATGTTAAAATTCTTGAATCGTATAGTGCTCATGGTGATTATAAGGAAATGATAGAAGTACTAAAATGTCAAGACCCGAAAAAACTGCAAAACGTATTTCTGGTTCACGGGGAATATGAAACACAACTTAAATATAAAGAACACTTAGAAGAAAATGGTTTTTCAAACATATTAATCCCTGAAAAAGGAAAAGTATTTGAGCTGTAAATAAAAATCATTAATGTTCGGATAAATCAGATATTTCGTCCCGTATGGGACGTGATATTTCTAGTAAATGATTAACATAAAAAAAGGAAGCCCCTTTAGGGGCGAAATATCATAAGAAAATAGATAATAAAATGATTAAATAACATTTAAAATATTTTTTTTCGGACAACAATGAAACAAAATGAAAGAAATTAAGGCATTTATTATTAAAGATATTCGTTATGAGTTGAGAAAACAGTCAACTATAAACGGACTTATTTTATATATGGCTGCCATTGTTTTTATTGCTTATTTATCGTTTTTGCATGTTTACGCAATAGATGAAAATACATGGAATGCCTTGTATTGGATAATTCTAATTTTTGCTTCTATGAATGCTGTTTCGGGAACATTCGTTAACGAAAATGCAAATAGACAATATTATTTTTATTTATTAGCGAAACCACGTTCTATTATTCTCTCTAAAATAGCGTATAATGCTGTATTGGTATTAATGCTTTCGTTGTTAAGTTATTTGTTGTTTATTCTTTTTATGGGTAATAAAGCTCAAAATCAAGTCATGTTTGTGTTGAATATTATTTTAGGAAGTACCGGCTTATCGGCCATTCTTACTTTTGTTTCTGCTATATCATCGCGAACAGATAATAATTTTACACTTATGGCAATTTTAGGATTTCCTTTATTATTACCCTTTTTGTTAATTTTAATGAAAATAGCGGCCTGTGCCATTAGTGGAAATGCATGGGATACTGTAATTTTATATTTTCTTTTAATTATTATTTTAGATGCCTTGGTGTTGTTATTAGCAATTATTTTATTTCCATATTTATGGCGCGACTAATGAAAAAGAATGTCTGGAAAATATTATCCGTTGTGTTGTTGGTGTATGTAATTATCGCCGGATTTTTAGGACCAATTCCCGATTTGGATATTGTTCATCAAACTATTCGGAATTTATATTTTCACGTTTGTATGTGGTTTGTGATGATTACAATGTTGAGTATATCGGTTGTTAATTCTATTCAATACCTTGCTCGGTTTAATTTAGAGAAAGATACGGTTGCCAAAGAAGCATCACTTATTGGGATTTTTTTTGGAATGATGGGTATTGTTACCGGAATGATATGGGCTCAATTTGCTTGGGGAACATGGTGGATAAACGATCCTAAACTAAATGGTGCCGCTGTTGGCTTATTGGTATATTTTGCCTATATGGTATTAAGAAAATCGCTCGACGACCCTCATAAAAGGGCTCGTATTTCGGCGGTATATAATATTTTTGCATACGTTATTTTTATCTTATTTATTCTTGTTTTACCCAAATTATCTGGAGTTTCTTTGCATCCCGGTGATGGAAAAGAAAGCATAATGCCTGTAATGAGTATGGATAATAGTTTACGTATCGTTTTCTATCCCGCCATTTTAGGTTGGATATTATTAGCCTGCTGGATATTGAATCTAAGAATACGTTATATTAAAGTAAAAAATAAAATCGATACATAAAATGATATTAAAAGATATACATATTGTAGTAATCGTATTATTGGTTATTTTTGCCGGAATAGTCCTGTATTTGTCCATACTCGACCGGAAAATTACAAAACTCGAAAAAAAAGTAAATAGCCTCGACGAAGAAAAAAAATGAAAAAAATTCATATTGTTTTAATCATATTTCTAGCTGTTGCATTTGCCATTATTTATGCAACAATTTACAATTCCGATACCTATGCCGATTTTTCCGAAGCCAAAAAAAATAAAGGAAAAATAGTTCAAATTATTGGAAAATTAAATAATAAAAACCCTGTTATTTACGATTCAGCAAATTTAAACCCTTCTCTTTCATTTTACATGTTAGATGATAAAAATAACGAATCTAAGGTGTTGTATTATGGAGAAAAGCCAGTCGATTTCGAAAAATTAAAAGATATTGTAATTGTTGGAATTATGAACGACTCGGTTTTTATGGCACATGAATTATTACTTAAATGTCCGTCTAAATATTCAAATTCAACAGATGAGTTTAGTAAGTATAAATCGAAAAATAAAGAATAAAAATGTATAATTACCTGATTGTTAGGTTAGTATAATTTTATTTATTAAAACGCTAGATAAGTAAGATAAATTTAAATGAATATTTTAGAATTAGTTCTTGTTTTATCAGTTTTTTTTTATTTATTTTGCACTCCATTTTAGAGAAAAACGAATTTTTAAATATAAAGATATGTCAAGAGTTTGTGAGATTACCGGAAAAAAAGTTATTACAGGAAACAAAGTTTCTCATGCTAATAAAAAATCGAAAAGAAAATTTTATCCAAACTTACAGGAAAAGAAATTTTTTATTCCTGAAGAAAACTGTTGGATAACATTAAAAGTATCTACATCAGCAATTAGAACTATCAATAAAAATGGTATTTCGGCTGTTTTAAAAG
>Ga0116185_1002495_pt1 | contig 17026 bp, 19 predicted proteins | sample AD_JPNNA7_MetaG_FD_89754 | JGI IMG/M metagenome (GOLD analysis project Ga0116185, IMG submission 89754) | Active sludge microbial communities of municipal wastewater-treating anaerobic digesters from Japan - AD_JPNNA7_MetaG | ecosystem: Engineered > Bioreactor > Anaerobic > Digestate | place... | reverse complement strand
TTTGTTGGTAATGACAAACTCGCTGGTTGCCTGTCTGATAATCGGTGAAATCCATAATGTAAAAATTGCACGAAAAGTAAAATATATACGCCAGTGGAGTTCTGTCTCATAAACAACATGCTCGCCTCTGACAAGAATCGAATTTACGTAGCGTCCCATTCAAGCCGCCGCTTTTTTGTCAATTACAAGAACTTCATAGCAGTGCACTCGATATGATTTCTGTCCAGTTTAATTTATCATTATCATCGTCTTTATTTTTGGGTTTAACTTCTTGTTTAGAAACTGATAAAGGTTTTTGAGCTTCTTTGTCTGTAGATAGTCCCTTAGCTTCGGGCAGCCATTCACCGCAATGTTTACATTTAATAGCTGCATCCTTGATCTTTTCAGCACAGAAAGGGCAGAGTTTCATAAATTTCACCTAACATCAACAAAACAATCTTTAATAAAGTTGCATATTTTGTCATCAACATGATCCTGGCTTTGAAGTATCTTTTCAACATTCAATTTTATAATAATGTTTTTTATAGTCGTATCAATTTCGGCATGTTGTAACAATTTATGAAAAACCTTATCTGTCAAAGCGTCGTCATGCCCGTTAGTTATTAATCTTTCAATCACTCCTTCCAAAAATCTATTTTTAGTAATCTTGTCAAAAGTTTTAAACTCTTTGTGTCCTACTATGCTTTTAACCAGAGTCATAACATCATCCTCTTTTGATAATTTTTTATCAGTATTTGCAACATGTCTTTGAATACCAGCTATAATCTTATCTACTTTTTTCCGAGATCCATTGTCAATACATTTTGACAATTCATCACAATCAAATATTGACTCAGAACATATTACCGATTCTAAGATTTTCTCAATAACTTTTAAATCATTGTTATTATCATTTAATTCTTCAATAATCTCATAAAATATTTTAGCGTCATCGTCATTTATATTTGAATTTTTTAAAGTGATTATTACCTTTTCTTTCTCGTCGGCTTCTATGTCTTGATGGACAAACAAACCTTTTAATATGGATTTGCTGTTTCTAATTAGGGATACAGCTAACTCATTAGTATTACTATCATTTTTTGTAAGTCTATCAACGATTAATCTGTAGAAATATTTGTGTAGTTCTTTGTTTTCATCATCTTCAGTGTCTAAATCTATAATCTTTTCAAAATTGACAAGTTTTAATTCATGATAATCAAGCAGTATTTCTATTGCCTGTTTACGTATTGATAAGTCTTCTCGTTCGTGCTGCTCTTTTGATTCTGTTACTAAATCTTCCAGCATCTCGACAATCTGCCTATGATAGCCCTTATAGCTGTCATTCTCACGCAGCTCTCGGCATATTTTTAAAGCCTTTTCTTTAACCCCTTTTTCTTTAGCCCATCCCTCAGACATTGTCACCCTATTGAGTTTACGTTTTAAAAACTCCCTTAGAATGTAAATTGTAAGGTCTCCTTTATCTTTGAAGCATTCTAAGGTTTTCTCACGTAATCGTGAATCGGGGTGCTCTTTCACATACGCTATTATATTAGTTTCTATTGAGTTACGAATAGCATTATCTATACCGCTAAACCATTGTGTATTCGAATCTCGCAGTATGTGAGCATAGTAATCAATTAAATCATCCAACACTACCCCTCGATTATGATTGAATTCTTCCCACCATGAAGAAACAATATTCTCTGGAGCGTTGCTTGGTGAAAAAAAATCCATAATATGTCTAATATTTCCTCTGTCATGAATAAGGGGGCTTATAATGTTTTTTTCAGTTAAGTTTTGTATGGTTTTCCTCATGCTGTTGATAATATCTATATAAAGCTCCTGTACTTGTTCCATAGAGATTGTTTGACCTTCTGTTAAATCAGCTAATTTGATTTTCGTTTTTTTACATACTGATTTAATCGATTCAAAAAAATTAAATTTCTTTTCGCTTTGATTACCAACAGAAGCAACAGGTTGGCCACAATATTTACATACTCGCTCTGTTCCTTTGAGAGGTTTCTTACAAAAATTGCAAAGTTTTGTAGTAACTCCTGGTTTTGGAACTGTAGAGCCGCATTTAGGGCATTGATTTTCTGAAGGTTCTATTTTTTGTCCACAATTCTTGCAAACTATTTCAGGAACAAAATTTTTTGTTCTTTCAAGAAAATGGCACAAATTCTTAAAAACGAAATCAGAACAGTTACTACAATTAAGAAATATGATATCATGAACCTGTTCAAGTTCTCCTTGCTTGAAACGACTGTCCTCAGTCAAAACATCGAAGGCCATCACGATCGTGCTATCAAGTTCGTTAATTCTATTATGTTCTCCCAATAAGTGTTTTGCATATTGAAGAAAGCTTTTTCTGACGTTTTCATCCTTTAGCGCCTTACTGTCAATTAAAGGCAAAAGATGCAAGCCCAAAGGATTTCCATGAAATTTATCTAAACATTCTGATAAATTCTTTAAGCTTTTTTTTGCATATTCATTAATCAGGCGAGGATAATCTGTATAATCATCACGTGTATCATCGATCCCAATTTCATCGGCAAGTTCTTCCAGCATTCCTCTATATTGTTTATTGTTCGGATCTTTTATTTTCTTTAATTCTTCTTTTTCTTTTTCTTCTTGTTGTTTGAGCCAATTTTTTATAGAATCGGGGTAGCCTTTAATTTCATAATTATCAACGCTTGAACTCTTTAATTCTATTTCATTCATCTTGTTTTCCCCCTTAAGACAAATTACTTTTCCACATAAATAATTTTCTCTTACTTCAATGATTTAAATGCTATCATACTTATTTTTTTAAAGCATGTGCTTGTCTTTAAATGTCTCGTATTTTTCCTGAACGTTTTCATCCTTATGTTTCCTCTCATACTCTTTTCCATACTTACTAAATTCAGGCGCTGTCTGAAAATATTCTTCTATTTCCTCATATAATTTGTTTTTTCTGGTAATTGCGACAAGAGGGTCATTAATTGTAAAACCTTTTTTGATCTGTTCTGGGTAATATTTGTTAATTCTTTTCATGATTTCTTTTATCTCTGCATCCACATATCCTTCAAAAACACTGTGATTGATAAAAAAATACAAAACAAATAAGATTAGAGCTGATAATTGAAAAAATGCCAATGACTGGGAGGTAATTATTGATAATCGATCTGTGGTAAGCAATTTGTCGAGAAGAGGACCCATGATTCTCCAAAAGTCATTATTCAGTTTTTTAATAATAAACACAGCCATAAAGCCTGATACAACGAGAATTCCCAGCAATGGAAGAATAAAACCTGCTGATACTATAAGCTTTAAACCTCTTTTTACCTGTGTCCCTAAAAAAGAAACAAACTGCGATGTCTTTGATTTTATCTGGACAGGTTCTGAGGTTTTTTTTGAAGAAAAAAGATTGACCAGTTGATAACAGCCGGCTATCCCTGCAATAGCAAAAATGACCCAACGAGCGCTTGAATTGCCGCTTATAAATTCCTGATAAATATTGGGTGGAAAAACATACTGGACAAAACTTTTTAAAATGAACATAAGCACCCCGAATATAAACAATGCAATAGGGTTGAAATAACGATTGAAACCATCATCCTTCTTCATTACAAGCGAGGAGAAGAGGATATAAATCAGAAGCAACCATTGTACCACTCCAAAACCGGACAGAGGAAAAAGCACTATACTATAGAAGGATGTATATGCCAGCATGTCGGCGACAAAGGAAAAAATGGATGCTAAAGTCAATTTGCCATAAATAATGCCATAATAATAATGATAAAGTATCGCTGTTATAGCACCGAAAAGAAAAAACACCTGCATATCGGGCCACATTGTTATTTTGAGGAGTTTGTTACCGCTGCTGCTTATATAAAGCGATGATAAGTAAAAAAGCCAGACACCCAAAGTTACCTTAGCAAACCCCCAGAACTCGCTGTGCCTGGACACCCATTTGAAAAGCTCATTTTTTCCCTTATTCATTACCGTTTCCTTTCATTCCTTTTTATGCCTTTGTCTATATGTGGAATCTGTTTAGTGGGAATGTTTTCACCCCACCATCTATCCCACAATTCTTCATTCTTTTTCTTTTCTATTTTTTCATAATACATATTCAAAAATTCCGTGTAACTCTGATACATGGATTTTTTTTCGCCCACCATAGCGCTATATTTTTCACGCACATATGTGATTCTTTTTAACAGGTTATTAAACTGCTCTTCCTTATTGTCTTTCAAAAAACCACCCGTTGCCATGTCAAAACTTATCTTCACATAAATGCAAATCGCCATAGCCCCCGGTTCGCTCAAATGTTCCCTTGGTTCAACAATGCTTTTCAAATACTGGTCAGCTAAGTCTAGGAGATCAGCCTTCGCTTTATCGCGATATTTTTTGGCGATATCAACATCCAATGAATTATAAAGCATTCTCAAAACTGTGCTTGGTATAATTTCCTGTGCCCTGTATATGTCGATTTGATTATACTTTTGTTCCTCAAGGTAGTCTTTTAAATACGGTGATGCGGTAATAAAATATCTGGCATCAATGTAATCGTCAAGAGAAATCTGATATGCGTAAAATTTATCATAAAGCATGAAGAACCTATCCAAATACGTCTGTATTTTCTCGGGCAAGGCTGAATGTTCTGTTCTGAAGATCGTCTTGGCTTTTGCAATTTCACCTTCTGTGTCTATAGCATGAAGTATTCTACCGATGGGTGTTTTTGTGCTTATGGGCGACTCCCGTGTTGCTACAGGCGGAACCGGACCCTCCTTCAAGGTTTTCGAAATAAACTTGACAATTTCAGCCATGGGATATGCAAAAAGCGCAATTACAACGAGCCATGCTAACGAAATGCCAACTTTATCCCTAAAAGTCATAAAATCTACCTCCATAAACCACATTAGAGCATTATGCGTAAGTTGTTTTGTCAGTTACAACGTCAATTTAACAACCCTCTATGCTGATTGAAATTTATATTATGTTTTTTAAAATATTGGTCTGACCCCTATTTTTCTGCACTCCTCTATTTCCACAAAATGAATATTCTCAGTACCTTTATATTCGTTGAACAACAAATTCCCATTCTTCAGTGCCGCATCAAAAGTTGTAACGAAATCTATTGCATTAATGCTATCTTTGACACTATCCAAGATAGATCGACCTATGTTGGTAGCATCAATAAAAAAGGCCTGTTTCCCTTTTAATGAACATCTAACTGCTAAAAAAGCATGTCTAGGAACCAAAATAATTGCTGTTTTAAGTCCTATATTTTCATAACATGATGCCAGCAATACAGAAATATCAATACAATTTGCCTGCTTATCACGCAGGGATGTCCTAGGCAAACGAACTCTCTGACTTGCCTTTGCTTTTCCAAAATCAATTGAACTATCAACATAAGAAAGTCCATATTTTCTTAATTCATTAAATATAGCCTCCATTTGATCACGCACTGATTGCGGAGTGCCTTTTTGATATCCGATAAATGCATTGCCTTCCATACGTTTTTTTGCTCTTGATATAATAGCTTCAACTGCTGGATCTCTTGGTGTAACCCATGAAGCTATCAAAAAAGCAAGGTCAAACTTTTTTTCACCTGTAGACCATAATATATCCTCTACGTTACGGATTTCAACCTGTCTGGTTTCTTCAAATATTGGCTTATCGCCTTCTTTAACAATTAAATGCAAAGAAGCGGGGGTAGTTGTGGCCTCATTATAAAGAAGTTTTTCTCCAAATGAAATCTGTTCAATTGTAATTGAGTCTTTAGGCCTCAGATTTACAGTTTTGGAAACCGGATCTGTCCAGTTTGTAATATACGACGTAACAGTAACGGTTCTAAGCGAATCACCTGGATTTGTCAATTTCCATATTGTGTCGCCAGATTTTCCGTCTTGCGCTAAATATTTCTGTATTACTGGGAATATTTCTGTTTTCGATTCAACAGAAACTTTAATTTTATGAAACTCATTTTCTATTGTTATATCGGGGCCGTTTTTGTGACCCCCTGTAACCATCAAAATAAATGGTAAAGAGATTATTAAAAGTAAAAAAATAATTAAAGCAATCAGGAAACCTGGCCGCACCCGCTTTTTTTTGGGTGGTTTCAGTTTGTCGCCTTTATTATGATTCTCAGTCGATTCTGATTTAAATGTATCATTGTTTTCAATTTGATTTGGTTTGTTTGGAATTTCTGATGAGCTGTCAACTTTAACAATTTTTTTTCCGCACTGTTCGCAAAAAATCGCATCATCATCGTTCAGCGTTCCGCATTTATTGCAATACATAGATTTATCCCCCATAATCTTTTTTTAAAATCTTTTATTGTGAGGTCATACTCATTACTTACAAAATATGAAATATCCATAATTTATAATGGTTCTGAGTTCGTTTGTTAAAATCTTTAAAACCAATATTATCATTGGGTACTTCTATATAATTTTTGTAAAATTATCTTGAGAGTCTTTCTGCAAAAATGTCAGCAAGATTTATCAATGATTCTACCCACATAGGATAATCTTTTTTACCTTCTAATTCTGCCAATTCTTTTGATTTGGTGTTAAATTCATTTATCAATTTGGCTTTTTTCTCTTTTAATGATTTCACTTCTTCTGAGTCAGAAAAAAGTCTACTGAAGAATCCTTGTTTGTCTTTCGCTTCTTTAAGTTGTAATTCAACAGACGCTATCTCTCTATTTATATTATTCAATTCATTCTTCAGCGAGTCGATTCTTTTCTGCTTGTCGTCATCACCACAACTGTACACTAAAAAACAGGTCAATAGAAGAATAAATACAATAATATTTCTCCTATTTGTTGATACAGGTTGACAAATAATGTTTAAGAAATGCATAATCATACCCCCTTCTTAAATAATTTGAATTGTGAATAACCTCTATCTGCTCTGAGTTCGTTTAAAAATAGAAGAGAAACAGATTTTTTATATTTGACAAGAAAAATTCAGAACCCCCTGTTTATAATGTTTGTTATTGAGATAACAATATTCTTCAATAATGTTAATAATATTATTTTTTATTAAATTTATTTTTATGTCAAGATAATTTTGTCATAATTAAGACCTGTTTTAATTTTATGCCAACCTCTTGTCCGTGGGAGATATTGTCAATATTTGCGTTTAAGGTTTTTTCTGCCGTATCATTTTCTCATTTTCTATGCCACCTGTATCTCTTTATCTTCTATCTCGTCACCAACAAATCTTGCCCTGTTCATCATCTGTGGAATAAATTTATAGCCTTTTATCCTCTGCCATATCTTCTGTGCCTCAAGGGCAAGTTTAAATACCAAAAAAAGAGCCCATGAAATAGGATTTGAGTTGGTTACCATACAGAAGAAATTACTACAGTATAAAATAAATTTACAGATTAGCGTTTTACGCCCTTCTGGGCAATTTGTCTAAAACTAACAGTTATTCAGAAGTCAGAACGAATTGTTTTGATATTAGGATTTTGAATTTGTTTAGGATTTAGAATTTCGAAATTAGGATTTAGTTAGTCAGAAGTTAGAAGAGGATACGTTACTCGGAAGGTATAGCAGAAAGAAGGATCATAGAAAAAGCCGTTCGGATAAAATCGGAATCAGTGTTCGGATAGAGCAAATTAGCCACACATAGGTCGTTTTAATAAAATTAATTAGCTTAATTATTGCATATTCTCTCTTTATATATAGAAATATTTATCAATAATATTTACATATTAGCGGCAAGATTCAGCCTCTATGGCTGATTTTGCTGCTATCCCGCCATTTAAACCTGCCAAATAATACCGGATAAATAACCCCATCTCTTCATAAAAAACATATCATCAGTAAAAACCCATCTTCATTATCAAGTTTCACCAGGCCGTCTTGAAAACCCAATTACAAGCGGCTTGTTTAACAATATATAAATAAATCACAAAGGAGGCATAATCATGCTTAAAGACTATCTTAAAGCAGGCTATCCAGCACTGTGCATCCTAACACAGGAGCCACATCGTGCTGAACATGTTCTGCCGTGTGAAGGCTGGAGGTTTCTCATATGGGACTGTATTAGAGGTATCAGAGAATCATCAGGTGGTAAGGTAATAGACGAAATAAGAGACCCAGTTCAGGCAATTCAATATCTAAATGGCAATACAGACACAGTGCTCATTATCCACAATTTGCATCTGTTCCTTGAAATACCAGAGGTTATTCAGAGCATACAAAATGGCATCACTGTATGGAAATCCTGCGGGTGTGCCCTAGTCATGGTCTCGCCCATCATACAGTTAAGACCCGAGCTGGAGAAGTTCTTCCATGTCATAGATCTGGCACTGCCAGACGATGAAGAGCTTTTTAAGCTCCAGACAGACATAGGTGACCCACTCAACATCAAACCCAACAAAAAGGCTGCCCGTGCTGCAAAAGGCTTAACAGAATTTGAGGCCGAGACAGCATATGCACTATCTCTCATCAGAAATGGCTATTTCTCCACAAGAACCATATCAGAGGCGAAATCACAGATCATAAAGAAGTCAGGACTCATGGAGTTCTGGGAACCAGAGGATATAAATAACGTAGGGGGATTACAGAATCTAAAATTATACATCCAGAAAAGAGCGCAGGCATTTTCACCTGAAAATTCAACGCTCCCCCAGTTAAAAGGTATCCTGTTAGTAGGTATACCCGGAACAGGCAAAAGTTTAGCTTCAAAGGCCACTGCCTCTATATTGGGATGGCCTCTTATAAGATTGGACATCAGCGCATTAAAAGGTTCGCTGGTAGGTCAATCAGAACTCAGGATGAGACAGGCAACGGGTTTAATCGATGCCTTTGGTAAGTGTGTGGTATGGATCGACGAGATAGAAAAGGCCTTTTCCGGCACAAAATCCTCAGGAGAAACCGATGGAGGTACTACAGCCTCCATGTTCGGATACTTCCTTACATGGATGAATGAGACAAATTCTCAAGTGCTGGTTATGGCCACTGCCAACAATATCTCACAGCTTCCACCAGAACTGCTCCGTGCAGGTAGATTTGATGCCACATTCTTCGTGGACCTACCGGTAAAATCAGAAAGACAAGAGATCATAAGAATTATGAACAAAAAGCATAATTCAAAGATACCTCTTTCCTATGCAGAAAATCTACTGGGCTACACAGGGGCAGAGATAGAACAACTTGCAAAGGACAGTCTATATGACGGTCTTGAGGAGGCATATAACAATTTAGTCCCCTTAAGCAGGACAATGAGAGAAGAGATTCAGAGTTTAAGAGAATGGGCAAAGACAAGGGCAAGGCTGGCAAATACACCTGAGGCCGAACCAGAGGAGACGAGAAAGATACGACATAAAACAAAGGGGGAACAGTCATGATTGTAAACACATTTATAATCACTCCGAAGAAAGAATACACAGAGACACTGATGGCCACATCAGAGCATCAAAAGAGCATACTTGCTGCCCTCTTACCAGAAAAATACAGGGACTTATTCAAAAGTATTGTGAAGGACTCTGTAAACGAAATTATGGATAACCGTGATTATAAAAAGGCTTATCGTATAATGGCAGAGGCCATGCTTACAGGCAATGGTTCACTATGGTATCCTGATAACAGGTCAGATTCACTGCAGCAGGTTTTGAGAAAGACCTTTTACGAGACCCTCCTCATTATTAAAAACGACTATAATCCATACAAATTCGACCAGTTTATAGTCGTATTTTCCTCTGAGGTAATAACAGAGAAGCAATATGAATCCATTTGTTATCCAAAAAAGCATAACAACAAAAAGGCGGGCGGCCAGATCCTTATGTGCGATTTCTTAAGGACAACCAACCATATACCCTTAAGGAGGTGAAGATGAAAGACACTTTTATAGAGCTTTTAGAAATATTCATGGAAGAAGACTTGTTGGACAACAGGCATGAACACGACATAAAGGACCTCATGTCAGTATATCCTATCCTTACAGAAAGTGAGGCAATGAAACTCAAGGAGATGATCCAGGAGGTCATATATGGCATATACACCTGAACTGTCTCAAAGGTCATCTTCCATGCTAAGAAGAATTGCATGGGCAATAGGCATGCCCATGACAAAGGCCCTCGAAGAGATAATAGAGCATGTTATAAAACACATCAGAAAAGATGAGGTATGCAGGCGCTGCAGAGATAAGTCCTTTTGCAGTGGATGTGGATTCAACAACAACCGTTACATTGAAGGAGGTTGAAGATGCAGACAAAACAGACGGTGGAGAGATTGATTTCAAAAACAGCAGAAGGTCTATGTTATCCTCCCAAAAAGCACCTGTGCCTAACATGTATAAGATACATAAGAGGTTTCTGTAATGTAGGAGAGGATATAACCCACGGTAATTTATGTCACGATATGCTCTCAGGCTGCATAACCAGACAGTGGGGTAGTAAAGACAATCTCCCTGTGGTGAGCATATCTGTCATCCAGTGTGCAAGGTACAAAAAGGTTTAGGTATGAATGAAAAAAAACATCTCTACCACAACCGTAAAAAACACTAATGATGCTATCAGGGTCTGTTATAAAGACCTGTATAAGATTATTCTGAAAGGTTTAACAAAATAGGTACAACACAATATGCTGAAAATAAAATAATCAATACAGCATCTAAATCAAACGTGAGAGGAGGTGAAGGATGTGCTTTAAGGTCATCATTTACAGCTGGCCTTATTCACAGCTGTGTATGGACTGTGAAAACAGTGAGTTTGTGACTTCAGAGACATACTGTTTATCGGCCTACATCTGCAAATTGGATTCAGTCAGAAATACAGGGACGAGCTGCCCTGACAGAACAAAGAAAAAAGGAGGTGATTAAAATTAGTCATGTAAGCAGAATTGAGCTCGAAATAAGATCGCTCGATGCATTGATTGCAGCATGCAACAGATTGGGGTTCAGGTTTGTAAAAAACCAGAATACCTACAAATGGTATGGCAGATGGATCGGCGACAGCCCCCTGCCCGATGGAATCAGAAAACAAGACCTTGGAAAGTGTGACCATGCCATAAAGATACCTGATTGTAACTATGAGATAGGTGTTGTGAAAAAAGGTGGCATTTACATCCTCTTATGGGACTCATGGGAATCAAAACTACGCCTTGCAGTAGGCAATAATGGAGGTATTTTAAAGCAGGCATACACACAAGAAGCAATAAAGCAACATGCTAAGCTGAAGGGCTATCTCGTAACAGAGAAGAAGACAGAAAAAGGCATAAGACTGCACCTGCATAAGTAGATCACCCTTTATCCATCAAAATCAGGAGTACACCATGAAAGAAATCATCATAGACATATCAGATGATGGAGAGATCTCCATCGAGACAAGAGGGTTTAAAGGTAAAGCCTGTTTAGAAGAATCGCAGTTCATAAAAGATCTTTTGGGACAGGAACTTTCGAGCAGGCTCACACCAGCATACTATGAAACAAACAAAACACAGTCAAAAAAGTATCTAAAGCTATGCGGCTGATAAAAAAGGAGGAAAAAAAATGGAATACGATTCAGTGTTTGACAGGGCGTGTCTCATACAGTTATCCACTTCAGTGTGGACACCCACAAAGATGCTCGACCAGACAGTAATGGAAAAGCTCGGTAAAAACAGCGACTGGCTCCGTGGAAGAAAGTTCATCATAAATCCTGAACTTTTAGGACCACTTAACACAACAGCTCATATGGCAAGAAAACTCATTCATAGATACTCTCTGCCATTTCCCATCTCAGGTATATATCTCATACCTAAAGACCATCTCATCCATGTTGACAGCAGGTTAGAGGAATACAGAAAGGAGTTTGCAGAGAAGGTATCGGTCTTCGAAAAAGAATACGAACATGCCAGGAATGAGGCAAGACTTGCACTGGGCAGTCTGTTCAATGAAGGGGATTACCCTATAAACATAAAGGAGAAATTCCGGTTCAACTGGAGCTTTTTAACCATAAGCATCCCCGGAAAGACCACTATCCTGTCCCCTGAGATATACGAACGCGAGGCAAAAAAGTTTAAAGACATGATGGAAGAGGCAAAAGACCTTGCATCATATGCCCTCATAAACGAGTTCAGGGACATTATAGATGGTCTTACAGAAAGGCTTAGTGGTTCGCCAAAGACACTAAAAGGGAGCATGTTTAATAAGCTCTACGAGTTTATAGACTCATTGGAGACAAAAAACCTGTTTAACAATAGCTTGGTAAAGGAGTTTGCCGAAGAGGCAAAGGAGGCATTAAAAGGTATATCTCCCTATGGATTATCATACAGCGAATCTGTAAAGAATGCTGTACGGGAATCCATGAATGCACTTAAAGAATCAGTATATGCCGCTATAGAGGATCTGCCCAAAAGGAAGATCCGGCTGGTTGCATAATAACCCCGAAGAGGCAGGTCGGATTGCATCTTTCCCATATGCACAGAAGCAGCCGATCTGCCCTATCATAAAAAAGGAGGCAATTAAATGAATATTCTTATAGTATCAGGCAATCTCGGTGCAGACCCTGAGCCTATATACACGGACACAGGGATACACATGGCTAATTTTCCAGTAAGTGTAAAGGCAGGCAAAAAGAGTTTTTGGCTCCACGTAAGCTGCTTTGAAAAACTGGCAGATATAGCAGAGAGACATCTGCACAAAGGGGCCAAGGTCATAATAACAGGAATCCTTACCCAGGACAAGTGGGTAAATGATGATAATCAGGTCAGGACAAGTCACAAGCTCATAGCCAACAGGATAGATTTTATCCACACGGATGGAAGGGGATTTGATAAAGACAGTGCTGCCCAGGATGATGTATTCGTATCAGAATAGGAGGAATAAACAATGACCGTAGCACAGCTTCAGCAAAAGGAGAAAAAAAGCTCATCCCTGAGGGTCTTCCAGTTATCTTTGAATGATTATTATGTAGAGTCATCCAGGGGTAAGGTATGTTACAGGGTGGTCATAAATAACGGCCAGAGCTCCTGCACCTGTGGTGATTACAATAGCAACATACAGAAAGACCCGGGATTCACATGTAAGCATATAATAGCAGCCATGAGGTTCTCTGAAACTGATGTAAGACCCAGATTAGATGAAAGGTTCATAAGAAATATAAAAGGCAAGGATTTTGTCCTCTATGCAGGGGTGCTTGACCTTGCCCATAAGATGGGTCTTGTAGAACTCAAGGCATCTCCTGTCCAATATCCCACAAAAGAAAACGACATGAGGGCCATATGCGTATCATACGCAAGAACCCAGGACGGAAGGGTATTTGAAGACGTAGGAGACGCAGACCCCAACAATACAGATTCAGTAATCTCAAGGCACATCATAAGGATGGCCTCCACAAGGGCAAAGGCAAGGGCACTCAGAGACCTTACCAATGTGGGAATGGCCTGTCTTGAGGAATTGGCTGATCTGGAAGAAGTGGAGACTCAGAAAGAAACCATTGAAAAAAATAATGTGAGACCGCTGAGAAAACCCAAGGAGGACAAGGATGCTTCTGAAAAAACCGATACCCAGGCTGCTCAGACGAATCAAAAGAAGGAGGAAGAGACAAAAGAAAGAATTCAAAAAACTGAACAGCAGAAAACACAGACCGACAACGTCATGAAGATTGCATCGGCACAAATGCAGGCAATTATAAATCTTGCCAAACGTAGGGGGATGACAGAAGAAGAAATAAGGACCAGGATATTTGAAAAATACAAGGTAAAATTCGAGGACATGGATGCATCGGATGCCAAGGTCCTTATACGTCAACTCCAGCAATCTGCATGAAACCCCAGCATATTGCGGTAACGGGGGTTTTGTACCCCCTTACCGCATAAAATTCAAACTTTTAGTTAAAGGAGCACATTATGACCATTGATGAACTGAGGAGAGAACCACATCTATCGGCAAGTGCAATAAACGACTATATGGACTGCAGCCTTTTGTATAAGCTCTCAAGAATAGATAAAAAAGAGCCTGAGTTCATATCGGAAAGTCTTGCCTTCGGTTCTGTGATCCACGAGATAATAGCACTATATCAGATTCACAGAAAAGGCGGGTCAAATTTTACACAAGAGAATATGCTCAGTACCTTTGAATACTACTGGCAAACAAAGGTCAGATCCAGCAAAAATATCAGGTTTGCAAAAAAAGACTACCACACCATGATGGTAGAGGGCAAAAAACTTCTTTCCCTCTACTTTAACTACATGATGGAGGATACATTTAAGGTCGTGGCAGTGGAGATGCCTTTCAGGTTTACTGTAGAAGGTGTGGGCTGGCCAGTTATAGGTATAATAGACCTCTTACAGGAAGATGAAAGGGGAAACATAGTGATATCTGATATAAAGACAGGCAGGCAGTCCTTTGACAATGATAAGATAGATAAGAACCTCCAGCTCACAATTTACCAGATGGCACTTAAGGCAAACGGTTATCATGACAGAGATATACTGCTTAGACTTGACACCTTGATCAAAACAAAAGAGCCAAAATTTGAACCCTATTATACATCAAGGACAGAAGGAGATGAGAAAAGGGCGGTTATAAAAATACGCTCTGTATGGCAAGGGATTAAAAAAGGAGTGTTTATACCCAATGACACCTCCTGGAAGTGCCGAGAATGTGCATATAAAACATACTGCAACGATTGGTTTAAGGAGGGGACATAATGATAAAACTCAATGATGCCCAGAAGAAAGTTGCAAACTTCAAAAACGGGGTTGCAAGCTGTATTGCCATACCAGGCTCGGGCAAAACCATTACCATGACCCACAGGATAGCAAACCTCATAAAAAACCACGGTGTTGCCCCTGAGAGCATCCTTGGGCTTACATTCACCAGGAATGCTGCACAGGCTATGAGAGAAAAACTCAGACAAGTTTTAAAGGACATGGCAACGAGGGTTAACCTATCAACCATCCATAGCTTCTGCTATAGTCTTCTAAAATCAGAAGGCAGAGCATTTGAGATCATGACTGATGAGGAGCAACTTAATACAATAAAAAAAATAATAAAAAGGCACAAAATAAAGGGTATGTCTGCAGGTACAGTGGTGAGGGAGATAAGGCTGGCAAAGAACAACCTTACCTCCGTTGAGGAGTTCAAGATGCTCTTTGCAGATGATGAAACTATGGAGAGGATATGCCATATATACGAACTCTACGAAAAGGAGAAGAAAAAGAAACTCAAGCTCGATATGAATGACCTACTCACAGAGACCTATGATCTTCTCAGCACCGATATAAAGGTGAGGGAAAAATATCAGTTTATCTATTCCCATATACTGATTGATGAGTTCCAGGACACAAACCCTGCCCAGATGGAGATAGTGAAACTTCTGGCACAAAACAGGAATAACCAAAGAACAAGCCTTTTTGTGGTGGGTGATGACTGGCAGAGTATATATTCCTTTACAGGTGCATCTGTGGGTAACATACTGAACTTCAGGAAATCATTCCCAGAATCAGAGCAGTTCATACTGGATCTCAACTATAGAAGCACAAAGAAGATACTCGAGGCATGTCAGAGGCTTATACATAATAACAAAAGAAAGATTGAAAAGGTGTTAAAAACAGACAACCCGGAGGGAGATGAGGTAATAACAATAGAGGGCGCAACTGAAGAGGACGAAGCAATGCAGATTGTGGAGGAGATTAAAGATCTTGTAGATAAAAAAGGTTATGCATTAAAAGACATTGCTGTCCTCTATCGGGCAAATGCGCAGTCAAGGGTTATAGAAGAGGCTCTAAGGAAAAATAAAATACCTTATCATATTGAAAACGGTATGAACTTTTATCAGAGGTTTGAGGTAAAGGTATTGCTGGAGTATCTCAGGTTAATAAATAATCCTTACAGTGATTGCGGAGACGAGGCCTTAAAGACCATAATAAATGTACCTAACAGATATATCGGTAGAAAGTTTATGGAAGAACTGGAAGAATATGCAGCAGAGAATAACCTTTATCTGTATGAAGCATTAAAGGCAATAAGGATTGATGTTCCTTACATAAATAGATTTGTAAGGGAGTTCATAGCCATTATGGAGCCCCTTATACGTGACATTTCTTCTATAGAGCCTGCTGAGATGATAGGCATACTGAGAGAGGTGTTGGACTACGATAAGTTCATAACAGATGATGAAATACCCTCTCCAGATGATGAAAAGATTGCAAACATAAATCAGCTTATGCTGTCTGCAGTGAGATATGGAAGTATAGAATCATTGTTGTCTTATACAGACACCTTTACAGATGAAAAAAGCCACGATAAAAATGGCGTGGCACTTATGACCATACATAAATCTAAAGGTCTTGAGTTCCCTGTGGTGTTCATTATAGGCATGATAGATGGCATAATCCCCGATAAAAGGGGAGACATTGAGGAGGAAAGAAGGATTGCCTTTGTGGCTGCAACAAGAGCAATGAAAATGCTGTATCTTACCCATTCCAGGATTTATATGGGAAAGAAGGTAAGACGAAGTACTTTTCTGGATGAAATGATAAAAGGATAAGAAAAAGAAAGAGGGTCAGCCCACTCAAAAGAGTAGGTTGGCCCTAATATATTTTTTGATGATTTTAATCAGTGAAATACTGTTGTCACAGATATGTGATATAATTTTATCAGAATCTACAGGAGGCACTTTTTCTATCCCATAATAGAAATCCCGAGTTTTTGACATTGATGACCATGGGGTATACTGGAATTGCCATATCAACCCCGCCAACAGTTGCAGGAACATATTCAATAATTACATTGTTTCAATCCTTGTTTTAATGGAATTGCCATATCAACAACTGGCAGGTAAAAGATACAGATAGGGTTATACATGGTTTCAATCCTTGTTTTAATGGAATTGCCATATCAACATTAGAGTGACGCAGGCTGGTATAGAAATAGATGGGATGTTTCAATCCTTGTTTTAATGGAATTGCCATATCAACTAGAAACATGTTCTTCTTTTAATTTCTTTGAATCATTGTTTCAATCCTTGTTTTAATGGAATTGCCATATCAACACTCATAGATGGATGACGGAAAAAACGAAAAGGCAGAGTTTCAATCCTTGTTTTAATGGAATTGCC
>Ga0116185_1002492_pt1 | contig 17034 bp, 17 predicted proteins | sample AD_JPNNA7_MetaG_FD_89754 | JGI IMG/M metagenome (GOLD analysis project Ga0116185, IMG submission 89754) | Active sludge microbial communities of municipal wastewater-treating anaerobic digesters from Japan - AD_JPNNA7_MetaG | ecosystem: Engineered > Bioreactor > Anaerobic > Digestate | place... | reverse complement strand
GCGACAGCTTCGACGGACTGTGGCCGACTGTGGGGAGCCTCGACCCCCGTGATTTCGGGGACCTCGAGGCCTATCCGGAACGCGTCCGTGAGGGGCAGGTCAAGACCGGCCTCGACGAGGCGATCGTCACCGGGACGGCGACCATCGACGGCAGCGCCTGCGCCTCACGGACGCGGTCCGGATAGGCTTCGAGGTCCACGAACTCAAGGGGGTCGAGGGTCCGCACCGTCGGCCACAGTTCGTCGAAGCTGTCGCGGTCGGCGAGCTGTGCCACGCGCTCCCTCGCGCTCACCCGCAGGTGGTGACCGCACGAGGGGCAGACGAAGAGGTTCGCGCTGACGTCGGCAGACCGGGCGCCACGCTTGCACGACGGGCAGACCCACTCCGGCCTCGCGGGCTGGGAGTCCTTGCGTTCGATCTCGACGGTGACGCTCATGGACGAGGCCGGCGGGACGGCGTCAGCCGTCGTACCGGCGAAACACGAGAGTGACGTTGTGGCCCCCGAACCCGAAGCTGTTCGAAGCGGCGGCATCGACCTTCATGAAGCGCGACTCGAGCGGGATGTAGTCGAGGTCGCACTCCGGGTCGGGGTCGGTCAGGTTGATCGTCGGCGGAGCCAGACTGTTGACCATGGTGAGGACGGTGGCGACCGCCTCGATCGCGCCGGAGGCGCCGAGACAGTGGCCGATCATCGACTTGTTGGACGAGATGGCGACCTTGCGGGCATGCCCGCCGAAGGCGATCTTGACGGCCTTGGTCTCGGCGACGTCGCCTGTCTTGGTCGCCGTGCCGTGGGCGTTGATGTAGGCGATGTCCCCCGGCCGCAGGCCGGCCATGTCCAACGCCGCCCTCATGGCCCGCGCCTGCGACCTGCCGGTCTCGTCGGGCGCCGTCATGTGGAAGGAGTCCGAGCTGAAGCCGACGCCGGCCAGCTCGGCGTAGATGCGAGCGTCGCGCCGGAGGGCGTGCTCGAGTTCCTCGAGCACGAGACAGCCGGCGCCCTCGCCTATCACGAAGCCGTCGCGCCCGGCGTCGAACGGCCGCGAGGCTGCCTGCGGGTCGTCGTTGCGTCGCGAGAGCGAGCGCGCCGCGGCGAAGCCGGCGACGCCGATCGCCGAGATCGGCGCCTCGCTGCCGCCGGCGAACATGACGTCGGCGTCGCCGCGGCGGATCACGTGGAAGGCCTGGGCGATGGCATCGGACCCCGCGGCGCAAGCCGTACAGGTCGAGCTCAGCGGCCCCTTCGTCCCGAGCTCCAGAGACACCTGCGCCGCGCCCATGTTCGGGATCATCATCGGGATGAGCAACGGGTTCGTGCGCTCGGGACCCTGGTTCAGCAGCTTCTCGATCTCGACGTGCAGGGTCTGCAGACCGCCGACGCCGCTGCCGACCAAGGCGCCCGTACGTTCCGCTTCGGCGCGCGGTTCGACGCCCGCATCGTCGCGGGCCATCTTCGCCGCCGCGACGGCGTACTGGCCGAAGAGGTCAAGGCGACGGGCCGTGCGCTTGTCGACGTACTCGACGGGGTCGAAGTCGGGCACCTCGGCGGCGATGTGCACGCGCTGGTCGCTGTGGTCGAAGCGCGTGATCTCACGCACGGCCGACTCGCCCGCGACCAGGCGGCGCCAGAAGCGGTCGACCTCGCAACCGAGAGGCGAGACCACGCCCATGCCGGTGACGACGACGCGCCGCGCCGGCTGAGTGCCGGCGCTGCCGTTGGCTGCACTCACAGCGGCGTCCTCCGCGTCATCCGTCACCGCCACGTCAGACCCCCAGACCGCCATCGACCGGGAGCGTGACGCCGGTGATGAAGCGCGCCCGCGGCGACGCCAGGAACACCACGGCATCGGCCACGTCGGCCGGCGCGCCGATCGCGCGAAGGGGCGTGTTGTCGACGATCAGCTTGCGCGCCTCCTCCGGAAGCGCCTGGGTCATCGCCGTGTCGATGTACCCCGGCGCGATGGCGTTCACGCGGACACCGCGGCCGCCGAGCTCCTTGGCGAGCGACTTCGTGAGCCCGAGGATACCGGCCTTGGCTGCGGCGTAGTTCACCTGTCCCGCGTTGCCGCGTCGTCCCACGACGCTCGACATATTGATGATACTTCCGGCGCGGCGGCGGAACATGCGCCGCGCCGCCGCCTTCGACACGAGGAACGTGCCCCTCAGGTGGGTGGCGACGACGGCGTCGAAGTCAGCGGCGCTCATCATCATGACGACGTTGTCGCGCGTGATGCCGGCGTTGTTGACGACGACGCTGAGCGGGCCGAGCTCGTCCTCGACCCGAACGACCATGGCCTCGACCTGCTGCTCGTCGGAAACATCCGCCATGACGACGAGACCCCTGCGCCCACACTCTTCGACGCCGGCGACGACCGCCGCGCAGGCAGCTTCGTCGGCGAGGTCGTTGACGGCGACGTCGGCGCCGGCCACGGCCAGGGCCAGCGCGATGTCGCGGCCGATGCCGCGGCCGGCGCCGGTCACCAGCGCGACCGCGCCGTTCAGGTCCAGTTCGATCGTCACGGCGCCTCCACGTACCAGCCTTCCTCGATAAGGGAGGTCACCGTCGCGACGTCCGACGCCCGTGCGACCGCGGCCTGCGGCGCGATGCGCCGCACGAGACCGCTGAGCACGGAACCTGACCCCACCTCAAGGTACGAATCATACCCCGCCGCCCACATCATGCTCACGGCCGGCGCGAAACGCACCGGCGAGACGAGCTGACGCGCGAGCAGCCCGGCGAGGTCCGTACGCTCGAAGCGAAGGCTCGTCGCCGAGAAGAACGGCGGATCTGGCGAACGCCAGTCGACCGCCTCGAGCTCGGCCCGCAGCGGCACCAGCGCCGCTTCCATGAGCGGCGTATGGAAGGCGCCGCTGACGGCGAGCGGCACGACCTTCTTGGCGCCCACCGCGGCGGCGCCCTGCGTCAGGGCATCGAGACCGCCACGGGTCCCACTGACCACGACCTGCCCAGGGGCGTTGTAGTTCGCCGGCCAGACGCCGTCGATGCCGGCGCAAAGCTCGTCGACCACATCGTCGGGCAAGCCGATGACGGCCGCCATGCCGCCCGGCGCGCGCTCGGCGGCGGCGAGCATCTCCTCGCCGCGCCGCCGCACCACGCGCACCGCCGTCCGCAGGTCCAGCGCCCCGGTGGCGACCAGCGCCGAGTAGTCGCCAAGGCTGTGGCCGATCGCGGCCGCGAAGCACAGGCCCTCGCGGCGGAGGATCCGGAAGATGCCGACCGAGACGACAAGCAAGGCCGGCTGTGTGTGGTCGGTGCGGTCGAGGATCTCCGCAGGCCCGGCCGCGCAGAGTCGCGCGAGATCGTAGCCGAGCACCTCCGAGGCCTCGGCGAACGTCTCGCGCATGAGCGGGTCGGCGGCCGCGAGATCGCAGCCCATGCCGACGGCCTGCGACCCCTGGCCGGGGAACATCAGGACGACCTTCTTCACAGGATCAGGCTACAGCTCCCACCTGGTGAGACACGAACCCCAGGTCAGCCCCGAGCCGAAACCGGCCATGAGCAGCGTGTCCCCCTTCTTCAGGCGACCCGTCTGGCAGGCCTCGTGGAGACAGAGGGGGATCGACGCGCACGACGTGTTGCCGTAACGGTCCAGATTGGCGAACACCTGACGCTCGTCGAACCCGAGACGCCGCGCCGCCCACTCGATGATGCGGATGTTGGCCTGATGCGGGACGAAGAGGTCGACGTCCGCGACGCTGAGGCCGGCGTCGCCGAGGACTTTGGCGCATGACTTGACGACGGTGCGCGTGGCGAACTTGAAGACCTCGCTGCCGGTCATGTGCATGGTATGGCGATGGGCGCGCACCGTCTCGAGCGTGGCCGGCTCGCGCGTACCTCCCGCGGGGATGTTCAGGAACGGCGCCCCGCTGCCGTCGTTGCCGAGATCGAACGAGAAGATGCTCCCGTTGTCGGTCGGCTGCACGAGGACGGCGCCGGCGCCGTCGCCGAAGAGCACGCACGTGCCGCGGTCCTCCCAGTCGAGGATCTTCGAGAGGACCTCGGCGCCGAGCACGAGGACGTTCTGGTAGATGTTCGCCGACACGAAGGCGGCGGCCGTCGCGAGACCGTACACGAACCCCGTGCACCCGGCTTGGATGTCGAACGCCCCGGCGTTCACGGCGCCGATACGCTCACAGACGATCGACGCCGTCGCCGGCATCATGTGGTCGGGCGAGATCGTCGTGACGATGACGAGGTCCAGGTCGGTGGGGTCGACGCCTCCCGACTCGAGACAGCGGCGGGCGGCGACCTCGGCCAGGTCGGACGCAGCCTCGTCGGGACGCGCGATACGGCGCTCGCGGATGCCGGTGCGCGAGGCGATCCACTCGTCCGACGTGTCCAGGAACCGCGAGATCTCGTCGTTCGTCATGACGCGCTCCGGCACATGGACACCGAGCGCTGAGATGCGCGCCCCACGCACGAGGCCGCGACGCAAGCCGATCACCGCCGCACCTCGAAACGCCGGCGGGCGGCGGAGACGCGCCCGCCGGCACAGCCGCGACCGGCGACGTTCGCCGACCCGGCGCCGCCGCGACTGACGGCGCACACAAGCCCGTCGACGCAGGTGGGCCCGGCGACGTTCACAGCTTCGCCTCGCCGCCGGCGACGGCCGCCGCGTCGGCGACGGCGAACAACAGCTCGCCCCGACAGGCGAGCTGCCCGTCGACCGTCGCCCTGACGGCGGCCCGGCCGACCGCACCGCGCGTCGAGGTGATCGTCGCCTCGAGGACCAGCGTGTCCCCGGGCTTCACCAGACGCTTGAAGCGGACCTTGTCGATGCCCGCGAACAGGCCGATCTTGCCCTCCCCGCCGCCGGCGCTCGCCGCCGCCACCGAGGCGGCCTGGGCGAGCGCCTCGACGATGAGAACGCCGGGCATGACGGGGTTCCCGGGGAAGTGCCCGGCGAACCAGAAGTCGTCGTCACGCAACGTGCGCCGGGCGACACAACGTACGCCCGGCTCGAGATCGTCCACCTGGTCGAGCAACAGGAAGGGTGGGCGGTGCGGGAGCAGCGCCTCGATCTGTGCACGGTCGAGCGTCACCACGGTCCTCTCATCGCCGTGCCGCCCCAGCGGCTCGGGAGACCCTCGTCTTGGCCTGGTCCTGCCCGCGACGCCGGCCGAAGCCGATGACGACGGCGACCAGGGCGATCGCCCAGCCGAGGAGGTTCTTGACGGGCATCGTCCGGCCGCCCGGCAGCCTGACCCTGCCGAGGGACTGGTCAAGCCACTCGAGCACATCACTCACGACGTCGGCGAGCGGCCGCGGCGAGCCGGGCAACGGCTCCGTGGCGACGGCCGTCATGACCCTGTTCGCAAAACCCGCCGGCGGCGCCAGCGGCACATCGCCCCACGCGGCCAGCGTGCCGCGCAGCGCGCTCAGCTCGCGGAACTCGAGCGAACAGTCAGGGCAGAAGGCGAGGTGCCGCTGGAACTCGGCGGTCTCGAGGTACCCGAGCTCGCCGTCGATGTACCGGTTCATGAGGGCGCGGACGCCGCTGCAGTCCATCAGGCCTCCCGCTCGGCGCGCAGGCGCAGACGCAGGGCGGCGCGGCCGCGATGGACCATGACCTTGACGGTGCCGAGCGGACGCCCCGTCAGCTCGGCGATCTCGTGGTACGGAAGGCCGTACACGTCGCGGAGCACGGTGGGCGTCCGGTAGTCCTCGGGCAGGTCGGCGAGGGCGCGGGCGATGGTCGCCGCGTCGATCCCCGGCGCGAGGGCCGCCGCCTCGCCGGCGACCTCGGGAACGTCCACCGGTTCGGGCCGGCGCCGCTCGCGCCGCTGGGCGTCGATGGCCGCCGTCAGGGCGAGGCGGAAGAGCCACGTCGAGAACGACGCCTCGCTGCGGTACTGGGGCAGCGAGCGGTAGCAGCGCAGGAAGGCGTCCTGGGCCGCGTCTTCGGCGTCGGCGTGGTTGCCGAGCACGTTGTAGGCCACCGAGTACACCATGTGCTGGTACCGCTCCACGATCATCCTGAACGCCTGGCGCTCGCCCGCCGCGGCCCGCGCGAGATCGGCAGGCGACGGGTCGGCGGGCAGACGCCACTTTTCCCAGTTAGACGAAGCCATGGGCTGAAAGGTTACAACGGCCCTGTGCCTACTGCGCCGGGCACGGTTTGCAGACGGGTAAGCTCTCCCTCGGATGAGGACGTTCTGGCGCATCACCAAGCTTCTCGGCGACTACAAGCGGCTCACCGTCGCCGGCTTCGCCCTCGCCTTCGCGCAGATGGGCCTGAGTCTGCTGGTCCCGCGTGTCACGCAGCTCGCCATCGACCGCGCCCTGCTTGGCGGCGACAGCCATATGCTGGTCTGGTACGGGCTGGGGCTGATCGGTGTCGGCGCGGTCCGCTTCGCCGTCGGCGTCGGACGGCGCCTGACGACCGGCAAGGCCAGCCTGGGCATCGAGTACGACCTCCGCCAGCGCCTCTGGTCCCACCTTCTACGTCAACCGTTCGCCTACTTCGACCGCTGGCCCACCGGCCAGCTGATGTCCCGGTTGATGAGCGACATCACCAACGTGCGCATGTTCCTCGGGTACGGCATGGTCTTCTTCGCCGTCAACGTCGTCATGATCCTCGCCATCGCCGTCATCTTGCTGGCGCTCGACTGGCGTCTCGCCCTGCTGTCGCTCGCGTTTCTTCCGGCCCTCCTCCTCGTGACCTGGCGCTTCAGCCGCAGGCTGCGGCCGATCCTCAGGGACGTCCAGCAGCGCATTGCCGACGTCACGGCGGCGGCCGAGGAGAACGTCGTCGGGTCGCGCATCGTGCGCATCTTCGCCCGCGAGGACGACGAGATGGCGAAGTTCAGCGACCGCAGCACGCGCGTGTTCGAGGCCAGCGTCGCCGCCGCCCGCACGCGCGCCGTCTACGTCCCTCTGATCGCCTTCCTGCCCAACCTCGCGGTCGCCTTCCTCCTCTGGTACGGCGGGCGCCAGGTCGTCCAGGGGAGTCTCACCCTGGGCGAGCTTGTCGCCTTCTACACGTACCTCATGATGCTCGTGTACCCGGCGCAGGTGATCGGCTGGCTCACCGGCCTCGCACAGCGCGCGATGGCCAGCGGGGAGCGCATCTACGAGCTGCTCGACGCGCCCATCGAGATGGAGGAACGACCGGACGCGGCGCCGCTGCCGCAGGCGGCCGGCGCCGTGACGTTCGACCGGGTGAGCTTCGCGTACGGCGACCGGCGCGTCCTCGAGGATGTGAGCCTCGAGGTGCCCGCCGGTCGCACCGTCGCCCTCGTCGGTCACACGGGCTGCGGCAAGACCACGCTCGCCAACCTCGTGCCGCGCTTCTACGACGTCAGCGGCGGACGGGTCCTCGTCGACGGGCACGACGTCCGCGACCTGAAGCTCGCCGACCTGCGCCGCCACATCGGTGTCGTCACCCAGGACCCCTTCCTCTTCTCGGCCTCCATCGCCGAGAACATCCGCGCCGGGCGTCCCGAGGCGAGCGCGGGGGAGGTGCGCGCGGCGGCGAGGATCGCCCAAGCGGACGAGTTCATCGCCGCGCTGCCCGACGGCTACGACACGGTGGTCGGCGAACGCGGCCTCACGCTCTCGGGCGGTCAGCGCCAGCGCCTGGCGATCGCCCGCGCCCTCGTCATGGACCCGCGCATCCTCATCCTCGACGATGCCACCTCGAGCGTCGACGTCGAGACCGAGTCGCGGATCCGCGCCGCTCTGGCCGACGTGACGGAGGGACGCACGACGTTCATCGTCGCCCACCGCCCGTCGACGATCTCGCTCGCCGACGAGGTCGTCGTGCTCGATCACGGGCGCATCGTCGCGCGCGGCACGCACGACGAGCTCCTCGCCGCCGGCGGCCACTACGCGCACATGTTCGGTGACGCCGAGGCGCGGCGCTGCGACCTCGACGCGGTCTTCGCACAGGAGTCGGGCGCCGCGGCCGGCGGCGAAGAGCCGGCCCCGGTGCGGCGGCCGGCCGGCTGGCCGGCCGCCGCAGGAGGGCCGGCCTGATGGCCGCCGCCGGCTCGACCTCCCGCGACGGGGGCTCCGCCGTGGCGGAGCTGCGCGGCTGGGACGCGTTCCTGCACCTCGCCCGTGAGCTGCGCCTCGCCCGGCTGGCGCGTTTCGCCGCCCCATACTGGCAGCAGGCACTGCTCAGCGTCGTCGCCATGGTCGTCGTCGTCCTCAGCGGGCTCGCCGTGCCCTATCTTCTGAAGATCGCCATCGACGAGGGCATCCAGGCGGGAGACCTCCACACCCTGGACCTTGTCGTCATCGGCTTCGTCGTCGTCGCCGCCCTCAACCTGGGAGCAAGCTACGTCCAGACGTACCTGACGAGCTGGGTCGGCGAGCACGTGGTCCTCGACCTGCGGCGGGCGCTGTTCGCCCATATCCAGAAGCTCTCCATGGATTTCTTCAGCCGCCAGAAGACGGGCTGGATCGTCTCGCGCCTGACCAACGACATCGACGCCCTCAGCGAGCTCGTCACCGAGGGCGTCACGTCCCTGGTGACGAACGGCCTCACGCTGGCCGGAGCGATCGTGTTCCTCTTCGTCCTCGACTGGCGCCTCGCCCTGGCGACGCTGAGCATCATGCCCGTCGTCGTCGCCGCGACGTTGGTCTTCCGGGCGCGCTCAGCGCGGGCCTACGCCCTCGTCCGCGACCGCCTCGCCGCAGTGAGCGCCCACCTGCAGGAGTCGATCTCCGGGGTACGTGTCCTCAAGGCGTTCCGCCGCGAGGCCGCCGACCGCGCGGCCTTCGCGCGCGTGAACGCCGAGTACCGCGACGTGAACATGCGGACCGTCGTCCAGAGCGGCGTCTACTTCCCGTTCGTCGAGTTCATGAGCGCCGTCGGGACGGTCATCGTCCTCTGGTACGGGGGCTCGCTCGTGAGCGGCGGACAGTTGCGCATCGGCGTCCTCGTCGCCTTCATCGCCTACCTCTCCAGCTTCTTCGACCCGCTGCAGCAGCTCTCGCAGTTGTACAACACCTTCCAGGCCTCGATGGCGGCGGTGCAGAAGATCTTCACCGTCCTCGACACCGAGCCCGACATGCTCGACGCGCCCGACGCTGTCCCGCTGCCCCCTGTCGCCGGCGACCTCGAGCTGCGCCATGTGACCTTCGGCTACTCCGAGGACGAGCCGGTGCTCCGCGACGTGAGCTTCGCCGTCCCGGCCGGCCGCACGATCGCCCTCGTCGGCGCGACCGGAGCGGGCAAGTCGACGCTCGTCAAGCTGTTGGCGCGCTTCTACGACCCAGAGGAAGGAGCGGTCCTGATCGACGGCCACGACCTGCGCACGGTCACGGGACGCTCACTGCGCAAGCAGCTCGCCGTCGTGCCGCAGGAGCCGTTCCTCTTCTCGGGGTCGCTGCTCGACAACATCCGTTTCGCGCGCCCTTCGGCGCGCCGCGACGAGGTCGAGCGCGTGGCTCGCGTGGTCGGCGCCCACGAGTTCATCAGCGCCCTGCCCGACGGCTATGACACCGAGGTCCAGGAGGGGGGCGGAGGTCTCTCGACCGGCCAACGGCAGCTCGTCTCGTTCGCGCGAGCACTCCTCGCCGACCCTAAGGTCCTCATCCTCGACGAGGCGACCTCGAGCGTCGACGCCGAGAGCGAGCGTCACATCGAGGCGGCTATGGAGGCGCTCTTCAGAGACCGCACCGCGGTCATCGTCGCCCACCGCCTGAGCACCGTGCGCCACGCCGACGAGATCCTCGTCGTCGACGCGGGGCGCATCGTCGAACGCGGGTCGCACGACGAGCTGTTGGCGCACGGAGGGAGGTACGCGGAGCTCTACCGCGAGTGGCAGGCGACGGGCCGCACGCTCTGAGGCGTGCGGCCCGTCGCCTGCCCGACACGCGGCCGCCGCCCGAGGGAGGGACGGTATACTGGGTGCGACGTCATCTTCGGTCCGGCAGGGACATCCACCTCGTGGCCCAGGTACGCGAAGCGACATCGGCAGGAGGCGTCGTCGTCCGCGATGACGACGGCCTCGAGGTGTGCCTCATCAACCCCACGGGACGGCGGGCTTGGGGTCTCCCCAAAGGAGGCGTCGAACCAGGCGAGAGTGACGCCGAGGCCGCCGTGCGCGAAGTGGCCGAAGAGACCGGCATCCGCGGCGAGGTCGAACGCGAGCTCGGTTCCATCGACTACTGGTTCGGGGTTCGCGGCGACCGTGTCCACAAGACCGTGCGCTACTTCCTCGTCCACGCCCTGGGCGGCAGCACGACGGCGCACGACGACGAGGTCCGCGAGGCACGCTGGCTGCCCGTGCGGGAAGCCCTCACCCTCATGACGTATCCCAACGAGCGCGAGATGGTGCGCAGGGCGGCCATGGCCCTCGGCATCGACCTCGGCACTCAGGGCGGGCCGTCCGCCACGCAGGACGTGGGATCGTCGTGAAGCTGACCCTCCTCGGCACGCAGGGGTGGATCCCCACGAGGGAACGTGCGACGACGTGCTTCGCCGTCGAGGACGGCGAACGACTGCTCGTCTTCGACGCTGGGACGGGACTGAGCCGGCTCGCCCGGCCGCCCTTCCAGCCGCTGGTCGAGAGGTCGCGTGAGATCCATGTGCTGCTCACGCACTACCATCTCGATCACACCTGCGGCCTCGCTTACCTTCCCGGCATCTTCCCCGGCCGCCACGTGACCGTCCATGCGCCGGCGGCGTCCCTCACGGGGGTCGACCCCGGGCGGGCGCTCGAGGATCTCATCCGCCCGCCCTACAACCCCCGGGAGTGGCGCCGGCTCGACGGCGTCGAGCTCCGCGAGGTGCAAGCCGGCGCCAACGACATCGCCGGCCACCGGGTCGTCGTCCGCGCGCAGCAGCACACCGACACGAGCGTCGCCTACCGCCTCGACGACGCTCTCGTCGTCTCCACGGACACGGCGGCCGACCCGGCCACGGCCGAGTTCGCCGCGGGGGCGTCGGTACTCCTGCACGAGGCGTGGTACTTGGGCGGCGGGCCGCCGGCGACGGCGAGCGCCTCGCCGCCGCCCGGCTACGCCGGCCACAGCGAGACGCTCGCCGTCGCCGCCCTTGCCGCCGCCGCCCGAGTAGGCCGGCTCGTCTTCGTCCACCTGAACCCGCTCGAGGACGAGACAGCGTACACGGCCATGGCCGCGGCGGCGCGCAGAGTCTTCCGCGCCGTCGAGGTAGGATCGGACGGCGCGCGCTTCTCGCTCGACCTGATGTGAGATGACCTGAGCGCCTCCGGGAGCCGTGTTCGACAGGTCCCGACGTAGGCGCGAACACTCGGCAACGGAGGCACGGGTGGACCACAGGCGCAACACGAGACTCATGGTCGTGGCTCTCGTCGTCGTCGCCGCCGTCGTCGCGTTGTTGCCGGCGCTCATCGCTTATCGCTACACCTCGCCCGAACAACGTGACACCTTCGTGTGCCGGCCCTGGCGAGGTTGGTCGTTCGTCGTCGCGGCTCTGCGCGTGCCCGGGGACTCCGAGCTCAAGACCTCCGGGCAGGCGCTGCGCAAGGCGGACTGGCTCTTCGAGGACACGCTGATCGAGCCGCAGGAGGTCCAACTGCTCTTCGTCACGGCCGACGAACCCTATGCGTTCACGCAGGACGTCGGCGGGCGACTTGTCACGGCCCAGGTCACGCCGAGCTATCGGTTCATCTGGGAGGTGCGCGGCACGGTCCCCTCTTCGGCGGGGGGGGCGAGCGGGTCGCGGTCGCTCGTCGTCGCCCTGCTCGACTACGAGACCGGACGACTGCTCTACGACGTCCGCCAGGACCTGCCTGAGGACGTGTTCGAGGAGCCCGCGCCGTCCGCGCCGTCCGCGGCGCCCGGCTCGTCCGCGCCGGCGTCGGGAGCGCCTTTGCCGGCGTCTACGCCGTGAAGGCGGCCAGGCTGCTCGGCGACCACGGCGGCCCGCCGATGCGGGCCGCCGTGGTCGCCGCCGGGAGCCGCCTCTTCATCTTCGCCGTCGGGCTCGCCGCCGTGGCCCTCCTCGGCATCAGTCATCCCGAGTGGGCGTGGCGCTTCCCGGAGGGCGCTGAGACGTTCAAGGGCGTCCTCGGCTCGCTCCTCAACCCGTGGGCGCACTGGGACGGCGTCTGGTACATCAAGATCGCCCGCGCCGGCTATGCGGACGCGGACGGGAGCACGGCCTTCTTCCCGCTGTACCCGCTCATCCTGCGCTACGCGGGCTACCTGTTCGACGGGAACCTCGTGGTCACCGGCATCGCCGTCTCGCTCCTCTGCTTCGCGGGCAGCGCCTGGTTCCTCTACAGGCTGGTGACGCAGGACTTCGACGACAAGGTCGCCTCGCGGGCGGTCGTCTACCTGTGCCTGTTCCCGACGTCGTTCTTCCTGCAGGCCGTCTACACCGAGTCGCTCTTTCTGGTGCTCTCCCTCGCCTGCTTCTTCTGGGCCCGGGAAGGGAGGTGGCGGCTCTCCGGCCTCGCCGGCCTGCTCGCCACGCTGACGCGAAGTACCGGCGTCCTCCTGCTCGTGCCGATGGCCGTGTACTACTTCCAGCGTCGTGGCTGGCGCCTGCGGCGCGCCGACGCCGACAGCGCCAACCTGCTGATGGTCGCCGAGGGTCTCCTCATCTGGATGGCGTACCTCAGCCTGAGCTTCGGCAAGCCGTTCCTGTTCGCCGAGGCCCAGGACCAGTGGCGGCGAAGCACGATGCTGCCCAACTTCTCGATCGCCCGCGCGCTGGAGGCGGCGGCGCAGGGCGCGCGCCAGTTGCTCTCGGGCCAGTACCTGGACCTCTACTGGCCCGTCGCGGCGCCCGGCGACGCCTATTCGGTCGCCGCCGCAAACCTCATCGCGCTCGCCTTCCTGGCCGTCTCGGCGGCCTGCCTCGCCTACGGCCTGCGCCGCCTGCCGCCAGCCTACTCGCTGTACGGGGTCGTCTCGGTCGTCTATCCGCTCTGCTTCCCCGCCACATACGTGCCCCTGCTCTCGCTCCCGCGCTTCGTCCTCGCGGCCTTCCCGGTCTTCGTCGCCCTGGCCCTGTACACGCGCGACCGCCCGCGCGCCCACCGCGCGGTCGTCGTCGCGATGGTCCTCGCCCTGGCCGCGCTCACGGTCCGCTTCGCGCGCTTCGAGTGGGTCGCCTGACAAGGACGCGGCGAGCTACGGGGTCGGCGAGACGGCGGCGTAGGGCCGGTCGGCGTCCGCCCCGTGGCCGCCCGCGTCCGCGCCGTCGCTGCGGGCGCCCGCGCCGGTCACGAGCTTGAACACGTACACGTCGTCGCGCGCGTACACCGATCGATAACGCTGGTCGAGCACCAGGCGAGCGAGCGCGTCCTGGTGCAGCCGCCTGTCGATGCGATCGAAATACGCGGGGTGCTTCTCGTCGACGATCACGTACTCCGCGCCTTCGTACACCGGGAAGGTCAGCACGACGGGCCGCGCCGAGAGATGCGAGCCGACGTTGTTGTTGACCGAGACGACCACCCCGTCGGGCACCATCGCCACCGCTTCGTCGAGGACCTTGGCGTGCCCGGAGCGGGCGAAGTCCTTGCCCGAGGAGTGGGCGCCGGGGAGCGAGAAGGGCAACGGGCCGAGGAGGAAGTTGCCGAGCAGGGCGGCGAGCAAGACGAGCAGCGCCATGTCGCGGCGCTGCAGCAGCTCGCCGCGCATCTCGGCCTCGGGCCTGCGGAAGCCGCCGCCCAGCCACCGCCACAGGCGCATAAGACCGAGGACGGCGGCGGCGAAGATGAACGGCGTCTCGGCCGCCGTGTAGTGGAACTGGATGCTCCGTTGCCAGATCTGCGTCGACAGCCCGTTGAGGACGTATTCCGGCACGGCGATGAGCAGGGTCAACGGGCTGAGCAGCGACACGAAACCGAAGGGCCACAGGAGCTCGGCGAAGTACTCCAGGTTGTCGGCGGAGAGCAGGTCGCCGGCGACCTGGAGCGGATGCGTCAACGCGTTCCCGACCACCCCGGAGGCGCTGTCGCCGTAGGCGGAGTACCGGTCGACGAACGGGCTCGGCCCGTCGTTGAAGTGCGGGATCACGACCCAGACGGCGAAGGCGAAGTAGGCGAGCGCCAAGCCGGTGAGGACGAGATGCCTCCAGGACCGCTTGCGGATGGCGAAGAAGACCCCCATGACGGCGAGGACGAGCGGGACCTCCTCCTTGCACGCCGCCGCGAGCACCAGGAAGGGGACCGCACGGCGCCAACGGTCCTCCTCGAGGAAGAGGAAGGCGAAAAGGAGGAAGGGGGTCGCCAGGGTCACCGGATGGAACTCGTTGAGCACGCCGTAACCCAACGCAGGGTAGAGGAGCAGGGCGCCGGCGAGAAGGACGCCGGCGCGGGGGTCGCGGGTCACCCGGGCGCCCAGCCGGTACGCCGGCCATGCTGACGTGGCGACGATCGCCGCCTGCAGGGTCAGCAACATCACCGGGCTCGGCCAGACCAGCCACGGCAGGGCGAAGAGAGCGAGGATCGGGTCGACGTGAGCCCCCAGCCGGCACATCTGACGGGCGTTCTCGTCCGCGGTCGTGATCTCGAGGAACCGACCGTGAGCGGTGTTGTAGACGGCTTGCACCATGTTGCCGAGGTCGAAACGACCGCCGTAGTACATGCGGAAGCGGAGCCAGGCGAGCAGGGCGAAGACGGCCGTGAAGGCGAGGGCGGCACCGACCACGTACCAGGCGTAGCGCCGGAAGAGGAGGGCTGACTCGTCGGCTCCGAGTTCTGTGACAGGGAGCAGGCGGCCGGGGGCGGGGGCGGGGCGGCGGGCGGCTCCGCCCGCCGCCCCGCCCCCGGCCGCCTGCTTCTTCGCGGCGCTCTTCCTGCCCATCAGCCCTCCGTCCCCCCGGCGTCGACCCCGGTCCGGCTCCGCCCGCCCCTCATCGCCTCGGCGAGCGTCGCAAGGCCGGCGAACGCGACCTCCACCGCAACGACCCACAGGCGCAGCAGCAGCGCCCACGCGAACGCGACCCCGCCGCCGAGTTCGCCGCCGAGCGCGGCGGCCAGCACCACCTCACGCACGCCGATGCCGCCGGGAAAGACGAAGGCGACCATGCCCGCGACGTACGCCAAGGCGAAGGCCGCCGTCACGGCCGGCGCCAGCTCGCCGCCGACCGACACCACGCCGGCGGCGAGCGTCCAGCACCCCAGGCCGGCCACGAACCAGCACGCCACGTACGCACCGAGCAGCGCCAGCACCCGGCGGAAGCCGAGGACCGCGCCGAGCGGCTCGCGGTGGAGGAGGCGCAGCAGATGGTCGGCGACGGGCCCGAACACACGCGGGTGCAAGAAGACGAGGATGACCGGGATACCGGCCAGGCTGAGCGCGACCGCCCCCTTGCGGTAGTCCAAGAACGGAAGCAGAAGACCGAGGGTCACGAGCGCCGCGCAGAAGCCGAGCGCCTGCTCGTAGACCATCGCCGCCGTCACACGCCTGGCGCTCAACCCCCGGCGCTGGCCGGCGAGGACACGGTCGACGATCATGAAGACGTTCCCGGGGATGTAGCGCGCCAGGATGGACCGCGACCACGAGGCGACCGCCCAGGCCGCCGGAGCGCGCAGGGCGAAGGCGCGCAGGAGCAGGTGCCACGCCAGGCCCTGAGCGAGGTAGAAGCAGAGGAACGCGGCCGCCGAACAGACGAGCCAGGTCCAGCGGACCCTCCAGTCGTACGCCCTGACGTCACCCCATGACCTCACCAGGACGAGGACCACGAAGACGACCGCGGCGGCGGCCAGAGCATACTGCGCCGCCTGCAGCGCGCGGCGCCGGCGGCGCCGCGCGCCGTCCTGCGGCGCCGCCATCAGCGAGGCGCCGGTCACGGACGCTGCTCCAGGGCCGCAAGGAGGCGCCCGGCCACGGCCGCCGGCGTCAGCGCCCGCCAGTACAGGGCGAGCGCGGCCACGCCAAGAGCGCCACGCAGACGTTCGTCGAGGAGGCGCTCGACCGTGGCCGCCAAGGCCCGGCCGTCGCCAGGCGACACCAGCAGGGCGTCGACGCCGTCCTGGAGCAGCTCCCTGGCGGCGGCGGAGTCGCCCGTGACGACCGGCCGGCCGCAGGCGAGCGCCTCGTGGACCTTGGTCGGGACGACGCGCCGCGCCTTGGCGGACGTGCCGAACGCGCCCAGGCACACGTCGGCGGCGAGCGTCCGGGCGCGAAGCTGCGCCGGCGACTGCATGCCGACCCACTCCACGTTCTCGAGCGCGAGCCGCGCCGCCTCCGCACGCAGGGTCGCCGAAAGCTGACCCTCGCCGGCGAGGACGAAGCGCACCGGCCGGTCGCGAAGACGCGCCGCCGCGGCCAGCACCGTGTCGGCGCCGTGGAGCGGGCTCCACTTCCCGTACTGGAACACGACGAGCGGCTCGCCTTGAGCAAGGGAGCGGGCGGCGCCGCTCGCCTGCGGCTCCGGCAACGCCCCGACCGGCACGACCGCGAGACGCTCCCGCGGGACACCGAACCGGCTCCCGTAGAAGACCGCCTGCTCCCCCGTGTCCGCAAGGACGAGGTCGGCGCAGCCGAAGGCGACACGGTCGGCCACGGCGAATGCAGCCCCGAGCCCAGAGCGCTCGGCGACGAGACCCCGGTCGCCGCTGAACGTGTCGCCGAGCGAGACCAGGGGGTCGAAGACGAGCCGCGCCCGGCGCACGCCGGCGACGACCCTGGCGAAGGGCACGACCAGGTGGCCCGGGTAGCCGACGATGACGGCATCGGCGGCGAGGCGACGGCGGTGCTGCGCCGCAAGCCGCGCGTGGGCGGCGAGCACGCCGCCCGCGACGCGCGCGGCGCCCGCCCCCGTCGCCATCGCCGCCGCGTCCAGAGCCGGCAGCGGGGCGCGGAACTCATGCACCGTCACGCCTCGCTCGCGCAGCCCGGCCAGCAGGACCGCGTTGCGCGGGTGATCGGGATCGTACGTCCCGAAGTAGGCGACGGCCCCGGTCACGGCCCCGGTCACGGCTCCGCTCGGGGGATCACGTCGCGGCGCGTCCCGCGGCGGCCGTGACCGCTCCCCCGGGCTCCCGGTCGGCCCCCGGACCGGGGGCTCCATCGGTCTGCCCGGAGCCGACTCCGTCGGTCTGCCCGGGTTCGGCTCCGTC
>Ga0116185_1002474_pt1 | contig 17107 bp, 10 predicted proteins | sample AD_JPNNA7_MetaG_FD_89754 | JGI IMG/M metagenome (GOLD analysis project Ga0116185, IMG submission 89754) | Active sludge microbial communities of municipal wastewater-treating anaerobic digesters from Japan - AD_JPNNA7_MetaG | ecosystem: Engineered > Bioreactor > Anaerobic > Digestate | place... | reverse complement strand
GGGGAGCTGACCGCGCGGCATACCTCCTCGACGTATGCCGTGTTGCTGCCGACGACCGCCGCCATCCCCGACGGCCCGGTGGCGGCCGCCTGCATGAGTTGGCCGCGCTTGCGCACGATGCGCACCGCATCGGCGAACTGCATGGCTCCGCTGCAGACGAGGGCCGTGTACTCCCCGAGGCTGTGGCCGGCCAGGACGGCCGGGTAGATCCCGGAGTCGTCAAACAGCGCCTGGGCCATCGCGTAGCTCACGGTGAGGATCGCGGGCTGGGCGTTGTCGGTGCGGGTGAGCTCGTCGAGATCACCCGAGAAGCACAGCGACCGAAGGTCAAATCCGAGCGCGTCGTTCGCCTCGTCGAAGACCCGTGCGGCGGCCGGGTAGGCCTCGACGAGCTCCCGGCCCATCGAGACGTACTGGGTGCCCTGGCCTGCGCACACGACAGCGGTTCGCTTCATTGCCTCTCCTTTGGATCGCTGGACAACTGACGGGCCATGTGGTTGATCGAGCCCAGGACGTAAGTGGCCATCCGGGCGTCCACGCGCATTTGGTTCACCCGAAGGACGCGACCGAGAGGCGCCTGCGGGTCGGCAACCAGCACGAGATCGCAGCCGCGCAGGGCGTGCGGGATCTCGGCTGCGAAGCACCACGCTGCCGTGATCGACCGAGTGGTTCGCGGTCGTGCGGTGAAGGTGAGGTCGTCCTGGCCACGAGGGTCGCGCAGCACCGCGGCGGCCTCGGTGAGGATGGCGGTCGGGGTCAGTGCGCGGGGGTCCAGCCGCACGCACCTCGCCCCAGCGGTGTTGAAGGCCACCACCTCCACCGGCCCGGGGGGAGCCAGGGTGGTCAACGCCGAGACGAAGGCGGCGAGCCCGAACTCCGACTCCGCGATGCCCAGCGCTGCACAACGCTGGGAGACGGCCGATCCCAGCGTCGGGTCCACGGGAGACGGATGGTCGACGGCGCGAGTGCCATTGCCACTGCGCACGCGGAACTCGTTGCGCAACACCACCACCGGGAGCGGAGTGGGTGCCGCCGCCGTTGCGACTGCCGTTGCAGTCGCGCTCGCCGTCGCAGTCGCCGCTGCGCTCGCCGCGGACGTTCGTAGCTGGGTCGCGGTGAGCCCCACGGTCGGGTAGCCGAAGAGGTCGGGCAGGGTCAGCCGCCCGGGGTAGCGCCGCTCGATCGCGTTGTGCAGCCGCACGAGAAGGAGCGAATTCCCGCCGACATCAAAGAAGTTGGCATCGTCATCGAACGTCGAGCGACCCAGCAGCTCTGCCCAGGTCATTCGCACGAAGGCGGACTCGGGGTCGGTCGCCTGGGCCCCGGTGCCGAACACACCGTTGCCGTTGGGCTGGCCGTCGGGGCGCGTGGCCGAGCCGAGTGACGTCGTGAGCCACGCCTTGACGGCGTTCCGGTCGATCTTCGCGTTGGGGGTGACCGGCAACTCCGCCAGGCGCCAGAAGCCGGTGGGCACGCAGTAGCTGGGCAGGTGCTCGGCGAGGTGGCTGCGCAGCACGCCGTCGGGGATCGGCTCGGCCGACGTGTATGCCGCGTGCAGTTCCCCGGCCGCACCGGTGTGGCCCGTCGTCAGCACGCACACGGCCTCGCGGATGTCTGGATGCGCGTTCAGCGCGATCTCGATCTCCCGCAACTCGACCCGGTAGCCCCGGACCTTGACCTGCTGGTCCTCCCGACCGATGAACGCGAGCTCGTCGCGGTCGTTCCACCTGACGATGTCCCCGGTGCGGTAGATCCGTTCCCCGGGGTGGTAGCGGTCGGCGACGAACGCGCGAGTGGTGCGGTGCGGGTCGTGGACATAGCCCGTGGCCACGCCGTGGCCACCGATGCACAGCTCACCCGGCAGCCCGCGGGGGCGCAGTCGCAGGCGTCGGTCCATGACATACAACCGGGTGTTCTTGATCGCCCGGCCGATGGTGAGGTCATCGACCGACTCGATGCGCTTGACGGTGCTCCAGACGCAGGTCTCGGTGGGCCCGTAGGCGTTGAAGACCCGCGGGGGGCCGGCGAAGGAGAGCAGCCGGCGCACGCCGTCCTGGGTGATCGGCTCGCCACCGATGACGAAAGTCGAGATCCCCTGCAGGTGAGCTTCGGCGTCAGCCGCGTCCAGGAAGGCCGAGAGCCGCGAAGGGGTCAACTGGAGGGTGTTGACCCGGTGCCGCCGAAGCAACTTGGCCAACGCCGCGAGGTCCAACTGTTCGCGCTCGTCGGCAAGAACCACCACCCCGCCGAGGGCTAACGGGACCAGCACTTCAAGGACAAAGATGTCGAACGAGACGGTGGTGAGGCAACAGACCCTCAGGTCGCGGTCGAGGCCCACCGCTTCGGCGATGCCGTCGACGAAGTTCACGAGGTTGCCGTGGCTGATGTCGACGCCCTTGGGGAAGCCCGTCGATCCGGACGTGAAGATCTGATAGGCGCTGTCGGTCAGGGCAACGTCCACCGGCCCGTGGGCGACAGGCTCCTCGACGGAGTGAGTGGCCCGCACCGTGGTCACGTCGAGACTCGGGACGTCAGGCGTGACAGCGACGACCGTTCCGTCGGTGGCGATCAAGCCCACTCGACTGCGATCCAGGATGTGGGCGATCCGCGCGGGAGGAAACCCGACGTCCAGTGGCACGTAGGGCGCGCCCGAGGCCAGGACGGCGAGGAGCGTCGCCACGAGGTCGGGGGTCCGCGACATCATGACGCCGACCGGCGCCCCAGGGCGGAAGGCCGGGTGGCGACGAAGGGCCACGGCAATGGCGGCGGCCCGATCCCGCACCTGTGCGTAGCTGAACTCCTCGTCGCCGAAGCACAGCGCGGGGGCGTCGGGCGTCATCTGGGCGTGTGCCGCGAACCGCTCGTGCACGAGCGCGGGCGGGAGGGGACTGAGGGCCGCGTCGATGCCGCCGGGCAGGGGCTCGGCACCCACACTCACCAACTCCACCTCGCGCAGCGCGAGGTCGGGCCGATGACAGATCTCGGCCAGGACCGTGCACAGCGCGTGCCACAGGGCCCGGACGTAGCCCTCGCTGAACAGATCGGTGCAGTATTCGAACTCCGCGTCCCAACCGCTCGATCGCGGGTGCAGATACAGCGTGAGGTCGTAACGACTGGTCGTGCCCGCCATCCGCAGCGGCTCGATGGCACACCCGGGCAAGGCCAACTCGGGTCGGTCGGGGTCCTGATGGACCACCATGACGTCGAAGACCGGATGCAGACCGGGGTTGCGCCGGAACTGTGGAGATTCGAGGACGTCGGCGGGGATCGCCCCGAGACGCCGAGCGGCCCGAGCCACGCCGGCTACCTGCATCGTCGCCTCGTGGAGACTCCCGTCCGGGTCGACGGTGCAGCGCACCGGGACCGCAGACATGAACACCCCGACGGTGTTCTCCAGGTGCGCGTCCTCCCGACCCTGTGCCGCGACCCCAAGTACCAGGTCGCTCGTCTCGGCGAAGCCGCCGAGCGCCAACGCAAAGCCGGTCAGGGTGATCTCGAAGGGGGTCACGCCCCACTCGGCGCCGCGGCGGAGCAGGTCCTCGACCAGCTCGAGTGGCAGGGTCCACCGGGTTCGTCGGCCGGTGTTGCTCTGCCGTCCGGATGCCGACGGATCGCGCGGGAGGTTCAGCCGCGGAACCTCCCGCAGGTTGGTCAGATGCTGGTGGACCCGCCCCGACGCGTCGGCGGCATCGCGGGGGTATGCCGCGCGAGCGGCATACCCTCGGTAACTCCCCACCGCGGGCGGCAGGTCGCCACCGACGTAGCCGAGCGCGAACTCCTGCTCCAGGATCACTTGGGAGGCCTCGTCACCGGCGATGTGGTGCAGGTGGAACAGCAGCACGTGATCGTCGGGGGCCAGGCGCACCACGACCACGCGCAGCGGGATCTCGCTCGAGAGGTCGAAGGGCACGGTCAGTTCATCGAGCAGCCGCAGGAGCGTGGCCTCGTCGTGCGGCGGGTTGTCGGACACGTCGAGGACCCGGACCACGTCCACCGGGGCGTCGGGAGGGCGGACCCGCGCAGTGATGCCGGCGTCCGCGAACGCGTACGTGGTTCGTAGTGCGTCGTGCCGCTGGACGAGGAGGGCGGTGACGCTCCGGATCCGGGCGACGTCCAGAGGGCCAGTCACCCGATAGGCCCACGGCATGAGGTAGGTCGTCGGCACGGTGGCGAGGGCGTCGGCCAAGAAGATGGCCCGCTCCTGTGGTGACACCTCCGATCCGATCGGCACGTCTGCGGCCGGTATCCCAGGGGCGGGTGACGCGGCGCGGATCAGGGCGACCTGGGCTGCCACGGTGGGATGTTCGAGGATGTCCGCGGCGCCGAGAGTGACCGCGAACCGCTCGCGGATCGCCCGGGCCAGGCGGGCCGCGAGCATCGAGTGCCCACCGAGGAGGAAGAAGTTGCTTCCCGCATGGACCTCCGCTGCGCCCAGCACCTCGCGCCACAGGTGCACCACACCACGCGTCACGGCGTCGGACACGGCGTCGGACACGGCGTCGGACACGGCGTCGGACACGGCGTCGGACACGGCGTCGGACACGGCGTCGGACACGGCGTCCGGCACCTGGTCGGCGGCGCGCAGCCGCTGGCGGTCCACCTTCCCGTTGGGCATCGTGGGGAAGCCGGGCAGGACGAGATAGCGACCGGGCACCATGTGCCTCGGCAGCACCTTCACGAGCGCTGTGTCGATCTCTTCGGCGGTCACCCCACCCGGGGCCGACACGGCCGCCACCAGCGTTCCGTCATCCGACTGGTGGACGACGGCGTCGCGGATCGCCGGTAGCCCCCGCAGCCGCCGTTCGACGTTGGCGAGGTCGACCTTCATCCCGCGGACCTTGACCTGGGAATCGAGGCGACCCAGGCAGACCACGTCGCCGTCCGGGGTGAGATAGCCGCGATCCCCCGTTCGATACCGCACCGGTCCCGGTCCGCCGAACCCCTCGAAGGATCGGTCGGTGAGCCCGGGGTCGTCGAGGTAGCCGTGGGAGGCATGGTGGGTGACGATGACGAGCTCGCCCTCCACGCCTGGCGGCTGGGGTCGGCCGTCGGCGTCGCACACCTGCACCTGGCTGCCGGGGAGCGGGCGCCCGACGGGGACGATGTGGCTCGTTGCGTCGTCGAGGGTCAGCCGCCGCCAGCAGGTGGCAAGGGTGGTCTCGGTCGGACCGTAGAGGTTGACGAGCTCGGCGGTGTCACCGAGGGCGTCCCGCGCCTGGGTGATATCGCTCCCGCGCACCGGCTCACCGGCGAGCAGCAGCAGGCGGGGCCGGTATGCCGCAGCTGGCCGCCCGCCGCGGACAAGTTCGCGCAACAGGGTTGGAACCAGGTGGACCAGGTCGATCCTGTCGTCCTCGAGCCAGGCCAGCAGGGCCGGTCCGTCAAGGATGGTCTCCGCGGACGGCGGGATGCACAAGGTCGCTCCCGAGCACAACGGAACGAAGATGTCGCGCAGGAACGGATCGAAGGTGGGGATGGTCAGCAGGCTGGTTCGTCGCCCAGGGCCGACGCCGAACTCATCGATCTCCCACCCGATGAAGTGCCCCAGGCCCCGCAGACTGCCGACGACGGCTTTGGGTGTCCCGGTCGACCCGGACGTGAAGTAGAGATAGGCCCGCTCCTGTCCACCCGGCGCGCGCGGCTCGCCTGCCGGGCTCTCCGGTCGGTGGCTATCGTCGATCGCCACGACCCGGACAGCAGCCGCGACCGGTGCCCTGGTCCCGTTCAGCGCAGCGAGCCGGACCGCTCCCGGTGCATCGGTAACAACGACCGCCGCGCCTGCGCGACGCACGACCGCGGCCAGATAGTCGTCGGGCCACTGGTCGGTTGCCGGGACAAAGGTGCTGCCGCTGGCGAAGGTGGCCAGGATCGCGACGACCAGATGTATGCCGTGGGGCAGCAGGACGACCGTCGGCCCCCCGTCGACCCCCGCCGCGCGCAGCCGACTGGTCAGGTCGTCGACCTGCTCGGCGAGCTGGGCATAGGTCAACTCGTGACCGTTGTGGTGCACGGCGACCAGGTGCGGGGTCGCCCGGGCCTGGTCCAAGAAGCGGACGGCTACATCGGGTATGCCGCTCATCAGGCCGACCTGTCCGATCGGACCGACGCGTGCGCCACCACGTCACTCACGGACTGCTCGATGACTGTGACCGGCTCGGTGGACACGACTGCCAGCCGGGCGCTGCGATGCCGGGCGGTCAGGACCGTGAGCTCGTCGGCCGGCGCACCCTGGGCGAGAATCCGCAGCCCCGCACCGGTCGAGACCACCCGGAAGGTGTCGGCCGGCTGAGACATGCCCCGCCCCAACTGCTTCACATACGCCTCGCGGACCGTCCACAGGGTCAGAAGGTCCGACAGTGCGGGATCGGTCAACTCGTCCGGGTGCAGGTATGCCGCCAGGTCGGCGGGTGCCACCTCGCGCGTCCATTCGACGTCGACGCCGATCGAGCCTCGGCCCACCGCACACACGACCCATCCACGGGTGTGGGAGACGTTGAAGTCCATTCCCAGGGCCGCCAATTGCGGGCACTGCGGCTTGCCATGAGGGCCGCGTGTGAATGTCAGGGCGACGCCGGGGCCGACGGCGCGGCCAACACACCCGGTGATGAGCGCCCCTGCAACGAGACTCAACATTCGGTCGGCAACGAAGTGATAGCGGGCGGCTCGCTCGGCGCGCTCGGGCGACACCACGGATATCAGCGCAGCGGTGTGCCGCTGCGCGACATCGGTGACGTTCACCACCACCACTCTCCCCGACATGATGACCCTCGACCGGCGGACCGCCGTGGCGGTCAGCCGCCCTTCCTGCGAGCGCGCATGATGAGGACGGCCAAGGCGAACCCGACGATCCCGCTCACGACGAGATAGGCCGCGGATTGGAGGGGGGTGACCTGCGATCCGTTGACCATGAAGACGACACCCATCGTCTGGTCGAATTCGCTCCTCACCGAGGCCGGAGCCCCGGCAAAGGCCAGGTTCTCGGGTCCTTCCAACATCACCTGGCGCAGCAGCATCGCCGAGTGCGTGGACGGCAGCGTCTTGAGCACCGACGCAACCTCCGTCGGGAGGCTTCCGATCGGGATATAGGCCCCGACGACGAACCCGATGGCGGCACCGATCGCGACGTTCGCCCCACTGAACGCACCCTCGGTGCGAATGAGGCTCGCGACGACGGCCAGCACACCCGCCGCGGACACGACTGACACCACGACGATTCCGAGAACCTTGAGGAGTTGGAGGGCCGACATCACATGCCCGCCATAGGCCAGGACATACAGCTCGGCCACCACCACGGTGAGCAGGCTCATGATCGTCCCGATGACGATGCTGTTCAGCAGATAGGAGCCGATAATCGCACTGCGGCTAATGGGTGCCGTCGTGAAGTCCTTGGAAATGCCGCTCTGCTGGTCGCGGATCATGGTGCCGTAGCCCGACAGGCAGGTGGTCACGGTCGCTGAGGCAATGATGCCGGCCATGATCCAGTTGTTGAGCAATTCTTCGGCGGCCGACCCCGTCACGGGCAGTTCGGGAACAACGGTCGTCTTGAGGAAGAGGATATAGAGGCCGATGATGATCAACGGACCGAGCAAGGAGAAGAAGACGACGCCCCGATCCCGGTAGAACAGTTTCCAGTTCCTCGCCGCCAGCCCCAGCATTATTCGCGCAACGCCTTCCCGGTGACCGACAGAAACACGTCGTCCATGCTTCCGTGCGTGACTTCGAATCGTCCGATATGCGCGCCGAGGACCTCGAGCATTCTCAGGGCCTGTGCCGTGGACGTCACCGTCAGAATGTGCAGGGGGCCGTCCCGGCGAACACTCCCCGCTGGGAGCCCGAGTCCGGCGACGACCGCGCTGAATCCGTCATCGTCCTTGGGAAGCACGCTCAGTTGGTCGACGGCATACCGTTCCTTCATCTGCGCCGGCGAGCCCTGCGCCGCGACGGTGCCCTCGTCGACGATGACGACGTAGTCGGAGCCGGACGCTTCCTCCATGTAGTGAGTGGTGAGGAAGATGGTCATGTCGTGCTCGTGCTGCAGTCGCGTGATGGTCTCCCAGATGTGCCGCCGCGTCTGAGGATCCAGCCCCGTCGTGGGTTCATCCATGAACAGGACCCGGGGGGTGTTGAGCAGCGAGCGGGCGATGTCCACGCGCCGCCGCTGGCCCCCCGAGAGGACGCCATAGGGACGTTCGAGGAGGTCACCGATCTCGGTCGCCTCGGTGGAGCGCGCCACCGCACGGCGCAGGTCGCGTTGGTCGGAATAGTAGAAACCTCCACGAACGAAGAGGTTTTCCCGCACGGTGAGCCCTCGGTCCAGAACGCTGTCCTGAAACACGATCCCGATGCGACCGCGGACCGAATCAGGGTCATCGACCGCGTTGATACCGTCGATCTCGATCGTGCCTGCATCGGGGGTCGAGACCGTACACATCATGTTGATGGTCGTCGACTTGCCGGCCCCGTTGGGCCCGAGGAACGCAAACAACTCGCCGGGGGCGACGACAAAGTCGACGCCACGCACGGCCTGGACTTCACCAAACGACTTGCGTAGGCCAGTGACTCGAATGATGGGGTCTGTGACACTCCGCTCCGGGATCGCCTGGCCATCCCTCACCGAGTACCTCTTCTCGAATTACCGGTCACGTTCGTCACGTCCGACCGGGTCGTTAGAACCAGCCTTATGGCGCTTTCCTCACCCAACCACCGATGTCCGGTTCGCCCCAAACATCCTCTCAAATCGTGAGACGACGCGGCGGATCCGAGGCACCCGAACGGCTGGCAACCACCACCTCAGCCGACCACAACAGCGGTGAGTGCGAGGAAATCCCCGGCGAACGTCAGGCGAACGGCGGCCGGTGTGGGACGGCATACCCGCGGGGGGTGGACGTTTAGAGTGGGGCGGTGAGTACCGCCATCCCCCTCCCCACCAACCCGGGCCGCCGACTGCCCTGGGTTGAGGAGCGGTCGGCGGGCGGCGTGGTGGTCGACGTGCATGAGGGATCGGCGCGGATCGCGGTCATCGCCCGCCGAAATCGGGCCGGACGGGTCGAATGGTGCCTGCCTAAGGGGCACATCGAGCCCGGCGAAACGCTTCCGGAGACCGCCGCGCGCGAGGTCGCCGAAGAGACCGGCATCACGGGGCGAGTGCTCACCGAGCTCGGGACGATCGACTACTGGTTCGCGACCGGCGACAAGCGGGTCCACAAGTTCGTCCACCACTACCTCCTCGAGGCGACCGGTGGCGAGCTGACCATCGAGAACGACCCCGACCAGGAGGCCATCGACGTCGCCTGGTTCCGGCTCGACGAGGTCCACCAGCACCTCACCTTCCCCAACGAGCGGCGCATCGCCAAGGTCGCCTGGGAGCGTCTGGCAGGCACGGCGTGAGGCTGGCGGCCCGAGTCATCGCGCTCGTCGCCGCCGCGTGTGGCTCGCTCGCCGCGCTGGGTATGCCGCCCGCCTCCGCCGCTGCGACCCCTGCCGCTGCGACCCCTGCCACTGCAACTACTGCCACTGCAACTACTGCGACCGCGACGGTCACGATCCCCCGAGCCGATCCGTCCGGTGACCGGATCACCCTCACGGCCGTCTCCCCCGCCGTGTTGCGCCCCGGAGACACCCTCCTGGTGACGGGGACGATCGACGTGACGAGCACCGCGGCCGACGGGATCCCGACGACGGTGCGCCTAGTCCGCGGTCGCTCAAGCCTGACGTCCCGAGCCGATGTTGACGAGTGGTCGGCCGCCACCGGTGCGGTCTCGGGGACCGAGCTCGGTCGCCAGCCCCTCGACCCGGCCGCACCGCGCAACGCCATCCCGTTCCAGTTCACCGTCCCCGCCGATCAGGTCCGACCCGGCCGCGCCTATGGCGTCAGCCCGATCGCCGTCGACGTGGTCACGGCCAAGGGCACGAGCGTCTCGGCGTTACGCACCTTCGTCGGCTGGCAACGATCGGCCGACTACGAAGCGCTCTCCCTCGCCTGGCTGTTGCCGGTGACGCTCGCCCCCGACACCGCCCTCACCGCCGACGACCCCACCGCGCGAACGGCCGCCTGGACCAAGCAGGTCGGAGCCGGCTCGCGCCTGGCGGCTCTCTTGCGCGCGACCGCTTCACAGACCGTCGGGTATGCCGTGGACCCCGCCGTGCTCGGACCGTCGGGTCGGACCCCGGCCCAGGACGCGGCCGACCCGGCAAGTGCGGTGCGCTCGGCGTTCTCGATGTCGTTGAGCGCCGCCTCCGCCACGCACCCCGTCTTCGCGTTGCCGCAGAACGACCCGGACCTGGCTGCTCTCACCGCACCCGACCTCGGCCCCACCCTGTCCCCAGCGGCCTCCCAACTGTTGGCCGAGGCGGTCCGCCAGTCCACCCGGCTGACTGATGCCGCGGTGACCACCCGCGGGACGCTCGCCTGGCCGGCCGACGGGGCCCTGCCGAGCGGACGTGAGGCGGCGCTGCGGGCGGCATACGCCTCCCGCCTAGATGCCATCCTCGTGTCGACCCAGGTGACGGACCCGTCTGCGCGACTGACCCCGCCCGCGCTGGGGGTCGCCCCCCTCGGGACGACCGTGCTGCGCTGGGACGACCGGCTCGGCGCCTTGCTGGCCCGCCTCAAGACCCCGCGCGAGGCGGTGTTGGCCGCCCAGGAGTTCGTGGCGCAAACCGCGGCGCTGCTCGCTGAGCGGCCGTCGATCTCTCGCACCATTCTCGCCGTGCCACCGCGCGGCTTCGACGCCGGGCTCGACGCCGACCTGGTGTCCACGTTCTTCGACGCCACCAAGCAGGTGCCGTGGCTGCGCACCGTCGGGGTGGACTCCGCGATGCTCCCCGGTCGAGGCCTGGATTCTGCTCCTCCCTTGCCGACCGATGCGCCAGCTTCGCGGGTCACCCCCACCGACCCGGCCAGTGCCGCTGCGTCCAACGGCCCGGCGGCCGGCCGTTCCCTCCTCGCCCGAGTGTTCCAGCAGCGCTCCGTCATCGACCAGCTCTCCAGCGTCCTGGCGCAGGGCAGCCCCACGATCGCCGCCTGGTCGGATCTGCCGGGACAGGCGGCGAGCACGCGCTGGCGCACCGATCCCGCCGGCCGCGAGGCGCTGCTGGCCGGGCTCGAGCAGTCGACCGCGACCGTGTCGAACGGGCTCATGGTCATCCCACAGACGACGAATTTCCTTGCGGACGAAGGCGTCATGCAGCTCACGGTCGTCAACTCCCTCGACGAGCCGGTGCGCGGCCTGCGCGCCGTGCTCGCACCTGGCAATGGCCGGATCGTCGTCGTCGACCCCGGCGCACCCGTCGACATCGCGGCCAATGCCAAGGCGACCGTGTCCGTGCGCCTGGCCGTGCTGGCCCAAGGTCTGGTCCCGGTCAACGCCTGGCTGACGACAGCCGACGGCACCCGGATCGGCGCCGTCCAACAACTGACCATCCGCGCGGCCCCACCCGGGGCCTGGCTCTACATCGGCATGAGCGTCCTGTTCGGCCTCATCCTCATCGCCGGCATCGTTCGAGCCGTCCGCCGCCCGCCGCGGATGGTCGTCGATACCCGTGGTCTGGATCCCGTTGACCCCACCCCCGAAGCGCCCGTTGTCGCGCCGGTCCAACGGCATACCGCACCATAGGATGAGCCGAGCGGGCAGTGAGGTGGGGGCCAAACCCCCGTCAAGGAGGGAGCGACCATGCAGCACGTCGGTCCCGGCACCCTGATCGGCGATCGGTATGCCGTGTCGCACCGCCTCCAGCAGCACCCCCGGTGGGAGCGCTGGGCCGCACACGACACCACGCTCGGTCGCGATGTCGTCATCCTCACCTTCGCGGGGGGCACCCCAGCCGCCGCAGCCGCTGTCGATGCGGCCAGGCGGGCCGCCGCGGTGACCGAGCCTCGGCTCGTGCGGGTGCTCGACATCGTCACCCCGCCGACCACCGACGCTCAGGTTCCGAGTAGCCCGAGCGGTAGCCCGAGTGAGGCGGCAGGAGGCTCCGCGGGAGGCCCGGCGAGCGCCGCCATTGTCTGCGCGATCATCGAGGAGCCGGTCGAGCGCTCCCGCAGCCTCACCCGGATCCTTGAACAGGGCTGCCTGCCCGCCGACGAGGCCCGACGCATCACCGGCGAGGCCGCCATGGCGTTGGATGCCGCCGCCGCCCGCGGCCTGCGCCACATCGTCCTCACTCCGCGCAACGTGCTCCTGCTGCCCGACGGCTCGGTCCGGGTCCGCGGAGTCGCTGTCGAGGCGGCGCTCCTCGGCCTGGAAGACACTCCCGCCGACGTCGGAGCGCGCCTGGACGCGACCGCCTTGGTGAGCATCGGGTATGCCGCCCTCACCGGGCGCTGGCCGCTCGGCGGTGCCGACTCTGGGCTCCCGCGGGCGCCCGTTGTCGGCGGCACGGTCGTGGCTGCCGACGAGCTTGGAGCCGACGCGTGCAGCGACCTTCAGCGGTTGGCCCGAGCGACCTTCGTCGAGCACGCCGGGCCCAGCACGTCCGCTGATGTCTTGGCTGGTCTGCGACCTTGGCCCAAGGGGCCGACGGTCGATCTCTGGGGTGACCGGCGCCCACCGGCGGTTCCCAGCGCCACCGAAGGCCAGGGTGCAGGCCCCCGTGCCGGGCAGGGTGCAGTTGCGGGTGGAGGCACAGCTGCAGGCGCGGGTCCAGCAGCGCCCAGCCTCGTTCAGCCCGATAGCCCTGCAGCGCAGCCCTTTTCGTCGCAGCAGCAACCGTCGTCCAGTGCTGGCGGTGGCGCCACGGCCGAGGGCGTCTCGTTGGCCACCGGGGCTGGCGGAGCCGCCGGAGGCGCAGGTGCCACGAGTGCCGCGGCGACTGCTGCCGCGGTCAGTGCCGCTATGGCCAAGGGAGCCCGGGGCGTGGGGTCGGCCCTCGGTGCCGCTGGCACCGCAGCGTCTCAGGCCGCGTCACGCCTGGGTGGGCGGGCACGGCATACCGTCGAACGGCTCTCAACCCGACCCGAACCGGCCACCGATGAGGGGATCGCGTCCGCCCCCGCCGCACCAGGAGCGGGAGCGCCCGAAGCCTCGTCCGCGCAGCCTCCCGGCTCGCCCGGCAGCGGCACGCCGACGGCACTTGGGCCCTCGGCGCCCCGCGTGGCGCCTGGAGCGCCGAGGGTGGTCGCGCCGCGGACGCTGCGGGCCCCTGACCTGATCCGCGAGGACGCGACGCTGGCTTCGGTCCTCGCTCCGGTGGACAGTCCCCTCGAGGATGCGGTCCCGCTCGTTCCGATCACCGGCGAGTTGGGGCGCGACGAGTCCCGCCTCGCGCTGGCGATCGTCGCCGGTCTGGTCGTGCTCCTGGCGGTGCTGGGGATCTGGGGGCTGCCCAAGCTGACGTCGGGTGGGACGACCGGCGGGTCGGTCACGACCGCGAGGGTCACGAGGACGGCGACCGTCACGTCGAGCGCGGGCGCGACCGGAGCCGGGGCCACGGCCGGCGACGGCCCTGCGGTTGTTGCTTCGCTGACCCCCGTGGCCATCATCGGGGCCGCCACTTTCGATGCGAGCGCCGGGCAGGTGGCATCGAGCAGCGCACCGAGGGGTTACGACGGGAACGCCGCGACGATGTGGCGCTCGAAGTGGTATTCCAACGAGAAGTTCGGCGGCCTCAAGGTGCCCGGGATCGGCTACATCGTCGACCTCGGCCAGCAGACGGAGGTCCGCCGGGTGACCGTCACGCTGCCTGCCCCGCAAGACATCACGGTCTACGTCGCCAACCGGGCCTCGCTCGACGGGGCCACGGCGATCGGCTCCAGCACCGGCCAGAGCGGCCAACTCGTCTTCGATGCCCCGGCCGGGCCCGTGTCCAGCGGCCAACTCGTCATCGTCTTCGTCACCAAGCTTGGACCCGACGGCGCGGGCAACTTCCGGGCCCAGGTGTCCGAAGTGGCGGTCAGCCGGTGACCTCGGGTCGAGTGGAGTTGGCCGGGCGCTCCGACGCCGAGTTGCTGGCCGCACACTGCGCGGGCGACCGCGAGGCCTTCGCCGAGATCTTCAGACGCCACAAGGACCGGATGTGGGCGGTCGCCGTGCGCACCTGCGGTGACCCCGAGCTCGCTTCGGACTGCGTCCAGGACGCCTTCATCGCGGCATACCGGAGAGCGGGGTCCTTCCGCGGGGAGTCCGCAGTGACCACGTGGCTGCATCGGATCGTTGTCAACGCCTGCCTCGACCGGCTGCGCCGGACCCGGCCCACGAGCCCGCTGCCCGACTACGACCTGGCCGATCGCAGCGACGCCCACTCTGCCGTCGAGGTGCGCCTGGACGTGCGCGCCGCCCTCGACCAACTGCCGGAGGGACAGCGAGCCGCGCTCGTGCTGGTCGACATGCACGGCCTGTCCGTCGCCGAGACCGCCGAGATCCTCGGCGTGGCCGAGGGGACCATCAAGTCACGGTGCGCCCGCGGGCGGGCCGCGATGGCGCAGTTGCTGGGGATTCGCCGATGACCGCCACGGTATGCCGCGGGAACCAGCGCGTCCCGGCGTGCGTCTCAGTCCTGAAACCCATGCCCAGCTGCGGGCCGGTCCGTCGGGGGGCGGGCCAGACGAGCCACATCCCGAGGGAGTGTTGATGAGCGAGCCGACCAGGTTCGACGAGGACCCTGATCCGACCGGGGTGCGGATCCTGCTTGCCTCCCAGCCCGATCCGGGGCCGATGCCGGCGGACGTGTCCGACCGGATTCTTGCTGCCTTCGCCGAGGCCGGTCGACGCGCCGACCTCGATGCCGACACTGGCTCGCAAGAGTTGAGCGACGAACTCGGCCTGGGTGTCGACGCGTTTGACGACTTTGCGAATCTTGTTGCGGGCCAAGGGGTTTCGGGAGTTGACGAGTCCGGGCCGGCGGTGCCTTTGCACCTCGTCGGGCGTGGGACGCAGCCAGCGGGAACATCATCTGAGACGTCGGGTGCTCGGACCGACGTGCGCACGGGGTCACCCTCGGGGTCGCGCTCGGGCGCAGGTATGCGCGGGCGGGTCGTCGATCATCGTCGGCGGTTGACCGTCCTCGGGGGTGTTGCCGCCTCCGTTGCTGCCTTGGGCCTGGTCGGCGCCCTCCTCAACAACCAGGGCGCCACATCGCCTACTGCGTCGAGCGCGCGTGCCGAGTCGGTCGTAGGGGCCGCAAAGGACTCCAGCGGTCTTAGTGCGACCGTCGACTCAGCGGCCAGCGCGAACGTGCCGATGGCGGCCAGCTCCACCGGTCAGCCGATGCACATCGAGTTGAGCACCCGCACCTACACGAAGGCCACCCTCGCCCGCCTCGCGCAGGACATGCTCGACGCGCCGGGCCGGCAGTTGGGGCAACCCGCCGTCGAGGCGCCCTCGGTGGGGCCCATTGGCACCCTGATCGGTCTGACCGACTGCGTGACCACCCTGGGCGAAAGCGATGCCGACGCGGTGTTCGCCGATCTGGCCACGTTCGAGGGCGCCCCCGCGGTGGTCATCGTCGTCGTCGACGCTGAGCTCAAGCAGGCGTATGCCGTTAGTCGCAGTTGCAGCAAGGGCGACCCGGGGCTGCTCTTCGGTCCCGTCGACATGCCCTGACCTGCTGGCACACGATGAGGGGCGATCGTGACGTCCAATGGTTCCGCGACGGCGGTCGGTGAGCGGACGGCATACCCCTGAGGTGAACCGTCGGGGAATCTGCGGTGCGCCGCGATGGTTGGGGGGATTGGGCGGGTATCTTGGGTCTCCTGCCCCGCGACGACACCACATGTGCCGTGTCGCGAGCCCACAGCGGTGAAGCGCCGCAAACGATCGAGGAGTTCCGGTGAGTGACGCTGTCGAGACTGCGACCGACACGGGTGTGCGCGAGGTCGTGATCGTCGGGTCCGGTCCCGCGGGCTACACGGCCGCGGTGTATGCCGCCCGCGCCAACCTTCACCCTGTGCTCTTCGAGGGCTCGGTCACCGCCGGCGGCGCCTTGATGAACACCACCGAGGTCGAGAACTTCCCCGGCTTCGAGGACGGCATCCAGGGCCCCGACCTGATGTTCGCCATGCGCGCGCAGGCCGAGAAGTTCGGCACTGAGATGGTCACCGACGACATCGTTGCCATGGACCTTGCTGGCGACATCAAGACGGTGACCGACGGTGAAGGCCGGGTGTGGCGCGCCAAGAGCGTCATTCTGGCGATGGGATCGGCCTACCGCGAGTTGGGCCTGCCCGAGGAGAAGCGCTTGTCCGGCCACGGTGTGTCGTGGTGCGCCACCTGCGACGGGTTCTTCTTCCGCGACCAGGACATCGCCGTCGTCGGCGGTGGTGACTCCGCGATCGAGGAAGCGACCTTCCTCACCAAGTTCGCCCGGAGCGTGACGATCATTCACCGGCGCGACCAGTTGCGGGCGTCGAAGATCATGGCCGACCGCGCGCTGGCCAATCCCAAGATCCGTTTCACGTGGAACGCTGCCGTCACCGCCCTGCACGGCGACCCGAAACTCACCCACGTGACCCTCTCCGACACCGTCACCGGTGCCACCAGCGACCTGCAAGTCACCGGCCTGTTCGTCGCCATCGGTCACGACCCCCGCAACGAGTTGATCCGCGGGGTCATCGATCTGGACGACGCAGGCTACGTCGTCTGTGAGGGCCGATCGACTCGCACCAACCTGCCGGGCGTCTTCGCCTGCGGCGACCTCGTCGACCACACCTACCGCCAGGCCATCACTGCTGCCGGGAGTGGCTGTGCGGCCGCCCTCGACACCCAGCACTACCTCGAGGCTCTGTCCGATGTCGCCGAGTCAGTCGCTGCGGCGCACTGAGCCAGCACCGACTGTCAGACCCCCGCGCTAGTTTTCGACCAGACCATGACCCAGACCCAGACCGGGCGCACGGCATACCAGTCCGTGGGCCGCACACCGTGAAAGGACCTCACATGGGCGCCATTGCCGCGACCACCGACTCCACCTTCGCCACCGACGTGCTCGCGAACACGAAGCCTGTCCTCGTTGACTTCTGGGCCGCCTGGTGCGGGCCGTGCAAGCAGATCGCCCCGATCCTCGAAGAGATCTACGCCGAGTACGGCGACAAGATCGAGATCGTCAAGCTCGACACCGACAACAACCCGGCGACGACTGCGCGCTATGGCGTCACCGGCATCCCGACGATGAACCT
>Ga0116185_1002470_pt1 | contig 17116 bp, 11 predicted proteins | sample AD_JPNNA7_MetaG_FD_89754 | JGI IMG/M metagenome (GOLD analysis project Ga0116185, IMG submission 89754) | Active sludge microbial communities of municipal wastewater-treating anaerobic digesters from Japan - AD_JPNNA7_MetaG | ecosystem: Engineered > Bioreactor > Anaerobic > Digestate | place... | reverse complement strand
TTATGAAGCAACTATTATGCTGCCAGGTAATGATTTAATTTTAAATTTGTGCTTTTCATTTCGCAATCATTTCGGTAGATTCGTAAAAGACCTGTAAGACCAAGATGATAGGTAAAACATAGGAGAACCTACAGTTGTTTTTTTCGGGATTAAGTTGGTGAATGTGATGATGAATATGAAACACGCATAATTTGGCAAAACAAGAGTACTCATAAAAAGGTTATGCAAATGACATTTGATTGGATGAGCCAGATTAGAAATAGAAAAACAATATAAGAATGAGAAAGAATAAAGAAAAAATGGTTATTATTTACTGTGCCATACTGCTTTCACTTATTGGCACCGGATGTTGTATTGCCCCTTGTGGTGTTAACCCAGCCGGAGAAAAGGCTTATTATGTTAGAACTGAGTTTCTGAATATGGATACACAAATGGGCCAGTTTCGCAATCTTAAAAAAGCAAAAAAATGCGCTGATCTGACTTCTGTATATGGCTATAGGGTTTACTCAGCTAACGGGAAAATTGTTTATGCTACATATGGAGAACTGGCCGCAGATATTCTAAGGGAAGGGAAATATGTAGCAGATTATATAAGAGAAAACAATTTCAGATATGGAAATGCTCCAATCAATCCTGCGATTGATCATGCTGCAAAGCTGATCAGTTGTGACAGACTGGTCGGTTGGGTGATGTATAGAGTTGGTTTTACTAATCAACCTTATAAGCATGGATTGTGGATATGGGCACCTGGAGACGAAAAAGATTTGGAAGCATGGTGTGTATTAAATGAATTTGAAAAAGTAACGAAACAGGAGGAATTGTTACCTGGAGATATTGTTTTTGTAAGTCGCTCAATTAAAGGTCAGCCAGGCCATACTTTTATCCATGCAGGAGTGTCGCCAGATTCTAGTTATTATAGGTACGACGGTGGTTCAAATGGGCGAATCCAGAGGGAGCAACCATCCTCAGAACCTATCAGAGACTTTATGTTCGCATACAGACCAGTGAGACATAAATAGAGCAAAATATCTAAATGCCAGGGATGTATTTCGGTAGGGCCTGTAAAAGACTTGGTGCAGCTATTCGGATTAATCTATATTGATGATAACTAATGACATGAATTATTATTAATATCTGCCGGATTGAAGAATTTGTTGAACCTTTTGCAATATGTCTGATAAAGCTGAAAAGAACCTGGAATTGATGTACTTCTGGATAAGACGAATCAAACAACTCATTAAATGCAATAATTATTAAAATGGGAATAGTAGTAGGATTAATTTTGGTAATCGTTTCAGGATTAGGCAGGTACTGCTGGCTGGCCAATGAAAGTTATTAAAGACATTCACTTTGAACCATATGTTTTTGTTAAAGTTATTTGTGGAGTCCTTATATATCCATGGTTGGTAGTTTTAATAAATGAACCTGATCTTAATCTCTTAATAAAAACCGTTGGTTTTAAGACGCTGTTAGTTCCGAATCTTTTAACATTAGGGTGGGGAATTGCTAATTTGCTGTATATCATTGGTGTAATAAGAATCGGAGCTGCACTAACTGGGGCTATCTTGTCCTCAATTGGTATGTCAGTCGGAGTTCTGATGCCGCTTGTGCTTAAAGGAAGCGGGTTATTCAGCAATGCACCAGACCTTTTATCAAAACCAGGACTGGTAGTTATGATTGGTTTGATTGTAATGATATTAGGTGTAGTGGGAGTAAGCATTGCAGGATTCGGTAGAGAAAAAGCATTAGAGAATGAGAGCATTGAGGTTAAAAAAGAACAAGCTTCAGGTAACTTTCTCCAAGGTTTAATACTTGTAATCATTGGTGGAATTCTTTCCTGTGGTCTCAGTCTTGCATTTGTTTATAGTCAGGGACCTATTATGGATGCAGTAAAACTGCAAGGGGTAAGCGAAGTTACTGCCAATATCACTGTTTGGGCGCTGGTATGTGTTGGTGGGGCTTTAATACAACTTGCCTATGTAGCCTATTCGATGACAAAGGAGAAAAGTTGGAATCTCCTTTTTATTAGAAAGGATGAAATCATTTGTGGTGCCTTAATTGGATTGCAACTAATTATTTCATTTGCTCTTATGGGCAGAGGAATGATTTTACTTGGAATTCTTGGAGCCTCTATTGGTTTTGGTATTCAACAATCAACCCAGATTATTGGTAATCAGATAGTTGGGTTTGTTAGCAGAGAATGGAAAGGAGTGAAAGGCAGACCAAGGAATACAATGTATCTCGCATTAGTCGTGATTTTAATTGCGATAATCATCTTTGCATTCAGCAGGACAATTACATAGTAGAATCCAATAGGAAGATTATACTATTAACAAATTGTTGTCATATAAAGTTGCAGTAAGTCAGTGGAAATAAAAGTCAGAGTCCCATTATCCATTCAAAGATTGACTGATAACAAAACTGAATTTCAATGCAAGGGCGATACTATTGAGGAATTAATTCTTAATATGGAACGCACTTATCCCGGTGTTGGAGATATCCTTTTGACTGATAAAGGTAAGTTAGATGATCATTTTATATTATCTGTTAATGGTAAAATTATTCCATCATTAAACAGAGAAAAAATGGCATTAAATGAAGGTGATGAAATTCTTATAATGCAATTAGTTGTCGGCGGATGAATAGAATGCCTTCTGGGGCTTTATTATTGTATTCTCAAAGCGTGAATAATGTATATAGTGATCAATGTGAAGCGACGGACAAACTTGGGTGCAAACTATGTGAGTATCGTGACACTTAAGACAAAAGCAGGATTAGTTTGTTGCAATCTTTTACAGGACCTGGCATCAGAGAGACAATGATACAACATACGGGATAAAGAGTATACTCGAAATCGTAAGAAAAATCCGGAGACTATGAAAGAATATGATCATCCTGCTCGGGGAGAAAAGTGATTTAGATTTTTACTAAGGACAGCCTCTTTTGAGATATTATGAAACAACAGATCCATGAATTTTATACAAACATGCCGAAATGTTGATCGATGCCCGGATTGATGCAGTTTTTTGATTGTACCAACGGCAGCTAATCTTACGGTATCTTGATGAAAACCTGGGATTAAACTCAAAAAAGATGAGATTAAAGTACCAAAAACTGCTTATATGCTTGCATACTGAAGATACGTATTTGACAGATCTTGAGCCACTAAGTAAGCTAATGTCACTGGTTTTAATTGCTTTTGCCTGGGTGTACAGAGCTGGAATACTTCTTGACACTTTTAATTCCCGTGAAATCAAAATACATGAAAGAAGGATAAAAGGCTTGTTTAAATATGGCTTGAATTACATTGCCAACTTGCTTTTTAACAACGATTTAGATAATTTTAAGCAATGTTGTAAATTCTAGTCATGTGTTTAGCATCAAATAATGATTTTTTTCACCCCAAACTACTGGCACAAATGATTATAAAACAAGTTATCAGGTTAATAACCTGCATTTTAGCCGCAGTATTTCTTGCTGCATGTGGCATAAAAGAAGGGCATCTGACTTATGAGGCACTGGAGGGTGGCTTTATTACTCCGCCCGATTCCATTCAAACAAGCGTTTACTGGTACTGGATTTCCGACAACATTTCCAAAGAAGGAGTAATCAATGACCTGAAATCGATGAAGAAAGCAGGCATCAACCGTGCTTTTATCGGAAATATTGGACTTGACGATGTGCCTTACGGAAAAGTGACAATGCTAAGTGACGAATGGTGGGACATCATACATACAGCCTTAAAAAAGGCCACTGAATTGAACATCGAAATAGGTGTTTTCAACTCACCAGGATGGAGCCAGTCAGGCGGGCCCTGGGTGGAGCCTGAGGCCGCCATGCGTTACCTTGCTTCTTCGGAATTTAGGGTGAAAGGTCCGCAGAGACTAAGCAAAAAGCTCGAAAAGCCCCTCGATCTCTTTCAGGATGTCAAAGTTATTGCGTTTCCAGCCCCCAAAGATGACCAGTTGATTCTTAATACTCAAAACGCAAGAATCACCTCATCACCACAGGTTCCGGATCTGGAAAAAATAACTGACGGTGATGATAAATCTGCAATTACCTTCCCCAATGAGCATGAGTTTAAGATCAATCTGGAATCAGAATCGCCGTTTACTATACGCAGCCTTTCAATACACATCTCTGAGAAACCACTGGGTGCACCAGCAATTCTCCAGGTGAAAGATGCCAAGGGAGATTTCATTACCCTTTCTGAATTTCAAATCAACCGTACCAATCCTGCACTGAATGTTGGTTTTGATCCTTATGCGCCGGTGGTGGTATCAATTCCCGAAACTACGGCAAAGATCTTCCGTCTAATAATAAAGAATCCGGAACCGGGTACAGGACTTGCCGAAGTTGTATTTTCGTCATCACCCAGAGTTGAAAGCTATGCCGAAAAGACACTTGCAAAAATGCATCAGACTCCGCTTCCCTACTGGCAGGAATATCAATGGCCGCAACAGCCAGAGCCAACAGATGAGTCAACGATGATTGACGCTTCAAAAGTCATTGATCTTTCGGAAAAACTTCAGACTGACGGAACTCTTATCTGGGATGTGCCGGAAGGAGAATGGGTGATCCTTCGTATGGGTATGACTCCAACAGGAACCAAAAACAGCCCGGCATCGCCAGAAGCTACTGGTTATGAAGTTGACAAGATGAGCCGGGAACATATAAAAATGCACTTCTATGGCCATTTAGGTGAAATTCTGAAACGTATACCAGAGGCAGACCGAAAAACTTTCAAAGTGGTGGTTCTGGATAGCTATGAAATGGGTGGTCAAAACTTTACTGACGGATTCCTGGAAGATTTCAAACAACGATATGGATATGATCCGATACCCTTTCTTCCAGTTTATCAGGGTAGGGTAGTAAACAGCCAACAGGAATCTGATAAGTTCCTCTGGGATATGCGTCGCATGGTAGCCGACAAAGTAGCTTATGATTATGTTGGAGGATTGCGCGATATAAGCCATAAATATGGACTTCACACCTGGCTTGAATGTTACGGTCACTGGGGCTTTCCAAGTGAATTCCTGATGTACGGAGGGCAGTCCGATGAAATAAGTGGTGAGTTTTGGAGCGAAGGAGAACTTGGAGACATTGAAAATCGTGTGGCTTCTTCCTGCGGCCACATATATGGCAAAACTAGAATTTCGGCCGAATCGAATACCTGTGCAGGCAATCCTTTTTCCCGCTATCCGGGTGTGATCAAACAACGGAGTGATCGTTTCTTCGCTGAAGGAATCAACAACACTTTACTGCATGTATACATTACCCAACCTTACGAAGACAGAAATCCGGGAATGAATGCCTGGTTTGGCAACGAATTCAACCGAAAAAATACCTGGTTTTCCCAGATGGATGTTTACACCCAATATCTGAAACGTACAAATTACATGCTTCAGCAAGGTTTAAATGTAGCCGATGTGGCCTATTTTATTGGCGAAGATACACCCAAAATGACAGGGATCACAGATCCGGCCCTCCCCGTGGGATACCAGTTTGACTACATGAATGCTGAGGTAATAGAAAAATTTATGACTGTGAAAAATGGACTGATAACTTTACCCCATGGTACACAATACAGGATTATGGTTTTACCAAAGCTGGAGACAATGCGTCCTGAATTGTTGGCAAAGATAAAAGATCTGGTGAGTGAAGGTGCAGTTGTTCTTGGCCCTCCTCCCAGACGTTCGCCTAGTTTGCAAAACCAACCGACAGCTGACCAACAAGTTCAGTCAATGGCTTCCGAACTGTGGGGCGAAGTGGATGGAGTAAAAGTAAAGTCGCGAAAATACGGGAAAGGGCTTATTATCAATGGCATGAACATGGAGGAGGCTTTTAAGCTGATTAATTGTCCGCCTGACTGTAAATTACCTGATAATAATATGATCCATTACGGACACCGCACACTTGGCAGGGGTGATATTTATTTTATATCAAACCAGACTTCAGAAACTCAAATAATCACTCCTGAATTCAGGATAAAAAATATGCAACCTGAACTTTGGGAAGCCACTACCGGGTATATACGTAACCTGCCAAGCTATGAGAATAAAAAGAATAGTATCGGCGTTCCGTTAAAACTGGAACCTTATGAAAGTGTGTTTGTAGTTTTTCGCAAAGCAGCAGGCAAGGCTTCGGCAAGTGGAGTTGAAGCCAACTACCCGGAGCCAGCCTTTCTTGCTGAGCCAAAAGGTCCATGGACAGTCAATTTTGATACTACCAGTTGGGGCCCTGAACAACCAGTGATTTTCGAAAACCTTCAGGATTGGACAACTTCTTCTGTCGATCGGATTAAGTACTATTCAGGAACAGCAATCTATACCAATAAATTCAGTTTGGATCAGCTTCCTGATGGGAAGAAGGTTTTGATTAACCTTGGCAGTTTCACAGCGATGGCAAAAGTTACGGTCAATGGGTATTATGCGGGTGGTTTGTGGACAGCTCCTTATCAGCTTGATATCACCCCATTTGTGAAAGCTGGTGAAAATGACCTGGAAATAGAGTTGGTAAACACATGGGTGAATAGGTTGATTGGTGACCAAAAGCTACCTGAAAACCAACGTAAGACCTGGTGCCCTGTCAACCCATACAAAGCCGATAGTCCATTGCAGCCTTCCGGATTATTTGGGCCTGTAACTATTTTAAGTATAGCATATTAGAATCTCAAGCATCAAGAGATGAAATTGATCATAGAAAAAGTCAATGGTGCAATCTCTTCATGTCATACATGGTCAGGTAGAATAATATGTTCCTCCAAACAGAAAACTACAGGGACTCGTCTCAAATTGTGATTGAAAAAACAGAATTACAGGCAAGAAAATAAAAGACTTGTTCAATAAAACTCTAAAATAACTATTATGAAACGACTTCTCTTATCAGGGGTCTTGTGCTTTATCTTAATTTCCTTATGTAAAAGCGAAGGGAATAGTGCCAAAGCTTCCCAAACGACATACGATTCAACCTATATCAATTTTATAAATCCAGGTAATGAGTATAAAGGAGTTCCTTTCTGGGCTTGGAATGGGAGACTTGAAAAGGATGAACTATTGTGGCAAATAGATGTCTTTAAAAAAATGGGAATGGGAGGCTTTTTTATGCACTCCCGAACTGGTCTGAATACAGAATACTTGGGTAAAGAGTGGATGAACTTGATCAATGCCAGTGCCGATAAAGCTCAAAAGGAAGGGATGATAGCCTGGCTTTACGACGAAGACCGATGGCCTTCGGGTACTGCTGGCGGTATAGTCACACAGGATCCCCAATACAGGGCAAAGTTTATATGCTTTTATAGTATGCCCGGCGATCAGTTCACATGGAACGATTCAATTGTGGCGGCATTTGCCTGTAACCTTAATGGCGTCAGCTATACCGATTGCAGCCGCATTCTGCCAACCACCCCGGCATCATTTTTCACCGGCAAGACCGTCCTCAAATTTGTAGTCGAAGAAATGAAAAAGTCGGATTTCTATAACGGCTATACCTATCTGAATACCTTAAAGCGTGAAGCAACCGAAAAATTCATTGAGCTGACACACGAAAAATATAAAGAATACTGTGGTTCCCGGTTGGGTACTTCTATAGCTGGGATATTTACCGATGAACCTTATCGTGGTTCTTTAATAAACAGCTTTAAAAACGGAACCTGGATGGCTCCTTGGACTGAGGAACTTCCAGCTGCTTTTAAAAAACGATTTGGTTACGATCCTGTTGACCATTTGCCTGAACTCTTTCTAAAAAAAGATAGTTCCTCAATTGCCGAGTTTAAATGGCATTACGTGGAAATACTTCAGGAAATGTTTCTTGATAATTTTATGAAACCCCTTTACCAGTGGTGTGAAGAAAACAACATGCAGTTTACTGGCCACCTCCTTCATGAAGATAACCTAACAGCTCAAACCGCCGCGCAGGGCTCCTTGATGCGGTCTTATGAATACATGCACTGTCCGGGTGTTGATGTGCTGACCGAGGGTAACCGGAACTACTGTATAGTAAAGCAACTGGCTTCTGCAGCACGACAGTTGGGTAAAACCAGGCTGCTTTCAGAATTGTACGGGTGTTCCGGCTGGCAGATGACTTTTGAAAACTACAAGGCAACCGGGAACTGGCAAGCGCTGTTTGGAATCAATCTCAGATGCCATCACATGTCATGGTACACTATGGAGGGCGAAGCCAAAAGAGATTATCCAGCCAGCATTTTCTTCCAATCAGGCTGGTGGCAGGATTTCAACAAGCTTGAAGACTATTTCTCTCGACTGAATTTCATTTTAAGCCAGGGAAAACCTTCGTGCGATCTGCTAGTGATCAATCCCGTCGAAAGTGTGTGGTGTCAGGTAGGTATTGGCTGGGCTAACGGGCTTGCTGCGGAAGCTCCAGAGATTATCAAACTGGAGGAACAATACAGCCAACTTTACAACTGGTTGCTTGGAGCAAGGATTGACTATGATTACGGTGACGAAGAAATGATTAGCCGGCTATACAGGATAGATAAAGATACAGAAGGGACGCCTGTTTTATGGATTGGCAAAGCTCCTTATAAAACGGTGCTGGTCAGCGGAATGTTAACGATCCGCAGTTCAACCATGAATATTATTGAAGAGTTTAAAAAACAGGGTGGGAATGTAATTTTTGCTGGAGAACCCCCACGGTATGTTGATGTTGTGAAATCATCCAGACCTGAAACCTTCTCGGCACAAACAATCTGTGTTCCATTCGAAAAAGATGTAATTATCAGCATTTGTAAAAAGTTTATCTCACCGGTTGTTGAAGCTACCGATAGCGAAACAGGCAAACCGATCGATGATATTTTCTGTCAGGTGCGAATCGATCGTGGAATCCGCTACATTGTGCTTATGAATATGAGTACCACTCAAACCTATAAAAATGTAAAAGTTACAATTCCTGGAACTGGAACGGTAACCGAATGGAATTGCATGTCATCTGAAAAGATGCTTGTCCGACAAAAGCAAAGCAATAAAGTTGTTGAAATAACAACCGACTTTTATCCTTCGGGTGAACATTTATTTGTTCTGGAACAGGAAGCTGAAGAAATGATCACAGCCTCTGAAGAACCATTGGAGCAATACCAGGTTTTACTACCCGGTCCTTACAACTATCAACTATCCGAAAAAAATATCTGCGTACTAGATATTGCCAGTTACAAGATTAACAAGCAAAAATCGGTCGGGCCTACTGAAATACTAAAGATTGACCAAGCTGTCCGCACTAGCTTTGGATTAAAACATCGTAGTGGCAGTATGATACAACCCTGGTATTCTGCCAAGTATGGCAACAATACAACTGTCAGGGGAGTAGTTACCATGAATTTCGAGTTTCAGGTAGCTGATATCCCCCGGGATACCGTTTATCTTGGCATTGAGCGACCCGAATATTTCAATATCAAGCTGAATGGTTATCCAATTGTATCCGAATCAAAAGGATGGTGGGTTGATCCGTCAATAAAAAAAGTGGTTATTCCTGAAAAGGCTATAATCCTGGGAAAGAACTCTCTTGAATTAACCGTAAACTTTTCGGAAGATAAAAACCTGGAAGCCCTCTACCTGATCGGCAACTTTGGTGTTCAGTTGAACGGAACTACCAAAATCCTTACCCACTTACCCGGACAGATTAAAACAGGAGACCTTGCCATTCAGGGATTCCCATTTTACACCGGTTGTGTGACCTACAAAATTCCGATATCAGGAAAATTTGCCCCGCATGACCAGTTGATCTTCACGGCTCCAAAGTTTGAAGCGGCCTATATAAAGATTCATAGCCCAGACCATGCTCCACGTATGATCGCATGGCAGCCATACACCGTAAACGTTACCGCTGATCTTCAAAAGAATAATTACCTGCTGGTTGACGTAGTGCTGACACGTAGAAATTCATTTGGCCCGTTGCACGCCCTTCCACTACGCGTTGGTGCTTATGGTCCGGAAAATTTTACAACAAGCGGGGGCAGTTTCTCTAAGGACTACCAACTCATACCTTCTGGGTTACTGTCTGAACCCTTTATCTCAGTACGTCAATAATCTTCACAGAAATCGTCAATTGGTATCAGAAAAACTATATTGTTCTATGAAAGCCATTTGCTATTACCCCGATAAGGTTTCTTTCCTAAGTTGTCACGGATATGCTATAACCGAGTCCAAAGTCATTGGCCGAAAACCAGTTAGAGGTCATACAAAAGGGTTTTCATTAGTATTAGATTAATCCGGCATAATATTTATGATAACCGGGTTATCATATTGACTTCACATATACAGTTTCAAAATGACACTTACTAAAACTTTTTTTTGTTTCATTTTTTCCCTTGCAGTAACCTTTTTTGCCCAGGCAAACAAAGCATTGACAGTAACAGACCTTCGGTGTTGCAATATAGTAGATCCTGAAGGTATTGATACGCCTCTTTTAAGCTGGAAGATTAAAACATCGAGGGAAGGGATTACTCAAACAGCCTGGGAAGTGGAAATCGCAACTGACATAGTGTTACTTGAAAAAGGGGAGGCTGATGTTTGGACATCAGGAAAACAGTTATCCAATAAGCAATTCGATATAAAAACAAAAGACGCTTACTATCATGATGCCACTGGATACTATTGGAGAGTGAGGATTTGGGATAATTTTGGCAAGATAAGCTCTTGGAGTAAACCAGCATATTTCTCAATAGGTCTAAGAAACGAACAGTCGTGGGTAGGCAAATGGATCACTTATTCTGGGGCAAAAGGCAGCCCACTACCATATTTCAGAAAGGTGTTCAAACTTATCAAAAGTGATGCGCTTCCGGTTAAAGCCATAATATATTTTTGCGGACTGGGTACCGGAGAGCTCTACCTTAACGGACAAAAAGTGGATTCCACTCGTTTTCTTGATCCAGCACAAACTAATTATGAGCAATATGCTTTGTACAGCAGCTTTGATGTGACAAACAGTTTGCTGAAAGGTGACAATTGTCTGGGTGTAATGCTAGGCAACGGTTGGTTCTCGCAGGATGTTGCTTGGGAAGCTGCTCCGTTTAGTTATGGAAGCCCTATGTTTCGGCTTCAGCTGGTTACTATTTATAGCGACGGTTCACGCCAGATTATGGCTTCCGACGAAAGCTGGATATGGAAGGAAGGTCCAATCTCTAACACTAATATTTACCTAGGTGAATCATACGATGCCCGTCAGGAAATAACAGGTTGGAGCCAACCAGCAACCTTTTGTTCCGACTGGAGTAAGGCAGTACTGTCTAAAGAAGGAGTTCCTCAACGTCTCTTACCTCAGCTTATTGAGCCTATCCGCACCAAACAGGTAATTAAGGCTGTCAAGATGTGGCAGAATACATCGGGTAACTGGATTTTCGATTTTGGAACAAACCAGGCTGGTATTCCCTATCTCAATATAAATGAGCCGGCAGGAATGAAACTGTCTATCCGCATATCAGAAGAAAAGAATGCCGATGGAAGCCTTGATTTTAGAACGCTGGGACATATCCACCACGGACAAATCTTCGCCTATGAATACATCTGCAATGGAAAAGGGAAAGAACAATGGTTTCCCCGGTTTACATATCATGGATTTCGCTATGCTGAACTCTCAGGGATGACTGGGATTCCTGATCTTTCTACCCTTAATATGATTTTGGTTTATAGCGATCTGGCAAATACTGGTAAGTTTGAATGTTCTGATCCGCAAATCAATAAGCTTCACGAACTGGCTATGCGAACAGTGTTGAGCAACCTGCATGGTATTCCGACCGATTGTCCCAATCGTGAAAAATGTGGTTGGCTTGGTGATGTGCATGCTTATGTAAAGATGGCTAACCTAAACCTCCAAATGAACAATTTCTGGCTGAAATATCTCGAGGATATTCGTTCGGGAGCTGTAGTATACGAGGAAGAAACTCTTTTTCACGAACGTTATAATAATACATTCTATTATACCGAAAAACCTTCAGGACTACCGTACATGATTTCACCGGGGAAACGTCTTTGTGGGGTGGCATCACCTGACTGGGGAACAACTCTGGTGCAACTTCCATGGTGGCTTTATGTGTACTACGGGAACAAGGATGTACTGATAGATTTCTATCCTTACATGAGACAATGGACCGATTATGTTTCATCTCTGGCACAAGATACGGCCCGTACCAATAAATACGGTAAAACAACCAGGTATACTATTTACCAGGGACTTGGCGATTGGTGTCCTCCCAAAGGAAACCATGATATCAAAACTCCTGTTGAATTTACTTCCACAGCATTTCATTACCTCGATGTTTGTATCATGGAGAAAGTTGCCGGTTTGCTTGATAATGTGGCCGATTTGGAAAGATATGCTGAAGAAAAACAGGCGATTGCAAAAGAAATGATTGAGAATTTGTATGATGCCGGTAAGAAGACTTTTGGTAGCCAGACCGCTGATGTAATGGCATTGGATTTTGGTTTGGTTCCCGTAGGAGACGAAAAAGCTGTGGCCAATGCGGTCGTTCAAAGTATGAATAAAGAAAGTAACGGTTTTATGCATTGCGGAATTTTTGGAATCTGCAGGATTGGCAGCATGCTGGCCCGAAATGGGAATAGCCAGGCGGCATGGAATATGTTCACTAAAAAAGGAGAGGATAGCTTCGAATGGATGTGGTTATCAGCTGAAGCAACTTCGCTCTGGGAAACATTGCCTGTAAATAATGAAAGTCAGAAAAGCGCAGCGAGAGCATCCCACAACCATACGATGCAGGCTGGCTATGATATATGTTTTTATGAAGAAGTAGCCGGGATAAGTCCAGATGCGTCAGGCTACGGATTCAAGGTTATCCGGTTCCAACCTATGTTCATAGAAAATCTTGAGTGGGCTAAAGCAAGCATAGAATCACCTTACGGGACCATAGTCAGCGACTGGAAAAAACGAAACGGTTTCTTTAAATGGATAATTTCCATCCCGGCAAATTCGTCAGGATTGGTGTCCTTACCTGAAAAGGGAAATATAAAAGTAAATGGTAAACTATTGGATAAAAGAAAATTCATGTCAGTCATAAACGAAGGGGAAATTACTCTTTATTATTTCCCTTCCGGGGAATTTGAAATTATATGGAAATTATAAAGATGGCACTTAACAATGCCCGGTGCTTTAATGCTAAGTTTATTTGATTTGTCGAATATTGATTAAAATATATAAATGATGAAGAATACCAGTCTACTATTATTAAAAATCTCACTTCTTTTGGTTTCCTGCACATCAAGTACTCAGCCTCCGCCTGTATTTACACCTGATGGAACAAGTGGACGATCGACAGTAATTACACGGACATTTCTGCCACCAACCCATATAGTTTGGATTTCCGACAGCTACACTGGCAAACAGGTTTTAAACGTTGAGAGCATCCTGAAACCAGGTAATGGTCAGGCTGATCTGAATCAGGGGGAATACCTGACTCTAATAAGTGATAAAAAATCAAAACCAGGTATTATACTAGATTTTGGAAGAGAAATCCAGGGAGGATTAGAGATTGTAACCACTATTAATAATCCCAATCCGGCAGGTCGGGTTCGTGTCCGTTTTGGCGAATCAGTAAGTGAAACCATGAGCGAAATTGGAGAAAATGGAGCAACCAATGATCATGCTATGCGAGATTTTATTATCACATTACCCTGGCTAGGGCGACTGGAGATTGGTAATACCGGTTTCCGGTTTGTTAATATCGAACTCATTGATCCCGATGCAAAACTAGAGATCAGGGAAATTAATGCCATTTTTTCATACAGGGATATTCCATATCTGGGTTCGTTTCAGTGCAATGACGAACGACTTAACAAGATATGGATGACAGGTGCTTATACCGTTCATCTGAATATGCAGGATTATTTGTGGGATGGCATCAAACGCGACCGGCTGGTATGGGTTGGCGACCTTCACCCGGAAGTTATGACGGTCAATACAGTTTTTGGGTACAATGAGGTGGTTCCCAAAAGCCTCGATCTGATACGCGATCTGACACCATTACCCGGTTGGATGAATGGTTTAAGTTCCTACTCGATGTGGTGGATATTAATTCAAAGAGACTGGTATAAATATCAGGGCAATTTGGATTATCTGAAAAAACAACATGATTATCTGTTCGAATTACTCGAATTATTATCAACTAAAATTGATGATTCGGGAAAGGAAATATTGGAAGGTGGAAGATTTTTGGATTGGCCTTCCAGCGAAAACCTGAAGGCTATTCACGCTGGTCTGCAGTCATTGATGGTGATGACCTTTCAGGCTGGTGCTGAGTTGGGTACGATATTAAATGATCAGTCAATGACTCAGCTCTGCACTAATACTGTTTCAAAATTGAAGAAACATATACCGGAAGCAAATGATTCCAAACAAGCCACAGCACTGCTAGTTTTATCGGAGCTGGTTCCAGCCGAAAAAGCCAATAAAGAGATCCTGGCAAAAGATGGAGTTCACAAAATGTCAACTTTTTACGGATATTATATACTGAATGCACGAGCCAAAGCTGGCGATTATCAGGGTGCGATAGATAATATCCGCGAATATTGGGGCAGTATGCTCGATCTAGGCGCAACTACTTTTTGGGAAGATTTTGATATCGATTGGATGAAAAATGCTGGTCGTATTGATGAACTGGTTCCGGAGAACAAAGTAGACGTTCATTCAACGTATGGCAGCTACTGCTACAAAGGATTCCGACATAGCTTTTGCCATGGTTGGTCTTCCGGCCCAACTTCTTGGTTAACAGAATATGTGTTGGGTGTAAAAGTGGTGGAGCCTGGTTGTAGGGTTATCAAAGTCGAACCACATTTATGTGATTTATTGTGGGTAGAAGGCTCTTTCCCTACTCCGTTCGGAGTAGTAAAAATCAGGCATGACAAAATGCCTGATGGCTGGATAAAATCAAAGATTGATGCTCCTAAAGGAGTGAAAGTCTTAAAGTGATTCTTTACTAGATACTCAAGAATAGTTATGTTTCCTTTAGATTGTATTATTAGATGTCAGCAATATAGATACTTTTAAGGATCATTTAATTACCTGATTCTTACAATCCATTCAGTTACTTCAGGAAATTTTGTGAATACAAGGTCATCATGTCCGGGAATAATGAGATCAGGGTTTGTGACCAAAGTTTTCATCCTTTTCATCGCCTCGACATAGGCTTTAGAATCCATGCTAAGAGTAACCGGAAGTAGGTGGGTAAGGTTATAATAGAACCAGACTGCATCAGAGGCTATGAGTACTTTGTTTGTTTTGGAATTTGAATTGACAAGTAGATATTGATTCTCAAAAGTATGCTTTGAACCAGTATATACCCTTATACCGGGGAATATTTCAAGATCATCTCCATCAATGAGTTTTAATCTACCCTGTAAGTTTATCTCAATAATGTTATGGACATCATTTTTTCTGAAATACTTTGAACTTTTATCATCTTGCCATGCCTCCCCTATAAAATATTCGAAATCATCTTTTTGAATCCAAATATCAGCTTTGGGGAAAAGATTAATCCCTCCAATATGATCAAAGTGAGGATGTGTTAAAATAATGTCAGTGATATTAGAGGGGCTCATTGAATCTATTCGTTGTAAAACTAAATCTGGCCTAACATAATTCTTCATGCCAATTTCAGACGTATCAATAAATCCAGCATCCACAAGGATATTCCTGCCATTTTCTCCCTTTAGGAGCCAAACCATGAAACAATGATGCACAGTATCAGTTGGATTTGCTCCAATCGCACAATTTTGGGCTGGCATTTTCCCCGTCTCACAGAATTTGACTGCAAAAACCTGATACTCATCGCTGCTTTGACAGATCGAAAAAAAAGATATCGACAATATGATTAAGCATAAAGTAATTCTTTTATTCATGAGATTACAGTTTACGTTTAAACGAAATGTGTATCCACGAATGTAATAATCTCCGGTGAAAAGTTCAAACGTGATGCAATGATTATGAAAATGCTGAAGGCTTAAATGATAAGCACCAATAACCGATTAGGAATCCAGAATTAAAATTGGTTGTTATTGGATGAATTAATTGTGTTTTATCAGTTGTAAATCCAATAGACTTAAAGGTTAACAGTGTTATTCTAAGTGAAAAACCTCTTGTAGAGGAATCGTAACAGGGGAGTTATCGAGATTTGTTTCCATAATGTCCTTCATATAGTTCCACCATTCTTTAATGATCTCAATATCACCGAGATCTTGAGATGATGAAGCGCCAGATTGTTCTTGATAGGCATACAAATCGTTTGTCTGTTCATCAAGAAAAATTGAATAATTAGATATGCCCTGTTGTCTTAACAATTCGACAACACTTGGCCATATCTCTCGATGACGTTTTATGTACTCATCTTTATAGCCCTCTAAAAGTTTCATTTTAAAACCTGTTCTTTTCATTCTAAAGTGAATTTAGTTCAATTTTTTATCAAAACCCATCAGCTTAATTGTCTAACCGGGAAATACAAATATACGTAAATTCTGAGATAGTCTTGTGATGGCCTAGTGTATCTAGTGATGGTCTAGTATATCTGAACAATCTTTTTATCAAAGATATTTTGTTATGTTGAAAAAAGGGGGTCTGGGGGAGATTTACAACTTGATGTTTTGTTAGTTGTTTACGCAGTCATCTGATAAACAAGGAGTAGAGGATTAATCACTATTGTTATTGTTGATGCCATTTATGCTAAAGTTTAGGTGAAATGTAATGTTGAGATTGAGGCATTTCCGGCGACATCACTTCAAAATTGTGCTATGTATATAAAACACAATATACTTACTTAGATGCGCCATGTAGATAGAGGAGGGCTAGCTGAAGACCCCAGCGAGATTTAAATTGGGCCTTGCTCATTCGTAGAATCAAGTCTGATGTAGAGTCAACTGTTTAATGATGCAAACTGCCATGGATAAAACAACTATTATGGAGCATTATCTGGGATTGAAAGCTGCCAAGTTATCACTGATGACTATTAAGCTGAACCCTAATTAGGCCAACCTATTGACTGTGCAAGAATTATTACCTGCAGCGGCTTCAGTTCCATCTCTGGTGCCAGTTTGTCACGCGGAACCATTGCCCTTATGACGCATGACAACCCTTCAGAGGCACACCACAGGTAGACATTCTG
>Ga0116185_1002462_pt1 | contig 17175 bp, 16 predicted proteins | sample AD_JPNNA7_MetaG_FD_89754 | JGI IMG/M metagenome (GOLD analysis project Ga0116185, IMG submission 89754) | Active sludge microbial communities of municipal wastewater-treating anaerobic digesters from Japan - AD_JPNNA7_MetaG | ecosystem: Engineered > Bioreactor > Anaerobic > Digestate | place... | reverse complement strand
CTCGTTCATCCGATAAGATTTAGCAGGGCAAGCAGGCACAGTAAAAGGGGCAGAAAGATGCACAAGGACAATAGCAAGATAGAGTTCCAGGGCCTGAAAAAGTGGATGAAGCAGGGTGAATACATCATCTCGACCATCGCTGATGACGGTACCATCTGGACATTTACCAGCAAAGTTCTGCCCATATTCGATTTCGGCAACACGAAGATCTTTCAGGCCCAGGAATCGGGAATCGCTGAAGTGAGGGGAGTCGAGAGGGGAGACGAGCTGTATTTCTCCATCCAGGGAATAAAGGTGTCCAAGGTGTATGACTTCTTCTATCAGGATGATCTATAACTCGTATCCAGGCTCAAGGTAAGAATCTTAAGGAGAGGATCACCTCTCCTTTTTCATTTCCAGAATGCCCCCAGAACGATCGAAAAGAGGGTGAGGCACATGATCCACAGGGGAATTTTTGATCTTTTCCCATCCTTGGAAACCTGCAGCAGCTCGATAAGGGCAAACACTGCGACGGTGAGGAAGACACCTCCGATAGAAAGTATATTCATCTGCGCTATGATGCTTATGCCCAGCCAGATGCACAGGGGGATAAAGAGAATAACCCATATCATGGGCCATCTATACCACATGATGGTTCTGGGAGAAACACCTGAGTTATTTTCATGATTTGTCAGATTATATCAAGACCTTAATTGAGAGTTTGCGCCTGACGTTTATAATCTTTTTATCCTTGATATTTTTACCCATCCATGAGATACGGGGGCAAATCGAGCCAGTAGCTCAGCCGGTAGAGCATCGGACTTTTAATCCGGTGGCCGAGGGTTCGAATCCCTCCTGGCTCACTGTGGGTCCCCATCGTCTAGCTAGGCCCAGGACACCGGCCTTTCACGCCGGCAGCAGGGGTTCAAATCCCCTTGGGGACGTCAAGAGTTACAAGTTTTAGAGAGATCCCCGGTATACCGCTTGGTGTACCGGGGATCTTTTTTTGTCTCGCGGAGGTCAAGCACCTCCAGGGACTTATCTCTCAATTCAGCCCTCGAAGCGTTTCTATCAAGATGATCGCAGTCCGCCCAATGAATAAAACAGGCAAGAGAAAATGCTGACTACCCATCACTCCCTGCAGGAGTTTCCATCAAACGATTTTCTTCTTTGATAATATGGGAAAAGAGATCCACGAGCTCCGGGTCGAGGACGCTCCCCTTCATGGAGAAGAGCATCTGGAGGGCCTTTTCCTTGTCATAGGCCTTGCGGTAGGGGCGTTCGGTCGTCAGGGCGTCGTAGATGTCCGTGACAGCCACTATCCTGGCCTCTAAGGGTATCTTGCCGTCACGAAGGCCTGACGGATAGCCCTTGCCGTCATACCGCTCGTGATGGAAAAGGATGATGTTCACGATCGTCTCGGAGAGCCGTGCCTTTCGGGCAACCTCTGCACCCCACATGGGATGATTTCTCATGATGTGGATTTCCGCATCATCGAGAGGCCCCTCATAGTTCAGGATATTTTCCGATACCCCTATCTTGCCGCAATCGTGCAGCCAGCTTCCGTATTGTATCGCCTTGATGTCTTCGGCTGCCAGATCGAGCTTCCCGGCTATTGAAAGGGCATATTCGGCGACCCTTTCCGAGTGGCCTTTCGTATAGGGGTCTTTGAGCTCAAGGGCACGGACGAGGGAACGCATGGCTGCCTCATCGCCTTTGACGATGGACTTGATGAGCCGGTAACGTTTCAAGGCATCCATCACCAGTTCCACGAGCTGGGTGTTCTCCCATGGTTTAACGATGAAACGGAAAACCTCCACCCGGTTTATCGCCTCAATGGCTGTTTCGAGATCGGCAAATCCCGTCATAAGGATCTTGACCGTATCCGGAGAGATCACCTTTATCCGGGAGAGGAGGTCCAAGCCCATCATCCCGGGCATGTGGTGATCAGAGACGATCACAGCGATCTCGCTGCTCTCGATTTTTTCAAGGGCCTCTTCCCCATTCCTGGCAGTGAGAATCCGGATCCCCTGCTGCTCGAACATCGCCTCAGCGATTTCCAGAATGCAGTCTTCATCGTCAACAAAGAGTATGTGCTCGGTCATTACCGTATTTCCTCGTCCACATCAGGAAAAAGATTTAATAAAATATCTTCCGCATCCCCTTGGTTCCCTCGTTGCTCTTTCTCCTGATCGGAGGGATGACAGGATCTGGGTCAGCCATCTTCCATACTTGTTTCTCACGAAACAATCTTGCTTCATCTCTCTATCCTGCTCACTCGCCCCAGGATGCACATATCATGCCTGTTTACCAAAGTACAGTATAACTCCCTCATCCCTTTGACAGCGTATTGAAAGAATCCTTGGATATATAAATTAGGGTATGATAATGATTCTGTATGCGTTCCGTTGGGGATGTCGTAGCCGTTTACTTTGATAAGAAGCCTTCCGTGTATGCGCGGATAGAGATGATAACGCCTGATATCAAGCCTCACTGGTATCAGATCCGGCTCCTTTTCCTGAGCTTTCCCCCCCAGGAGACAACATGGACTCTCAGGGAGGAATACCTTGAGGGCATCGAGTTCACCATGAAAGGCATACCTATCCAGGTTATTCCCTTGGAAAAACCCGGATCGGGCGAGCCGTCCCCTCGGGAGAGAGATAAAAAGACGAAGCCTGGAGAGGTCTTGTCTTTTGAAAATTTTCGGAGAAAGAAACACGAGGATGATCCGGGTGACGGAGATTCTTGAGTGTTAATGAGATGCCTTACATAGCAGCAGGCATATACCTTTTCTCATGTCGGTACTTGCCGTCGATCCGGTAGATCGACGGCATTTCCGAAACCGTCTAAGGCCTCGACCAGGATAGGATTTTTACCGAATTTCCAGCATTGTGTTATTGTTAAAGTGGCAAAGACCAGATGCCGATAGCATTACCAAGGTGACTCATGGCAAACGAACGCATAGGTGAACAACTCATTAAAAATGCCTTGATTACCCCGGAGCAACTCCTTGAAGCGCAAAAGGCTCAGAAGGTCTCCGGGACGAGGATCGGATCTCAGCTTGTAAGGCTTGGGCACATAACCGAAGAGCAGTTGGTGAAGTTCCTCGGAAATCAGTATAATCTTCCCTACGTCATTCTGAAAGAAAAGAATCCGGACCCCGAGATCATCAAGCTGATCCCGCTCAATATCGTCCAGAAATACAACGCGATTCCCTTTGAGCGAAACGGCTCGACCGTCAAGGTGGCCATGACGGATCCCACCAACATCTTTGCCGTCGACGACCTTAAGTTTTTAACCGGATATTCCATCGACGTCCACGTCACGTCGGAGGAGTCGCTCAAGTGGGCTCTTGATCATTACTACGACCAGACGGCCTCTCTTGACGATGCACTGAGCAGCATAGAAGACGAGCAGGGAAACATAGAGCTTGCGACAGAGGGATCCGATGTAACGGTCGGAGACCTGGAAAAAGAAGCTGATCAGGCGCCTGTCATAAAGCTCGTAAATATCACCCTTGTGGATGCCATCAAGAAGGGGGCAAGCGATATCCACATAGAGCCGTATGAAAAGTACATGCGTATCAGGTTCAGGCTGGACGGCATGCTCTATGAGGTCATGAAGCCGCCGATAAGGCTGAAGAACGCCCTCGTTTCCCGGTTGAAGATCATGGCCAAGCTCGATATCGCGGAGCGCAGACTCCCCCAGGACGGACGTATCAAGCTGAGGATACAAGGCGGAAAAGAGGTTGAATTCCGGGTATCCGTGCTTCCCACTCTCTTTGGTGAGAAGGTGGTGCTGAGGATTCTTGATAAATCGAACCTGCAGCTGGATATGACCAAGCTCGGATTCGAAGAGGATGCCCTTGTGAGATTCAAGGAAGGCATTTACAAACCCTGGGGCATGGTCCTCGTTACCGGACCTACGGGATCGGGAAAAACCACGACGCTCTACTCAGCGCTGTCCGAGCTCAACAAGGTCGACAGCAACATCTCGACAGCCGAAGACCCGGTCGAATTCAACCTCCCCGGTGTGAACCAGGTTCAGATGCATGAAGAGATCGGCCTTACCTTTGCCGCAGCACTGAGATCTTTCCTGAGGCAGGACCCGGACATCATCCTTGTGGGAGAGATCCGTGATTTTGAAACGGCAGAGATAGGCATAAAAGCAGCGCTGACCGGACACCTCGTCCTGTCCACGCTCCACACCAACGACGCACCGTCAACGATAAACCGCCTCCTCAACATGGGCATCGAGCCCTTCCTCGTCGCTTCGTCCGTGAACCTCATCGTGGCCCAGAGGTTGGCACGAAAGGTCTGTAACGCATGCAAGGAAAGGGATGATGTCGCCGTTGAGACCCTTATCCAGATGGGCATGGATCCGGAACTGGCTCAGAAGACGGAGTGCTTCAAGGGAAAGGGCTGCTCCGTATGCGGTAATACGGGGTTTAAGGGAAGAATAGCCCTCTATGAAGTCATGCCCATATCCGATAGCATAAAAGAACTGATTCTCATGGGTGCATCGGCAACCGAGATCAAGAACGAGGCCATAGCACAGGGAATGAAGACCCTGCGCCAGAGCGGCCTCACCAAAATTGCAGAGGGCGTGACATCCGTATCAGAGATCCTGAGAATCACGATGGCAGATTAATAACTAGGAGGAACCCTTGGAGAACAGCATATACGATCTCCTCAAAACGATGGTAGAAAAAGGGGCTTCTGACCTGCATATTACCACAGGCTCACCGCCGCAGGTACGAGTGCGGGGAGAGCTTTATCCCCTTGATGCGCCGGTTCTGGATCCGCAGTCGACAAGGCAGGTGCTCTACTCTATTCTTACCGAGGCGCAAAAGCACAAGTTCGAGGAAGAGCAGGAACTGGATCTGTCCTTCGGGATAAAAGGACTCGCACGGTTCCGGGCCAATATCTTCGTCCAGAGGGGCGCCCTCGCAGGGGTGTTCAGAATGATTCCCTACGACATCGTGCCGCTTGAAACGCTCGGGCTTCCGAGTGTGTGTGGGCGGCTTACGTCTCTGCCGAGAGGGCTCATTCTCGTGACGGGACCGACAGGAAGCGGAAAGTCGACGACACTCGCAGCATTCCTCGACAAGATCAATGTCGAGCGCCGCGATCACATCGTTACCATAGAGGACCCCATCGAATTCGTGCACAAGCACAAGGGATGCATAGTCAATCAGAGAGAGGTTGGCTCGGACACCAAGAATTTTGTCAATGCCCTGAAGTACATCCTCCGGCAGGACCCCGATGTGGTATTCATCGGAGAGATGAGAGACCTGGAGACCATGCAGGCAGCTCTCACCATTGCAGAGACAGGCCACTTGGTGTTTGCAACGCTCCATACCAACTCAGCTGTCCAGACAGTGAACCGCATCGTCGATGCTTTCCCGGCCCATCAGCAATCCCAGGTGAGAGCCCAGCTGTCCTTCGTTCTCGAAGCGGTAATATCTCAGCAGCTCCTGCCGAGGGCAGACGGAAAAGGCAGAGTCCTTGCAGCAGAGCTCATGATATCGACGCCTGCCATCAGGAACCTGATCAGGGAAGATAAGATCCACCAGATCTATTCGCAGATGCAAGTCGGCCAGACAAAGCATGGAATGCAGACCCTGAACCAAGCCCTGTACACCCTTTTCACGCGCAAGCTCATCTCTCTTGATGATGCACTCGGCTGGTCCATGGACCCCGAAGAGCTCAGGCAGATGATGGCTTCCCCCAATCAGGCCAGGGCGGCATCCCCTGTCATGAGGGAAAGGAGATAGACCATGCCGGTTTTTGTTTGGGAAGGCAAACTCGCAAATGGTACTGTCAGGAAGGGAGAGATCGAGGCTGATTCGAAGGCATCGGCACAGCTGCTGCTGAAGCGTCAGCGGTTGGTCCATACCAAGATCAAGGCAAAGCCGAAGCAGATCAATCTCCTTCCCGGAAATAAGATCAAGACCAAAGAGATCGTCATCTTCACCAGGCAGTTTGCAACCATGATCAACGCCGGACTGCCGCTTGTACAGTGCCTCGATATCCTCTCTTCCCAGCAGCCCAACCCCGCCTTCAAAAAGGTCCTCTCCCAGATCAAGGGAGATGTCGAAAGCGGCAGTACCTTTGCAGACGCTTTGGCCAAGCATCCGAAGGTCTTTGACAGCCTGTTCGTCAATCTCGTGGCGGCAGGCGAGGTCGGAGGTGTACTGGATACGGTTCTCTTAAGACTGGCCGTATACATGGAAAAGGCTGAGTCCCTCAAGGCCAAGGTCAAAAGCGCCATGACCTACCCGATCATCGTGCTTTGCGTGGCCTTCGGGGTGGTTGCAATCCTCATGCTCTTCGTCATCCCGACATTCCAGGACATGTTCAAACAGTTCGGAGCGGCCCTGCCCGGTCCTACGCAACTGATTGTCAACATGAGCAACGCTTTCAGAAAATTCTGGTATCTCATCTTCGGATCCATCTTTGCGCTCATATTTGCCCTCAAGTGGATTTACAAACAGGAGAAGGGAAGATACCAGATCGACAAGTTTGTCCTGAAGCTCCCGATCTTCGGCGATCTCTTACGGAAGGTTGCGGTTGCCAAGTTCACAAGGACCTTGGGAACCATGATATCTTCAGGCGTTCCCATCATGGATGGACTCGATATAACCTCGAAGACGGCAGGTAACGTGATAATCGAGAACGCCATCAAGGCGGTAAGGAGCGCCATCAGTGAGGGACAATCCATGGCAGAGCCTCTTGCCCAGGCAGGGATATTCCCCGGTATGGTCGTACAGATGATCTCTGTCGGCGAGGCAACAGGCGCAATGGACCAGATGCTCTCAAAGATTGCCGATTTCTATGACGAGGAGGTGGATGCTGCCGTGGATGCGCTCACCTCAGCGTTGGAACCCATGCTCATGGTGTTCCTCGGCGGCATAGTCGGTTTTGTCGTCATTGCCATGTATCTGCCCATATTCAAGATGGCAGGTGCTGTGGGTTAGAAAATTCAAGAAGAGCAAAGAAAACGAGCCTGCGATGGTATATCCAGGCTCGTTTATTTTATGCCCTCTCCTGACCGCTTCCGAACAAAACCCGGTAATTCGGTATAATGGGATCAGACGCCCTGTGACATTATAAGTTCAAATGATCTTACAGCAAGAAAACAATATCCTTTGGCTCTCTTAACAGGTATGTATCTCTTTAATGCTTAATGAGATGCTGGAGAACAGCTCGGAAAGGATGCTCATCGGGCTATGAGCATATTTGAGATAATAATGCTGATTTGCTTTGGAGCAGCATGGCCTTCTTCCATATACAAATCTTACGTTTCCCGGACGTCAAAAGGCAAAAGCCTGTTCTTTCTCGTAATCGTCTTCATCGGGTATGCATCAGGGATAGTCCACAAAATCCTCTATAACCCGGACTGGGTGATCTTCCTCTATCTGCTCAATGAATGCATGGTCGTTGCCGATGCCGTCCTCTACATGAGGAATGCATCCCTGGACAGGCAAAGAGAGCGCGCCGCCCATCAGGGATCGGACCGTCTGCCTATGAGGTCTTTATAACTGACAAGATGTACATCCCGGTCATGCACGGCTTCATGGAATGCGTCGGATAAGAGCGTTTCCAGCTCACCTTCCCTCCATGGGTCTCCTCCCGATGATGGATGAACCACGAGCTCTGCGGGGAAGGAAGAGATATCCGGGATCTTTCGGGCACCTTCCATCATACTTTTGCAGAAGAAGATCTGTTCTCTCTCAAGAGCCTCTCTCATTGTCCGGTATACGGATGCATGAAAGGGGATCGGCTCTCTGGTAGTCAGCGTGTAGCCGTCAGCAGAAAAGCGCATTGCCGGAATACCGTACTCTATTGCGAGATCGAGGATCATGCTGAAGATCGGCGGGAATCCGTGTACGTGATGGTGACTATCGATATGGGTGGGGGAAAGTCCCGAGCTCATAACTTTCTCTATCTGAGCACGAACCCTTTCCCGGCAAACAGCAAGGAAATCCTCGCTTGCGAGCATCGACATGAGATCATTGCGCGAAAAGCGCTCCTTGCCGTGAATATCCCAGCCGATCTGCTCATCGATATTGACATGTATCCCGATATGCCCGACTCCGAGGGTTTTGAGCCCCTCCAGAGCATCGCCGGAGCACGGGGCTTCGATCATGAGGGACGCATCGCTGACCACCCCCTTCTCCATCCCCTTGGAAATCCCTTTATTGATCTCTCTGCTCAACCCGAGATCATCGGCGTTGACTATAACAGAATGTATCATAGATCCCGGTGCCAGTAGAGTCTGACAAATCTTTCTCCATCAGAATATTTCACGTCCAGATCCCCCCTGTAGGCCTTATGGAGGGCATCACCGATACGCCTCGCCAAGTGGTCATCAGTGAAGCTGATGCAGAGCCGGCCCTTTTCATTCGTGAAATCGATGACTCTTTTCAGGGGCGAACGGCCCTCTTCTTCGGTGATGACATTCTGGACGAGATTCATGATCTCATTCTTATGCGCGTTGAAATATTTTCCCGATATATGAACTTCTCCTGCAGGGAATCGATCTCTGATCCTCCTGCACGCTGAACACATGCACGGATGTCTGAATACATCTCCCTTTCTCGGCCATTTCCACCTTCCCTGATGGTAAAGTGCCTGACACGCAGGACAGTACATTCCTTCAGTATATTTTCGTCCTTTTCCATACGGGTCGCCTGACTTGGGCCGTATGAACTTGTCTAAGCGCATATCTCCTCCTATCTCTTCGTACAAATAATGGTAGTACACCAAAAATGAAATGCAAGATCAAAAAGAGCCCCGACGGTGGTATGCTTTGAAAATAATATCTTGTTATATTAAAATGTTATATCTCAAGATTCACAGCAGGCACCCCCTAGGCGACCAGGAGGATCGAGCCGCTCACGAGATCCCGGAGCGTGCCCGAGGCCCTGATAATGAGATGGCCATGCACATCGAGATCCACGATTTCACAGGGCACCCCGTCTTCAGTTGTGATGGCATGGCTTTTAAGGAGCCCGTGCTCGACGAAGGCCTCTCTTGCAGGACCGAACCCTTTTCTTGAGAAAAGGGCAAACCACGCATCGAGGCAGAGCACCACCTTTTTGAGGACGTGATCTCGTGCCGGATCCCGACCGAGAATCTCGGCCAGGGATACTGCTTTGCCTTCGAGATCGGGAGGCCAGCTCTGCTTCCCGACATTAATCCCGATGCCGATAGCCGTTATCTTCCTCGATTCACATAAGATACCGCAGACCTTTTTACCGTCTATGAGGATATCATTGGGCCATTTTATCTCAACCGGAGCCGCTCCGTCGATGAGACCAGCTATCGCCTCTCTGACGGCCACCCCCGTCACGATGGACAGCCGCGGATCCGTCATGCCTACCGTGAGCGTCATGTAGACGTTCGAGCCCTTCGGAGAAAACCAGGGCCTGCCCTTCCTGCCCCTTCCCGAAGTCTGCTCGGAGGCAATGACGAGCAGACCGGCCTTCCCGGAACTGAGGGCAAAGGTATTGGTGGAATCGACGGTCTCGAGCTCGATGATCTCTCTTACGATCTCCGTTCCGAGGCTGCTGCTCATCACTCCTCGATCATCTCACGGGCCTTGAGCAGTTTTTCAAGCTTTGATTCGAGCTCTTCCTTGATCTGCCTCTGCTCTGCCACAACCTCAGGGTTCGCCTTCTCCACGAAATCCTTATTGGAGAGCTTCCTCCGCTTTCCCTCGAGCTCCTTGCTCAGCTTGGCTATCTGCTTATCGAGACGGTCCTTTTCCTTGTCGATGTCGATGACGCCTTCCAAGGGGACGTAGATTTCGGCCTCAGTGGTGACCGCCAATGCACACTGCTTCGGCCGCGGCGAATCTTCAGGAATGAATGACATGGATTTCACGCGCGCCAGATCCTTGATGAAGAACCCGTATGCGTTCACTATCCCCTCGATCTCGGGTGACTTCATGCGCATGATGATGTTGAGCTGGGTCGAGGGTGGAATGTTTATCTCACCCCTAATGCTCCTCACCCCCGAGATGATATCTATGATGTGCCCCATTTTCTGTGCTTCTTCGGGGAAATCGAGCTTCGGGTCGGCCTTCGGGTAAGGGGCGATTACGATCGATTCGCCGTGACGGCCGGGCATGCACTGCCAGACCTCCTCGGTTACGAAGGGAATCATGGGGTGGAGCAGCTCGAGAATCGACGTGTAGACACGCCACAGGACCCACTTCGTATAGAGGGCGGCCTCGGTGTTCAAGAGCGGCTTGGAGAGCTCGATGTACCAGTCGCAGAACGTATGCCAGGTAAACTGGTAGAGCAGGTCGGCCGCGTCATTGAAACGATACTCCTCGAGGGCTGTCCTCGTCGCCCCGATCGTCTTATTGAGCTCTGTGAGAATCCACGTGTCGGCAAGGCTCAAATTCTTTGGATCGATCGACACCTTGGCGGGATCGAACCCCTCGATATTGGCCAGGACGAACTTGCCGGCATTCCAGATCTTGTTGATGAAGAAGCGATATCCCTGGATACGCTTATCGCTGATCCTCACGTCTCTGCCCATCGCGGCAAAGGCCGTCAGGGCGAACCTGAAGGCGTCGGCACCGTACTTGTCCATCTCCACAATGGGATCGATGATGTTGCCCTTCGACTTGCTCATCTTCTGGCCATGCTCGTCCCTGACCAGCGCATGGAGGTAGACATCGTAGAACGGGACATCGTGCATGAACTTGATGCCCATCATCATCATTCTCGCCACCCAGAAGAAGAGGATATCAAAGCCGGTGATGAGCACGTTCGTGGGATAGAACTTCTGAAGGGTCTTCGTATTCTCCGGCCACCCCATGGTCGAGAACGGCCACAGTGCGGAGGAAAACCAGGTGTCGAGCACGTCGGTTTCCTGCCTGAGTTCGCCTGACTCGCATTTCGTACACCTTGTGGGGGTCTCCTCGCTGACGATGACCTCTCCGCAATTCTCACAGTACCACGCAGGAATGCGATGGCCCCACCAGATTTGCCTCGAGATGCACCAGTCGCGGATGTTGTACATCCATTCGAAATACGTCTTCTCCCACTGCCTGGGAATGATCTTCGTCTTTCCTTCCCTGACCGCCTCTATCGCTCCTTCTGCCAGGGGCTTAGCCTTCACGAACCACTGTTTCGAAAGGTACGGCTCGATGATGGTCTTGCATCTGTAGCACTTCCCGGCCGGAAGCCTGTACGGCGCCTTATCGATGAGATAGCCCTGCGCCTCGAGATCCTGTTCGATCTTTTCCCTGCACTCGAACCGGTCCATGCCTTTGTATGGCCCGGCATTCTCGTTCATGGCCCCGGATTCGTCGATGACCACGATTATCTCCAGGTTATGCCTCAGGCTCATCTCATAGTCGTTGAGATCGTGGGCAGGGGTGACCTTCACGGCACCGGTACCGAACTCCTTGTCCACGATGGGGTCGGCAATGATCGGGATCTTCCTGCCTATGATGGGCAGGATCAATTGCTTGCCGATGAGCGCCTCGTATCGCTCGTCGGTAGGATTCACGGCGACCGCCGTATCGCCGAGCATGGTTTCGGGCCTGGTCGTGGCGACGACGACATCGCCGCTGCCGTCAGCCAGGGGATATCTGATGTGCCAGAGGAACCCGCTCTCTTCTTCGTGCTCCACCTCAAGGTCGGAGATCGCGCTGTGGCACCTCGGACACCAGTTTACGATATAATCGCTCCGGTAGATGAGCCCTTCCCGGTAGAGAGAGACGAACACCCTGCGCACGGCATTCGACAGCCCCTCGTCCATGGTGAACCGGATCCTGTCCCAGTCACACGAGGCGCCGAGGCGCTTGAGCTGGCTGATGATGAGTCCGCCATGCTTCTCCCTCCACTTCCACACCTCTGTGATGAAGGCCTCCCTTCCCAGGTCATGACGGGACGAGCCTCTTTCTGCCAGCGCTTTTTCCACCACGTTCTGCGTTGCGATCCCTGCATGGTCGGTCCCCGGCATCCACAGCGCATCGAAGCCGTCCATGCGCTTGTAGCGGATCATGATATCCTGGAGGGTATTGTTCAGGGCGTGCCCCATGTGGAGGACACCCGTGACATTCGGAGGAGGAATTACAATGGAATAGGGCGGCTTGGACTCGTTGTTTTCATCTGCGTGGAAGTATTTCCTGTCGAGCCAGAATCCGTACCATTTCTGCTCGATATCCTTGGGGTCGTATTCTCTATCCAGCATCTCCTTCTCCTCGTGAACAATGTTTGATTTCCATAGCATGAAAACTGCAGAAAGGCAAAACTCAAGGTGCCGGAAATCAGCTTAGGACAATGATTTCAATGCGGGGACTCTTTGAATTCTGCTCATGAACCCCTTCACAGGGGAACGATTACTGTCCGGACGGCCCCTCTCAGGATCAAGATCCGGAAGAATTTGAGAACCATGCTTCTTGGAGGCCAGAGGGCGTCCCCCCAAGAAGCTGCATTATTTTTCATCGCCCTTCCGGCTGAAATATGGATATCAGGAATCCAGTTTCTTAAGCTTCTCGATCTCTTCACGGATCACTTTTTCAACAATTCCCGGCAACTGCTCCCGGGTCGCCGCAACCATCTCTTTTACGAGCTCCGACACCAAAGGCCTTACGATCCCCTCGATCATTGCAGGCACTTCCTGCCTCAGCTCGGTAAGAACATCTTCTGTCACCAGGGTATGGGCAAGATTTCGTACGGATTCCGACGGGAGACCCTCCCCGGCCTGCAGGGCACTCGATGTGTCCTTGAGCTCTTCCATTACGGGTTCCCGGGCATCGAGACCTGCTGCATCCTCAGCTGTCGGTGCAATCTCCGATGCCGGCTCTTCCGGTATCTTGTCGACAGCTTTCTCGGGAACGGCATCCAAGTGATCCTCAATATCCGTTTCCGGGCAGGTACCGGCGACGTCTTTCTTTTCCTGGGAAAGGGCATCGAGCCCCCCCTCGGAAAGATCCGTCTTCCCGGTGCCCCTCTCCCGGTTATCATCGAACAGAACTTCCTCCGTCTCTGCAGAAGCGGGGGCGCCTTCCCCTCCCTCTCTCTCCCGGGTAAGGGCCACCTCTTCATTCGAAGACAGGCTTGCATCGATGTCGATGCCGTCGCTCCCCTGTTCTATCTCCTCGACAGAGACCTCATACTCCATGGATATTTCCTTGCCGAGATCAAAGGAATCCGGCTCATTCGCACGGGCGGGCGACCAGACTTTCTTCTCTTTCTCTTTTTTCTTGGGTTCTCCCTCTTCCAAAAGGTCTGTAAGATCTATGATGTCGTCGTCGTCAAGTATCCTGTCTGCCATGTTCTTCTCCTTTTCTCCCCTGCAAGATTTCACTATCTTCAGTTCTTCATGATCGGCTGTCCGGTGGACTCTCTCACCGACATCCACAGCGCCCCGTTCACATCGATTTTCTTTCTCTCTCCAACGCTCAAGCCTATGGGTATATGGACATGTACGCCGTTCCACAGCCCGATGAGCATATCGGTCTTGCCGCTCATACCTGCATGAACGGCCATCTGGGCGAGGAACCCGCAGAAGATCGAGTCCGAGGCATTTGCGACAACGCTTCTAATCACGTAGCTCGGATCGATGTATTTGAGATTGATCTCCATGGATCGTGAATGGAAATAGCCCTCGATCTTCTCCTTGAGCAGCATGCCGATGTCTCCCTTCTTGATGTTCCCTGATGCATCGGTCTGCCTGGGGAGGTTTTCGAAAAATTTCTGCCCGGCCCCTTCGGCTGCCACGATTACGGCATGGCCGCGGGCCTTCAATCTCTGCTCGAGCGTTACAAGGAGCCCTTTTTCGCCATCGAGATCGAAGTCCTCTTCCGGTATGAGGACGAAATTCGCTTCACGGCAGGCAAGGGCTGCGTTTGCGGCAATGAATCCGGAGTCTCTCCCCATGAGCTTCACGAGCCCGATGCCGTACGGGGCTCCCTTTGATTCTACATGCGCGCACTGGATCACCTTCCTCGCCTCTTCCACCGCCGTATCAAAGCCGAATGTCTTTGAAATGAAGTTGATGTCGTTGTCTATGGTTTTGGGAATCGCGACCACTGCACACCGGTATCCGCGCGAGAGGACCTCGCCCGCGACTCTCGAGGCCGCCTTCATGGTGCCGTCCCCTCCGATGAAGAATACGATGTTCATATTGACGCGCTCGATTGCATCGACGATCTCGCCGATATCCTGCGAGCCTCGGGACGACCCCAGCACCGTTCCTCCGAGCTCATGAATGTTCTCGACATACGCAGGCGTCAGTTCGACGAAAGAGTGGCGGTATCTCGGGATGAATCCCCGGAGTCCGTAGGGAATGCCATAAATCTTCTCAACCCCGTACATGTAATAGAGCTCAAGGACGATGCCCCGTATGACATCATTGATGCCGGGGCACAATCCCCCGCAGGTGACAATACCACATTTCGTTTTCGATGGATCGAAGAAAATCTTCTTTCTCGGACCGGCACACTCAAATGAAGGAATCGCTGAGCCTCTTTGCATGCATCTCTCGATCGCGCCGAAGGATGAATCGATGATGACCCGCTCGGAGTCGTCTATGCATCTCGTCCTCGAGAGGAGAGGAGAATCGATCGTTGGGACACCGACCGAGGATATGGCCGTATTGATTCCCCCGCTCGCAATACCTTCACTCATGGAATGGCCTCCAATATGTCAGTATATCGGTTTTTATCCATGCTATCTTTATTAATCTCCGCACTCTCGCCTTGGCTGTATGACGTGGTTTCCTGCCGCTCTCCATACTTTTGCAAAATCTCGCGACACTCTTAAGTGAGCATATAATATATTCTTAGAGGTTTGTGTACCCCATACCGTCATCTGCGTACCTTTCCTCTCTTGTTATATCTGTGCTATAGCTTCTTCGATATGGGGAAAGACAGCGTCGACAAAACTCAGGAAGAGATCGTTGAAGAAATAGCCAAAGCCCTGGGTCATTCAGGGGATATGCTTGAGGGCGTCCTGGAAAAGCTGGAGGCCCTGGAGAGAAAAATGGAAAAGATCGAGGATGCGCACGTATATAACCTCCTCGTTGACGAGTTCAACGAGATCAGGAAGCAGGCTCTCCAGCGAAGAGAGATACTCATGATCCACAGGGAAGCCATCGGCATCCGCAAGCACCGATACCTGGATGCATACTATCCGATCCCCCCGAAAAAGGGAAAGAAGCCGGCCAATGGAAAAGGCTAAATCATACGACGTGTTCGTGATAGGTGCCGGACCCGGCGGCTATACCGCTGCCATCCTCGCGGCAAAAAAGGGCCTTACAGTGGGAATCGCCGAGGGATCGCGGCTCGGGGGAACGTGCACGAATACCGGGTGCATCCCTGCCAAGACATATATCGAGAGTGTGAATCTCCTGAAAAAAATCAGGGAGGCTGCCAAATTCGCAATCGACGTCGAGAAGCCGAGGCTCGATTTTCCCAGACTGAAAGCACGGAAAGACAGGATCGTTACCAGGCTCTCGAAGGGGATAGAATTTCTCCTGAAAAAGCAGGGTGTCGATGTCTTCCCCTGCACGGCCTCGGTGCCGGAACCGGGATCGGTCATTGCGGGAGATGTGCTCCTGCATACCGGGAATACGATCATCGCTACGGGATCAAGACCGAAAAGGCTTGCAATCTTCGAAAAGAGCGGCATCTGGACGAGCGACGAGGTGTTCGAGGCGACAAGCATGCCCGCTTCCCTCGCAATCGTCGGCGGCGGGGTGATCGGAATGGAGATGGCCCACGTCTTCAGCACCATGGGTACGGACGTCACGATCATCGAGGCCATGGATCGGATCCTGCCCCTCGAGGATAAAAGCGTATCCGAGTACATGAGCAGGATATACCGCAAGGTCCATATCCTCACCTCTTCACGGGTTACCGGTGTAGAAGGTCCGGAGCCCTGGAGAATACTCGTTGATTCGCCGGGCGGAGGCAGGACCGTTGAGGCGGATAAAGTCCTTCTGTGCATAGGGCGCCAGCCGCTCACTCCCCCGCGGATCGAGGAGCTGGGTCTCGAGCGGACGGCCTCGGGCGGGATCAGGGTCGATGAGTTCATGAGGGCATCTATTCCCGGCATCTATGCGATCGGCGATGTGACCGGGGAGTATATGTATGCGTACGTTGCATCCAAGGAAGCCGAGACAGCCGTAGACCACATTATGGGCGGTGAGAGGAAGATATCCTACCGCAATATCCCATCGATCATCTTTACCGATCCCGAAGTCGCATCCGTAGGCAGTGCCACGGATATGACAGAAGTGAATGGCGTCAGGTCGGGAACATTCCCTGTCTCCGCCCTCGGCAGGGCCAGGACCATGGAAGAAAACGAAGGGTATGCCGAGGTTGTCTCTTCCCGGTCAGGCGTAATCGAAAAGATAAACATAGTCGCCCCGCACGCAACCGAGCTGATCCCATGGGCCGGCCTCGCCGTGGACAGAGACCTCACGATAGATGAGTTCCTCGGTCCCTACTATCCCCATCCCCTCCTTGCCGAGGTCGTCAAGGAAGCCGCAGAGGACATCATGGGCTTCAGCATCCATCATCCTTGAGGATAATGCTCATATATAAAAGATGCCGGCTTGACACGTTTACGGGAAAATTGGTAAGCCATGAGCTTCAGGAGAGACAGCGATGAAAGAGATTCTAGATTTCGAGAAGCAGGGAGGTCTCATCCCTGCCATTGCGCAGGATTGGGAGACGGGAGAAATCCTCATGCTCGCGTACATGAACCGTGAATCCTTCGAGGAGACTTTGCGCACGAACAAGGCCTGCTATTACAGCAGGTCGCGGGGCAAGCTCTGGAGAAAGGGCGAGGAATCGGGAAACGTCCAGAAGATCAAAGAAATCCGGATGGACTGTGACTCGGATACCCTGGTTCTCAAGGTGGAGCAGGTGGGCGGCGCTGCCTGCCATACCGGTCATCGGTCGTGCTTTTTCAGGAAGATCGAGGATGGAAAGGTCGTCGAAGAAGGGATAAAGGTATTCGATCCCAAAGAGGTATACAAATCATGAGCCTCATAAGACTCGCCATACCGAAAGGCAGCCTCCAGCAATCGACCATCGATCTGTTCAAGGATGCAGGCTGGTCGGTGACCATGTCTTCCCGGAGCTACTTCCCGTCGATCGACGATCCCGACATCGAGTGCGCGCTGGTGAGAGCCCAGGAGATATCCCGCTATGTGGAAT
>Ga0116185_1002458_pt1 | contig 17189 bp, 14 predicted proteins | sample AD_JPNNA7_MetaG_FD_89754 | JGI IMG/M metagenome (GOLD analysis project Ga0116185, IMG submission 89754) | Active sludge microbial communities of municipal wastewater-treating anaerobic digesters from Japan - AD_JPNNA7_MetaG | ecosystem: Engineered > Bioreactor > Anaerobic > Digestate | place... | reverse complement strand
GCTGAGTTTGGTTTGGCCTTTCAGCCATAAATACCGGGTACTTTTGAGTTCTTTGCGTTCTTTGGCTTCTTGTCGCCTGACCAGATCAACGGCCAAATTAGCCTTGGCCATCAGATGATAACGATCAAAAACGATCGTGCCGTCGATAAACCGTATGCCGAGGTTTGGGTACGCGGTACCCGGGCAGTAATGTAGGCTTGATGCTGAAAAAAATCCAAATGCAGCCAGGTACGCTTTTGTGTGTCATGCACCCCGCAGCCTAGGCGTTTGCAGGATGGACAAGTGAACTTCGATCCGGCGTGGAAGTCAATATCCAGATCCAGACGATGCGCTTCCGCATCGAAGGTAATATCTTGGACGTACCAAGGGGCAGTAAACCCCAACGCTAAAGCGAATAGTTCTGTATTGGCCATATCCTCTCCTTCCATCAGATTGATTCAGAGAGGAATATAGCAAATTCAGTTCAACTTACCCATACAATATTGGATAGAACCTATAAAATTTGCATGAGACTAAATACTGCTCAAAATGGTAATTGATTGGATGAAGCTTCTTTCAAAAAATAACTTTGCTACATTAGTGTATTCAACAAAATATGCAATAAGTTCATTATTGTTTCTGTCGGCTCAGTTGATTATTAATATTAAGCTCGGTAGAACCTTCGGTCCTGATTTACTTGGTTATTATTATGCAGCTAATTCAAATACAAGGGTTGCAGGTGCCGCTCTAGATTTTGGCTTAAGTCAGTATGCTTTTAAAGACATATCAGTTACACCTGGCAATATCGCCCACTACAGAGATATTCTTTTACCAAAGAGAATTATTCTAACCATTTTTCTTTTTCCGATTATTTTTATTATTTCCCGAATTGTTTCAAGGGAATATTATCTAGAGTTATTTTTTATTATTTCAGCAGCTACTATCATTGAATTATTATATAATCTCTGGACAAATATATTGGCAGCATGTGGGCATTATAACAGAATTATGATGTGTAGCTTGACCTACCTGCTCATTATGACTATTTTTGTTTTCTTTTCCCAATATTCTTTTCTTTTATTCACTCAAGTCCTTTTTCTTGTTACAATATTAGTACTTTTTATGTTACTAAAATACCATTTGGATACGAAGACATTTAATAACGCAATTAGGCATTTTTTCCCTTTTAAGTTTCCTTTACGTCACTGTTTTAATATCATGACAGTCAATCTTGTAAATATTGGCATAAGCAAAATGCCAATAATACTGCTCTCGCTCTCATCGTCCAATGAAGAGATCGGTTTATTCAGCGCTTCTTATGCTATTTATTCTTCACTTCTAATCATCCCTGCCTCGCTATCTGTTTCCTATTTGAATAGATTGTCAGGCTATCATGCAGAGCTAAGAGTTTTACAAAACAAATATAAGAGAATACTTCCTCTTTTTATCCTATTGGGATTTGCTGTCGTTGTCACTATAAGTCCAATCGCAAATACGTTAATTCAACAATTATTTGGCAGTAAATTCATCGATTCGATAAAATACCTGAAAATATTGTCATTTGCAGCAGTATTAAGTTTTCCTAACTACTTTGCTACCAACTTTTTTATTATTTTCGGATATGATATAAAAGTTGTTCAGATAAAAACACTGATATTTGTTTTTTATTTTTTTTGCGCTTATTATTTTGTGGCGAGGTACTCAATAATCGGCATTATTTATGCAACGATCATGATTGAGGCAATACAATTTATTTTATTCAACATACTCATTTTTGGAATTCAGGATGCAAAGAATAGTCAGCAATAAATTTGTTGAAAAAATAGTATTTGCTCTGTTGCTATTATTGGGAATCGGCTTGCGATTTTTCATGCTGAACAAGAGTTTGTCGGGTGATGAGTTCTTTTTGATTGATATTATTAGAAGTTTTAATATGAACCAGGCCTTTGGAGTCGTTTTATCCGATGTCCATCCTCCATTATTTTTTATCAGCGAATATGCTATAATGAAAATTCTCCCTGAGAAAGAATTTTATTTAAGGCTTCTGCCGTGCATTTGCGGCGTTTGTACGATTATTGTCGGTTTAAGAATACTAATATTGATATATAAGAATTGTGAAAAATGTCTGCATTGGCTGGTGGGCTTCTCAATTATTATCTTTTCTCAACCACTTATAGCTTTTGCTCAAGAAGCAAGACCCTATTCTCAACTGTATCTGTTATCGATATTACTTCTGCTTTTATCAGTAATGAAATACTATTATAACAGAAATTATTATCGGGTGGCATTGCTGATCTCGATCGCCGCTGTGTTTACTCATTATTTTGGATTCCTATATGTTCTTAGCTGGGCAATAATCGATATAATTATCAATCATCAGCGGGCTAGTTCAAAGAAATCCTTTGGATTGTCTGTCATTCTAAGCCCTGCACTCATTGTAATTACAACGATTATTCTCATAGCGGGATTTTATATACTAGCGTACAAATTCCCAGGCGGCTTAACGGAGCGTATTGCCCAACAAAGAATTCCAGTAACGGTATTCACCTTGCCTAAATGGCTAGCGTTTAACTTGGTTGGTCATTACTACTTCAATTTTGTCGGAAAAATGCCATCACGCATTATACAATTATCAGATATTGTGAGCAACTTACTACTGATAATTCCAGTAATTATCCTTCTGCTATCAATAATAACTGTAGTCATCTTGGGAACTAGACGACAGAAGAGAAATGATATTACCACAATCCTGCTTTTATTTTCCTTCATACCGTTTATTCTCGCTTTATTAGGGAATCTTGCAGGAATAATACCATTTGTTAGGGAGAAATATCTGATTGGTACAGTTGTACCATTCCTGTTTTTATTTATTTTTTTAAATGGGTATTTTACGAGAAGGTCTGCATATTTATTGACTGCATTGTTAATTAGCCTAAATTTATATTCAGGTTATAATTTTTATTTTAAATCCTATGAAGTTGGCCGATGGGAACACTGGAGAGAAGCAACAAAATATATAGAAAAGCAGGCAAACGCTGAGGATGATATCATTCTTTGGTATTCATATTCTACCGAGCCGAAAACTCATTTATACAACTATTATTCTTCTAGGTCTTTGCATCATCTTTCGCTCTGTAACGGCGCTACCTGCAGACCCGATAGTCTAGCGTCCATTGAAGAGCAATTCAAGCAGAAAAAGGGAAGTATTTATTTTATATATTATGATAATCAAAGAATTAATTGTGATCTTGATTCTTATGCTCTTCAATTCTTGAATAAAAAATACAGAGAAGTCGAAAGTAATTGTTTTGGACCAAGACTTTGTATTTATAGGTTCATCAAGTGACGATGAATTTAATAATTATTATATTTGGTTTTATACTTCTTCCTGCATTTTTATTGCTGAAGAAAGATAATTCGGCCTTTATCAACTATATGGTCTTTTTCCCAATGTTCGATATGAATTTATTGACAGGAAATGTATTTTCAGATATAGATGAGTATATTTATCATAAAGCGATTTTAGGTAATCTTTTAGGCGGATTTGGATTAGACCTAAACGGGGCGAGATTAATTATTTGGGTCTTCTGGTTAATAATTTACTTACTCGTGAACCATTATTCGTCTTCGAAGGAAAAAATATTTGCCAAAAATTTGATGATCTACTTGATTTTTTTAACCTGGGCGGCTATCACCTTGACGTTTCCAACTGCTGATTTTAATTTTGGATCGAGATTCTTATTAAAGCTTGTCTACCCTATTTTATTTTTTATTATCTTTCTTAATCATTGTGATTTTGAAAAGCTGCATGTTTTGTTAAAAAGTTTGTCTGTTGTCTGTTTTATTAATGTTCTATTTTCAATCATATTAATTGTTTATCGTGGGGATCTTTACAATATCGCAGGTACACATCTTGGTGCGAGAGGATTTAATCTTCATCCATTCCCTTATGGTTTTATGTTATGCAATTGTATTTCTTATAAGCTATTTATTGAGAAATATACTCATGGCGTATCAATCATGAAGGTGTATATAGGGGTAGCTCTTTTGACTATTGGGGTGATTCTCAGCCTCTCAAGAATAACATGGGTGCTGCTTCTCTTCATATTCTTAATTTATAGCAAAAAGAAAGTTTTGTTTCTATTAACTGTAATTGCATCTGTATTTATTATTGCTTTAACATTCAAGTTATTTAATCATAGTGAAATATTAGCATCGAGAATTGGCATTGACCTGATACAACTCATTCAGCACGGCGAAGTTGAGGCGATTGGTGAGGGGTATGGGACTGCCTCAGGCAGAACCGCAATGTGGCTATTTACCATAAATACTGTTTTGACAAAAAATCCATTCTTTGGATTAGGACTTGGAGGTACAGAGAAATATTACTTAACTACTTTAAATGAATTCACGCTCACCCATAATGAGTATGTTAGGATTTTTTCGGAAACAGGTCTCATTGGACTGTTCTTGTTTTTGTTTTTTTTCTATTCTTTCCTATCGTTTTTCCGTGCTACGACAAAGGATTTGAAGACGTACCCTGATATTTTAATTGTATATAAATATGTTGTTGCATGTCTCTGTATGCTCGTTTTGACTTTTTTAACCGACAATACTCTAAATAACTATTTTGTAATAGTACTTCCTTTTCTTTCTTTTGCAGTTTTCTTAAAATACTATAAAGATTTACAAAATGAATGCCTGTTGTTGAGACAGGATTACTCAATAAAATACGAATAAGTAACCGAAATCTATGCAATTAAATGTAGTGATTTTAACCAATTATGTCCCACCTTACCGAATACCGTTTTTTAAAGAGCTTGAAAAACGCTTTTACAATCTGTTTCTGCTAATTTCTACAAAGGAGATAAAGCATTGCAAGTCGGTCGTGTTTAAAAATTTAAAAATAGTTAATCAGCGTTCTGTAGTGATTAAGCGAAATATTAAACATGCCCATGGTTTTAGTGAGCTGATTGCTATTCACCTGCCCTACGATACACTCTCACAGCTTATCGAAATCAAACCAGAAGTAATCATTTCCGGTGAATTAGGTTTTCGAACTCTTAATGCATTGATTTACAAAAAAATAAGAAAAGATGTTGTATTAATATATTGGGCTACACTATCCCAGCATACAGAAAAGAGCCGCGGGTTCCTGCGTAATCTTTTTAGACGGTGGATATTGCCACAGGCAGATGCAATTGTAGTCAATGGGAGCAGTGGAGAGAGATATATTAGACAAATGGGCATTTCTAAGGATATGATATTTAGAGTACCATATACACATGGTTTGAATATTGAAATAGAACAGTTGCCTGTTTTAAACAGATTTATTAAAGACCGAATTTTGTATGTCGGCCAGCTAATCGAACGTAAAGGCCTGCAGCCTTTTATCAATACATTATGCCGTTGGGCTGAGTCAAATCCGGAAAAGCAAATTCGATTTGAGCTGGCAGGAGATGGCCCGCTGCGGCCAATCCTCGAAAAAATGAGCCTTCCTGGCAATTTAAAATTTAAATTCTGGGGCAACCTACCTTACGACCAGTTACCAAATCTTTATGCACGCGGCGGGATATTTGCCTTTCCCTCGTTAGCGGATGAATGGGGTGTTGTCATTAATGAGGCGATGGCTGCAGGTTTACCTGTGCTTGGTAGCCTCTATTGCCAAGCCGTAAATGAGATGGTGAAGGATGGTGTCAATGGCTGGACGTTCCGGCCTGATTATCCAGATGAGATATTCAGCGCCCTCGAGCGCGCTAACAACGCACTCGACGAAGAATTGTTAGAGATGAGTCGGCAAGCCAGAACAACTGCTATGGCTTTCAGCCCTGATAGCGCAGCGGATAAAATGCTCGCAGTGATTGATTGGTGTATCGCCAGAAAACATAAGACCGGGCAAATGTAATGCTCCCCAAAATTCAGACAGGTAAATAAGGTGATAACTGTTTGCCTTATTCTGTTCTAAGAGAGGAGCGAAAAAATGTTGGGAAAGAGGACTCGCTACAGTGCTGAGTTAAAGACAAGGTGGCGCTTGAAGCGCTTCGTGAACATAAGACATTATCAGAACTAGCGGTTGAGTTTGAGATTCATCCCAATCAAATCGTTGAGTGGAAAAAGCAGCTGCTTGAGCATTCAATTGATGTTTTTTCGGCCCACTCGGTCAAGGAAGCCAAAGAACGCGATAAATTGGAAGACCAATTGTACCAAGAAATCGGCCGCTTGAAGACCGAGTTGGACTGGTTAAAAAAAGGCATCAACTATAGTTTGACCCAGCGCCGTTGGATGATCGAGGCCGGTTACACAGAACTTAGTATTCAGCGACAGTGCGATCTGCTTGGCCTCCACCGGTCTGGATATTATTTCAGACCGCGTCCTGAGAGCGAAATGAATTTAGCGCTGATGCGGCTTCTGGATGAGCAATACACGCGCACCCCTTTATTACGGGGTACGACGGCTTCATCAGCACCTTTGTCCTTTGGGATACGATGTCAATATCAAACGCATCCGCAGATTGACCCGGCTCATGGGATTGGAAGCGATATATCCTAAGCCCAATATATCCAGACCCATGAAAGGGCATAAAATATACCCCTATCTGCTCAAGGGGCTGCCTATTGAGCGCGTCAATCAGGTTTGGAGCACCGATATCACCATCATTCCGATGCGGCAAGGGTTCATGTATCTGACCGCGATTATGGATTGGTTCAGCCGATTTATGCTGAGTTGGACCATCTCCAACAGCCTGGATGCCTCGTTTTGTGTAGAAGCGCTCGTCGCGGCCTTGGCAATGGCGTTGCCGGAGATCTTCAATTCCGATCAAGGCGGCCAGTTCACCAGTGAGTCATTTATCACAGTGCTCGAAAAAGCCAAAGTTGCTATCAGCATGGATGGACGAGGCAGGGCCATGGACAACGTTTTTGTTGAACGACTTTGGCGAACGGTCAAATACGAATACGTCTACTTGAATGCTCCTGCAACAGGCTCTGAGTTGTGGCAGGGACTAGATAGCTATTTCCATTTGCACAATTACCAAAGGCCTCATCAGGCACTTGGCTAGAAGACACCAGCTATGTTATACGTGGCTGTAAACAAACCATGACCGGGATTGGAAAATTTACCAAATTTAGGATGACTCTAGTCGCCCTACGGGCTCCTTCCGTTATCCTGATGAATTATTCATCACCTTAATTCACCCCATTTTCTGCCCTAACAATGGGATGCACCTCCAAAGGAGCATTAATCTTGATATTCGTTCAGATCCTCAATACCCTTCAGCAAATTCTGAACAACGATTCCGTCCACCCGGTCTTTGGTATGATCAGGCATTTAAAATGGCAAATAATACGAGCGCTTGATCTCTTCCCCTGTGCATTGCGCATTTCGGAATCCCACCTCATTGCTGATAGTAATACCGGTGTCGCAGCCTTGATCAATTGCCTGGGAATGTATGATTATAATAATATGAATCTGGTTAGAAGTGTACTGCTGGAGAGAGGAGGCGTCTTTTTGGATATAGGCGCAAACATAGGCTCCTATACGCTTGTTGCCTCGGAGGCGCCCCAGGCGAAAGTGATCAGCATTGAGCCTCATCCTCAGACTTTTGCCATTCTGAAGAAAAATATACTTTTGAACAAGCGGTCCAATATTATAGCACTTAATATTGCCCTTTCGGACTATGATGGCTCTCTTTTCATGACCAATGAAGCGGAGGCTGCCCTCAACCGGATTGTAAGCAATCCTGATGATGGCTCATTCGCTGTTCCTTGCCGGTCGGCTGACAGTTTATGCCGCGAATTATCTGTCAAACCCAACATCATCAAGATAGATGTAGAGGACTTCGAGTTAACGGTACTACACGGCTTGGTGCAAAATCTTTCGATGGCCGGAATCATTTTGATAGAAAATGGTACTAAGAAAGAAATACGCACTCTTCTGCATGCAATAGGTTTTGTAGGTCCACTCTATTTCCACTTTAATCACATGGCTTTTCTTAAAAAATCTCAAAAGAGGATAGAAGATCCTATCTATCTAAATCCACTTTTTATTCGACAGACTTCCAAATATTACTTTGAATACGAAGGAAAAATGGCTTTTGCGTATCCTTCTGGTACATAATTTTTACCAACTCCCTGGTGGGGAGGATCAGGTTTATGCTGCCGAGGCTTGCCTGCTGCAAGCACATGGCCACCGTATATCTCACTTTACGATGAACAGCGAAATAATAGGAAAAATGAACCCGATTGTCCTGGCAATAAAAACAATTTGGAACCATGATGCATACAAACGACTCAAGAACAGAATAAAATCGGATCGGCCAGAGATTGTACATTTTCACAACATATTTCCGCTCATCTCACCTTCCGCATACTATGCTTGCCGCGATGCCGGTGTGCCTATTATACAGTCTTTACATAATTTTCGTTTGTTTTGCCTAAATGCCCTCTTATTACGGGACGGTAAGATCTGCGAAGAGTGCCTAGGCAGGCTGCTTCCCTGGCCCGGAATTCTGTATTCATGTTATAAAAGTTCTCGGCGTGCAAGTGCCGTAACAGCATCTATGCTTTTATTTCATCGTTTGAGCAAAACCTACATTAATCTAATCGACTTATATATAGCACTGAGTTCAAGCTCCCAAAAAAAGTTCATTCAAGGAGGGTTACCTCAGGCAAATATTGTTATCAAACCCAATTTTGTTTCAGCTGATCCAGGTTTAAGTGCAGAGTTACGCGACTGTGTTCTTTTTGTCGGACGGTTTGATGCCGAAAAGGGCATTGATACATTGTTGCAGGCTTGGCGAGGATTCCCGGCTATTCCCTTGAAGGCAGTCGGAACTGGTCCTCTATTTCTGGATGCTCAAAAAAAAATTGAACAGGGCAGATATTCTCAAATTGAGTTAACGGGGTCTATAGCGCACGAAGAGGTTTTATCGCTACTTCAAACGGCCAGATTACTTGTCGTTCCTTCGCGTACACTCGAGAATTTTCCATTAGTGATTGCCGAAGCTTTCGCCTGTGGCGTCCCAGTCATCGCCTCCAGATTAGGGGCCATGGCCGAAATCGTCGAAGATGGAAAAACCGGCTTGCTGTTCACCCCCGGCGATGCCGAAGATCTGGCTGCGAAGGTCGAATGGGCCTGGAACCATCCGGCGGAAATGGCTGAAATGGGAAAGGCTGCACGGCGCGAATATGAAGAAAAATATACCGCGGAGCGCAACTATCAAATGCTGATGGAAATATATCAACAAGCAATCGATACTCATCGGCGGCGGCGATGAGAATTGAATCTCCCTGCTTCGCTTTCACGGTGATCAACCACCCTGGCGATTGGGGTGAAAGTGTTCAAAGCAAGGCAGAGATAACAGAATTTACTCTGCAAGATTGACTTGTACCAATCCGGGATTGAGTATGAAAAAAACATTTTGTTATGCAATCCTCTTTCTTTTAGTCACACTATCCGTTGCGAAAATACCAAATAGCGCGCCTACAGATCAAGGGCCGGACCTAGATCCCAACAGAGAGCTGCCGGGCTGGGGATTTGCACAACGTCGCAGCGTTGCCCTGAACCCGGAGAATCCGCTTGTTCTGGAATACCTCAGACAGAATCAGGATGCTGCCTCCCATGATCACTGGTTGTTGTCGTCCCAGGAGTATCGGCCAGGCGATAATCCCGCGGAGCTGCAAGGCAGCACTTTTAACAATGCCCTGGTGGCCATGGCGTTCATCTTAAAGGGCGAAAAAGAACGGGCGGAACGCATCCTCGATTTTTATGCTCATGCTGCTGATACGGCCAACATCGACATCACGCTACAGAATTATTATTACAAAGGGCAAGCGCGCGGATTTTACCAGTATATTCATGTCAGCGGTTCCAGAGAGGGCAAAGCGTATCATAGAATGGAGAAGAGCAGGCCGGATCGCTGGATGGGTGATATGGTTTGGCTGCTCTATGGCTATAAATACTACGAACAACGTTACCAATCGAATAAATATCAGAAAATATCAAAACTGCTGCTTGACCTGATCAAGAGCTATTATGAACCGGTTTCGGCAGAGAGCGGATATATTCAGAGCGGTTGGAGAAAGAACGACAGCTATATTCACGAAGCGACGGAAAAAGGCCATCCGGAGGGCAATATCGATTGCTATGCGCTCTTTATGCTTTTTGGCGAAACAGATCTTGCCAATAAAATCCTTAATTGGCTGAATGCAAGGCTTGCAGGTCAGGAGAATCTGCCTCTTGATCTATACAGTTGGAGGGTGCAGGCATTCGGAAGAGAATCGGCAAAGGCAAGCCGGCAGTTGTTGGATATTCCTGAGTATGATCTGCGCTATCGAAAAATTCTGACGGTGAAGGGTAATCAGGTGATGGGATTTTATCATGGCGCCGAAGACAAAGACAATTTTTGGATGGATGGCATCGGCCAAATGGCGGTGGCTTATTATACTGCCGGAGATATGGAGAGAGGCAACTTTTATGCAAATCAATATGATCGCCTGCTAATCGATGTAGAAATTAACGGTGTCAAAACCAAGGCCCTCCCCTACGTCCTGGATAATACGGACTCCAATTATACCTGGGTGGATACAACCCGGGGATTCATTTCCGCATGTGCTTGGTACATTTTTGCGAAAAACAGATTTAATCCCATGCGGCTGGAACAATACTAACCGGACGAATCGCCGTCAAGGTTATGTACTACTTTGACGATGAAATCATTTCCTATCAGTTGTCAGCTAAGTAGGGTTTCGATTCTGGCCGCCAGGGAGGGATTCAACGGCTTGGAATCCGCGGCAAACGCGCCGGCAGTCACCAGCAGGACCAACAACAGCACACATGACAGCACCACAGCTTTGGGGGAAAACATAGTCTTCTCCTTTCGGTTTATTTGATCAACGACAAAGGTCTGATTGTTTCAAATTGACTGCCGCTCAACCGGAGAAAATACACACCGCTGCTCAGCGGCAGAGAGGCGGCGTCGGCGGTATGCCAACGAATCTGATGCCGGCCGGCCGTCTGCCGGCCGCTGAACAGGGTGATTACTTTCTCACCCCTCACGTTGTAAATCTCCAGCGTTACATCCTGATCGCTCGGCAATTCGTAGGCGATAACGGTAGAGGCGTTAAACGGATTCGGCCAATTGCAGCTGAGCTCGAATCGATCAGCCGAGATTAGCTTATCCCGCACGCCGACCGTGTTGGTTACGGTAAACTGGGTTCGATAAACCAATGGGCCGCCTGAAACCGGCAGACTGATCACCAGATGGTACATGCCCACCGGCAGGTGATCGGTCGGATAAACGGCACGGAATATTTGGCTCGAGCTCCAAGGAACCAGCGTCACGTTGTCAACCGTCCATTGCATGTGGTCGTTCTCTATGCGAACGCTCGGGAGGTCGGTGGGCCATTCCACATGGGCTTGAATACTAATCCGCAGGGAATCGCCCTGGTTGACCGTCTGGCTGCTGGTGTCGAAAACAGCTTGAACCCACTCTGTCGCCGGCCTGTTCCAGAGATAAAAAGTCGGCATGGGATTGTGCGCCGGCAGGTCTGCGCTAAAGCTCGAACTCCAGGCCACGGGCTGGGGCGGCGCGGTTGATGTCAGCTGTTCTCTCCATCTCTCATCGCTCAGGCGATCCGTCATGGGCTGGGTGAATTCGTAATAGGAATAACCGGCGCCCCTGGTCAGAACCGGCACGCCCTCGATGTTGCAGATCACATAGACGGCAAAAGGATAACCCACACCCTCCTCTAATACAGTGCCGGACTCGACGTCGGTGTGCACGTCGGCGACCACCGGCATGGGCTCCAGCCCCGACTGCTTCGCATCATAGTACGGGCCGGCCGTGCCGCCCCGGTTAAAAGTGACAATACGGTACAGCACTTTGCCGAACTCGAAAATTAAACTATACTCCTGGCCGCTCAGCGGTTGGGAACTCAATTCCTTCTCCGCAACGGTCTTAAACTTTAGCGCGGTTTCAGTGAACAGGTTCAAAGTCTCGCTGAATTCTTCGAATAGGAGATTACGCGACATCAGCCCCTTGGTCAAAAAATCAGCCAGGCTGGCGATACGGCCGAAGAAATGGGGATTGGGTTCCACATACCCCTGCACCAGCAATGCGGTCGGGTCCATTCCGGTTTTGCTGCCGCTCTGCTTGGCGTAAAGTATGGTGTCATGGCGCAGCTCTGCCCATGAAGCCAACGCAGCGTATAAATCTTTATCCACCCAGGCCGCTGTCTGCATGAAATGGGGATAGCCCTCACCTTTCACCCACAGCAGCGGCATTAGAGTGTACAACCAGTTCCAGTAGAGGTTCTGCGCCCATGCGCCGGCCGGGTAGGCGGCGAACTCGGTTTTCAGCGAATCGATGGCTTTAAGATAATGGGCATCCCGGCGGTCTTTATCCGGAAGCAGCTCAAAAGCCCGCTCGCTGCCCAGCACCTGCATCACATCCAGACCGGTGGGCATGGTGCGCGTCGCTACGTATGGATACACCACATGGTCCAGCACATAGGAATCCGGAATGAAGCGTTGGCCCATAAACCGGAATCCCTTTGCCGGCTGACCGGGATACTGGATGGCGGCCGCGGGTAAGGCCTCTGTCTTTTGGAGAAACCCGGTCAACAGCGCTTCATCGAGAAAAAGGGCTGCGCTTTTGGCCGCAAAATCCTCACCGTAGACTTGCTCGATCAAAGGCAAATAGGTGAGAAGATTGATATCGTCGCTTTTGCCGACAAAGAACACCGTGGGCTGATAGATCTCATCCCAGGCTGTCAGGGCCGGCTGCCCGTCGATCTGCAGCCGTTGAAACGCCTGCAGCAGCAGCAGAGCGCTGCGGGTGGCTTCGCGGCTGAAGGGATCCTGCACACCTTCGCAGGAAAAGGTCATGCGGCCCAGCCAAATCATGGAACGGAAATACCGGCTCAGAGCGGATGAGCGTGTGTAATGGCCGCGGACGATATACTGGGTGTAATCCTCTTCATAGTGAAACAACGGCGATTGGACGTAGAGAGAGGCGTCCTCGATCAGAGCCAGCTCTTCGAGATAGACGCCGCCGTTGATCGGTTCCACATAGCTGCTGTCCAGCAGCCGTTTGGCCACGATGAGATAATTCAGATTGACGTTCAGCGCCGCACGGATCGTGCTCTCCTCGGATTCCTGATGCTGGTTGATGGTCTCCTGCAACAGGCCGTCCAGCAGTCGATTAAGCCGGCCGATGAAACGCTTTTCCTCACAGGTTTTCAATATAGTATCAAAGCAGAGGTGAAAGGCATGCAGCATGGCGTCGCTGGTGATGAAATTGGGGACGCCCTGTTCGCGATTTTCACAATAGAGATCAAACATCTCATTACAGCCGGTGGTGCTGCTTAGCTGGCGCGGACGGGTCACCGGCGTGACGAAAAAATGGTTTTTTTTCAGCAAGGCGAGCGCCTCTTCCGACAGGTCAAACCGTTGCAGATTGCTCAGCTTTTCCAGATTCGCACCCGGATCGCACGCTGGAGCATCGGGTTGAACGGTCACCAGCTGCGGCTGATACACACCGAATTCCGTGACCACCGGTGCCTCGATCTCCGCCAAACGGCGCTGACCAAAGGTTACGGTCGACAGCAGGACGAAGAAGGAAAAAATCACCAACCGACTTTTCATCGTTCGCCTCCGTGAAACAGTCTTAAGAATCAAAAGCTCTGCGATAACGAGCGAACCGCCGTCAAGAAGAATGATTCGGTTCGAACTTTCGGTTCCATGATTTTGCCGACGAACATTATGAAATCCGTCGCATGATCGCAGATCATCAGCCCATAGGGCCGATCGAGGCGCAGCAAAAATTGCGTAGGTCCGGAACCCGCTACGGTGCGGTACATCGGTAAACTAACTCATCATCCCGCGTGTTGGCTTGATTGGCTGATAGGTACTTTGGTTTTACTGGGTGGCTAAGAAAGTGAGGAAATCATCCTTTGTCAAGCGTCGGATACCCAGCCTTTTCCCCCATTGTCAGAGTGCCGAGCCATATTCTGTCCCCTCATTGCAGTTTACCTATCAGGAAATTAGCCAATCAGAATCTGAAAATCAAACAAAATCATAAAAAAGTCTGCAATCAGGCGATATCGCTGCGGGATCAATCTGAGTAGAATTCAAGAGCAGCTGCTGCGGGAATCTCAGCCGATTTGCGGCTGGGATCTATTTCCTCCGTGTCGACACCAATGGAAAACCCTGTTTTGCCAGGATCGTCAAAAACTTACAGCACGGAATGACGTGCCTCTGGCCCCATGAGATTCTTCACACGCCGCACTTGATGAATCCGGCTCGAAAGCAAAAAGGGATGGGAAAGAACGACTGTTCTTTGCCATCCCATTTGCGGCAATGCGTCGGGACTCCTCACCACTCTGGTTTTCTTTTACACTCGCGCAACTCCTCTGTTTGGGACCATTCTTCCACCTATTTGAGCAGCAGCATGCGCTGTGTTTGACTGAAGGCCCCGGCTTTGAAAATACAGAAATACAAGCCCGACGGCGCTCGGTCTGCTTGCCAAACGATTTTGTGCGCGCCGGCTCCCATTCTACCGTCCAGCAGATCCGCCACCCGCTGCCCCAAAAGATTATAGATAGAAAGCGTCACTCGTTCTTCATGCGGCAAGGTGAACGTGATGGTTGTTCGGGCGTTGAACGGATTGGGATAATTGGGCAGCAGGGCGCATATATCGGGCTGTCGGGCTTCCTGATGACTGACCGAGGTGAGCAGATTATTCTTGAATTGCATGACGCCGCGATATTTGTCAAGAACAAATACCTGGCCCTTGTAGGTGGTCACGTCGATCAGGTCGATGTCGCTGAGGTAATAGCGGGCGGCTAAAACGGGTGAGGCTGGGACGCTGAAATCGAGCAGGTTCAGTCCATACCAGCCGCCGGCTACATAGAGATAGCGGTCGTCCGCACACAAGGCCGTGCCATAGATCATGTTGTTGTACACGCCGACGGCCGCAGGAGCGGCCGGATTGCTGATGTTCACCGCCCGGATCTTTTTGCTGCCATAACGGCTGCCGAGATAAATATAATTTTGCGACAGCGACATGTCGTCGATGTTTACGTCGTCGCTGAACGTGCCGACCTCCCGCGGGGTCGCCGGATTGGTGATATCCAGCACGCGCAGATATTTGCCGTCATTGACAAAGGCGTGGTTGTCTTTGAGCAGGATTCTGGAGATATTGGCGGCTGAGCCGACCGCCAGAGAACCCAGCAGCGCCGCCTGAGGCCTGCTGATATCATAGATCCTGAATTCCTTGTTCGTCCCGTTATAATTGGATGAACGGATGTAAGCGCAGGATCCGGAGATGGTGAAACCGTGGATCTGAAAATCCCCGAGGGACCAGGTGCTGAGGATGTTCAGGTTGTCAGAGTGCAGATCGATTTTGTGCAGGTGGCCATAGGAGGTTTCCGCTACGTACCCATCGGTTCCCACGATCTGCAGACCGGTCAGCGTATTGGTGTTGAACTCTTTAAAGATCCTGGCGCCCTGGGCGATCAGGGCGCCGCTTGTCCATCCAAACCGGTGCAGCGTCGCTTGGCTGTCAATCAGGTAGAGGTATTGGCCGTCGGCCTCGATATCGTCATTGGCCGCTGTGCAGCACACGTCGCCCAACGGTGCCGGCACGGCGCTGTTGCTGACATCCGTGATATAGACCTCTTTGTTCAATGTCGGTCTGATAAAGTAAGGCGGGTAGTAGAGCGAGCCAAGGTAATTGTCCACCCGCTGCAGTTCGCTGATTTTCCGCCAATGGTGCATATCCGTGACATCATAGGTGATAAAATAACCGCCTGGACAATAGGCTCTGTTTCCGGAAAAAACGGGCGTGGCAAAGAAGGGTTGATGAAAGGCAGAGACGCGTTTGGGCTGCAAAGGTTGTTGCAGATCAAAGAGGATCACGCTGTCCTGCGAAGTGTTGGCGATGCCGTAACGGTCATGAACGCTGAAATGGAGGGCGGTCTGTCCGGGGATCAGCACGCTGCTCTTCTTTGGCGCCGTGCTGTCGGCAATATCCAGACAATAGAGTTCGCCCTCCATCCTTGAGATGTTGGGCTGAGAGATGCAATACATCGCATTGCCTTTTGCGCCATAGACCCGGACCGGCGTCTCTGTTTTGATAAAGGCCAGCCTTTTCGGTTTCCGCGGATCAGCCAGGCTGAAGAGATCGAATCCCTTGGTCTTGCCGTCGCTGGGATAGGTGATCAGCGAGTCGCCTTGCTTGATAAGATAATTCTTTCCGCCTGAAAGAGCGATCTTGCTCTCCTCAACCGGATGGTGGATGTCGCCGAGATACGTAGTGAGCAGGAAGGGATGGTTCCAAGAGTCCTGACTGGTATGATAGACATAGGGGTCGGAAAAAGTGTACTCGTCCAGGTAGACCTCGACTGAATCGATCAATTGAGGATGGAGCACGTCCTGGACATCGTAAAAGCGCAGTTTCCCGTTGCCAAACTGAGGGAAGGCCATGTATCCGTCGACCATAAAGGGTGTTTTCAGGACTTTGTCCGCAATCCATTTGCCGTATTCCATCGGTTTGCCGGGATCGCTGACGTTGAAGGTTCTGAAGCCATAGTCGCTGACGGCAGCGTAGAGCACGCCGGATTGAACTGCGGCGCCAACCGTACCCGGTTGGTAGCAGCTGGAGATTTTTCTCAGGGTCGCGCTCTTGAGATCATGCAGATCGACGCCGGAAGAGCTGGTGTTGACCAGATAAGCGATGTTGTTCTGGAAAACGGCATCAACCACGCTGCCGTTCAGAGTGACCATCTCTTTGGGATTTTGGATGTCGCTGAAATTCGTCACCCTCACGTCATTGGGTCCGCAGACAAATACCGTGCGGCCGGATGCAGCCACATGATAGACGGTATAGCCGCCGGCATAACTTTGTACTTTTGCGGGTGACGCCGGATTTTGAACATCCACCACACAGAGGCCGGCTGTGTTGCAGGCGAGAAAAGCGTAGCGGCCGTCCAGAGCCACGTCGTCGACCCAGCTCTCGGGTTTGTAATCTAAAACCGTTTTAGGCGTCTGAGGCTGGCTGACATCCACAATGCGCAAACCGGCGCCGCCGGTTGCGATGTAAGCATAGTGGTCCTGCACAACAGCCTTGACCGCATACACATCCTGAACCGATGCGATGTGTTTCGGTTTGTTGGGATTGGAGATATCCAGGATCAACAGGCCCGCCTCAG
>Ga0116185_1002438_pt1 | contig 17233 bp, 11 predicted proteins | sample AD_JPNNA7_MetaG_FD_89754 | JGI IMG/M metagenome (GOLD analysis project Ga0116185, IMG submission 89754) | Active sludge microbial communities of municipal wastewater-treating anaerobic digesters from Japan - AD_JPNNA7_MetaG | ecosystem: Engineered > Bioreactor > Anaerobic > Digestate | place... | reverse complement strand
TTGTCGCAAATTTACCTAAAATCATAGTACTTTAATAAATAAATCTTCGCGCTTTACTCAGTATTTGAGCTTACATAAATAAAGAGCAACAAGAGAGAAGATATAGTTAAACACTTGCCAATCGTGAAGCATTGATTATAGTCACAATCTAATTTTAGATTATGATATGGGAAAATAAATTCTCAAGACTTAAGTAAATTAACGCCACATTTTTTTAAATATTCTTATAGAGTTAACTACTACTTCAATATAAATATTTCTAAGTTCATATTCAGGAAATAGATGAAACATAAACTCTCTTTTATTCAACTCATTTTATTCACAATAATTTTTACTACAATATTTTCTGGTTGGAAAATTTCTGCACAGGAAAAAATAATTGGAATTGATGAGGCAATAAATATGGCACTGCAGAACAACCGTGATATATTGATATCAGTAATGAATGTTAAAAAAGCCGGCGCTGCAGTTGATGAAGCATTTGGATATGCGTTACCAAGTGTTGATTTATCCGGAAATTTTTCTCACTTTATTAAAAAACCTATGATGCTGTTCCCGGATTTTCAGGCACTTTTGACCAATGCAACTTATTCTATTCTTTTTAATGAAAATGTTATACCGCGTAATAATAGTAAATTCAAACCGATGTATAATATTCTACAATCCTTCTCTCAATCAAATAATTTTTCAACCGGAATAACATTAACACAAACTTTATTCAGTTCAGCAGTATTTAAGGGCATCGGAGCATCTAAAATTTATTATGAACTTGCAAGAGCAGATTTAAATAGTACTGTTTCTAAAACAGTTTTTTCAGTTCAAAAAACATTTTACGGGGTTTTACTTTCAAAGAAAGTATTTGAGATAACCAAACAAAGCTTTGATAATGCAATGGATAATCTTGATAATGTTAAAGCATTGTATAAACAAGGACTTGTTTCTGAATTTGATATGCTGCAGGCAGAAGTTCAGGTTGAAAATATCAGACCGGTTCTATTACAAATGGAAAATAATCTTAAGACCGCTACTGACGGATTAAAAATTGTTCTTGGCATTAATCAAAATGAAGAAATCGACGTACAAGGTGAGTTTGTTTATAATGTTTTTGATCATTCAGATGAAAGTGATTTGATAAATGAAGCGCTTACTGAAAATTTTGAATTAAAAACCCTCGAGCTTAAAAAGCAGGTTGATGAGGCATTTATTGAACTTGATGTTGCAGGTTATTGGCCCACACTTGCAGCTTTCGGTCAATATACTTATGCAGGCTCATCTGAAAAGTGGGACTTTAATACTTATTCTGCAGCAACTGTTGGTCTTAGCTTATCAATAAATCTTTGGCGCGGCAACAGAACAAAATATGCTGTAGAACAATCAACTATAACTTATCAGCAGACTGAAGAGCAGTTAAACAAATTACGTGATTTTACAATACTAAATGCAAAATCAAAATTGCTGGAATTAAAAAGAGTTGAATCATTACTGGACGCCCAACAAAGAATTGTTGAAGTTGCCCAAAGAGCTTATGAAATAGCAAAAGTAAGATATAAAGAAGGTGCCGGAAGTCAGATAGAAATTCAAAATTCTGATATGGCGTTAAAACAAGCCCGGTTAAATCTGATTCAAATAACTTACAATTATATTGTTGCTAAATTTGAACTTGAACAAATACTCGGCAGAACATCTTCTGAGTATTTAAATATATTTACAGAAATTGAATAAAAATCTTTCCAAAGTATCAGGAGAAATTATTTAAATGAAAAAACTATTATCAAATAAAATATTATCCGGTTCAGCTTTAATGTTTTTAACATTTTTATTTTTAGCAAGCTGTGGAGGTGATGATAAAAATAATAAAACCCCTGAACAGATAAGAAGCGAAGAGGGAATCCCTGTAAAAGTTGAAGAAATAAAATATCAGCCTTATGAAAAATATTTATCATTCTTTGCAAAGCTTACCGGAATTAAAGAGGCTACAAAAGGGGCAATGGTCGGCGGTAATATCACAAAAGTTAATTCACAAATCGGAGACTATGTAAAAGAAGGTCAGGTAATTATTGAGTTTGATACAGATAACCCGGCATTACAATACAATCAGGCAAAAACAACTTATGAAAATTCGGGAAAGAATTATCAGAGAATAAAAGCATTGTATGAAGATGGTGAAACATCGCTTGCAGCATTTGAAGGCTCACAAACTCAATATGAAGTTGCCAAAAGGAACTATCTCTCTTTAAGAAAAATGTTATTTATAGAATCTCCTTTTGACGGTTACATTGTAAATTTAAAAGTAAATCCCGGTGATGGTGTTAAAAGTGAAACACCTTTGTTTACGGTATCACAAACATTTAAAATGCGCAGTAAAATCTGGGTATCTGAAAAAGAAATCATTCAATTTAAAAAAGGAATGAAAGCAATTACTGAATTCGGAGGACAAAAATTTATTGGTAAAGTAATTGAGATAGCATTAGCAATTGATCCGGCAAAACAAGCTTTTTATGTTGAAGTAGAATTTGATAATCCGCGCAGTGTTTTGAAAAGCGGTTTAACCAACGAAATTAAAATCTTAACTTATGAAAATCCGAAAGCAATTGTCATACCCAGAAGCATTGTAATGAATGATGAAAATGGTTCGTATGTATTTATTAACGATAATGGCAAAGCATCTAAAAGATATATATCAAATGGAAGCGAAAGCGGATTAATGTACGAAATCAGCTCTGGAATTAACCCGGGAGAACTATTAGTTGTTAAAGGTGCTTCTCAGTTAGAAGACGGAAGCAAAATCAATGTTATTCAATAAAAGGAAATTCAGATGTTTCTTGCAAAAGTATCAATTAACAGACCCGTCTTAACTATCGTAGGAATTTTAGTTTTCCTGATTTTCGGTTTGATCGCATATTTCGGTTTAAATCTTAACCTGATGCCTGATGTTGAAATACCAATTGTTACCGTCAGAACAATATATCCGGGAGCTGGTCCGAAAGAAACTGAAACTCTTATAACAAAAAGAATTGAAGACGCTGTTGCGACGATTAGTCAGATTGAGCGAATCGAATCATACTCTCTTGATGGTGCTTCAGTTATTATCATTGAGTTTCAATTATCTAAAGATGTTAATATTGCAAATCAGGAAGTAAAAGATAAAATTGATCTTATAATCAATGATCTGCCAACTGATGCATTTAAACCGGTTGTTCAGAAAGTGGATCTCAGACTTACTCCCGTTGTAGATGTTGTATTAAGCGGTAATTTAAATCCAAGACAATTATATGAAATTGCTGATAAAACTTTAAAGGACAGATTTTCTCAGATCAACGGTGTGGCAAATGTTCAAATTACCGGCGGTCAGGAAAGAGAAATCAGGGTTGTACTCGATAACAAAGTAGTTTATGAAAATAATATCTCGCTGCCTCAGCTAAGTCAGATATTAAAATTACATAATATGGATATTCCCGGCGGATATTTTCAAATTGGTAATCAGGAATATACAGTGAGATTACAGGGACAATTTCAAAGTTCAACAGATATAAGTGAACTTGAAATCCCAACAGCATTTGGTCCAAAAAAAATCAGACAAATAGCAGAAGTTCAGGATTCAGGGAAAGATATCAGACAACGTGCTACTTTTTTTAATGCAATTGAAAACTTTAAAAATGAAAATGTTGTACGGCTCGGAATAATAAAAAGCACTGATGGCAACGTTGTAAAAGTTGCTGAGGCTATTCGTAATTCTCTCCCTGTTATAAAAAGCACGCTGCCCGAAGGGACAAAACTTGAAATCGTAAACGATGCATCGGGTTTCGTTCAGAGCAGTTTTGATGATACAATGAGCAATATTTATCTCGGTGTTTTGTTTACATCGCTTGTTTTGTTTTTATTTTTGCACGATTGGCGATCTACAATAGTTGTTGCAATGTCAATGCCTACTTCAATTATTTCAACATTTTTGCTTTTACAAGTCTTTGGTCTATCATTAAATATGATGACTCTGATGGGACTTTCAGTTTCTGTAGGTGTGCTGGTTGCAAACTCTGTTGTTGTGCTTGAGAACATCTTTCGTTTCAAAAAAATGGGCTTAACAATCAAACAAGCTACATATAAGGGTACATCCGAGGTTGGTGTTGCTGTGCTTGCTTCTACACTTACGAATATTGTTGTATTTCTGCCTATTGCAAATATGTCATCATTGGTTGGTCTGATGTTAAAAGAATTAGCATTGGCTGCGGTTTTTGCAACACTGTTCTCATTATTAATGTCGTTTACACTAACACCGCTACTTTCTTCAGTTTTTCTTTCAAAGGAACATAAGTCAAATAAATTTATAACCTGGTTTAATAAATTTGATGCACTCCAGATTGGTTATTATAAGACTATGCTCAACTATATTCTTAAATCAAAATTTAGAAGCGGAATAACTGTAGCAGCAACAATTTTAATTTTTATTATTGTAATAATCGTTTTCGGACCAAAGCTTGGCTTTGAATTTATTCCAACTACAGATGACGGTAAAATTTTAGTTAAAGTTGAATTGCCTCCCGGAAATAATCTTGACGAAACTGCAAATACAATTCGTCTTATAGAAGAAAGAATAAAAAAGCATAAAGAAGTAAAATACATTCTGACAAATCTTGGTAAACTCAGTGATCTTGATGTTGGTACCAATATGGCTGTTATGAACGTTCAGCTTAATGATGCAAATGAACGGGATGTTAAATTACTTGAAATGATTTCTATGTTTAATACGGAACTAGTAGATATTCCAAATGCAAATATTAAAGTTGATGTTGGTTTTCGTATGGGCGGACAGGAAGCACCGATACAATTTTTCTTATTGGGACAAGATCTTGATGAGTTGGAAATATTAAAAAATCAGACTATTAAAAAGTTAAAAGATGTTCCCGGACTTATTAATTTTGATAATAGTTCAAGAGCAGGAAAACCTGAAATTACAATATATCCCAGAAGAGAAAAACTTACTGAACTAGGTATGACAATTACTGAGTTAGCATTGACTCTTCGAGCAGGAATTGAAGGAATTCAATCAGCCAAATACCGTGAACACGGTGATGAATACGATATTACAATTACACTTAATGATGAATCTGTAAACTCACCTGAGAAGGTAGGTAATATTTCAATTGCTACTCAGTACGGTTCATTCAGAATTGCGCAATTAGCTGATATTAAGTTTACTGAAGGATTTACAAAAATCTTACACAGAGATAAGTTTACTTCAATAATGTTTTCAGGCGCTGCAGCACCGGGTGTTCCTTTGGGTAATGTTACAAATGAAATTCAGAGAAGATTTGAAGAGATTGATCTTCCGGCAGGTTATTCTTTTTCCTGGGGCGGTAATGTTAAAATGATGAACGATATGATTAAAGACATGGTCTTTGCATTCTTTTTAGCTGTTCTTTTAACTTATATGCTTCTTGCAGCTATACTTGAAAGTTTCTGGCAGCCTGTTTTAATAATGTTTACTGTTTTGCTTGGATTGATCGGTGTTGTATTGGCATTATTTATTACCAATACAGCGTTTAGCATTACATCTTTAATGGCTATAATTATGCTGATCGGAATAGTGGTCAATAATGCAATTCTTATTCTTGATTATACAAACCAACTCAGGCGTGAGCAAGGATATTTACCTAAAGATGCATTGTTAGAAGCTGCGCCCATAAAACTTAAACCTCAGTTGATGTCTTCAATCGCTATTATCCTTGGCATGCTTCCATTGGCTTTAGGTATTGGAGCTGCTGGTAAAGAGATCAGAATGCCTTTGGGAATTGTAGCAATCGGCGGTTTATTAGTATCAACTGCTCTTACATTATTTGTTATCCCTGCTCTTTATTATCTGACCTCAAAGGAAAAATATATTGATCCTATGAGCAGAGAAAAGGTGTAATTGAAATATTTATTTTAATATAAAGGGTAAGTTGCAGACTTGCCCTTTATACTCTCCCCTTCTAAATCTCTCTGTAAAATAAATTATTATTCAACAAATTTTTCGCTAAACTTTTCCAAATAATTTTTAATAATCTATTAAGTTGAATCAGCCAAGCAAATTCTGATAATAACAAGCGCTGAGAATTAAAGATATTTAATAAATAAAAAAGGCTTTCCCGATCATTTATCAGGAAAGCCTTATCAGATTAACTATAATTATTATTTTATTTCATTTCCATCTTTATCCAACAGGATTGGATCACCGAGTCCGAGTTTTTTAAGAGGCTCAAATTGAGTGGCTTGATCACCGGCAACTAAATAAATCATCTTATCCGGATTAATATATTTTTGAGCAAGCATTTTATGTTCATCAAATGTCATTCCTTCAATTTGTTTTTCCTGTAATTTTATGTAATTGAACGGAAGATCATATTTTACGATCTGGGTTAACATTCCTCTTAATGCGCCGATCGTTTCAAATCTTAGAGCATTTGATTTTATTAAAGCATCTTTTGTGAATTTGAGATCTTCATCCGAAATACCATTTCTGTATTTAACCATTTCATCCCGGAATATCTCAACGGATTCTAATGTTGCATTTGTTTGAACACCTGCGCTTGCAACAAAATAACCCGGATATTCATAACCTGAAAAATTTGTTCTAGCTCCGTAGGTATATCCTTTTTCTTCTCTTAAAATCAGATTAACAAAACTGTTAAAGCTACCGCCTAATTTATAATTCATAACAGTTGTCTTAAAATAATCCGGATCAGTAAAAGGTATTCCTAACGATCCAATTCTTATTTCAGATTGTTTTGCACCCGGGAAATCTATGAAATACAATTTTGCATTTTGATAAGAATTAAATTTATCAGGCAGCTTAACTACAGTACCTTTTTTCTTCCATTTATTTTCCAGACCTGAAATTTTATCAATAACTGATTCTTTAGAAATATCACCGGTAATGCAGATACTGGCATTCTGAGCATCAAATGCCAAATCATAATATTTCATCAAATCATCTATGGTAATAGATTGCACTGATACCTCATTACCAATTGTATTGTTTGATAATATATTATCTTTGCCATAAGTCAATAATGCAAATACATTTGTAGCAGTTACACTTGCAGAAGTTTTTGATCTGTTTATGTTCTCAATTATCTCACTTTTTAATCTGTCAAATTCTTTTTCATCCCATCTTGGCTCAAATAAAATTTCTTCGACCAAAGCAAATGTTTCAGCAAATTTAGAAGAAAGACAGTTTGCTCTCAAATCAATCTCATCATTTGTAGCAGATATAGAAATATTTGCACCAAGATCCTGAATAGCTTGTTCAAGTTCCAAAGGAGTTTTTGTCTTTGTACCCTGCATCATCATACGTGCAACTAAATTAGACGTGCCTACTTTTTCAGGATCATCAAGCAGCATCCCGCCTTTTATTGATATCTGAAAGTCAACTAATGGAAGCTCATTTTGTTCAATACCAAGAATTTTAATTCCATTGTGCAATGCCCATTTCCAGATTTTCTGTTCCTTAAGTAAAGCATCCGGTCCGTTAACAGGCATTTGAGATCTATCAAAAGATGAAGTAAGCTTATCAACTTTTACCTGATTTTCCGTTTTATTACGCAAAGCTGCTTGCTCTTCTTCTGTAAATATTTTGATATTATCATCAGGGATTACAAACAACTCTGAATTTTCAGCAGCTAATTCCGATTTACCTTTGGGCACTAAACTAAGCAGCACATACTTCTGATCTTTTACATATTTATTATAAACTTTCCATACATCTTCGCTTGTTACCGAAAGTATTTTGTTTAAGTCAGTATTCAGATAGCCCGGAGTGCCTTTAAAAACATTATAACCAGCAAGCTGATATGATTTACCAAGAACACTGGAGATTGAATTATAAAATTGTGTTTCAATACCGGCTTTGGTTCTTTCAAGGTCCTTCTCTGTAAATCCATCCTTTTCAAACTTTGCGAAACCTTCAAAAATAGTTTTTTCAACTTCAGTTAAATTTTTATTTGGATATGTTCTCACAACAATTCTGAAATCACCTGCTATTTCTGAACTATTATCATAAACAAAAAATGATGGAGCAAGTTTTTTCTCTTCGACAAGCAGCTTATACAAAGGTGACTTTTTTCCTCTTCCAATCAGATCAGCCAGAACATTTAGTGCATAGCTGTCATCAGAATAATTTTCCACAGACGGAAATAACATTGAAAGTTCAGGTGATTGCGCAAAGTTATCTTCATAATATGCTCTTTTTAAATCCTTAAGCTTTACCAACATTGGTTTCAAAGGTTCAACAGGTGCAGAGGATTTAATTTCGCCAAAATATTTTTCGATCCATTCTTTTGTTTGTTCAACATTAAAATCACCTGACACAACAAGTGTTGCGTTATTTGGTCCGTACCATTTAGTGTAAAAATCGTGAACGTCTTTTAAAGCTGCATTTTGCAGATCTTCCAACGAACCAATTGTTGTCCAGTTATACGGATGTCCTTCAGGATAAAGGAGCTTTCCTATAATATAACTTGATTGCCCGTATGGTCTGTTATCATAATTTTGTCTTTTTTCATTTTGAACTACCTGCTGCTGATTGAGAAAAGCATCATAAGTAACCGTTGGGAGCATAAATCCCATTCTATCAGCTTCGAGCCACAATGCTAATTCCAAAGCACTGTTAGGAACAACCTCAAAATAAATTGTTCCATCACTCCAGGTACCACCATTTAAGGTTCCGCCATTTCCCTGAATCAATTTAAAGAATTGATCCTGTCCGACGTGTTGGGATTCCTGAAACATAATATGTTCAAATAAGTGGGCAAAACCGGTTTTACCCGGAACTTCTCTGTTGCTTCCAACATGATATTGAATTGCTACTGCTGTAATCGGATCTGATCTGTCAACGTGTAAGATTACATCAAGTCCGTTTTTAAGAGTATATTTTTCAAAATCAAGTTTAAACTCAGTCTGAGCGGAAATAGTTTGATGAATTAAGATAATAGAAAGCAATACGAGAAAATAATTCTTCAGCATATAACCTCCGCAATATTTAATAATTGATGTTTGTAAGTGAATTAACACTACATTTTGATATCAGTAAAAAGAAAGGCTGCCAGATTAAGTTAATTTATTGTATTCTTCTAAAGCTATTTTTTCCAAATCAGACTTCATTTCTTTCGGTAAGATAACGGTTTCATGAAATTTACCGTCTTTCCCTTTTTCATCAGGTGCAGAAATAAACAGTCCTTTACTGCCATTTATAATTCTGAATCCTTTTATAATAATTTCGTTGTCTAATTGAATATCGAAGAAAGCAAGTGTTTTACTTGTAGTTGAGCTTTGAATTTTATTCATTCGATAAATTTTCATAAAAATTACTCCGGTTAGATTAAATTGTAAAATTTCACAACGAAGTTAATAACAAGTCAAAAACTTGACAAACTAAATCTTTAAAAAAGTAATAATAATTATTTTAACCCTGTATCATTTAAACAGCAAACCTTTTTAAAACGAGAGAGTCCGTTGGAAAACGGACTCAATCGCTAACTAACTACTAACCAACTAATGGAAAGGATTATTTCATAAGTACCATTTTACGAACCTGGACAAAATTATTTGTCTCAAGTTTGTAGAAATAGATTCCGGAAGCATAATTAACAGCATTCCATTTAACACTATAATTACCAGCGGGTTTAACTTCGTTTGTAATTACATCAACCTGATTTCCGAGAGCATCATAAATTATAACTTTAACATTGGTTTGCTCCGGAATTGAGAAATTAATTGTAGTTGTTGGGTTAAACGGATTAGGATAATTGTTTGATAAAGTATAAGAACTTGGTAATTCAGAATTCAAATCATCGATGCTAACTGTGCCGCCTAATTTTCCGATAGATAAATAAAGTAATCCAATTGTAAATCTTGGGTTATGTATTCCAAGACTTCTATCGTGTTCAATAAATCTATAGTTATACAATGCACCTGCTTCATCCTGAGTCCAGGTAGAATCTATTTGTCCAACTACAGGTGAACCATAAGGAGGTAATAAAAGTGCTAATTGATGTAACAATCCTTCAACTTCTATTTGTAATCCTTCAGCAACACCGTTTTTATCAAGATCTGCATTACCATTTATATAAAGTTTTTTCTGATCGAAGTCTGTTCCAATATTACCGTGGCAATTAACACAAGCTTTAACATTATCTTGTCCTAAAGCATTAGTCATATTAAATGTATGCCCGCCAACGCTTAAATTCGGATTAAGAACATTGTCATTTTCATACATATGACAACCAACGCAGGTATTTTCAACATCTTCAAAGTGCGGTGATTGATCAATATTTTGTCCCCAGGTATATCCATTGGTTCCGATCAGCATATCGCCTTCAGGACCATCGTGTGGACCGAAATATGGACCAAGATTCTTTAGATAATTAGTTACATAAGGAGTTGCATTTGCTCTGGAACGATGACAGCTTATACATAAGCCACCAACTCCGGCATTATCAACAATTAATCCATTTTCCAATTTAGCTGTAACTGTTCTGAGCTGATATGTATTAGTTGCATCGTGCGGATCGTGACAAGTTGAACAAGTTATCGGAGCTTTTTCAGTAACCGGGCCAGATACTCCATTTAATTTATTAATGTATGCTTTCCCATAGTGGCAAGGATTACAACTCGGAATATTCGGAACGTGAGATTGATGAATTCCTTGAGCATGAAGTGAAAGATCATATTGCAAAGGAATATCGTTTTCTTCGCCACCTTTATGGCAATAAGAACAAACATCAGCAGAAAGTGTACTTACTATTTTAGCATTATCAACATTAGCAAAGTGATTACTTCCGGGTCCGTGGCAAGCTTCGCACTGAATGCTTGATCTGCCCATAGCTTCAGGATAAAGAGCTACTAATTGATTGTAAACTCCCGGTTGACGTACAGCTGGGAATACAAAAGGAAAATCATCAAAACCATCATTGTTGGCATTTGGATCAAAACCTGTTGTATGACATGGCATACAAGAAGGAATGAAGAAACCAAATTCACCATCGAAAGCTTTTTTGTTATCAAGTGCGTGGCCTGTAGCTGACCAGGGATTGTAAATATCCGGAAGACCAGCAATCGAATATTGATGACAAGTTTTACAGGAAACTGTTCCACCTTCTACACCTAAATAACGTGCAGCATTAAAAACCATTTCAGCAGTCTGGGTACCACTGGTAAACTTTACTTTATAAGTTCCCTGTATATCAGGAATAAAAGTTATAATCTGTTTTGAAGCATCAATTACTTTAACAGCGCCAAACTGAACATTTGATCCGGTTGGCTTTTCAATTACTTCCCAGGTTGGATTAACAAAAGCTTCTGTTGACTTAGCTATTAAAAAGACTTTTGTTTCAATGCCAACATTTCTCAGTCCATTATAAGATCTGTCAAAATAATGTTCAACACTATCGATTGCAACATCATATGATGAAACACCATACGTAGTAACAGTAACTGTTTGAGCAAAGCTAAGCATTGTTCCAACAGTTAAAAGAAAAAAGAACAAGAGTACTGATTTTTTCATATACTATTCTCAATGAATTAAATTATGCTGGTCTTACAAATCAAACCGTGTTCCAAACATTAACAAAGGTTAATTATTGGATTTCGCCAATTTTTCGATTTTTCGCAATGATTTTACAAGCTGAAAAAATTTAAGTTTTAAAATCTTCTCGATTATAGGAATGAGTGAGGTTTTTCTGTCAAAAATGAGGGAAATTTTATAATTAGCAAATAATTCTTTGGCTAAAGTTTGATTTATTATAAGCTTTTTTATTCGTTAATTTTTTGCCTTAATATTCAAGAATAAACTTAAACAAAGCATAATTTTGATTTGATGATGTATGTTTTGCTAAATTTTCTCTTTTTAAATAATTATAAGATACATCAAACAAGAAGCCTCTTATTGGTTCGATGCTAATTCCTAATTTGAAGAAATTGGAATTTACTCTTTCACCATCTAAAAAATATGCTCTATCAGTTTGAATTGAATAACCGTGTGATAATGCAACATCTCCACCAACATTTTTAATCAATATTCCATTTTCATCATATATATTATTCCCATTGCGTTGAAACCGGTATTCAGCATTCAATCTGATCCATTCGTTTAAATTGTAATTTGAACGAACCATTATTTTATCAGCATTCGGGCCTATCCTATGCCCAAGATTAACACCATAAGCAGTATAATTATTCTTAATATCGTAATGGGTATAAACATAAGGTCTGATTCTGGTATATTCTAATATTAATGAGAGATCAGTAATTCCAATTGGTTCATACCAAAATGCACCTAATTGATATGCAGTTTTATTGGTGTATCTTTCAAGATCCGCAAGGTTACTAAGTATATCTTCATCTAATAAAAAAGTTGCCTGAATTTCAAAATCTTTAATAAACTTAGTTTGTAAATCCAGGTAAAGCAAACCGTTGTCTTTATCTTGTGTTTCCATTTCAATAAACTTATAAAAAGTAACAGGTGCAAGATAGCTGAAATCAATACCTCTGCCGGAATATATAACTGTTTCGCCAATGCCAACATCAAATAGTTTTTTGAATTTTAGTTTAAGATGATTGTTAGCAAAATATTTTGTATAGCGATCATTTAAATCCATAGTCATATATCCGCTTGTTGATGCGTGAATTGAAGAGAAACTGATAATTCCATAATCGAAATTAAATTTTATAAAATCCATTGTCGGATTATCACCAGACAAAACGAGTTTGCTTCCATAGCCATAACCAAGTGTGATATCTTCTCTGCCAAGTTGTACTGAAAGATGCATATCATTAACCGGCTCTGAATAATATTTCAGATAGCCATAAGTATAATCATAGTTACTAATGTTCTCAATATTTTCCCTCCATTTAAAATTAGCCTGCAATCTTGGATCAATTATTTCAGCAAAATCCCTATCGCCCCCTGCTCCACCTTTGATTACAGTCATGTTATAACCAAGATGATCAAATACAGTTCCTCTGATTGAAAAACCAATATCAAATAAATCAGAATTTACAGCACTTGTCTGAGAAAAATCCTGACCGTGATAAAAATGCCCGAGTAAATCTATATAAATATTTGCGCCGGGTTCTTTATAAGCATACAAGTGTTTTTCTTTATTCGTAATCATCTGATCCAGATCAGAAAAAAAACTGTTTTGTGGATTGAATAATTGCGTAGTAGTATCTGGATTTATTGATTCTGAAAACTCAACCAGATATTTATTTAAAAGCTTTAATTCAGTATTACTTAAATCTGTTTTGTTTTCGGATATTTGATCAAGTAATTTTTTAACTTCAAATCTTGATAATAGAGGATCATCTTCTCTGATAAAATCTAATAAACCTTTAACTTTCATTTCTTTCAGAAACAAATAGACTCTGTTTTTTAACGGAACAGTTTCAATCTGTGCGATTGTTTGAAACGTAAAAAATATTATTATTATAAATAGCGGTTTAAAAATCAGTCTCATTTTATTTCCAGATTTTGATATGCAAATATAGTTTTATTATAGTTTGATTTGCACAACAGACAGGTAGTTTTTGTTTTTAGTTGTTATACAATATGGTTAATTTTACAAGAAAAATAGAAGAAAATGAGACCGATATACTTGTATGCAAACACAAACGGTATTTTAAGAAAAATTGCCGTTGATATGGCTTATTTACTTTCTCATAAGAAAATAAGACTACCAAAATATTACTTTGAAGACGGCTTGCATTTTATTTACAGCGATTCAAAAAATTCAAATAAAATTGAGCAATACTTTTTAACCAAAGATAAAGTAGTAAAGGAAGATAATGATTTTTTTTATTTCGATATTCCTTTTAATCTGAATCAGGTTATCGGAACATCGATTTAATTTTAATATTGCTTATTCAAATCACAATCATCAGGGAAAACATGAAACGAATATTTCTTTTTATAATAATTGCTTTTTCAATAAATACTTTTGCTCAGGAAATTCCTGACTCACTTCTCAAAAACGGATGGAATATGACAGGCGTAGTTGGTGTAAATTTAAGTCAGACAGCTTTTTCTAACTGGGCACAAGGCGGAACCAATTCATTGGCTTTTTCTGTTTATACAAATTTAGGTGCTGTGTATTTTGATCATCCGTGGAAATGGAAAAACAGATTGAATGCAATATTCGGTCGCACAAGATTAGAGGATGTTGGTTACAGAACTACAGAAAATGATATTTATTTTGAGAGTGTTGGTTCAAGAAATATCGGATGGGCAGTCGATCCATACATATCAGTTACTTTCAGAAGCGCCATAACCAAAGGTTACGACTATGCTGTTGAGCCTGAAGTTCAGATTGTAGATTTCTTTGATCCAGGTTACCTTACCGAAGCAATCGGTTTTACTTACGATAAAAACAAGATTATTACAACCAGATTAGGTATTGCATTCCAGCAGACATTTGCAAATAAATTTGCTGCACTCTATACCGACGATAAGGAAACTCTTGATAAAATAGAAGATTTTAAATTTGAAACAGGTATCGAATCGGTTACTGAAGCTAAATATGAATTTCTTCCTAATATGACTTATTACAGCTTTTTAAGATTATTCACAAGGTTTAAGGCTTTGGATGTTTGGGATGTAAGATGGGATAATATTATAACAGCAAAAGTAAATGATTATATAAATGTAAATTTATCTGTTACTGTTTTACATGAAATCAGCCAGACAAGAAAAACTCAGCTAAGAGAAGCATTACAGTTGGGATTCAGTTATTCACTTTTTTAATCTGAAATAATTTTATAATGGATTGGAAAGAATTTTTACCTCAGTTTCAGAATTATATACCCGGATTTGGAATTCAGATAATATCTGCAATTGCAACATTTGTTATAGGTATCTGGGTCGCTAAATCCGTTACAAAATTTTTAAAGAAGATATTAAACAGAAATAATGTTGATAAAACTTTAGCTGAATTTTTATCCAGTGCATTAAAGTTTACATTATATCTGTTTGTTATTATCGCAGCGGTCTCACGTTTAGGAATTGAAACCACATCTTTAATTGCTGTTCTTGGAGCAGCAGGTTTAGCAATTGGTCTGGCATTACAAAGCTCTTTATCAAATGTTGCAGCAGGTGTTATGCTGATAATTTTCAGACAGATAAAAGTCGGGCAATTTATAGAAAGCGGTGATGTTAAAGGAACTGTTGAAAAAGTTGGAATTTTTAATACAACTCTTATTACAATTGAAAATAAAGTTATTTTCATCCCGAATTCAAAGCTCATTAATGATAATATCATTAATTATTCTGAAAAAGAAAATCGTATGATTGACCTGATTGTTGGTATTGGTTATCAGGATGATATTGATAAAGCAAAATCAACACTTCAATCAATAATCGATGGTGATGCAGATATTCTGAAGCAGCCAACCGCAACTATTGCTGTCGGAGAGCTTGCTGATAGTTCAGTCAGACTTTATGTCGGACCATGGGTTCCTAACAAAAAAGCAGTCGAAGTAAGATTCAGATTAATTGAACAAATTAAAAAAAGATTTGATGAAGAAAATATTTCAATCCCTTATCCTCAAAGAGATGTTTATCTTCATCAAAGTAAGTAATTAAATTTATTTTTCGTTTTAGAGAACCTCTTTATATATTAGAATAAAAACATAATCAGGAATAAATATGAGCTTTGTAGAAAAATTTATCACCTCAATTCAAGATGGATATTCTTTTAAAGGTGATTCACTTGTACTTGGCACAGCAATTTATGAAAAAGAAGCACAGCCAAATCTTCTCGTAAAAATTCCGCTTAGTACAATTAACAGACATGGATTGATAGCCGGAGCAACCGGTACAGGTAAAACAAAAACTGTTCAGGTTTTTGCAGAAACTCTCTCAGAAAAAAGTATTCCTGTACTTCTGATGGATATCAAAGGTGATCTGAGCGGAATTGCTGCAGAAGGTACAACCAATCCAAAAATAGAAGAAAGACATTCTAAAATCGGAATATCATTTGTGCCTAAAAAATTTCCTGTTGAGTTTTTGACTTTATCAGATGAAAAAGGCACACGTTTAAGAGCAACAGTTTCCGAATTTGGTCCAATCCTTATTTCAAAAATTCTAGAATTAAATGATACACAAGCCGGACTGATAGCTGTACTATTTAAATATTGCGATGATAAAAATTATCCGCTGCTTGATCTTAAAGATTTAAAGAAAATACTACAATATGCTGCAGCAGAAGGTAAACAGGATATTTCTAAAGATTATGGTGCAATTTCACCTGCTTCAATCGGAACTATTTTACGAAAGGTTGTTGAACTTGAACAACAAGGAGCAGAAAAGTTTTTCGGTGAAAGATCATTCGAAGTTGAAGATTTGTTACGAATTGATGAAAACGGTAACGGAATAATATCTGTTTTGCGTTTGATAGATTTACAGGACAGACCAAAATTATTTTCCACTTTTATGCTTTCACTTCTAGCGGAAATATATTCAACTTTCCCTGAACTTGGTGATAAAGCCGAACCAAAATTAGTTATTGTAATCGATGAAGCTCATTTAATTTTTAAAGAAGCTAGTAAAGCATTACTTGATCAGATTGAAACAATAATTAAACTGATAAGATCAAAAGGTGTGGGCATTTATTTTTGCACGCAAAACCCAACCGATATACCTAAGGCTGTATTAAGCCAATTGGGATTGAAAGTACAACATGCACTCAGAGCATTTACAGCACAAGACAGAAAAATGATAAAGTTAACATCTGAGAATTATCCGATTTCTGAATTTTATAAAACTGATGAATTACTTACTTCACTTGGTATTGGTGAAGCGGCAATAAGTACATTAAACGAAAAAGGTGTCCCAACACCACTTGCTGCAACATTACTTTGTGCACCAAGATCAAGAATGGATATTTTAACTCCTGAAGAGATTGACAATAATGTAAGGACATCTACGCTTTTTAATAAGTATAAAGATGTTATTGACAGAGAAAGTGCTTATGAGATATTGACAAAAAAATTAGACGTTGCTAAAGATTTTGAATTGAAAGTGCCTGAAGAAACCAGGTATCAGTTTCCACAACCAACTCAAAGAACCACAACCCGCCGCACTGAAAAAAGCACTATGGATAAAGTAATTAATAGTCAGCTGTCTAAACAGGTTGGAAGAACCTTGGTAAGAGAAATAACCCGTGGTTTACTTGGTGTTCTCGGTATGGGCGGAAGAAGAAGATAA
>Ga0116185_1002430_pt1 | contig 17265 bp, 13 predicted proteins | sample AD_JPNNA7_MetaG_FD_89754 | JGI IMG/M metagenome (GOLD analysis project Ga0116185, IMG submission 89754) | Active sludge microbial communities of municipal wastewater-treating anaerobic digesters from Japan - AD_JPNNA7_MetaG | ecosystem: Engineered > Bioreactor > Anaerobic > Digestate | place... | reverse complement strand
TGAGGCCGATGGCGATGGGGATGTTGGTCGTGCCCACCGACCAGCGGTCGATGAAGCCGGGCAGCCCGTCGAACGCCCATCCCAGCCCTACGCCGACGAACATCGCGAGGAAGATCCACAGGGTCAGGGAGCGGTCGAGGAAGGACAGTCTCTTCATCGTGCTGTCGGCCATTCCGCCTTCTCCTCCGGGCAAGGGCAGGTGACCATCCGTGTCGAGGCTACATTGACAAACGCTTATGGTCAATCAGGCTTGATATAAAGAGAAGTGGATAATGGCGATCTGGTCTGGCGCCGCGACGACGGCAAGCGTCCTTCACTCCGCCGCCGACGGACCCTCGTCCCTCAGCCGCTTGATGTGCCCCCGACCGAGACCCTTGACCTCGCAGCCCAGGGCAAGGTAGCGGCGGATCTTCTCGTCGCTGAGGATCGCGAAGCAGTCGACGACGGCGAGCGGCCCGCCGGCCCAGGCGACGACGTCGTCCGGCGAGAGCTCGAGATAGGGAGCGTGCGGCACCGCGAAGACGACCGCCGCGGCGCCCTCCATGGCCGCCGCGAGGTCCTTCTGCACGCGCAACTCGGTCAGGTGGTCCTGGTTGTGGAAGAAGCGCGCCCGCGATTGGCCGGGACCCGGATAGGTGTCCTGCTTCTCGAACTCGTACCAGTGCTCTACGTACGGGTCGTGGACGCGCAGGAAGACTCCCATCTCGGTGAGCTTGCGTACGACGATCTCGGAGCCGCTGTAGCGGGTGTCCCCGACGTCCTGACGGTAGCTCGCGCCGCAGACGAGGACCTCGGCGCCGGCGAGCGAGCGTCCCATGTCACCGAGCGCGTCGCGGGTGAGCTCGGCGACATGCAGGGCGCGGGTGTCGTTGATGTCGATCGCCCTCGTGCTCATCTTGAAGACCTGGTCGCCGTCCTCGAAGCCCAGGATGTGCTTGTACGCCCAGTAGCCGAGGCCGCCGTCCTTGGGCAGGCAGTAGCCGCCGATGCCGGGTCCCGGGAAGATGATGTTGTCGTGGGTCGGGCGCTTCCTGATCGCGGCGATGACCTTCGGCAGGTCGACGCCGTTCCGCTCGGCGAACGTGCTCCATTCGTCGAGGAAGGCGAGGATCGTCGCCCGGTACGAGTTCTCCACGATCTTGGTCGTCTCGGACTCGATCGGCCGGTCCATCACGGTGAGCTCGTAGCGCTCGGTGTTGATGACGTCGCGCAGAAAGCGTTCGACGCGCACGCGGGCTTCCTCGGTGCAACCGCTGCACACGCGCCAGAAGTCGCGGATGCTGGCCACGTACTGGCGACCGGGCATGACGCGCTCGAAGCTGTGGGCGAGCAGAGGTGTACTCGGGAGGCCGCGCTCGGCGAAGGCCTTCTTCAGGATCGGCCAGGCGACGAACTCGGTCGTCCCCGGAGCGACCGTGGTCTCGATCAGGACGAGGCAGTCCTCGGGGATGCGCTCGCCGATCGTCCTGAGCGTCGCCTCGAGCGCGGCCATGTCCGTCTCGCCCGTGCGCATGTTGCCGAGCTCCTGCTTGACGTAGTCGCACTGGACGTCGACGACGACACAGTCGGCGAGCTTGAGGCAATCGCTGTTGTAGGTCGCAGTCAGGGTCTTCTTCTCGAGCACGCAGCGCGCGATCACCGCGTCCACTTCAGGGTCCTCGGACTTGACGGGCGAGACGCCGCGCTCGAGGAGGCCGATCTTCCAGAAGCTCCGCGTGCTGGGGCGCTGACAGCCGATGACGAACTTGCTGGGCTTGCCGTCCTCGTCGACCGTGTCGGCGACGATCGCCGCCATGACCGCGCCGACGAACCCGAGCCCCATGACGACGACGACTTCCTTGCCGTCGCGCCGCGCCTCGTCGGCGAGGCGCTCGAGGCGCGCGTACTCGCCCGCGTACTCTTCCTCCTCGGGAAGGGGGACCTTCTCGCCGCTCGGGCTCAGGGAGTATTCGGGCATCGGATCGATCCTTCCGGGCGCGGGTCGTCGTGCTGCGGCGGGCCCGGCTGCGCGGGCCCGCCGCACGTCGCGCCATTATGAGACAGGCCGGGGGGCGGGGTCACGTCCGTGACCCCGCCCCCCCGGCCGCTCTTCCGGCGGCCGCCGCCTGAAGGCGGCGGCCGCCGGCGTCATTTCACAGTGGTCTTGGCGGTCGACGTCGACCCGTTGGCGTCGTCGTACAACGTGGCGACGTTGGCGATCACCGTGCCGGCCGCGGTACCGGTCTTGACCCTGACGCAGTACACAAGCGTCCTGGTCTGGCCGGCGGCCACGGTCCCCTTCCAGATGATGCTGTTCGCGCTCCTGTTGAAGTACCTGCCACTGGCGTACTTCGTGCCGGCGGGGATCGGAGCGACGACGCGGAAGGGCTGCTTCGCCGGGCCGGGGTCCCTGACGGTGAGCGTGTACTTGATGAGCTGGCCGCGAGCGACCCTCGTCCGGTCGGCGACGACCCTCGCTTTGGCCAGCGTCGTCGCGTTCCACACGGCGATCTTGCCCCAGGTGCCGTTCGTGGCCTCGCTCAGGACGGCGATGTTGACGCCGTGCTGAACGCCGCTGTCGCGCGGGTCGCCCGAGCCGAGGACCGTGCCGCCGATCTCGTCGCCATACAGGTACGAGCACGGCGTCTGGTTCCGCCAGGTGATCTTCGTGGTGTATGCGTCCCGGGCGGGCACCGTTACGCTGGCCTCGTCCTGCCAGAAGTACAGGGTGTCGTCCCACATGTCGTACCAGAGGCCCGGGTAGTAGCCGAGCGAGTCGTGGAACTGCGACACCGCCTTCTGGGCCGGAAAGGTCTTGGTCTCGAGCGGCTCATCGAGCCATTCGCCGGTGATCGGGTCGTACCCGAGGCGCAGCGTGAAGGGGGTCGTCTTCTGCAGTGTGAACGCCGCGTTCGACGGCTGGCAACGGGCACTGATGCGCAACCGCACCCCGGTCCTGTCGTCGATGTTGCTCCAGGTGAGCGGCCAGTAGTGGCTGTCGACGACGGACAGGGCGTGCTTCGGACCGTAAGAGGGTGGATCGAACAGTGCATCGCTCAGCGTGTAGTCGAAGTCGTAGGCCCCGTTGCGCAGCCAGAGCACCATGCCCGGGACCGTGTACGGCGAGCGGTCGACCTCCCACTCGGTGGTCGCGTCGTTGCTGTACACGGTCTGATACGCGTACTTGAGGCCGCGGTCGAAGCCGCTGTCGTTGCGCCACTCGGCCAGGTAGTACAGCGGGTACACCTTGGTGAGCGGGACGAGGGCCCAGTCGCCCTCCGGCGTGGTCCAGGCAGCCATGCCGTCCTCGAGGTCGTCCGAGAACAACTGCGTGTCGCCGTCCGTTAGCAGAAAGTCGTCCGCCCACCAGCCGCTCCACTGGGCCGCCATGTCGGTGCTGTAGCGCAGGCGGACCAAGACCTGCTGGTCGATCCAGGGCGACAAGTCGAAGCGGAGGGTGCCGGTGTTTTCGCCGGTCAGGCCCCAACCCTGGTTGTTGCCGTTCGGGTCCGAGTCGGTGAAGACGCCGTCCATGTCCTGGAGCATCGTCCAGGTGCCGCCGTCATCGACTGACACCTCGACGTAGCCGTAGTCCCAGCCCTCCTCGATGCTCCAGTAGCTCGCGAAGGAGAAGACGGGCGCCGCGGCGCTGGTCAGGTCGAAGGCCTGGGCGGTCGTCACCACCGCTTCTCTGAGGTCGCCTCTGTCCGACCACAGGGCCTTCCCGGTGTCCAGCGGGTTCGGCGTCTCGATGACCTGGTCGGGCAAGTCGATCTTCAGGCCTTGTCCGGGCCCAGCCGGACGCTTCGACAACTGGCCGACCGTCCGGATGGTCGGGGTCGTCGTACTTGAGTCGATCTCGACCGGATCGGCCCAGCCGACCAGGTAGCGGAAGTACAGCGGGAATGGCGCGGGCTGCATACCGCCGAGAATGCCGTTCCACGACCCCGACTCCATGATCGCCCAGTTGGACGGCGAGGCCTGGAGGTCCGTCGTGTAGATGTCGGGGAGTCCGAACGCCGCGTGGCCATACTCTTCCGAGATGACGCCCACGTCGATGTTCTCGGGGTCCATGCTGTACTCGCGCACGTAGATGTCGCGCGTCGCCCCGTGCGTGCCGGCGGCGCAGGCGAGGTAGCCGGTCGGGTAGTCGATGGCGGAGGCATGCGACCAGATAGACCAGACGCCGTGCTGGCCGCCGCCGGCCTCCTGGCCCATGCCCGCGTGGATGACCGTGAAGTTGTCGACCACGCCGTCGCCGTCGCCGTCGTAGTCCTGCCACGGGAAGTCCGGATCGTCGGCGTTGACCGCGTCGACCACTTCCTTCACGAGCTCGTCGGCGCGGACGTTGCTGTTACCGCCAGTCTGGTCGTCGGCGCCGTAGTACGCCTCGGAGTGCGCGGCTTCGAGCCACTTGGGATAGACGCTGCCCTCCGGCTTGAACTTGCCCTCCGACTGCTCCAGGTAGTAGTTGACCATCGTGTTACCGCGAAGGTCCACGTTGCCCAGGTTCGGGTGATGGACGATGACGCCGGCTTTGGGCCCGACGCCGAAGAAGAGCTCCTCGTACAGTCCTGGAGTCGCGTCGTCGTACCAGACCGTGTTGTTGTCCCGCGGCCCGGGAGCCGGGATCTCGTTGTGCGCCGGACCGGAGAAGGTGTCCGTGACGGGATCCCCTTCCTCGTCGTAGCCGCTGACCTCCTCCGGCGTGGTCGAGAACTCGACGGGCACCGCCAGGCTCTTGAACTGGCCCGCGCCCTTGAGGCCGGGCTCACCCTTGCGCTCGTTGGCGAGGAGCTGCTCGAGCTTCTTCGGGTTCGGTGTCGTGGGGTTACGCTCCGCCCATTCCTCGCGGAACGCGGCGAGGGCCTTCTCCCTCGCATCCGCGCCCTTGAGCGGGATCCCCTCGTCGGCGAGGATCAGCTCGACCTGGGCCTCGTTCGGCACCCGGTAATGCTCGGTCCATTTCTCGCCCTTGAACATGCTGATGGAGCTCACCTGCTTGGTCACGTCGGCGTCGGACCTCGTCGCGGCGAACGTCACGCTCGCCGTCACGACGACCGCAAGCATCAGCGCCAGGAGAAGCCACCGTCTCCGTCTCACGTCTCTCCCTCCTCGTGGTGCCTCCGCTTCGCGGCGAGGCACACGTTGACCGACCATCTCCTTCGATCGCGCCTCGCTCGACCTCCTCTCCCCGATGCCTGACTCAAGACGTCAAGTCGCCGGAGACGCTGTCCGGTCCCCGAAACGCCCTGGAACGAGAAAGACCGGCCAGATGACCGGTCTTCACTTGGGCGGACCCGAAGAGCGACGGGCGCGACCAGCGACGGGCGTGACCGCCGACAAGGGCGACATGCCACCGACGCGCCAAGGTCCACATGCGACCTTTGCCTCTCGCCTCCATCACTCCGCGTCTAACCCTACACGCGCGACCACCGTTGTCCAAGGACGACGACGGACGTCAGCAGCGATGCCTGGCGCCGCCGGGCGGCGCGGCTCCGTCGCATGGCCCTTCCCCGTGCTCCTCCTCCGGATAGCGCACTGGGACGAACTCGACGGACGGCCGCCGCGCCCGCTGCGGGAAGAGCCGCATGAGCTCGTAGACCTTCTCGGGCACTTCCACGCTGACGGGCAAGCCGAGCTCCTGGGCGCGCTCGAAACGGATGGGGTAGTCGTGGGTCCAACGACCGTCGCTGAGCGACGTCGCGAGACGCTCGGCCTCGTCGGGGGCGCGGCCCGGCGACACCAGTTCGAGCACGGTGTCGTGGACCTGGGTGATCGCCTTGCGCGCCATGTCGCCGAGGATGAGCGTCTCGTCGTCCCGGTTTGGGTTCTCGACCTCCAGGGCCCTGAGGATCGACGCCGCCGGCCACGAGCCGCGCGGGAACACCCCGAGTTGCGGGTCGACGGGCCCCAGCACAGCGTCGCGGTCCATGAGGACCTTGTCGGCGGCCAGGGCGAGCAGGCTGCCGCCGGACATCGCGTAGTGCGGCACGATCACCGTGACCTTGCCGGGATGCCGGCGCAAGGCGTGGGCGATCTGGTCGGAGGCGAGGACGAGACCGCCGGGCGTGTGCAGGACGAGGTCGATCGGCATGTCGGCCGGCGTCAGGCGGATGGCGCGCAGGATCTGCTCGGAGTCCTCGATGTCGATGAAGCGCGTCAGCGGGAGCCCAAGGAGGCTGATTGTCTCCTGACGGTGGATCATGCCGATGACGCGCGAGCCGCGGGCCGCTTCGAGCTCACGGATGAGCGAGCGCCGCCGACGCAGCAGTCTGCGGCGCTGCACGAGCGGCGTGAGCGCGATGATGGCGACCGCGATGAGGACGATGAGCCACAGGACGTCGACCATGGCTCAAGAGTGCCCAAACGGGCCGGCGGCGACACCCGGCGACGCGCGGTGGCGTCGATGACAGCCGGCGGCGGCCGGTCCGGCTCCGCCGTGAGATACTGACGGCATGGGTCCGACCGCCTCTGCCGTGGAAGATGCTGTCGCCGCGTCGCCGGCGGACGGTTCCGCGCTCGACGTCAGCGGCCTTCGCCATCGCTTCGGCGACCTGGTCGCTGTCGACGGGCTCACCCTCCAGGTCTGCGCCGGCGAGATCGTCGGTCTCGTCGGTCGCAACGGCGCCGGCAAGACGACGACGATGCGCGCCGTCATGGGCATCCTCGACCCGCAGCACGGCGCGATCCGATGGTGCGGCCACACTGTCGGTCCTGCAGATCGCCTGCGGTTCGGGTACATGCCGGAGGAACGCGGCCTCTATCCCCAAATGCGCGTCTTCGACCAGCTCGTCTACTTCGCGCGGCTGCACGGTCTTGACACACAAGCCGCGCGCGCAGAGGCCCGGGACTGGCTGGACAGGCTGGGGCTCCGGGGACGCGAGCTGAACAAGCTCGTGGCCCTGTCGCACGGGAACCAGCAGCGCGTCCAGCTCGCCGTGGCGCTCGTGCACCGTCCGGATCTGCTCGTGCTCGACGAGGCCTTCGCCGGCCTGGACCCCGCCGCGGTCGACGTCCTGTCGGACGTCCTCCGCGGCGAGGCGCGGCGCGGCGCCGCCACCCTCTTCTCGAGCCACCAGCTCGACGTCGTCGAGCGCCTCTGCGACCGCATCGTCATCCTCGAGCAGGGCAAGGTCCTCGCGGAAGGGACGCTCGCCGACCTTCGCGCGCAGGCGCCGCGGCGCCTGCGCGTCAAGGTCGACACTGCGACGGACTGGACCGCAGGCCTTTCCGCCGTGAGGGTCGCGCGTCGGGACGCCGACGGCGTGGTCCTCGCTCTCGAGCCCGAGGCCGACACCCAGGCGATCCTGAGAGCGGCGTTGGCCGCGGGACCGGTCGAGCACTTCGCCGTCGAGTCGGGGCGCCTGATCGACCTCTACCGGAGCCTGGTCGCCTCATGAGGCCCTCGGAGTCGGTGCCCAGCACCCGCATCATCGCCGGGCGGGAGATCGGCGAAAGCCTCCGCAGCCGTACGTTCTGGATCATGACGGCGATCACGGCGCTGTCGGTCGTCGCCCTCATCGTCGTCCCCGGGCTGGTCGATCGGCCGGAGCGCCCGCCCGTCATCGGGCTGGCGGGCGCTCCGGCCCAGTCCCTCGGACCCTCACTGCGCACCGTCGCCGAGGCCGCCGGGGTGCAGGTCAAGGTCGTGGACGCGCCAGACGTCCGGACCGCCCGCGCGCAGGTGAGGGCCGGCGACCTGGACGTGGCGCTGTCCCTGGAGAGAGACGGCGAAGGGGCGGCCGTCGCCGAGGTCAAGGAGAGCCTTGCCCCGGAAGTCGCCGCCCTCGTGCGCATGGTGCTGGACGACGCCCACCGGCGGCGGGCCCTCGAGGAGGCCGGCGTGCCGCCGGCGACCGTCGCGCGCGTCCTGGCGCCGGTCACGCTGAGAATGGTCGCCCTCGAGCCGCCGCCGTCCGACCGTGCAGCGCGCAGCGTCGCCGCGGTCGCCGCCGGCATCCTCCTCTATGTCACGCTCTCTCTGTATGCCACCGCCGTGTCCAGCGGCGTCGCCCAGGAGAAGACGTCGCGTACCGCCGAGGTCCTGCTCGCCGCCGCACGGCCGACGCAGCTCCTCAATGGCAAGGTCCTGGGCATCGGCGCCTGCGGCCTGGGACAGATGGGCATCACGGTGGCCGCCGGTCTGATCGCCAACGCGTTCGCCGGGAGCGCCCGGGTCCCGGCCACTGTGTGGACGCTCCTGCCCACGATCCTCGTCTGGTTCGTGTTGGGGTTCGCCCTGTACGCCTTCGGCTTCGCCGCTGCGGGAGCGATGGTCGCCCGCCAAGAGGAGCTCAGTTCCGTGACCTTGCCGATCACCATGCCCCTCTTGGCCGCGTTCATGCTCGATTTCGTGGCCATGGATTCACCCGACGTGTGGTGGAACCGGGTGCTCTCTTTCGTGCCGCCCTTCGCCCCGATCCTCATGCCGACGCGTCTCGCCCTCGGACACCTGGCGGCGTGGGAGATGCCACTGGCCGTGGCGATCATGCTCGCGTCGGTGTACGGCGCGGCGCGCCTCGCGGCGCGCATCTACGCGGGCGCGATCGTGCGCGGCGGGGCGTGCCTCGGTTGGCGCGACGCCCTGCGACTGCGAGCCTTCAGCGGCTGACCACCAGCGTCTTGACGCCGATCGAGCTGCGCTGCACGTTGCCGACGCGGTCCCTGGCTTAGACCTTCCACGTGTAGCTCCCGGGAACCAGCGTGCAGGTGAACGTGGCTGTGCGCCACGAGCCCGGAGCGCGCCAGCCCAGGCTGAGCGTCTTCTTCTTCACCCCGCTGCGGTAGATGCGGATCTCGACGGTGCACCCGTCGCTCGGACTGTCGCTGATCTTGTAGGTGAGGCGCGCCGTGCGCCCCCCTTCGTACCGTCACCTTGCTGTAGGCATAGGTGCGCGGGCCGACGGTGTCGCGGCGCCACAGTTGCACGCGGTGGTTGTAGGTGTCGGCGACGTACATGTCGCCCACCTGACCCTTGTCGACGGCGACCCCCCGCGGGTTCTGAATCTGCCCCTGTCCACTTCCGTAGGCGCCGAACGAGCGCCGATAGGAGACGACCAAGGCGTCGCCGTTCGGGTCGACGGACCACTCCTGGACCCGATGGTTGTTCTCGTCGGCGACCAGCAAGGTCAAAGGGTTCGGGATGAACGCGAGGTCCTGCGGCGAAGAAACGCCCCGCATGCCGAAGTCGAGCGTTCGGACCGGGTGGTCGTCGAGGGCGCCTGACTGACGCGGCGCCGAACGGATCGCGGCTGAGGCGCCTGGTGGGCGCACCTGGATTCGAACCAGGGACCTCTTCCTTATCAGAGAAGCGCTCTAACCGACTGAGCTATGCGCCCACGGGGGCCTTGGAGTCTAGGGCGGTGGGCGGCGGCGCGTCAACCGTCAGGCGCCGAGCGACGCGCCGCCGCCCACCGCGGAGCACGCCCATGCCTGCCGCGCAGGATGCCGGCCCCACGTTTCCCTCGCCACCGGACGCTCTATAATGAAACTGCTATGGACGTGCAGCAAATGGTCATCTACGGCGTCAGCTTCGACGTCATCGGCAAGCAGCCGATCGTCCTCCTCAAGACGGTGGAGGGCAACAAGTTCCTGCCCATCTGGATCGGCCACCCCGAGGCGGCAGCCATCCTCATCAAACTGCAGGGGACGAAGCTGCCGCGGCCGATGACTCACGACCTGCTCACCAACCTCATCGGCCGGTTCGACGCCCAACTCGCCCGCATCACCGTCACCGAGCTCAAGGACAGCACGTTCTACGCCACGCTCACCCTGCTCAAGGACGGCGCCGAGATCGACATCGACTCGCGCCCCAGCGACGCCCTCGCCCTGGCCGTGCGCACGCACGCACCCATCTACGCGTCGACCGAGCTGATCCTCGAGAACGCCATCGAGTTCGAGCACGAGGTCGACGACACCGAAGAGATCATCGAAGGCTTTCGCGACTTCCTCGAGAAGGTCAGCCCCGAAGACTTCAACACCGCCGAGGTGATGTCCGACGAGGCGCTGTACGCCGAGCGCGACATGACGGCCGACGATGAGGAAGATGAAGAGGGCGAGGAAGACGAAGAGGATGAAGAAGACGACGACGAGCACGAGGGCCTCGACGACGAGAGCCGTGCCTGACGCGAGGCGAGGCGCGGCTGCAACGATCGACAGCAAGTGACGACCGACATCATGGACCGTCGCGCGCCCGCGGGCGGTCGAGAAAGCGAGCGTGAGCGACCTGTGGCTTCCGGACCCACCGACCCCGTCATCACCCAGTTCCGCGACCAGATCTCCGACAACGACCTCAAGATCGTCGCGGCGATGAACAAGCGCCTTCAACTGGTCGCCCAGCTCAAGCAATACAAAGAAGAGCACGGGGTCGACTTCTACGACCCGGCGCGCGAGGAATGGATGTTCACCTACCTGTCGCGCGCCAACAAGGGTCCGCTCTCGAACGACGGGCTGCGCGAGCTCTTCGCCGAGGTCCTCGCGGTGACGAAACGGGAGCTCGATACGCGCAAGTAGCGCTGCGGTCGCACTCGTCCGGGCGTCTCGGCTCAAGCACGGCGGCGCGGCGCCGCCTTGATCTGGGAGCACCTCTGCACCGACGCGTCAGCCTTTGAGGACGCCGAGTGGTTCAAGTCGCGCGACCTTGCGGGCGAGACCGATGGCATCCATCACAGCGACGATCTCGCCGATGTCCTTGTAGGCGTACGGCGCCTCCTCGGCCAGCAGCGAGGTCGACTGCGAGCCCACGACGATGCCCCTGGCCTCAAGATCGCGGCGGACGTCGGCGCCGCTCATGACACGCTTGGCGGCGCCGCGCGAGAGCCGGCGGCCGGCGCCGTGGGCGGCCGAGCCGAAGCTCTCGCGCATCGCCTTCTGCGTGCCCACGAGCAGCCAGCTCTCGCTGCCCATGTCGCCGGGCACGATCACCGGCTGTCCCGTCTCGCGGAAGAGGGGCGGCAGTTCGGGGTGCCCGGGGCCGAAGGCCCGCGTCGCCCCCTTGCGATGCACCCATACTCGCGTGGGCACACCGTCGACCTCGTGCGTCTCGAGCTTGGCGATGTTGTGCGCCACGTCGTACAGGAGCTCGACGCCGAGACGTTCCCACGGGCGCCGGAAGACCTGCTCGAAGGCCAGACGGACCTCATGCATCATCGTCTGCCGGTTGGCGAAGGCGAAGTTGGCGGCGGCGGCCATCGCCGCCAGGTAGTCCTGACCCTCCGGCGAGCTCGCCGGTGCGCAGGCAAGCTGACGGTCGGGCACTTCGATCCCGTAGCGGCGCGCCGCGGCCGCCATGCGCTGCAGGTGGTCGGTGCAGGTCTGATGGCCAAACCCGCGTGACCCCGAGTGGATCATCACCGCGACCTGGCCAGGATGGACGCCCCAGGCGCCGGCCGCCGCTTCATCGAGCACGTCGGCGACGACCTGCAGCTCGATGAAGTGGTTGCCGGCGCCCAGGCTCCCGACCTGCGTGCGCCCGCGCTCGACCGCTTTCTGCGTCACCGCCGCCGCACTGGCGCCGGACATCGCCCCGCCCTGCTCCGTGCGCTCGACGTCGCGCTCCGTCGCCAGACCGCGCTCCAGGAGCCACGGCACGCCGCGCTCGACGAGCTTCGTCAGCTCGCGCGGCTGCAACTTGAGGGTGCCGCGATCGTTCAGCCCCTGCGGGATGCGCCGCATCAGCTCGTGCACGAGCTCCTCGGCGCGCGGTCGCACGTCACCGGCGTCGAGCCCGGTGAGCGCCAGCCGCACGCCGCAGTTGATGTCGAAACCGACGCCGCCCGGCGAGACGACGCCGTCGTCGGCGCGCAGGGCGGCCACGCCGCCGATCGGGAACCCGTAGCCCCAGTGGATGTCGGGCATCGCCAGGCTCGCGCCGACGATCCCCGGCAGCGTGGCGACGTTGGCGACCTGCTGCAGCGCCTCCTCGTGCCCGGCCTGCTTGAACAGGCTCTCGGCAGCGTAGATCCGGCCGGGCACGCGCATCGCGCCCTCGGGTTCGATCACGTAGGTGTGCTCTGCCGCACGCTCGACCCGGACCATCCGCTTCGCCTCCTCCCGGGGTGCCCGACCTGCCGCACGCTGCGCCGCAAGGGCCTCACACGTCGAGGATGACGAACCCCTCCCAGCCGTCGGGCCCCTCGCGAACCGACAGGTCGCACAAGGTGGCCGCTTTCACGCCGCCGCACACCGCGTGGCGCGCGGGGTCGAGATGCTCACCCGAGGCGCGCGCCACCAGGTGCGTCTCGTCCAGCTCGCTGAAAGTGAAATCCGTGAACAGGGCGCCCGTGGCCTCGAACTGGTAGATGAGCTCGTCGATCCATGCCGCGAGGAGCAGCTCACGGTCGTCGGCCTCGACACGGATCTCGACGGTCTCGACCTGCTCGATGGTGCGCGGGTCGCAGATCAGGGAGAAGAGGGCCTTCCCGGCCTCGGCGAAGACGCCCTCGCACGTCGGCGCCCAGACCCGCAGACCGACGTCCGCGGTATGGTCGACGAGCTCGTATCCCTGCTTCGCGGGCATGGCGGGACTGTACCCGCCGCAGCGATGCTCAACCGCGGACGACCGTGGCTCCGGCCGCCGACGCCGTGAGACCGAGGGGCCGCGCCGCGACGCCCGCGGCGGCGAAGGCATCGGACATCGCCCGCGCCACCGAACCGGCGTCGCTCGCCAGGCTGACGAAGGCGATCAGGCTCGGACCCGAACCCGAGATCGCCACCGCCGCCGCACCGGCCCTCTGCGCCGCCAGCCACGCGGCGCGACCCCCGGGGATCAGGGCAAGGCGGTTGGCCTGATGCAGACGGTCGTCCATGACCTGCCCGAGGAGTTCGAAGTCGCCGGTGCGGAGCGCCTCGACGACGAGCGGTGTCCGCCCCAGGTTGAACACGGCGTCCGTCATCGCCACCTCGGTCGGCAACCCGGCCCGTGCCGTCCGCGTCGAGAAGGACAGGTCGGGCACGGCGAGCGCGACGTGCACGTCCGGGACGAGGATCTTCTTCGTCAGCAGGCGGTCGCCCTTGCGCACGACGATCGTCAGGCCGCCGAACAGGGCCGCGGCGACGTTGTCGGGGTGGCCCTCGAAGTCGGCGGCCATCTCGAGCAGCTTGTCGCGCCCGAACGGGCGCCCGAGCAGCTCGTTGGCGCCAAGCAGGCCGGCGACGACGGCGGTCGAGCTCGAGCCGAGACCGGAGGCGAGCGGCACGCTCACCCGGCAGTCGATGCGGAGGCCGGCCGGCGGAGCCTTGCCGGCCTCCGCGAACACGCGCAACGCGGCCTGCGCCGTCAGGTTCTCGGCGTCTCGCGGCAGCCGGTCGGCGCCCTCGCCGTGCACGTCGACGACGACGCCTTCCCCGCCGAGCACGAAGCGGGCCTCGTTCCACAGGTCGAGTGCGAGGCCCAGGCAGTCGAACCCGGGACCCAGGTTGCCCGTCGTCGCCGGCACACGCACCGCGCAGCTCTGCAGACCTTCGTTCATGGTCGCTCCTCCACCGCCGCGCTCACGTCGGAGCCGCGGCCGTGACCGGACGCAGGGCTCATGCCTCTTCGCCCCTCTCCGCCTCGGGGCGATCCTGCCCGCCGCCAAGGTCTCCGGCAGTCGGGCGACGCCGCACCCGTCGCACCAAGAGCCACACGACGGTCACGACGATCGCCGCCGCCACGGCGTAGTCGGCATAGTGCAGCCAGCCGCGGATGTCCTCCCAGTTGTCCCCGAGCTGGACTCCGATCCAGGTGAGGAACGCCACCCAGGGGACACATCCCAGCACGGTGTACAGGATGAACCTCCAGAACGGCATGCGCCCCATGCCGGCGGGCAGCGATATGAAGGTGCGTACGATGGGGAGCACGCGGCTGAAGAAGACCGTCGCCGTGCCCCACTTGGCGAACCACTCTTCCGCCATCTCGAGGTGGTGGTGCCGCAGGAGCACGTACCTGCCCCAGCGGTCGATGAACGGACGGCCGCCGTACAATCCGGCCCAGTAGGCCAGGCACGAGCCCGCGACGTTGCCGGCCACGCCGACCACGACGGCGCCCCAGAACGTCATGCGACCGTCGCTCACGGCGAACCCCGCGAACGGCATGATCGCCTCGCTCGGCACCGGGATGCAGGCGCTTTCCAGCAGCATGAGGACGAACACGCCCGGCAGCCCCCAGGCGCCGATCAGGCCGGTCGCCCACTGCACCACGATGTCGATCACGCTCTGCATGAGCGCTAAGCGTACCGCACGGGCGCAGCCGGGCCACACCGCGACGACCGTCGGTGGCCGCTCCAGCCTGACTCCGGTGCGAGCGATAACGCGCTGCCCGCCAAGCGCGACGCGACGTCAGACAGTCACCCGAGCTTGCTCCGGCGCGCCAACCCGCGGTCTCCGGCGGCTGATGGGCCGCAGGGCGTGCGCCTGAGTCGACAGACCAAGTCGACGGAATGCCGACCCGGGCGCACGCCCGAGGACTCACTCCTCAATGCCGAGCTTCCTGCGACGAAGGAAGACCACGATGGCGACCACGACGAGCACGGCCACCACCAGGATGATGAGAGCGATGAGACTCATGTTCGATTCGCTCTGCGTTGTGCTCGTCTCCAGCGGCCGCAAGTCCAGATAGCGGTTGATGCTGTAAGTGGCGATTGGAGCATCATGACCGTTGTTGGCTTCGGGCCAGCCCGTCCAGCGGTCGGTACTGAACGCCTCAAGATAGTACGGATGCGTCAGCACGATCCAGGGAGACTGCTGATACATGATCTGTTGCAGCTTGTCGATGAGCGGTTTACGAGCGTGAGGATCGATGGTCGTGAGCATCTGGCTGACGACCTTGTCGTACTCGGCGTGCGACCAACCCGGCTCGTTGAAGACACCGATGCCGGACGTCGTGAAGAAGCTCATCGTGATCGTGGGGTCGACCGAGCCCATCCAATTGTTGAGTTCGAGATCGAAATCGGGCGCGTACTGGTCGCCCTTGAAGTTCCATACGGCCCCTGATAGCGCGGCCGCGCCAAGCACTTGAAGGTCGGTGTCGATGCCGAGTTCCTCGAGCCAGCCACACAGTAGTCGCGCCTCAGTTTGCGCCGCCGGTTGGTCCGTCTGTGCAAAGACTCGCAACTTGATGGGCTTGTGCTGCTTGTCAAGCCGCTTCCCGGTAACATCCTTGCGATAGCCTGCTTGCGTCAGCAGCTGGTCGGCGCGGGAGAAATCGAGCCGGTAGGCCTGCTCTGCCGTCGGCTCCCAGTGGAAGTCGGGGTCGTTCCACTGCTTCGGCGGCACGATAGTGTACCCGGGCTCTGCAAGGCCGCGATAAGCGATGTCGCACAGTTTCTCTCGGTCTATCGCGTAGTTCAGAGCGTTGCGGAAGCGCCAGTCTCGGAGGGCGGGGTGACCCGTAGAGAGTTTGCTGTCGGAACAGTTGAAACACACATAGTCCCAGTTGTAATAGACGAAAGGCCATGTCTGAACACCGGGTGTCTCACTCAAGCGATGGAACTCATTCGCCTCGACACCGACAGCCACGTCAACCGAGCCGAGTTTGAGGTCTTCCACGAGCGTATTGGCGTTCTTGTAGAAGGACCACACGATCTCGCTAATCGTCGGCTTCTTACCCCAATAGTAGGGGTTCCGTTTGAAACGCAGGTAGCTGCCGTGCTTCCACTCCACAATCTTGAAGGGACCGCTTCCCACGATCGGCGGCTCATTGGCGAACCTTGTCGCGGCCTCCGCGGGTGTCAGCTTCTCCCAGACATGCTTGGGCAGGATGGGGACGTACAGCCGCGGCAGGTCGGCTTTGGGTCGCGAGCAGGTGATCCGCACCGTGTGAGCGTCAACCGCCTCAACATCTTCCACGAAGGTAAGACGGCTCGGCGCCTGATCCAGAGTCAAGTTGAATGTGAATGCGACGTCGTCAGCCGTCACAGGCTGACCATCGTCCCACCTCGCGTTGTCACGCAGACGGTACGTCCAGACCTTGCCGTCCGCCGAGATGCCGCCGTTCTCCTGACTGGGAAGCTCGGTGGCGAGCCCTGGCACAGCTTTCGATTCCTCCCCGTACCCGAGCAGAAAGTCGTAAGTGAGCGGCCACACGTAGTAGCTGGCGTTCGAATACGCGGTGAACCAGTTCAAGCCGTCCGGCTCCTCGAGCGATCCGATGCGGAGTACGACCTTGCCGTTGGACGCGGAGGGCGACGGGCTTGACGCGCCGGCGATACCCGCGCCGCTCAGCACGACCACGCATGCCACGATCAACGCTGTCACCACGCTAACGACCCGCACGCTGAATACGCGCGCTCGCCGCCCTGCGCCCGATGGCTCTGATGTTCCACTCGACTGCTTCACGATGACCTCCCCCTGTCGGTTTCGCTCTCGCATTCGGCAAGCCGTGCCAGCTCACCTGACTGGTCGCCGCCACGCAACGCCCGCACCATGGAGCGCCGACCCGGTGGTCGAGGCGCGCAGCGACCGCGCCATCCTGGAATCACAGAGCAGACTATTGCAGATGGTGCATACGCAGTCAAGACCGGCCGGTCTCAACGGCCGGCCACGCTGGAACTCATCCCAGTGGTCTTGACTACGTATGTGTTGGCTGAGATGATGCCGACGTGTGCAAGCGAGCGTCAAGACGGTTGCCGCGACAGTTCGCGGGCGAAGTCGCTTCCGTGCTGCAGACTGGTGCCGAACTCGGTGAGGGCCCAGTATGGGATGCAAGAGACTCGCTGCTCCTGTGGGTCGACCTCCACAAAGGCAGGTTCCATCGTTATGACCCGGTGTCCGGTCAAGCCGACTGGAGGGACGTAGGACAGGCCCTCGGCGCGGTCATGCCGCGCGAGCGCGAAGGATACGTGCTTGCCGTCCACGACGGCTTCGCCACGCTCGACGCTTTCCGCTCCCCTCTCAGGACCGTAGCTCTCGTGGAGGCAGACCGACCCGACAACCGCATGAACGACGGTGCATGTGACACCAGGGGCAGGTTCTGGGCGGGGACCATGGCAGACGACTCAGCTCCCCATGCAGGCGCACTGTACCGCCTCTCGGCTGATGGGCATGTGACTGAGGTGCTCCGGGGAACCAGCGTGTCGAACGGCATCGGATGGAACCCGGAGGACGACCGGATGTACTACATCGACAGCGCCGAGCGCAGGGTGGACGTGTTCGCGTGGGAACCAGACGCCGGACACGTGAGTCAACGCCGCGTCCTCATCGAGACCACCGGGATGGCCGGCGTTCCCGACGGGTTAGCCGTCGATGAAGAGGGCTGTATCTGGGTCGCGTTCTTCGGGGGCGGCTGTGTGAGGCGGTTCACGTCAT
>Ga0116185_1002428_pt1 | contig 17276 bp, 13 predicted proteins | sample AD_JPNNA7_MetaG_FD_89754 | JGI IMG/M metagenome (GOLD analysis project Ga0116185, IMG submission 89754) | Active sludge microbial communities of municipal wastewater-treating anaerobic digesters from Japan - AD_JPNNA7_MetaG | ecosystem: Engineered > Bioreactor > Anaerobic > Digestate | place... | reverse complement strand
TACCTGCTTGTTGAATACATGGCAGAAAAGGATAACACGGTAAAGACCTCAGTTGTCTATTTGCCTGACCTGGCAAATCCTCAGTTTATGGCACTTAAGCCTGGTATTGGCGCCAGCGAGCTGAAGATGGCATTTAAGAACAGTGCTCTGGAGTCGTACGGCGTTGCAACCGACTCGCAACTTGCTGAAAGCATGGAGGCCTTTGCGGCCATGCTCTCCAAGAGTGCTTATGCAGCCCAGACATTCACTGCTCCTCCGGGACAGCAGCACGAAGAGGGAAAGTGTTTCAGACTGTTTGAGATTCTGCCTGCTCCCGGTGGAACAGTATTGAGGGAGGTGGAGCAATGAAGAACAGAGTGCTCAACCGGAAGATATGGGTCACCGGTGTGCCACACAAGGTAGGCACCGGATGGCTTGCCCCGCACCCCGACCTGCGCGACTACACACCCCTGCACCGCCAGATAATGACATTTAACCGGAAGCTGAAGTTTCCAAAGGTGGATAAAAAGGAACTGGCCATGCGCTCTTTCAGGCTGACTCAGAGCTCATCCGTTGATCTGCGCGAATGGTGCAGCCCTATTGAAAACCAGCGCGACCTGGGTGCCTGTACCGCTCATGCCGCCGCAGGAATCGTGGAGTACTTTGAGAAACGTGCCTATGGAAAACATATTGATGCATCAAGGCTCTTCCTCTACAAGACAACCCGCAACCTGATGCAGGTCACGGGCGACACTGGTGCATGGCTGCGCGAGACCATGGGAGCCCTTGTGCTATGCGGTGTGCCTGATGAGAAGTACTGGCCCTATAAGGTGAAGGACTTTGACAGGGAGCCAACCGGGTTTGTCTATGCTCTTGCAGAGAACTACTCAACAGTCAAATACTTCTGTCATGACCCCCAGGGTTCGGAGGTACCGGCTGCTGATGTACTGGCATCTGTCAAGAGCTATCTGACAGCCGGCATACCTTCCATGTTTGGTTTCTGGGGATTTGAGTCATTTGAGGAATCGGCGTCACCGGGCGATATCCCCTATCCCTGCAAGGGCGAGAAGGCCCAGTGGGGTCATGCCGTCATGGCTGTTGGTTATGATGATGAACACAAGATCACCAATCTGAAGTGCAACCAGTCAACCAGGGGCGCATTGCTTATCCGCAACTCCTGGGGCAAGGGTTGGGGCGACGAAGGTTATGGGTGGCTGCCTTATGAATACGTACTTAATGGCCTCGCCATCGACTTCTGGTCACTGATAGACATGAAGTGGATTGACACGGGACATTTTGGACTTTAGGCTGGCCGGGGCTCACGTTTGAACATCTGGTCCTGCGAGTTCGTGGCCAGACACTTCAACAGGTAAGACAGAGCTGCGGAGATACCAGCAATCAGTACCGGTTTGATAGTCATCCAGGTAAAAACAGCCCCGGTATCAAGGATATTAATGACTCCGGTGAGTATGGCAGTAAGGAAAGCAATCAGCAGACCTCTCAGCAGGTCTTTCCAGTCAAGAGTAAAGAATTTTGACTTCATGGCATAATGTTTTAGAGTTTAACTTTCACAACCTTAAAGTTAAACCAAACAGAATTATAAATCAAGCTTTTTTGATCTTCAGACCTTAGACCTTTAGACACCAGACCTTCTTATGGCAAAATTTCTGGTCACCGGCACTGCCGGCTTCATTGGCTTTCACATGGCCAATGCTCTTCTTGAGAAAGGAGAAGAAGTTGTCGGACTTGACAACATTAATGATTATTATGATGTCAGTCTGAAGTATGCAAGGCTAAACGAAGCCGGGATAAAGAGGGAAGAGGTTGAGTGGCATAAAATGGTTCAGAGTGACAGGTATCACGCTTACAGGTTTATCAGAATGAATCTTGAGGACAAAGTAGGAATAATAGAACTGTTCAGGGCTGAGAAGTTTGATTATGTTATTCATTTGGCTGCACAGGCGGGTGTAAGATACAGCATTGAGCATCCGGATGTTTATATCCAGAGTAACATAGTCGGATTCTTAAATATTCTTGAAGCCTGTAGATATTATCCGGTAAATTACCTGTTGTATGCCAGTAGTTCAAGTGTGTATGGAAACAATGAAAAGGTACCTTTCAGCGAAGAAGATAATGTTGATCACCCCATCAGCCTTTATGCCGCTACTAAGAAGAGCAATGAACTGATGTCCACAACATACAGCCATTTATATGGTATTAATGCAATTGGTCTCCGTTTCTTCACTGTTTACGGCCCTTGGGGCAGGCCTGATATGGCTATCTGGAAGTTTACGGAAGCTATGTTGAAAGGAAAGCCAATACAGATTTTTGCCGAAGGACAGTTACTACGTGATTTTACTTATATAGGTGACATAATTGATGGTATAAAAGCAATTCTCTCAAGGCTTGATACCATATCTCCTTCTCCGGTAATGAATATTGGCAACAATCACCCTGTGACTGTTTATGAGCTTGTGTCAACGCTTAATCAGATTTTAGGTTGTCAGGCTGTAATTGATTATTTACCAATGCAACCTGGTGATGTTAAAACAACCTACGCTGACATCAATCTCATTAATAAATACTGTGGATTTAAACCAAAGATAAAGTTAAAGCAAGGGCTTGAAGAATTCTGTTCATGGTATCAGGTTTTTATGTCTCAGGATTTAAAACAATGACTTATTAATACATGTCTCTTGCTCAGAAAGCCGGTCAGGCCGGTGCATTAATGCTTTTTCGCAAAGGATGGGGTGCGCTGGTCACTTTTGGAGTGATGGCCTACCTAGCCCGGGTGCTTGATAAGTCTGATTTTGGACTTCTGGCTATTTCAGCAACCCTTATTGGAATTATTGAAACTATTGCACTGAGTGGTATAGGTGAGTATGTTATCTTCTATCAAGGCAAAGATGAAAGGGATGTCACCAATTCAGCCTTTTGGCTGAATATTCTGCTAACGGTCGTTGTTTGTGCTGCGGTGCTTATAGCGGCACCTTTTTGGGCTTCGTTTTATAAAGATGAAAGGATAAACAGGATCATATGGCTGCTGCTTGTCGGTTTTTTCTTCAATATGTTGTCATCTATATCTGTGGCTCAGTTCAGGAAAATTCTCGACTACAAGCCTCTGGTTTTGATCCAGACTATTTTCGGAACAATAGCTCAATTAAGCCAGATCGCATTTGCAATCTTGGGATTCGGTGTTTACAGCCTTGCACTGCCTCGAGCAGTAATTACACCAATCATGGCTATTGTTTTGATATACAAATCAGGATTCAGACCTTCTTTGAGGTTGAACAAAGAGCACTGGAGAAAAATTTTTGGTTATACTAAACATGTGATCGGAAGCAGGGTTTTGGGAAAGTTTGTCAATGAAGGAGATACTCTTATCATTGGAAAATTTCTTGGGATGGAGCTCCTGGGGGTATATAATCTAGCCTTTAGGTTCGCACATCTCTTCTTTGCGAATTTTCTCCCAATTATTACTAACGTCACAATGCCGGTCTTTTCACAAATCAGGGATAATCTTCCTCGTTTGCGTGATAATTTCACAAGAAGCCTGAAGCTCATAGCTTTTGTAACGCTTCCAGTGATATCATTTCAAATTCTTTTTGCAGAGCCTTTGATAAATCTTATCTATGGTCCGAAATGGCACGATGCAGTTATACCATTCCAGATACTGAGCTTGTTTGTGCTTTTTAAGAGTGTCGGTAGCCCAACATCCGGACTTTATAATGCAACAGGTAATCCGCAGATCGGATTTTATTTTACACTGATTTTTGCACCGGTCTTCATTGGATCAGTGTTGTTCTCTTCAATTTTCGATTCATTGATATTCACTACTATTATTGTTGCATCAGTCAGGATATTAGGGACTATGACCCATTTTTATCTTTCTAGAAGGATTCTTAAAGTATCAGGATTTTCGCTGATGGTTCAGTCATTGAAATCACTAGTCCCAGCGATCATTATTGCAATTCCTTTATATATTTTCAGGTTAGTAACAGATTATCGTTTCAAGATCGTCGAATCGGTAGTTTTTATTACAGGATATTTTTTATTGTATTATATGATTTTAAAGAATGATTGGAGAGCAATCTTGAAAGATCTTGACAGTATGATGCCAAAGAAACTCCAAAATCTAATTCCTTCCAGACTTAGAAAGATATTGATTGATGAAACATTGCCTGACGAGATTGTTTAAGAGCTAAAAATTGGAAACACTAACTTCAAGAAAATACTGGGAAGCTTACTATAAATCAAGTAGTATTGAACAAAATGAGATAATCAGGATTTGCAGAAAGTATGATGGCCTTTTTGATGTTCTTGTCGCCTCTTGCAACGAGCCTCCTGAAACAATAATTGAAATCGGAGCCTATCCGGGACGGTTTCTTGCTTATCTATCTTCGAAGTATTTACTGAAAGCCACATCTCTAGATTTCAACTCTGACAAGACCAAAATAATAGATTCTTTTGATGCAATGGATGGTAGCATTCTGAAGGAGATCATACAGGCTGACTTTCTAGAATATGAACCCACTCAGCAATATGATCTTGTACTTTCAAACGGATTTATTGAACATTTTGTAAATTATGATGAAGTTCTTGATCAGCATACAAAATACCTGAAGCCTGGCGGTGCTATTTTGATAATGATACCTAATAAACGGTATTTAAGAAAGTATTATGGTCTTTTAGTTGACCGGACAAACCTCAGAGCTCATAATCTTAAATGCATGAAAATTAAAGTGTTTCGTGACTTTGCGAGTCGAAATGGTTTGGATATTGAGAAACTTTCTTATTATGGGGGATTTGCTTATCAGGTACATCAGAAGTTAAACTTTCTTCAGAAAGGTTTCTATAAAGTTATCAGGTCATTGTCAAAAAAACTAAATCCATTTCTTGAATTGCATCCGAGTCCTTTTTACAGTGCGAGTATAATCGCAATATTTCATAAGCCTAATGTCTAAAGTGAGAGTCATTTTTCTTGGACTGGGAACACCGGTCCCAACATTCATCCAGGATTTAATCTGAAAACTTGAAAATAGCTATTTACTCTGGCGCAATTCCATCATCGATTTTTATAGAGCGCCTAATTGATGGTCTCGCAAGAAGTGGTGTTATCGTTTTTTTATATGGCCAGTCCAATAAAAAACATAGGTACCATAACAGGAATATAAAGGTTTCGACATATTCAACCAAAGGAAGTAAAGCTCTTCTTTTACTTAAGTATCTTGCATTGCTGTTGACTGTTAGGCCTACAGACTTTGCAAAATTAGTTAAACATTGTTATGCCAGGCTAAGATGTCGCGGCTTAATTAATCTTTTGGTAAAATTTATACCGGTTATCTTTCACAAACCGGACATATTCCATATCCAGTGGGCTAAATCACTTGACGATTGGATGTTCCTTCAGGATTATGGTATAAAGATAGTAGTAAGCCTTAGGGGTGCACATATAAACTATTCTCCAATCACAGATCAAGGATTGGCACATATGTACCTCAGAAACTTCCCTAAAGTTGATGCCTTTCATGCTGTCTCTAGAGCCATTGCAGTTGAAGCCGGCAAATATGGATGTCCATCTGAAAAAACCAAAGTGATCTATTCCGGACCAGATCTGGAAGAGCTTAAGTTCTCTCCTAAAATGAACCCCAATACAAGCAGTATTAGAATTATATCCATCGGTAGACCCCATTGGATAAAGGGTTATAACTATTCAATTGATGCCTGTAAACTTTTGTCCGACAGGAATTTCAGTTTTATTTATACAATCATTGGCGGCATATCAGAGGAATTGCAGTTTCAGGTCCATCAGCTTCGACTTCACGATCAAATTAAATTGCTGCCATCATTGCCGTTTGATGACACTATGAGGATGCTCGCAGAATCAGATGTTTTATTGTTGCCTTCACTTGAAGAAGGCATTGCTAATGTTGTATTGGAAGCTATGGCTGTTGGTGTGCCTGTAATAAGCACCAGATGTGGTGGCATGGAAGAGGCAATACAGGATAATGTCAGTGGATTCCTTGTAGACACCAGAAACCCGATGCAAATAGCTGAAAGTATTATTAGGATTTCTAATATTGTTAGTTCAGAAAGATTGAAATTCATCAGGGAAGCCCGTAGTACTATTGAGGAGAAATTCAATAAAGATCAGATGGTGATGAATATGATAGAGTTATATAGAAGTGTATTAAGAGTATGATAAATCTCATTGAGGCTATTCATCAGATCATCAATATAAGTAGTACCATATAATTCGACTTTATTTAATTCCATGTGCGGATTTTTTGGACAGTTCAATACTACGAAATCAGATTTTGATGCAGATCACTTGTACAGTTTGCTTTCCTTAAGTAAAAGCCGGGGGCCGGATCAAACTTTATATTGGAAAGACGAAAAAGAATCAGTTTGGCTGGGCTTTAACCGTCTATCGATCCTCGAGCTCAGTGAGGCTGGCTGCCAACCTATGCATTCGTTCAATGGCAGATTTACAATAGTATTCGATGGCAAAATCTATAACCATTTTGAACTAAGGAAAAGCTTTTTAAACAGGGTCTGGAAAGGGAAATCAGATACTGAAACTATTCTTGCATGTATTGAGCAATATGGGTTTAAAGATACTTTGCAACTTCTGGATGGCATGTTTGCACTGGCAGTTTTTGATAAAGATGAAAATACTTTAATGTGTGCAAGAGATTTTGCAGGCATTAAACCTTTTTTCTATGGATGGAATGGCAGAACTTTCGTATTTGCAAGTCAGTATAACCAGATAATCAATCATAAATCATTCAGAAATAATAAAATCGATCCATCTGTACTTAAACTGTATCTCCAACAACATTTTATGCCGGCGCCATTTGGTATCATTAGCCAAACAGGACAAATTAAGCCAGGGGAATATATTAAGATATCACAATCAGGATTCGAGCGTAACAAGTACTGGGTAATGCCTGATTATTATAAAGCATCAATCACTTCTGAAGAAGAAGCACTAAAGATTATCGATCATACCTTAAGCATAGCCGTAACAGAGCAATTAATGTCGGATGTATCTCTTGGTGCCTTTCTTTCGGGAGGAATAGATTCACCGCTTGTTTGCCATTATGCGGCAATGGCCGGTAATAATCAGTTGCAGACATTTACCATCGGTAGTGACAGTGCGATACACGATGAGAGTGATTATGCTAATAAATATGCACAACTAATTGGCACAAATGAGACTCTTAAAAAACTGGATGCTTCGGAAATGATGGGCGCATTTGATGATGTTATGAATTGTCTTCATGAACCCATGGCCGATTTTAGCATTCTTCCTACATTTATAGTTTCAAAACTCGCAAGAAATAAAGTTACAGTAGCTCTTTCAGGTGATGGGGGTGATGAATTATTTTTTGGTTATGAACGTTTTTGGTCAATAGCTAAAAATATTAAATACCAGAATTACCCTTATGCTTTCAAGGCAATTCTCTATAAATACGATAAACTGAAAACAGGGAATAAAAAGCTTAATTCAGTACTACTATCCTCCTCACAATCTTATGCTCATCGAAGTCTACATAGCCGCTTTCCTTCCGTATACCTTGACGCACTTTTCCCGGATTTGAAAAATGTGAAAATTCCTGAAGAATATGATGTCTATACTTATAGTAATGAGATTAATGAGAATAGACTTATACAGTTGATACGTAAAGCAGAGTTTTATGGGATGATGCAAAAAACATTGCGCAAAGTTGATTTAGCCAGTATGGGTGTATCACTCGAGGTGAGGATCCCATTTCTAAGTAAGAGAATGATTGAAAAATCTATGAAGTTGGATACTTATTTATCCTATGGTCCTGGGGAAAAGAAAAAGATACTGAAGACACTATTACGGAACTTGTACCCATCAGCTCCAATGGATGACATAAAGAGAGGATTCACCGTTCCGTTAGGAGCATGGCTCCGACATCCTGTTTTCTCAGCAAAAGTCAAGGATCAGTATATCAGTTCCGGCTTTTTTCAAAAGTATGGCATTTCTTCTTTAGGCTTTGATGCAATGTGGAAAAAGCATCAATCTGGTTCTGATTTGAAATGGCCTATTTTCACAATTTTGGCACTAAACTTTAAATGACAGTGAAATTGAGAATTCTTTACACCATACCGAATTTTGATACTGCTGGTAGTGGTAAGGCTCTACTAAACATTGCTGAAGGACTTGATAAAAGCAGATTCGAGCCCATGATTATGTGTATGCATGACAGAGGCCAGTTGTTCAATAAAGTCAGAGAAAGTGGACTACAATACTATCTGCTTGATTATACCACTGTTATGAGACCATACCACAGAGGTTTGACCAGGTGCTATAACATATCACGAGTTTTCCGCCAAATAGGACCGGATTTGATTCACTCTTTCCATTATGCTGCTGATTATTCCGAAGCACTTGCTGCCAGGTTAGCAGGTGTAAGATGGATTTATACTAAAAAGAATATGAATTGGGGCGGTTCCTCAAAAAATGGGTGGCGTCTCAGAACAATGCTCGCTTCTGGGATTATTGCTCAGAATAGTGACATGATGAGAGATTTTTTTAACAGATCAAATAAAGTCAGGTTGATTCCCCGTGGTGTTAAAACAGAGCAGTTTACACCCAGGGCGGCTGATCTAGCCTTAAAGTCAAACTTAGGGTTCAAACCTGATGACCGGATAATAATATCGGTAGCAAATTTGGTTCCCGTTAAGGGGATAGAGGTATTAATGAATGCATTTTTTGAGATTGCTAATCAAATTCCGGAATGGCGAATTATGATTGTAGGTGACAATAATAATAAATATGGAAGATTATTAAAGAAAATTGTCACGGAGAGAGGTATTGATGATAAAGTAATCTTCACGGGAAAGGTGCCTGATGTTTCAGATTATCTGAATTTAGCAGAAGTTTTTGTGCTGCCAACCCTAGATAAAGGTGAAGGATTTCCGGTTTCATTGCTGGAAGCTATGGCGAATGGGAAGATAGTTCTGGGGAGTGCTGTTCCTGGCATAAAAGACCAGTTGCAAGAATTTCCTGATTTACTCTTTGAGCCAGGTAATTGTTTACAATTATCAAATAAGCTTTTGCATTATTGTCGGATGACAGTTGAACATCAACATAATCTTAAAAATGAAATTATGGCACATGTTCAGCAGAGATATCCTATCGTTAAGGAGGTGGAGGAACATATGAAATTTTATCTTGATTTGGTATCACATGGCTGAAAGAATAAAAACTGATATAATTCCTGTTCAGCAACGCTTCGTTGGTAAGAAATGCAGTCTTGATTATAAGGCAATATGCATTTTCGCCGCACTCGGTTTTTTTCTTGACGATGACACCTATTATACAGATCTTAAAGTATTAAAACCTGCTCATGATTATGAAATTGAAAATGATCTAATAGTTAATGCTAGACCATGGTTTGAGTGGTACTATAATCCTAAGGAGAAAACGCTGAAAATGGCTGTAAAGGAATTTACAGAATTATTTGAAGAAATAATAAAAGAACAAGTTTCAGGTAAAAAAGTCATTCTTCCCCTCTCTGGCGGTCTTGACAGTCGGACTCAGGCAGCTGCGTTGAAGCACATTGGAGTTGACATCGAAGCCTATTGCTATGAGTTTCTTAACGGTCATAAAGAGACATTTTACGGAAAGAAAATAGCACAAAAATGTGGTTTTAACTTTAGAAGTTGGATTGTTCCGAAGGGTTACTTGTGGGACTCAATCGAAAGACTTTCAGAGATAAATCAATGCTATTCTGAATTTACCCATCCTCGCCAAATGGCTTTCATAGATCGTTTTTCAAAACTTGGCGACATGTTTTCACTTGGACATTGGGGAGATGTCCTTTTTGATGACATGGGAGTTCCTGATGACCTTTCTTTTGATGAACAGGTTAATGATATCCTTAAAAAGGTTGTCAAAAAAGGTGGTTATGAATTGGCTGAGAAACTTTGGGTGGCATGGGGCCAGGAGAATGATTTCAGAGGATACCTCAATGAAAGAGTTTACAATCTAATGAAGAAAATTGAAACAGGCAATAGCGCCAATGCAAGAATCAGGGCATTTAAAAGCCTTTATTGGGCTCCACGCTGGACAAGCACAAACCTATCTGTTTTCTCATCAGTACGGCCGGTAACCTTGCCTTATTATGACAATAGAATCTGCGAATTTGTCTGTAAAGTTCCGGAAAACCTTCTTGCCGGGAGAAAAATACAAATAGATTATCTAAAAAAAAGAGATCCTGACCTGGCAAGAATCACATGGCAGGCTAAAAGGCCTTTCAATCTTTATAATTACCAATTGGATAGAACGCCATTTAATTTAATGTTCAGAGTTGCAGATAAGATTCACAGGAGCCTTTCACAAAAGAAGTATATTCAGCGAAACTGGGAGCTCCAGTTTGTTGGAGATGAAAATGATATAATGCTGAGAAATCATCTTTTCAACAATCCTAACTTTAATCAATTTGTGCCACCAGAACTTGTGAAGTATTTCTATAATTCTTTTAAGAATAATGATTCAGTTTGGTATTCTCATCCTGTTTCAATGCTTCTTACACTCAGTCTTTTCACAAGAAAGAATCTATAATCGATGCGTATAGGTATAGTGTTATCAAATACACCAGGCTATTCCGAGACTTTCTTTACAAAAAAGATCAGGGGGCTGAATGCCAGCGGCTACCATGTGGTGTTGTTTGTGGCAGGTGGAAGAAGGAGAAATTTCCCGGGTACAAGAGTTATTTATGGTCCTACCGTATCAGGAGGGATATTACATAAGATCCTGATATCACTTCGGTTAGTTTTTCGTGTAATTATATGTGCACCAATCACTTCAATGAGATTTTTGAAATTAGAAATAGAATCCGGATCTTCTTGGAAAGATTCATTCAGGAAACTTATTATAAACAGTCATATTCTGCCATTCAGGTTGGATTGGCTTCATTTTGGATTTGCAACAATGGGTGTTGATCGCGAGATAGTAGGAAAAGCTATTGGTGCAAAGGTTGCAGTTAGTTTTCGCGGATATGATGTTTCAGTTTATCCGCTGAAGCATCCGGGTTGCTACAAAAAACTTTGGCAATATATTGATAGAGTTCATACAATCTCGGATGACTTATTGCAGGAAGCCTATTTTTACAAATTGCCACAGAGAGTGCCCGTGACAAAGATTACACCTGCTATAGATGCACCCTGCTTTTTGATTAAAAGAGCAGGTTTTTTCAATGAAGGTCAGATTAGTATTTTAACAGTTGCCAGACTACATTGGAAAAAAGGACTGGAATACACCATGGAAGCATTGGCGCTTCTTAAAAAAGAAGGGATTAATTTTAGCTATACTATAGCAGGTGAAGGGAATGACAAGGAGCGTCTGATTTTTGCCGCGTATCAGCTTGGTCTGAATGATAATATTACATTTGCTGAAAAGGTTGATCATGCTGATATGCCCGGATTAATGTGGAAGAATGACGTTTATATCCAATACAGCATTCAAGAAGGATTCTGCAATTCGGTCTTGGAAGCGCAGGCTGCAGGAATGCTTTGCATTGTAAGTGATGCTGAAGGACTCAGTGAAAATGTTCTTGATGAAAGCACAGGATGGGTAGTCCCTAAAAGAAATCCAAGTCAGTTAGCAAGTAAAATAAAAGAGGTTATTACTTATCCTCAAGAGCGATTACTATATGTTTCAAAGTCTGCATCTAAGCGTGTTGCAGACGAATTTAATCTTGAAAAACAGAGAAGGGAATTTGTTAAGTTTTACTCAGAATAAAACAAATGTTGTTTGATTTCCTGAAATATATTAGTCCGACTTGGTATTTTAATTTGGTACCAGCAAATCAATCAGCCTCTTTTTTTATTGATTACCGAAAACTAAGCAAGGAGGAACAGGATCTACTTACTATTGATGACGGGTATAAAACATTGGAGGGGAAGCTTGCTGATGCGGCTTACCAGGCATGGCATAAGGGTATTTTAAAATGCGATCCTAAGTTGTCAATTTATGCGTCTGGTGTCATCAGCAGATCGTCAAGTTACAGAACGATAAATCTTTTCGGTGATTGCAATGTTAATGTTTCAGATGAGCCAGCCGTAAGTAATGTAAATGACAATTATCAGTTTATCCGACGTTTTTTTCATCCTGGTATTGGCTGGTACATATTCTTTGTGCGGTTGTTGTCATTCCATAATCCGATGAGGGAGATACCTGCTTTTATACGTTCATTAAAGACTAGCAGGATTGATCTTTACAAAAGAATAGCATTTAAGTTATACGCTGATCAATACAATAAATTTGACTCAGAATTGATAAAAAACAATCCCAGGGTTTCAGTTATCATACCAACCCTTAACAGGTATGAATATCTTAAGGATGTGCTTTCCGATCTTGAGAGGCAGACCTATAGAAACTTTGAGGTTATTGTCTGTGACCAATCTGATCCTTTTGACGAAACATTCTACAGTGGATGGCAGATTGATATAAAGCTTATAAGACAGGAAAAAAAGGCATTGTGGCTTGCAAGAAATACTTCTATAAGAAATGCCACAGGGGAATATATACTTCTTTTTGATGATGATTCAAGAGTAAAGCCGGATTGGATCATTCAGCACCTGAAGTGCCTGGATTATTTCAAAACAGATATTTCTGCCGGCATTTCGTTATCTGTTATTGGCAGTAAGATTCCTGAGAATTATTCATTTTACCGCTGGGGCGATCAGGTTGACACTGGAAATGTAATGTTCCATAAATCTGTTATGAAAATTACGGGAATGTTTGATTGCCAATTTGAGGGACAAAGACAAGGTGATGGTGAATTTGGTCTAAGATGTTATTTGCTAGGGCTGCTTAACATATCAAATACTCTAGCAGAGAGAATTCATCTTAAAGTATCTGATGGTGGTTTACGCCAAATGGGCAGTTGGGATGGATTTCGCCCTAAAAAGCTTTTTGCTCCCCGCCCTGTTCCTAGCGTACTTTACATGACCAGAAAATACTTTGGTAATCATTTAGCAAAACTTCTACTGCTTTTTTCTATACCTAGTTCAGTAATACCGTATAAATATAAGGCAAAGAGATGGCCGAAATTGATAGCAGGCATCTCACTTATTATAACATGGCCTGTGGTATTATCACAGGTCTTTTTATCCTGGTTCAGAGCTTCCGAAAAATTAAAAGCAGGTCCACTAATTGAATCACTATGATAAGTGAAACCAATCTGTGCAGTTCAGCCATGAATATATTATTAGTTGCATCTGAATTTCCTCCTGGGCCCGGGGGCATCGGTCGGCATGCTGCTGATTTAAGCCTGGCTCTTGCTTTCAGGGGTTATTTTATTGATGTTTATTCTAATATTGACTATGTTGAGAAAGACAAAATATCTTCATTTGCAAACGAACTACCTTCCAATGTCAAGTTACATCGGTTCATACGTTTCGGCATTTTGACATATCCTCTCAGAATAGTTCGAGTCATTAATGCTGTAAGAAGACACAATTACTGTAGAATCATCTTTACCGGTAAGTTTCCACTTTGGACTGGTGGTGTCATTAAGATTATGTATGGCAAACAAAGAAAAGTCGAATTCTTTGTTCATGGTAGTGAGATAAACCCGGGAAATAGAATCAACAAGATTATTACACATTGGGCGCTTAGCGAAGCCGACATAATCTGGGCTGTATCGGAATTCACCAGGTCGATTCTTCCTGTTAAGGTTAGGCTTCAAAAAGAAGCACGAATTCTGCCAAACGGAATACATACAAATATATGGCCGGGACTGGATTCGATTGAACAATACTCCGACTGGAAAGGATATCCGAAACTCCTGACAGTCGGTAGTATCTCACCAAGAAAAGGACAGCACAGAGTGATTAATGCTTTGCCGCTGCTGATTGAAAGATTTCCGAATATACATTACCATATTGTCGGAATGGATTCGAATGCTGTATACCTGCGAGATCTTATCAGCACTCTAAAACTTGACAATAATGTCACAATCCACGGCTGTTTGCCTGGGAGAATGGAATTGGCAAGGGCATTTAAAACTTCAGACATTTTCATAATGTTGAGTGAAAATCAGCCTGATGGAGATGTTGAAGGTTTTGGAATTGCAATTCTTGAGGCAAATAATTACGGTTTGCCTGCCATCGGGGCTTTTGGTTGTGGAATCGAAGATGCAATCTGTCCCGGTATCAACGGAGAACTTGTTAATGGAGCCGATGTTGAAAGCATTACTAATACTGTAATAAAGGTCCTTGAACAAAATCAAAAGTATAGTCTTGGAATACAGGAATGGGTCAGACGCCATGATTGGAGTTTTTTAATAAATGATTTCCTCAAAGCAGAATGAGACTTGCTGTTATCTCACATACTGAGCATTATATTGACGGCAACGGCATTGTGGTTGGATGGGGACCAACTGTCAGGGAGATAAACCATCTCGCAGCCCATTTTGACCTAATCTATCATGTTGCCTGCTTTCATAAAGAAACTCCTCCAACAAGTTCTTTAGGTTACATTGGCGATAATATTAAGTTTGTTCCTATACCACCTTCGGGTGGCAACACTGTTCGTGCAAAACTATCAGTTTTGCGAATAATGCCTGCTGTTCTCAAGACGATTAACGATGTAATAAGCAAGGTTGATTATTTTCAACTAAGGCTACCTACAGGAATGGGTAATTATCTCCTGCCATGGCTGATGTTTAAGAAGCCTCAGGCGAGATTTTGGGTAAAGTATGCTGGGAACTGGACACAGAAGAATCCACCACTAGGATATGCCTTCCAAAGGTGGATCTTGAAGGAGAATTTTCTGAAATGTAAAGTAACGGTCAATGGTCAATGGCCGGGTCAGCCTGCGCATATTCATTCTTTTGAAAACCCATGCTTAACGGAAGAAGAACGAAAAGATGGAGCTCTAATTCTAAAACATAAGAGCTATGGAGGTAAACTAAATTTTATTTTTGTTGGAAGGGTCGAAGAAGATAAAGGAGTTGGAAGGATCATAGATGCCTTTAAAAAAATTTTGCCTAATGATAGGGTTGGAAGAATTCGTATTATAGGAGATGGTCTTAGTCGGAAAAGTTTTGAGAGACGGTCTGAAGAATGTGGTCTGGATTTCTCGTTCATGGGATTTAGGAGTAGAACTGAGTTAAATGAATTATTTAAAGAAAGCCATGTCCTTCTTCTTCCTTCATCTTCCGAGGGTTTTCCAAAAGTGATTGCTGAGGGTGCTAACTATGGTTGTATTCCTATTGTATCCAAAGTGTCAAGTATTCCACAATATATAGAAGACTGTAACAATGGGTTTTTAATGGATTCTATAGATAGTCAGGGACTTTCAGCTAGTCTTGAAAGGCTGCTATCAAAGTCGGCAGGTGAATTGTCAAAAATAGCTCACACGGCTCAATCAATGGCACGCGTATTCACATATGATTATTACTATGATAAAATTGAGAAAGAGATTCTGAGAGTAAGTAACTAGTGGATAAATGCTTAAGTATCTGACAGGAAATAATCACCGCCTATATTGGATAGTATTTCATTCCATACTTGGTGCCTTTAGCATACTTACGCCATGGTTGCTTATAATATGGTTCTATTTTGTTCTGCTTACCTCTATCCCTTTATTTCTTAAAAAGAGCGAAGACCATTTCTTCAAGTTTACTTCACTGATAGTGTATGTAGTTTCTTTTGAGCTATTGTCAAGAATGTCAAAGGCTTACCCTTTGATCCCTTGGGAGATGGGTAAATATTTACTATTTTTATTGCTGACGGCGGGTATCTTAATGAAGTATCGTCGGGGCACAGTTGGGTGGATTTTGTTGGTATTACTTCTCCCATCCTTATTTATTGATGAGTCAGATCAGGTATGGTTTAAAAACATCATTTTTAATCTTTTAGGTCCTGTTAATGTTGCTCTTGCAGTAGTCTATTTCAAAAATCAGATAGTGTCTGCTGAAGAATTCATATCTCTGCTGAGGCTCTTTGCTCTTCCTGCTATATCGGTTCTAACATTTGTGGTCATTAAAGCGCCAAATTTAGAACATATTGAATTTACACTAGGAACAAATTTCGAAACTGCAGGAGACTTTGGATCAAATCAGGTTTCAACAATATTGGGTCTGGGAGTATTTCTGGCATACCTTTTTTGGCGAAATAGATGGAACCTATCAGGTTATCGATGGCTTGATTTTGGTTTGTTAATCCTTTTCACAATAAGAGGATTACTCACTTTTTCAAGAGGTGGCATGATTGGCGGCGCTTTGGGGATTATCATATTTCTATTGCTTGATCGAGAAATGACCGGAGATAGAAGGAAGATAAAACCACTTAAGTCAATATTAACAGCCATTCCAATAATCATTATACTTGCAGTTACATTTACTTATGCAAACAAGGTAAGTGGAGGTCTTCTCTCAAAACGTTATCAGGGCGAAACACCCGGCACACTAGCAGGTCGAAAGGAAAAGACTTTGAATGTTTTTACCTCAAATCGACTTCAAATATTCAAAGATGATCTGGAGTTATGGAAAGAAAACCCATTATTAGGTGTCGGAACAGGCGCTTCGTATTATCTCAGGGAAAATACGCATAGGATTGCAGCTCACGTTGAACTTAGCAGGCTGCTTTCAGAACATGGACTGTTTGGATTGACATATTTTTTTATATTATGTGTTCTTGGGTATAACGTATACAGGCGTGCTTCGTGGACTCTATCTGGACCGGTTCTGTTTGCCATATTCATCCTTGCGCTGTTCACGACCTTTCATTCAGCCATGAGAACATTTGTTACGCCATTATTAGTTGGGTTGTCTCTAATTGTTGTTTCAAACCATGAAGAAGTCATTGAATGAAGAATATTTTGTATGTAGGTAATAAGCTGAGCCATCATGGTTTTTCACCGGGAGTAATAGAGACTTTAGGCAGTCAGCTTGAGGAGGCTGGCTACAAGGTTTATTATGCCGGCACTATAAAGAACAAGGTGTTACGCCTGTTGGAAATGCTTCTGAAAACAATATTCGTTGGCCGGAAGGCTGATTACATAATGATTGATACATATAGTACTAATGCATTTTGGTTTGCATATATGACGGGCCAGCTGGCACAGTTTATGTGCAAAAAATATATCACCATCTTGCACGGAGGTGACCTGCCGGAAAGGATCAAAAGATCAAAAAAAGCTTGTGACCTATTATTCCTTAATTCTTATGCCAATGTTGCGGTTTCAGGATATTTGCAACATGCATTTAAGTTAAATAATTACTCTGTTGCTCTAATTCCCAATGGTATTC
>Ga0116185_1002412_pt1 | contig 17326 bp, 17 predicted proteins | sample AD_JPNNA7_MetaG_FD_89754 | JGI IMG/M metagenome (GOLD analysis project Ga0116185, IMG submission 89754) | Active sludge microbial communities of municipal wastewater-treating anaerobic digesters from Japan - AD_JPNNA7_MetaG | ecosystem: Engineered > Bioreactor > Anaerobic > Digestate | place... | reverse complement strand
TTTCCAGCCCCACCAGAACATTATCAATACAAGTATTGTAGGAATGAGTGTCCAGGTTATCTCAAGTTTAGTACTACCGTGAAAATTAGTTGCTTTTGGATTTCTTTTCCGATTGTATTTTATTACAAAATAAATCATCAATCCTGTTATAAGTACAAGAAAGAATACCGAAACAATTAATGTAAAGAGAAAAAGAGAATCTACATCGTGAGAAAAATTGGATGCACCATTAAACATATTTAATTCCTTGCGATAAAAGAATAATCAGAAAATAATAAAATAAAAGACACTATAAGAAAAATCAGAGCTACACTAACAAACACTCTGAATGTTTTGCTTTCACTTTTTAAATGCATAAAGATTGTCAATACCAGATAACCTTTTACAGATGCGATAATCAATGCAGTTGCTACTGTTAATCCACCAAGGTTAATACCTGCAACAGCTACCGTAACTGCGGTTAAAGCCATCAAAGCAAGCCATACCAGAATATAATTACCATAACTGTGCGAATTATCTAAATGTTTTTCTTGATTTTTTTCCATAAAATTTCCTATTTGATCTTATGTTATCAGATAAAATAACGGGAATAAGAAAATCCAGATTATATCAACAAGGTGCCAGTATAATCCGACCGTTTCTAATTTAACATAGCTATCAGCTTTAATTATTCCTTTATAAGTAAATCTCATCATAATTGCAATCAAAACCATTCCAATAATAACGTGAAGTCCGTGCAGACCAGTCATAACATAATACAATCCATAAAATACAATCTCACCGGAAGGTTTTGCTAATAATACCTCTGAACCGGGATAGATACCATGACTAAACTTTGCTGACCATTCAAAATATTTGTTTACCATAAATCCAAGTGCAAGCAGGATAGTAATAAACTGCAAAAAGATCGAAAGAGATTTACGATCTCTCTGAATTGCAGCAATTGACAATGCCATAGTAAGTGAACTTGTAAGCAAAATTGCTGTATTAAAAGTTCCTATTATAGTGTTAAGATCTTTTGCTGCAAGATGAAATGCATCCGGATATGTATATCTGTAAATGGAATAAAGAATAAACATACCTCCGAACAGCAATAGTTCTGTAAAAAGGAACAGCCACATTCCCATTCGTGCACCAATATCATCACGATGGATGTGAGTTACCGTATGTTCTTGAGTACTCACTTAACCTCCTGAAATTGTCTAATATCAGTTTCGTTTTGTTTGTATTCGTAAGGTGCTTCATGCACTGTTGGAATTTCCAAAAAGTTCTCATGAATAGGCGGAGTATCAATTGTCCACTCTAAAGTTTCACCGCCCCAGATATTCTTTTCAGTAATTTTTTTACCGCGTATCAAGGCAACAATAAAATTGGTAAACATAATTAGTATTCCTAATATCAGTATCCAGGAGCCAATGGTTGATAGCAAATGATAGATATGGAATTCTGGTAAATAATCATAATATCTTCTTGGCATTCCTAACCATCCCATAATAAACATCGGGAAATAAAGAAGATTAAATCCTACAAACACAAGCCAGAAAGTACTTTTGGCAACTTTAATATTATACATTCTACCAAACATTTTCGGCAGCCAATAATGCAATGCTGCAAAGATTCCAAAGCCTGTTCCGCCAAACATAACATAATGAAAATGGGCAACTACAAATGAAGTATCATGAACCATTATATCAATCGACAAAATACCCAGCATCACTCCTGTTAATCCGCCAATTGCAAACTGAAATATAAACGCAAGAACGTATAGTAATGGCGGAGCTAATTCAATTGAACCTTTATAGAGTGTTGCAGTCCAGTTAAAAACTTTTATTGCACTAGGGATAGAAACTGTCATCGTTAAAAGAGAAAAAATAAATTGTCCGGTATTACTCATTCCGGCAGTAAACATATGATGTGCCCAGACTAATGAACCAAAGAATGCAATAGCCACACTTGATAATGCAATAAACTTGTACCCAAAAATTGTTCTTCTTGCAAATACAGGAATTATTTCAGATACAATACCCATAGCCGGTAAGATCATTATATAAACAGCAGGATGTGAGTAAATCCAGAACAGATGTTGAAATAAAACAGGATCACCGCCCAATGCAGGATCAAATAATCCAACACTAAATGTTCTTTCTATTACAACCAAAAGTAATGTAATTCCAATAATTGGTGTTACCAATACCTGTACCCACGCAGTTGAATATATTGACCAGACAGATAAGGGTGTTTTAAACCAGGTCATACCCGGCGCTCTTAAACGATGAACTGTAGTAACGAAATTAATACCAGTTAATATGGAAGAGAAACCCAAAACAAAAGCTGCAAACAATGCATATATTACATTCGTTCCAGTTCTGACACTGTAAGGAATATAAAATGTCCAGCCGGTATCCGCAGCACCGCCGGGAGCAATTATAGAAATTATTGCAAGCAATCCGCCGATGATATATAGATACCAGGACAACAAATTTAGTCTGGGAAAAGATACATCTCTTGCACCAATAAGTATTGGAAGAAAGAAATTACCGAAGATTGCTGGAATCGCAGGTATTACAAACAAGAATACCATTATTACTCCATGAAGAGTAAAAAAAGAATTGTAAGTCTGCGGATCCATTATCGTTCTGCCCGGCGCAATCAATTCCAATCTTAATAGGAACCCGAATGTTGCACCGACAAGGAAAAAAGAAAGTATAGAAACCAAATATAATATTCCAATTCTTTTATGGTCGGTGGAAAGTACCCAGCCAAGAAAACCTTTATACTTTCCCTTATATTCCAGATAGCTTGGATGTTTACCGTTTGTCGGAACTGTTATTGTTTCATTCATCTAAATAACTACCTCGTTTTAGTATCATCTTTTTTTGGTTTAAATTTTAAAAATACTACAAATACTCCGATTAAGAATAAAATCCCTATACCAAATATTCTTGTAAAATTAAGAACATAAGTTTGTCCTTCAGGACTATAACTGAAACAGAACTGCAAAACTTTGGCAATTGTCGGAGTAACATTACCTTCTGCTGTTTCAGTTACTGCCATTTTAAAATCAAAAGGCAATATTCCAAAACCGCTTCTTTCAGAAAAACTCGGAAATAAATAACGGCAAATTTTCCCTTTATTATCTACAAATATGAATGCACCTGTATGCAGAAATTCTTTCCCCTGTCTTTTAAAATAAAATCCAGCCGCATCAGTAACCTCTTTAATTGTTGCACTATCTCCGGTCAGGAATTTCCAGCTTTCAGGCGGAATATTTTTATTTATAGCTTTATAAAATGTTGCTTTTCTTTCAGCAGCATCTTTTGAAGTTTCCAACTGATCCATACTTATTGATACAACATTATAGTCCACTCCGGCAACAAGATCAGATTTACCAATAATATCTGAAAGTTCCATTAACAAGGGACTGCAAATACCAGGACAATTATAATAAACAAATGAAAGGATTGTCGGTTTTGTAAAAAGGTCTTTTAGAATAACCGGTTTTCCATCTTCATCAATAAATGTTTTATCAAGGGGAAGGTACTTACCTAATTGCTCATCTATACCAACTTCTATACTCTTATTGTTTGAATGACCTGATAATGATAAGAGTATCATTAAGAATATTGTAAGAAACAGTTTCATTTTATAAAAGATCAAATCAATTTATTCAAAAAATTATACAATACATTCCATTCATTAGAACTCAGATTATATATCGCTCCGTTAAAACCGTTCTGATTAACATTGTTTACCAATAGATTTATAAACGAGTCTTCGCTCTTTTTCCATTCATTATTAATTGTCAGAAAAGTTAAGGCTGTATTCTCATTCTTAACTACTTCATTAAAAATACTATATCCGGCTTCACTGCTTAGGGAGTTTATTTTTTCTGTCAGCTTATTAATATTCTCAATCTTTTTTTGATTTTCATTCTCAATAAGAATACTTGCACTGCTAACAGGTATTTGTGCAGCTAATTGAACTCCAGCAGATAAATTATAAGTTAAATCAAGAGCTTTTAAATCATCTTCTGTATCGGTTTCAGCGCCAGGTATAAAAGTTTGTCTGATGTAATGAGCAACTGCAAATTTTTGTTCAGGTAAAAGAAAATCGTAAGCAATCATAGCGCTGGGTGGCAAACCTTCCTGCAAAGTTTTATAGATCTCAGAAAGTTTTGTACCGTTTTTCCAGTTTTCTTTTACAAGAAAATCTCTTGGCGGCGGATTCAATCCTGCAGATGCCGGTCCATCTCCTGCTCCATTATCACCGTGACAAGATGCACAGTTTGTTTTATATACTTTTTCACCTTCGGCTATAAGATTTGGTGTTGGTTTAGATATTTCACTTAAAACAACAGGCGGAACACTAACTGCCTTTTTTACAGTCAGATCGGTTACCGCAGCTGTTGTATCCGGCAACACCGCAGGCACTGATTGTCTTGAAATATTTTCAAGATTACTTATATAATACAAACCTATTATTAGTCCTATTATCAGAACATAAATATAAAGTAAACCAAAACGGGCACCTGGATTAACAAATGCCTGCTCGGTTCTTTTTGTCATTTCTTTTACAACTTCTTTCATATAAAACCTTGAATCTCAATTAATATTAGAGATGAAAATCCATTCCTCTTTTTAGTTTTGGATCACCAATTGGTAATAAATTATCTTTTTTATAACTAATAATAAAAACTAAAATAATAAGTCCAACACCGGCTATCGGAAATACAAAATCAATCCAGCTAAAAACATATCCATCTTTCATTGAATTCATATTCGGCATTATTAACCAGAACAAATCAATAAAATGAGCAAATAAAAGCCATATTGAGATAAACTTCAATCTCTTTGGGTCTTTCTTTGAAGGCTGGGTTAATAAAGCAAAATACGGGACTAAAAACTGAACAATAATTAAAAGAATTGACAGATAAGCCCAATTACCATTCCATCGGGTTAAGAACCAAAAAGTCTCTTCAGGAAGATCTGCATACCAGATAAGTAAATACTGTGAAAAAGCTATGTAAGCCCAGAAATTTATAAAAGCAAAAATCAGAGCACCAAGACTGAATAAATGATCATCAGTCATCCACGGACTAAAATAACCTCTTTCTTTTAACATTATAACAGCAAGTGTTATCGCGGCTAATGCAGCTACTACTATTCCTGAGAAGAAATAAACTCCGTAAATTGTTGAGAACCAATGCGGCTCAAGGCTCATCATAAAATCAATTGCGGTAAAGGTAATACTTATTGCAAACACAAGAATAAAGATTGCTGATAATCTGATATTTTTTGTTGTAAGATTCTGATCCTTTGTAGTATCCTGTTTACGCGAATTTCTTATCAACACCCAATAGAATAATGACCAAAGACCGATAAATACAAACGTCCTTATTACAAAGAAAGTAATATTAAGATAAGGTGCTTTGCCCTGCAGTATTTTATCTTCTGCAACTGCTTCTTTGTGTGCCCAATGAAACAGATCGTGGTTAAACACAAGAAGCGGAATTACGAGTATGAACAATAAAGGTAAAAGTCTGGAAAAGAATTCCGGAATTCTTCTTATTGGTGTACTCCAATCAGCACCGGCAATATATTCAAGTGCAACAATAAATAATGATCCCACGGCAATGCTTACTATCATCATATAGGTAACTAAATAACTAAACAGTGCTCTTTCTCTATCAACAAAAAATGCAATTAAAGAAAGGACCACTCCAATAGCCAGAACAACAAGACTGAATTTTGTGAGATTCGCCGGTAATTCTTTTTTCTGGTAATGAAAATCAGTTTGCGACATTGCTACCAGCCTCCTTATTCATTTCTGTTAAATCAGCATCACTCGCATTTTTTGCACGTTGTAATACTCTTATATAATTAACTATAGCCCATCTTTCATCCCTTGTTATCTGAGATTCATAAGATGGCATTATATTCTGACCGTTTGTTATTATATGATAAAACATACCATCACTAAAGTCTCTCGCTCTCTGAGAATGCAATGTTGGAGGATTTGGAAACTGTCCTCTTAACCTGCTATCTCCATCAGCAAAGTAACCGTGACAAGGTGAACAATAGATATCATATTTTGCCTTTCCTAAAGCAATATTTTCTTTTGTAGGCAGGAAAGGATTTGCTAAAACTTCGGTTGGATTAACCTGTCCTTTGTAAGGATAAGGAACAAATCCTCTTGCTACTGTTCCGGTAACAGGCTTTCTCATTCCAAAACCATCTTCAAATAACTCGCTGCCTTTCTGCGGTATAAGTTTAGCCTGATCCATCATCCAGTTAAATGGTGTCATAAACATCAGTTTGTTTAATGAAAAATATGTACCACCTGAAACAACCAAAGCAATACCAGCTAATAATAATAAAAACTTCGGCTGAAATATCGAATAAGTTTCTTCAGGCGGATAATATATATATTCAATATTTAGTGGCTTCAGATTTTTAAGAAAATTTTCAACTTCCTTTTCATCAAACTTATCATCATTTGTTTCAATAAGAATTCCATATTTATCGTGTGATACACTCTTCATATACTTAGTATCATGCAAGGGATGCTTGTTATTTGGTAACTGAAAGAAAAGCATAATCATTGCCACTACTGTTGATACTGTAGCTAACAAAACTGTCATTTCAAATGTAACCGGAATAAAAGCCGGTAATGCAAAATATGGTTTACCGCCAATCACTAACGGATAATCAATAGACAAACTCCAGTACATAAAAAGCAATGCAATGGATGCGCCAGCTAAACCCATAACAAGGGTAACAAAACCAAGTTTAGATGGTTTCAACTTCATTGCATCATCCATTCCGTGAACAGGATAAGGAGTGTTTACATCAAAATGAGTATAACCTGCACCTGAAACTTTTTTTGCGGCATTGATAATTTCATCAGGAGTATTAAATGTTGCGGCAATACAATACAAATTTTTATCATTATTCATGATAAGCACCTCCATGATGAGTAGGCTGCGCGCCATCTGCTACGGCTTTAACTTCTGAGATTGATACAACCGGTAAAGATTTTGTAAATAAAATTACAAGAGTAAAGAAGAAACCAAAACTACCGATCAGTAATCCGATATCATACATTGTAGGTGTAAAATAAGCCCAGCTTGATGGCAGAAAATCCCGATTTAATGAAGTAACGGTAATTACAAATCTTTCGAACCACATACCAACATTTACGAATATTACTATTATCAGCATAAGTGGAATTGACCTTCTGATTTTTCTGAACCAGAAAAGCTGCGGAATTAGAACATTACAGCTTACCATTATCCAATATGCCCAGGCATACGGCCCAAATGCTCTGCTGAGGAAAAGGAATGATTCTGCCTGAACTCCGCTGTACCAGGCAATAAAAAATTCCATTGAATAAGCATAGCCAACCATCATACCTGTAGATAAAATTACCTTATTCATTTTCTCTAAATGATCAATAGTAATAATATTCTGCAGATCAAAAATCTTTCTTACAAAAATTAGTACCGTAACAACCATTGCAAATCCTGAAAAGATAGCACCTGCCACAAAGTATGGAGGGAATATTGTTGTATGCCATCCGGGAATTATTGAAACTGCAAAGTCAAAGCTAACAATGGTATGTACTGATAAAACCAGCGGTGTAGCAAATCCAGCTAAAAGCATATAAGCTTTTTCGTAATGCGACCAGTGTCTGTTTGAGTGTCTCCATCCAAGTGAGAATATTGAGTAAATAGTTTTTTTAATCTTGGATGTTGTTCTATCTCTCATACTGCCAAAATCAGGAATAAGACCAACATACCAAAAAACCAGAGATACAGTAAAATATGTTGTAACAGCAAAAACATCCCATAACAAAGGAGATGTAAAATTAACCCATAAACCATGTTGATTCGGATAAGGCAGTAAGTAGCCATCCATCCAGGGTCTGCCTGTATGTATTGCAGGAAAAATGCCTGCACACATAACAGCAAAAATCGTCATCGCTTCAGCAAATCTGGCTATACCGGTACGCCACTTCTGTCTTAACAAAAACAATATTGCAGAAATAAGTGTTCCGGCATGACCGATACCGACCCAAAAAACGAAGTTAACAATTTCAAACGCCCAACCAACCGGCTGATTATTTCCCCAAAGCCCGATTCCATAATAGAAAGTAAGACCAAGAGAAACTGCCCCGATAAGCAGCGCGGTTACAGATATCGAAAGCGCAATATAATATTTACGATCGGGTTTTGTATCCATTGGCTGGGCAATCAGCTCTTCTATCTGAGCTAAGTCCAACCTTCCGGCTATAAGAGGCGTTTCCTGAGAGTAATCTATATTCACTAAACTTCCTCCGAATGAATATTTCTAAGTTTTGCAATGTAAGTTACATTCGGCTTGACGTTAAGCTCTTCAAGAACATAATATCCAAGCTCGTGATTTCTATATTTATAAAATTCTTCTTCTTTATCGTTAATATCACCAAAATAAATTGCATTCGAACTGCAGGCATCCTGACAGGCTGTTGTTACATCCGAACCTTTAAGGTTTCTTTTCAGATGGGTAGCATCAGCTCTTGCTTCCGAAATTCTTTGAACACAGAATGTACATTTTTCCATTACTCCGCGTGATCTGACTGTAACTTCAGGATTATGCATCAATGCTAAAATAGGATTCTCCTGATAACTATCTCTGAAGTGATCTCTGAAATTATAGAAGTTAAATCTTCTTACTTTATAAGGACAGTTATTTGAACAATATCTTGTACCAACACATCTGTTGTATGTCATTTGATTCAATCCATCAGGACTGTGAGTAGTTGCAACTACCGGGCATACATTTTCACACGGCGCCTGATCACAATGCTGACATAACATTGGTTGTATACTGACTTTTGGATTATCCGGGCTGCCTGAATAATATCTGTCAATCCTTAACCATTGCATTTCTCTGCTTTTTAATACCTGATCTTTACCAACAACAGGAATATTATTTTCAACATCACAAGCTACAACACAATCTCCGCAGCCTGTACATTTATTTAGATCAATTGCCATTCCCCATTTAACGCCATTATAAGGATAGGGATTAGAAACACTTGGCAATTGTGCCTCATTGTTTTCTTTTATGAATGATGGATTCTTTAAATATTCAGCTACAGTACCTTCCTGAATTATTTTCCTGATTATATGTAAATCCTGAACCAATGGATCATCAAAAACATGATGCTCCTGAGTTGTAGCAACTAAATAAGTATCGCCTGTTTTGGTAATTTTAGCATTACTATAAATCCAAGGAGATAAATTTGATTTAGATGAAAGAAGTGAATTAACATTAAACCCAACACCTGTAGCAACTGTACCTGAATTAGTTCTGCCAAATCCGCTCTCAACAACAATTACATTATCAGCAGTTCCTGCTTGCATAAGAACAGGTAATTTAAGTTTTCTGTTTTCAACACTTACCTCAATAAGATCATTATCCTTTAATCCAAAATCTTTACAAGTCTTTTCGGAAAGTGCAGCATAATTATCCCAGGTTGCCTTTGAAACAGGATGCGGTAATTCCTGAAGCCAGCCATTGTGAGCAAATCTGCCGTCACCAAGCGAATAGTTTTCTTTTATGATTAATGTAAAACCTTCGGGATTTTTTATTTCTATCTTGGATTCGTCAAAAGAACCTGTGTTTGCTGCTCCATACGAAATTACAGGAGAAGTAGTTTTTACAATACCATCGTGTAAAGCGCCGAGCCAAAATTTATCAAAACTAATTTTAGAATTAAGAGTTGGATAAATATTCTTTTCCCAGTTATTCTTCAGATAAGTAAGATATAAATATTCCGTAAAACTATCCGATTTCCCTGATATCCAGGATAAAAGTATTGATTCTTTTTGTCTTGTTTGATGAATAGGTGCAATAACCGGCTGCTGTAATGAGAAAACATTGGTTCTTACTTTTGCATCTCCCCAGCTTTCAAAATTATGATTGAGCGGAAGTGCATAGTGTGTAACTGCTGTAGTTTCATTTAACCTTTCTGTAAGAGTTATACTTAATGGAACTTTAGCAAGTGCTTTTTCAAAACCAAGATCATCTGCAAAATGATACACAGGATTGCAATCAATATTTATCACAACAGCAACGGAACCGGCATTCATCTTCTGAACTAATGCTTCAAATTCTTCAATTGTTGAATGATCAACCAGCGATACTGATGAAGAGTCTGTTCTGTATAAATTTTTATTTCCTAAAGCATCATTTAAAAGATTAACTGCTATATGTACATTTTCCGGCAGTGAATTACCTGCAGTGATAATTGATTTACCTTTATTAGCAATAAGATCCGAAACAAGATAATTCAAAATTTTTGAATCGAGATTATATTTTTTTGCAAAATTATTGAGATCATAACCTGATGCACTTATCGCTGAAGTGATGTTCCCCTTTTTAGCAATCTCATTAGCTAAACTTAATACAAATTCTAATTGTGCTTCAGGTCTAATATGTAATCTGTAATCAGAATTAATTCCGGTTATTGTTATATTGCTGTCAATGCAATAAAGTCTTGTAAACTTCTTACTATCAACATCTCTGTTTTGTGAAAACAATCTTGAGGTTTCAACTTTGTGCCCTTCAGTTCCAAGGAAATCAGATTCAAGTGATAGAATTACTTTAGCTTCATCCCATTTTAATAAAGGGAAATTTCCTGAGCCGTAAGTTTTTCTCCAGGCAGAATTTTTAATCGAGTCATTAAATAATTCATAACTATAGAGTTTGGCTGTTGGATATTTCGCTTTAAAGTCATCTATCACTTTTAGCATTGTCGGTGAAGTAATTGAATGAGTAATAAGTGCTATCTCATCGCTGCCTGCTAATCCAAGTGCTGTTATTATCTCATTATCTGCATCCTTCCAGCTTACTTCATTAAAAGTTAAGCTTGAATTTTTCTGTGGTGCCTTAATTCTCTCAGGATCATATAGATTTAAAATATTTGCCTGACCTTTTGCACAAATCTTTCCTTTATTAACCGGATGATCCGGATTACCATCAATCTTTATTGGGCGACCTTCGCGGGTTTTAATTAATATTCCACAAGCATTTGGACAGGCTGTACAAGTAGAAGCATAATAGTTTGGTTTCCCGACTGTAATCTCTTCCGGTTTAACATTATACGGAACTATCTCACCTTTATCACGATAATCAGTACAAGCCGTACCGGCTAATGCAGCAGATGCACCTAATAATGCAAAGAATTTTCTTCTTGAAATATTTGACATACCCGAAGGAGAAAAGTCATCCGTAACGCCTTCTTTAAATTCGTGAGCCTTTGCTTCAATTACTTTTGGATCTCTATATAATGATTCGAAACTTCTCCAGTAATTTGGATGAGGAGTATTATCTTCGTTAGCTGTGTTTAAACCATTATTCTGTTCAGACATTCTTACCACCTTTATTTTTTCTACTAACAGCCATAGGATTGATCTTCAATTTCACATTTGAATTGAGTGTTTTAGATTTATCTTTAAAAAATTTAAATGGATATGTATTAAAAAGAGTAAATCCCAATGTGCCAATCGTTAATGACGTAAAAAATTTTTTTCTATTCATACTTACTTCTGATTTTTAGTTATCCATTACCTGTGACAAGCTGAGCAATATTCAGGACCAGGTTTAATTTTATCTCTTAATTCAGGGAACTTAGCGTGTGCATTCCGGTGACAATTTAAACAACTTCCCATAGTGAAAGAGTTCATCTGACCGACTTTTTCCATAGTAGTAATTTCACCATGACAAGCTGTACAATCTATCCCCTTATTAACATGAACTGAATGATTAAAGTAGGCATAATCCGGAACCTTATGAATTCGTTTCCACTTTAGAGGTATTCCATTAATATAATATTCTGTAAGCTTAACAATTTCAGGTTTATCTTTTCTTGCCACAGTATGGCAGTTCATACAGGTAGCAACAGCGGGAACCATTGCATGCCTGGATTTTTCAACACCAACGTGGCAGTATTGACAATCAATTTTCATATCCCCTGCGTGGAGCTTATGTGAATAAGCTATTGGTTGATCTGGCGAATAACCAACACCATCTCTTTCAGCTCTTGATACAAAATATGTTAATGTAAATGAAGCAATAACAACAAAAAGCACAACAGGTAATCTGTTTCTAAAAATGTAATCCAGAAAAGATTTTTTCATCAGTATTCCTTTACCTTACAGGCAAAATTACAAAAAGTTCTTTCACAGGTATTGCCTGGAACTATATTAAAAATTATTTAGATTAAAGTGTGGATTGCACAGGGGAAAAAGCAAGGTTTTCCCTGTTTGTCAAATACAAATTATTTATATTTCAAATGTTCTAAGTTATAAATTTATGTTTTTAAAACAAACGAAAACCTTATTTTATAAAATCATTTTTATCATTAAAAATATTATCCTGAAAAATAATTGCTTATAACAGTCTTTTTAAAATCTGATGGGTAATAAACCCGGCAGTAAGAATAAGTAACATATAAAATAAAATAACTAATAAAGAAGCTGCCTTAAATCTGATTGTTTTAATTGCGCCCCTCCATCCGCATTCCTTACATCTGTAATATTTATGAAATAAAAGTTTACTAACTAATTTCTCTTTGAAATTCCTGCTATGAGATCTTTGTAATGAAGCTGATGATTTACAGGATGGACAATCACTATAAACCGGATTAACCCTGTAAAACGCTCTTGCTCTTCTAATTAAAGATTTAGTCATAATTTTTATAATTTACTGCTGCTATTAAGCAATTTGGAATATGTGTTTTTATCGGAAAAAATATTAAGAGCTGCATTAAACTGTTTATCATATACTAAGCGCTCTTTAATGGCACCGTTTGTACCAAAATATCTTGAAGCAATTTCAATTTTAAGCTCAGAAATTATTTCTTTTGTAAAATCATTAAACTCATTTTCATAAATTTTATTTAAATCAGCTTTAATTTTTTGCAATGAGCTTTCAATGTTATTTGTTTTATTCTTTTCATTAATTGTTTTGGTCAATTCATTGAATTTCTTTTCTGTTTCTGATTCATATTTATAATCCGAATCCTTCAGATATTGTTTAAACTCAGCTATCAATTTCTTTTCATCTATTTTCTTAAAATCTGATTTCTCATTTTTATAATAGTATTTATCTGCAAAGTCAAAAATCTTACCTTTAGCTAAAAGGTCTTTCAGCAGATCACTTTTAATTGAATATTCAACTACAGTATCCGGAGTAATACCACCGGCACTATAAACTGTTCTTTTATTATCTGTTGAAAAAATATCTTTCTTAAGTGAATCGTGTTCAGGAATTACCTTGTTGTTCATTGAATAATCTACTTTCTGAATGCAGCGGCCACTTGGTGTATAATACTTTGCCGTTGTAATTTTTAAAGATGTGTTAAAACTAAGCGGAGTAATAGTTTGAACTAATCCTTTGCCAAAAGACTGAGTTCCTAAAATCACTCCTCTATCGTGATCCTGAATTGCGCCAGCTACAATTTCAGATGCTGAAGCACTGTTTCCATTAATTAATACAACAAGTTTTTCATTACCTGCTAAAGGTTCTTCTTTTGCAAAGTATTTTTTTTCACTATTCAGGTCTTTTCCTCTTGTTGAAACAATCAATACATCTTTATTAAGGAATTTATCACAAACATCAACAGCAACGTCTAACAATCCTCCCGGATTACCACGTAAATCAAGCACTATTGAATTGATTTCTTTTTTGTTTTTTAATTCGCGCAAAGCATTTCTTAATTCATCACCTGCAGAACGGCTGAAGTTAGTAAGTTTTATATACACATTTCCTGAATTCTCCGGATAGAAATCAGCAAACGCAACATTTTTAATAATCACTTCTTCTCTTATCAAGTTAAAGATCAAGGTATCACTTTCATTTGACCTTAAAACCTTTAATTGAACAGATGTACCCGGCTCACCTTTAACTAATGAGGAAATCTCGTCAATCTTATCAACAGAAACTGATTTATCACCAACTGAAGTAATTACATCTCCAACTCTTAAGCCCTGTTTTTGAGCAGAATATCCATCAAGGATTTCGAGAATTGTAACTTTATCATTTCTTACTCCGATAGAAATCCCCACACCGCCATATTTACCGTTTGTAAGCAGATCAATATCGTCCTGATTTTTTTCATCAATAAAAACAGTATAAGGATCTAGTTTACTTAACATTCCTTTTATACCTGCTCTCATAAATTCTTTAGGATCAACTTCATCCACATAATTAAAAGATATTTCTTTATATACTTTCCCAAATAGTTCAAGGTTTTTTGTAATTTCAAAATAGATATCTTTATTTGAAATTATAAAACCAAATGCACTAATTGTTACTACAATCAACAGTGAAAACAACACATATTTACGAATCTTCATTTATTAACACCTTCAAGAATATTTATTTCATTTATTATCATTTCATTAATTTCTTCAATACTTTTTGTGCCATCTATTACTCTGAACCTTTTTTCAGATTCAGCAATTTTAAGATAACCATTTCTAACTCTTTCAAAAAAATTTTCATCAGAGACTTCTATTCTGTCAAGATCAGACATCGATCTTTGAGCTTTTCTGGCAATTGCCACTTCATTTGGAATATCTATAAAAAAAGTTATATCCGGCACAGTATTGCCGATTGCAAGATTATTAATTTTAACTATTGAATCAACAGGTAAACCTCTTCCATATCCCTGATAAGCTGTGGATGAATCATGAAATCTATCCGAAATAACATAATATCCTTTTTCAAGACTAGGTCTGATAACTTCTCTGACTAATTGAGCTCGGCTTGCGGAAAACAGAAAAATCTCTGTTTCCATAACCATATGATTATTTTCTTTGTCAAGTAAAATTTTTCTTATCTTCTCAGATATTTCTGTACCACCTGGTTCGCGGATTAGTTTAACTTTTTTATTCTGATCTTTTAAATAATTTTCTAATAGTTTTACCTGTGTTGATTTACCACTAAAATCTATTCCTTCAAAGCTAATAAACATAAAAAGTTGCCTTTAATTTAATTGAATTCAGTTACTGCTATTCAAACTTTTTGATTATGTAATTAAGTCTGGCAGGTTTTGTAAAAACAAGCTGTGTGTTTTCAGGAATTATTAATCTAGGCATAATAGTTCCTGTTGTATCATAAACAATCTGACTGTAAAACACCGATGCAGTTATCTGATCACTGTTTATTTTTCCTAAAATGCTTATTCCGCCTCTCAGGCTGCATTCAAGAGTATTTGGAATAAGTACTATATGGCGGTCTTTTGGAATATCATTTATTACTACTTTTATATCAGTAAACACTTTTTCAACTATTCTCTGAACATCCAGATTCAACTCAACACTTTTTCTTTCAAATTGAAAGCCTCTGACTTCTTTAATTTCAGCAATTACTTTAGTTGGACTGTCAAGTGAAGTTAATTCTAACGGATTAGTTTTTACGAAAGAAAGAGTATCCATAATACTTTTTGGTCCGCCAACAAGAACTGAATCAGGAAAAACTTTTATCGGAGTAGCTAATCCATAATCATTACTAAAATCAAGTTTAACTTCTGGAATGATTTTTACTTTCTTAACTTTAATTTTTTCAACATCATAAGTTATTTTTCTTGGTGATATTTCAATAATATTAATTCCGGAACTAATCCATGTATTTTCATTAAGCTGGTTAAAAGGATCTTTACTCATTAATCCGCTATCATTATCTGCAGAAATCAGAAATTGATTTTCGCCACCTAATCTTAATGAAAGTAATTGCCACCCTTTTGCTTTAATCTTTAATGAAACTGTTTCAGGATCCACAAATCCACAAGAATATCCGGTTGGTTGATTTACAACTTTTATATCCATATCCATCGAAGAGAAGAACTGATCGGACAACGTAATCGAGCCCCATATCAGAATCGAAAACAATATCGATGCTATTATTATAATAATCTTGTTTTTCACTTACTTCAACTAATGTAATTTTTTAAAATATTCTATAAGTTCACCTCGGTTAGCTCTGGATATTTCCCTGCCTTTAATAGGAAATCCGGAAAATTTCCTCGCATAATTTCTTAATTTATGAACATTCATTTTATCAATAAGTTCAAAATCTACTTTTTGATTTTCTGATCTGATTGCATCACTCTTTTCTTTTTTCTTTTTTACAGGAGCAACAGTAATCTTTCTTTCTTTGATTATTTCTTTTGTCTTAATTCCTAAAGCTTCTCTTCTTAAACGCTCAATTGTAGATAAGTTGATATCGCTTTCTGATTCAGACTCTTCTGATTCTTTTTGTTTCAAAGTATTTACTGAAAAAGATAAATCATCTTTTGTTTTATGTTTTATCTGAACAACTTTATCAGAAGTTACTTTTTTATTTTCTTCATCAGGATGAGATACTTCTACAGATTTTTTTGATATTTCTCTTTTTTTGATGGTTTTAGGTTTTTTATCCTTGATCTTATGTCCTTCAATCTCAGGCATTGTAATTCTGTTCACTCTAATGCCTGATTCTTCGTTAATATCAAGAATTAATTCATCAGATTCCATTGAAGCTGAAAACAAATCACCAAATATTTTCATCACTTGTTTGGGTGGTTCATTAATTACTGTGAATGCATTTACTTCACCAACTCTTTTCCCGGCATCTACTGCTGATTCTACAGCAGCATTAACATAATCCTGATCGCCGCTAACAGCCAGTGCTGTTAAACCATTATTCAGCTTACGAACGCCCAATATTTCAACTGGTGAGTTTTTAAGAATTATATCAGCTGCTTCAACTAATGCAACTAAACCTTTTGATTCAATTAAACCGAAAGAAGTAGACATAATTTTAACCTCTGATTCCAAATAAAGAAAGCAGATTTTTATGAGGCATAGGAATAATATGAAAGACTCTGAATTCATTGGAAGCACTTAAATGCTCCGCTCCTTTTTTAAAAGCTTTCTTCAGTGCTCCTAAATTGCCTGTAAATATCAGAGCTACTATTCCGTCTCCGATAACCTGCTTGTTAATTACATTTACAGAATTTTCTTTTATGATAACCGATAATGCATTTATTGATGAAGACACACTATTAGTTTCAAATATGCCGAGTGACTTTTCAATCAAGAGTTTGCTCCCGATATAAATTTTGATAGGAAAAAATAAGCCGTTAAAAATGCAAAGTCAAACCGTTTTAACAGAATCTCAAATCCGATATAGGACATAAAAACAAAGATAATTTAACGGACAAATAATTATTTCTTAAAAATTCTTCCTTATGACTGTCTTTATTGAGCTAAATGGGATTGTTCATATAACATTTT
>Ga0116185_1002407_pt1 | contig 17358 bp, 13 predicted proteins | sample AD_JPNNA7_MetaG_FD_89754 | JGI IMG/M metagenome (GOLD analysis project Ga0116185, IMG submission 89754) | Active sludge microbial communities of municipal wastewater-treating anaerobic digesters from Japan - AD_JPNNA7_MetaG | ecosystem: Engineered > Bioreactor > Anaerobic > Digestate | place... | reverse complement strand
GATGGCCCGCTTGAGCGCGCCCTCGGCTTCCTGCGGCCTGCGGTACAACGGCGTCAGCAGTCCCCGCCCCAAGGCAAGCCACAGCCCAGCGTGATCGGGCTGGAGACGCGCGGCTCTCCGAAGGGCATCCGCCGCCAAATCCGAATCGTTCAGCGACTGAAGCACGCCCGCGAAATCCGCCAGCGCTTCGGCGTCCTCCAGGCTGAGGCCGCCGGCCTCTTCGAACAGCCTCCGGGCTTCCTCAAACATCTTGTTGGCCTTCGCCTCATTCTCACGATACGCGTCCACGCTGCCTGCGCGCCCCGCGCTTACGGCAGCCTGAAGCTGCTGCCGGGCCTGCGCCGCCATCGTGCGGGCCTCCCACAGAACTCCCGACCCGGCCGGCGCGCTGGCCTCTTCCGAGGCCCCAGCGCAGAAAGCCAGTGCCACGATCCCTCCGAGCATGCAGCCACCGAATCTACTCATCTCGCCTGCGCCTCCCAAGCCGCCGCCCTCTCTCCAGCCCACAGATGCTCCTCCAGAACGTCCAGCAGCGGACCGAATGATGAAGGAGCAAGCGCGCAGACCGGCACTCCGCGGAACCGGCGCGCCAACACCGCCACCCGCTCCGGTTCGCAGAGATCGGTCTTGTTCAATACCGTCACGACGTGCTTCTCCTGAAGATGCAGTTCCGCGAGTATCTGCATGACAGCCTCATGAAGTTCCTCCACATTGTCGCGTGAGGCATCGAGCACATGCAACAACAGGTCGGCCTCGTCAAGCTCCTCGAGCGTCGTGCGGAAGGCCTCCTTCAACTCCTGCGGCAAATTGCGAATGAAGCCCACCGTTTCCGTCACAACGACTTCCCGTTCCCTGGGAAACCGCAGACGGCGCGAGACGGGGTTCAACGTGGCGAACATCTTATCTTCCGCCACCACATCGCTTTCTGTCAGCCGGTTGAGCAACGTGGACTTACCGGCGTTGGTGTACCCCACAATCGAGACGATCGGCACCTCGTTGCGCAGTCGCCGTGAACGGCGAAGTTTCCGCCGCGCGCCCAGCTTATCGACTTCCCGCTCCAGCTGCGCCACGCGGTCCTGGACGCGCCGCCGGTCGACCTCCAGCTTGGTTTCGCCCGGACCCCGGCCCCCAATGCCTCCGCTTAAGCGCGAGAACGCGCTTGCGGACTGCTTGGCGCCGAGGCGCGGCAGCATATAGCGAAGCTGTGCAAGCTCGACCTGCAACTTGCCCTCGCGCGTTCTGGCGCGCTGCGCGAAAATATCCAGAATGACTTGCGTGCGATCCAGGATTTTGAGGTCCGTGTGTTCCGCAAGGGTCTGGACTTGCGCCGGCGTGAGGTTCAAGTCGAAAACCAGCGCCTCCGCTCCAAGCTGCATCGCCTTGATAACGGTCTGCGTAAGCCGCCCCTTCCCGACCACGTACCGGGGCTCGGTCAAGCGGCGTTGAATCACCGTTTCCATGATTTCGATGCCGGCGCTGGCCGCGAGTTCCGCCAATTCAGCAATCGATTCCTCAGCAGCGCTTCGTGGGGCGTCCGAGACATGCACCAGCATGGCCCTCTCGCGGCAATCCCCTGCCAATCGAGGTCTGCGAAGACGGGCAAACTCATCTTCGAGAGCATCCACCGCGGCAAGGAAATCGTCCTGCAGCTCGTGAACGGTAATTGGAGGCAGCACCTCCCAGGGATGTCCATCGCCTCCCCCGGGCAGCAAATGGGCGGCATACAGCCTGCCGGGAAGCCCGTCCCCCAGCACCTCGAGCGCAGCAACGAAATCAAGCCGCAAGAGAGCAAGGTCTGTAAAATCATCATCGTCCAGCGGTTCGTGGTTCAGGTGCGTGTGGACCAAGCGCAGCCCGCAGAGGCGCGCGCGTCCCCGGCGATAAGCGGAAAGGTCAGGCAAGAACACCGAGCGCGCATCTCCAACGATGCAGGCCCGGACGTGGCCCCGGCGATCGATCAGCACACCCACTTGGCGCTGGATTTCGCCGGAAATCTCCGTGAGAGCGCGCGCCAGTTCCACAGTGACAAGATGCTCCGCGGAGGTCTTGCGGTTGCCCAGTTTCTGTAACCGTTTGAGAGGAGAAGCCTTTAGACCCTTGGTATTGCCAATGAGGTGAATTGCTGGTTCCTCGACTGTTTCAGATGAATTGCTTATGTGCCACTGGTCATGCGCACTATGAGTCAGGGTAGCAAGCGCCCGAGGGCAATGCAAGCGAACCCCGGGAGACATCCACCAACAGAAATGCCCGAGCCCTCGCTCGTCTGGCCCGGGCATCTCAGGTGCCGAAAGGAACGTGCCCTATTGCAACATTGCCCGCCGAATGATCTTCTGGCTCTCAACGGCGTCAAGCGTCTTTTGTGCTTTCCGCAACTCTGTCGTGTCGATCTTTTCGAGTTTCTTCCAGAGAATCGCAACGTTTCCGGCAGCGATCTGACAGGCCTGAGCGGGATCGATCCGTTTTGGCTGCATGTCCAAGGTCAAATAACCCTTGTATTTGGATACCTTGAGGTAGAAAAGGGCCTCCATTGTTTCCCACATATGAACACTGGCCGAGATGAGCATGTCGTCCGGACTATGGTAGCTGTCGCTGAAATAGAGTTGAAACAGCTTGTTCGACCGTGATAGAAAAGCGATGGCCTCGGCCGGGTTCTCGCCCGCCATGAGCGCATGGGAAAAGTCCAGGGCGACTCCCACGTTCTTCATGGCAATTTCCTGACAAAGCGAGAGGGCCTTGCCCACAGAGGAGACCGTGAGGAACTTACGCGGCTCAGTGGCCTTATACGCGATAGCTACGTTCACATCCGGCGAAGCGTACTTCGCGATGGTCTTGATCGACGATATGAGCGTGTTCCAATGGGCCGCATAATCAATGTGGAAGGGGTAATCAAACCCATCGCTGTACAGCCGCAACGTAATCTCCGTAGCGGTAAGCTGCCGGGCGAGGTCCACGGCCTTCCTGCCTTCGTCGATCGCGGCATTACGAGTCTTGGGATGCTGGTGGCCGAAAGCGGCAAGCGCGAAGCGGCGGTCGTACGCCAAATTGGCGGATACGCCCGAACACGCGAGACCGTAATCCTTCAGCATCCGCTTCAACTCTTTTCCCGGGAGCTCCTGAGTCACGTCGCTCTGCGCAACCTCTATAGCCTTGATCGCCTTGATCTTCGACAAGGCTGCAAGCCGCTCCTGCATGCGAAGCGGTTCGCGGTAGCCATTCGGACAATACCTGTCCGCAGACCCCGAGAATATTTCCAAGGTAGCTGCAATTTTAGGGGTCATTTCATTCTCCTATTGCCACGCTCCTGTGCGCGGTCACATGTGGTATGCTGAGTGATGCGTATGAAAAACGAGAACAAATGGAGTCCCACCTGCGGTGGCCATAGGTCCGACGTAATGGCTGTTTGGACCATAACCGAACTCAGGCGCGTGAGCGGAAATATTTTAAGGAATTCTGCCCGAATTGTCAATAGTTGCGCAAAGTCGTACAATCAGGTATCCAATTGTCGAAATACCCGCACCGCCCTGATAATGCGTTTTTTTGCACGCCATGGAGAATTCCCCAGGGGTCTTCTCGCGGCCAGGGGCTTATTTACACGCTTGGAACTCTTGGACTTGCGCAAAAAAGAGGAGGCGAGTGCGGGCAGCGGGGGAACTGCCGTTCACGCACTCGCCGGTGGTGGGAACCAGTCATTTCTGACTGCCTCTGCGGCCTGCCTGGGGGAAAGGCGTGTGCCGCAGCCGCATATAGTAACACACCCTATGCAGACCCTATTCCCCGGACAACGCAAAAGATGTAGAAAAATCCTGAATTCTTCCTCCGGGTACGCGGGAACCCCGCGACCAGCAGGGTCGGGACCGTCTCGAGTCATACGCCAACGGCACTCACTGGTCCCAACGGTATTGGCAAGGGGCCTTCCATTCCTTGCCGCAGCCATTATTATAACCCATTTATTTACAGTATCTTATGATGCGCATGCGGATCTCATTCCCGTCCCTGATACCCTGGGAATCTACTGCGAAACGCAGTCGCCATCCTCCTCTAATCAATTGCCAATCAATAGGTTACGCGATACGGTCGTGGGCATGGAGGTCCAATGGCCGTCCAGGCCAAGTATCCGAGCGGCTGGCGACGCTAGCAGCGCTTTGATGGCCATGATGAACGATCCGGAACCCGAGACCCGTAAACAAGGACTTCTCGGCCTGACGGTGGCGGATGTGCCTGAAATCACAAGCATTCTCGTATACGCTCTTGACGACCCTGCACCGGAGGTGCGTAACGCGGCCCTGAGCAAACTTGCCGAGCTGGATGCGGCCCTGCTGACCAGGGAGCTGGTATATCGTTTGATTTCGAACGATGAGGCTGCGCGTACGGCGGTGGAACGGGCACTGCCACTGCTTCGGGAATACGTCGAAACCCCTATGCTGTCCCTGTTCGAGTCGCCCGACGCGGATACCGGGACCCGCACTGCTGTCGCCCGCGCGCTGGGCAGCATGGGCAGCGAGGCGGCGATACAAGCCCTTTCCTCGGCTGCTCTTGGCCCGCATGTTTCGTTGAGCAAAGCAGCCGCTCGGGCACTCGTTGAGATTGGTTCTCCGGAGGCTCTTCCTGCTTTACAGGAGCTGTCGCGCCACTCTAATGCGGAGGTCCGGGCGTCGGCTCTGGTTGGACTTGCGCGAATCGGAGGGCCGGTCGCGTTGTCTGCCATCGAAGAAATGGCCACAAACCCGCGGGAAAGCGATCCACATACGCGGCGCAGTGCTGTTTACTACATCGGGATCATGGGAGGTCCAAGCTCGATCGCGACGTTGATCCACGCCATGAACCGCTATCCTGAAGCGCGAGACACGGCGGCGATGGCTCTCACCCGCATCACTGGCATCAACCTCGGGAACAGTCCACAGGCGTGGACAAGCTGGTACGACAAACGGAAAAAGGCCCAAGAGCAGGCGCAGAAAGAAGAGGCATCGCGCGGCTTTATCGGCGTAATCCGCCCGGGCGGCGCCACATCGGACACCAAACCCGCGGATAACCCGGAGACGGTTTCGCCCCCGCCCGAGTAATCCGCGCGCCGGCCCTGGCTTGCTAAGCGCCGACGACAGTCGTATCATGCTTCTTTTGGATCTGTAACCCGCTTTGTCCCAAAGGCATAAGCATGCAAGACCAGAACGTGAGTGTGAACGGCGAGTTGGCCCGCTCTTTTGATTTCGGCCCGGGGCGCAGGGCCGTCGTTCTGTTCCCTGCATTGCTGCTTTTTCTTCTTCTCACATTCCCGGGAGATTATCTGCCGCTGAAGGCCGGACTCGATTCTTCCTCGTTTTATGCCATGAACTACTTGCCTGACAGCGGTCTCCGATACGGCAGCGACGTAACTTTCACGTATGGTCCGCTGGGGTTTCTGCTGTATCCGATGGACATCGCCTCGAATCTCGCGGTTACGGCGGGATTTCGCCTGCTCGTCCATCTTCTCTTCGGACTGGGCATAACGTACGCAGGTCTGCGAATCGCGGGCGTTTTCCCTGCCCTGCTCTTCATGGCCGCCTACCTGTTTGCCGCGCTCTTCGGACTGAAGTACGAGTCGCAACTGGTGGTTACCGGCGCTTTATGGGCGGCAATAGCGGTTCAGAACGCGCAAGCGGGCAATTTCTCGCTCCCGCCGCTGGCGGCGCTGGCGGCGGCATGCGTTTTCATCGAACCCGCGCTGGCGCTCTCGCTGGTCACCATGACCTGCCTGGCCGAACTGGCGCGGTTCCTGCGTGGATACACCCGTTTCTACGCCGTCCTCTTGCGGTCGGCGGGGCCTTTCGCTGTATTGAGCGCCGCCTTGTGGCTGCGTTTCTTTGGTGCTTGGGAACCGTTCCGGGCGTGGGTAATCATGACCCTCGAGTATATGAGGTACAACGCCGTGGCCATGGCCACCGACGGCCCCCGCAGCGAGCTTATTGCCGGCGTGTTCTGTGTTGCTGCGTTTGCAGGAGCAAGCATAGTTTTGATGAGGATGCGCTCCGAGGTGTCGGTCGTCGCCATCATCCTCTTCCCCACCTTGTTTACCCTTTTCAAACACGGCTTCGAGCGCCAGGACGAACATGTGATGTTCTTCTTCGCGCCCTATATCGGTTTGGTTGCCGTTCTCATCCTCGTAAGCCGCCGCTATGACGAAGTAGCGCTCGTCTGTCTGTTGTTTCTTGGGACCGTGCTGGTGATTACGCCAATTGCATCCGCCCGGAGCGCCTATCGTTACTCAGGCGCCGTCGACCTCCTGTCCGGAGAACAAGGCCTCGCCAATATCAAAGCCATGGCCAACCTTTCCGAAACCCGGCATCGGCTCGAGAAAGCGGCTGAGGAGAATCTGGCCAGCGTGCGCCTCCCGGATTCATGGACGCTCCTCATCAAGGAAAACCGGGGCGCGATGGACGTCCTCCCCTCGGAAATCATGTACTGCCCGGCGAACGGGATCCCCTGGATTCCCAATCCAACAGTCCAGACCCACTTGGCCTATACCGCACTCCTGGACGAGCGCCTCGCTCGCCATTTCAGCACGGGCTCAGCCCCCGATTTTCTAGTTATCGACTGGCGAGAATTTGACCAGCGGTGTCTGCCTTTCGATGTCCCGGCAACATGGCGCACACTGCTTAAATACTACCGCCTCGTGGACGTCGAGACCGACCGCAAGTTGCTGTTGCTTGCCCGTCGCGGGGTCCCCGTCATGCTCTCTCCTCTTCCCTCAAAAGAACTGACCGTCACCTTCGAACAATGGGTGGAGGTGCCGGCCACCGAAGGAATACTGGTCGCAGCGCCGCAGTTTCAATTGACCTGGAAGGGCCACATGATGAAGACCGCGCTTCGCGTCCCCCCCATATTCATCGAATTCGAGTTCGCTGGCGGCGAAACGCAGCGCAGGCGCATCCTGCCTGAAACCGCCGCTCACGGCATCGTGGTAAACTCTCCCCCGCTCGAGCAGTTTGACGCTGTTCGGGCCTTCTCCGGGCTTCCCTCCCGCTCCGTTGTCCGTTTCCGCATCACAGGTCCGGGGACCCGCTACTATGCCCAAAACATACCCTTGACGTTGACCCAGATGAACGTCGTCGCCCGTTCTGAAGATGCTCTTGCGCTTGCCCAGCCGCCCCTCTGAACAACAGTATCCGCATCAATATGGGAGAGACATTGTGTTGTATGAAGACAAATTCCTGGCGATTACAGAACTGAGGGGCACAAAATGCGCGCAAGCAGCAAGAATCGGGCGATGGACTTGATCATGAAACTTATTCCTTTCGGATCTCACCTGGCAGAGAAGACCGGAAGCCCGGTCAAACCACGACTTGATCCCGGGCGGTCCCGCGATTACGCTTACGCTTGAAACTGCCCTTTGTACGTTACACGAGGACCATGCTGGGATGCGGTACGCCTGAGGTGTGGATATCGCCCCGGCAATCTTGCGAAAGGAGCGCTCGACTCATGCAGAACACATCCATCTCGCGACGGGATTTTGTAAAACGCACCGCCCTGGCTGCCGGTGCGGCAGGCGCGGTCGCAGCGGCATGGTCTGGAACCGCGGCCGCTCAGGAATATCCAAAACTCCCCATCTCCGTCATTATCGGAATGCTTCCGGAGAAGTTGCCTGACAAGGAGAAGTTCGCGTTTGCCAAGCGCTGTGGGATAGACGGCGTTGAAGCACATCCCATGGAAGACCACGAGGCCGCCAAAGCGCAAGCCGCTGTCGCGCGCGAAGCCGGCATCGTTATCCACAGCTTGCTTTACGGCGGGTGGAGCGCCCTGTTCTCAGACCCGGATGAGGCCGTCGTGGCCAAAGGGCTCAAATCATTCGAGAACGCATTGCGTTGCGCCAACGCCATGGGCGTCGACAACGTCCTGCTGGTGCCGGCCAAAGTCACGGCGGAGGTGCGTTACGCCGACGCTTACGAGCGCTCGCAGAAGAATATCCGGAAAGTGCTGCCTCTCGCGGAAGAATTAGGCGTCACTATCGCGGTCGAGAATGTGTGGAACGATTTTCTGTTGAGTCCCCTCGAATTCGCCCGCTACGTCGACGAGTTCGGAAGCCCCAACCTCAAGGCATACTTCGATTGCGGCAATGTTGTGAAATTCGGATATCCTCAGGATTGGATCCGCACCCTTGGCCCGCGCATTCACCGGATCCATCTGAAGGATTATTCGCGCAAAGAAAATGCCTTCAAACCGTTGCGCGAAGGCGAAATCAACTGGCCCGAGGTCCGCAAGGCCCTTGCCGAGGTGGGCTATACCGGATTCTGCACGGCTGAGGTTGACGGCGGCGACGAAGCATATATGACAGACCTCGCGCACCGGATGACCCTTATCGCAACCGGCCAATAAGCGGTATCACGAGGCCTTTTCGAGCCCTTGCACTGCGCGAGGGCTCTTTTCCGTTTCCGTCGCGCTCTGCAGCAACTGTCCGGACTGCAACTTGACCACCGCCCGCAGACGAGGGTACTCTGCGGTGGGTATGCCATGGGCCAATCGGGGGAGGTAGTCATGGTTCGTCAGCTCGAAGTCGTCGCAGAGCATGACCTGCGCCCGGAAGACCGAGAAATCATTCAAAAGTGGACCCGGGAACTCTTCGGGGCTGCCGAGGACGAGTACGATTGGGCGACGCCGGATTGGCGGGTGCTGGTCCGCGTGGACGGCGAGCTGGCCGCGCACGCGGCGATCACCCAGCGCACGGTGACCGCGAATTCAGAGCCCGCCCGCGTCGGTGGCATCGGCGGCGTGATGACGTCCCCGAAGTACCAGGGCAAGGGCCACGCCCGAGCCGCGATGTTGCGGGCCCACGACTTCATACGGGACACACTGCACCTCGAGTTCGGGTTTCTTTTCTGTTCTTCAAAGCTTCTTCATTATTACCAGCGCTTGGGTTGGCGACAAAGCGAGGGCCCCGTGAGCTTTGCCCAGGACGATGGCGATGCGCACTGGGAGGAAGAGGCCATGGTGCTCCCCCTCACAGCCCGCCCATGGCCTGGGCCGCCCGTAGATCTCAACGGCAGACCCTGGTGAGCGCCCCTATTTCTTGAGCACCAGCGGCTGAACGCCCTCCGCGGTTCGCGGCGACGTCTGGATCACAACAATGGTGTCCACGGGATCACGGTCATCTTCAGGAAGCACAAGCAGCGTCCCGATCGGAGAAGGCACATAGGCGACATCCTCGCCGTTCAGCAACGTAATGCTCTCTATGTCACGCCCGAGATCTGGCAAGCCAATCGTCTGATCCGTCGTGTTGAGGACGTGGACATAGACGACATCTCCGCGCTGGGTCGTCACGCCCCAGCTCTGCGGAGGCACAGGGCCGCCCCGGGTACCGAAGATGGAGTCGCCATACAAGTCCAGCCACTTGCCCATCACGGCCAGGCGCCCGGCATGCTCTTCCTGAATGGACCCGTCCGGCTTCACACACGCGTTCAATAACAGATTGGCATTGTGTCCGGCGGCTCGAATCAACAGATGCAACAATTCGAGCGGGCTCTTGTGCTGCGTATCGGCGGCCGTATATCCCCAGCTGCCGTTGATGGTCTCGCAACTCTCGAGGGGCAACTCGGAAACGGCATCCACCTTGCTGAAAGGATCGTGTCCGGGCATGCCCCGCTCGAACATCTGGAAATCTTCGCCAGGGAAAACTCCCACGTGATGGTTGTTACCGATCAGGGCAGCGGGTTGGAGCTGATGAATGACGCTGTAGGTTCTCGACAGCCGCCAGTCAGCGTCGGGCTTGTCCCACCATCCATCAAACCATACTCCAGAAATCTGGCCATAATTGCTGAGCAGTTCCGTCAACTGCCCATCCATGTAGTCCAGATAGCGCGTCCATTCTCCCGATTCAGGGCGTCCGGTCTTTTTGCCGGTTTTGCCCAGGGGAAAATAGTCGGGATGGTGCCAGTCAAGGTGCGAATAGTACACAAACAATCCTAAGCCATGCCGCCGGCACGCCTCGGCCAGTTGGGCCAGCACATCCTTGCCGTACGGCGTGCGATCAACCACGTCCCAGTCGCTGAGTCTGGTGTTGTACATGAGGAACCCGTCATGATGCTTGGCCGTGAAGGTGATGTAGCGCATGCCGGCGTTTTTGGCGAGCTGGCACCAGGCGTCCGGGTCGAAATGGGTGGGATTGAACTGCGCCGGAAGCTTTTCGTACTCCTCGATGGGAATGCTCTCGTTGTGCATGACCCATTCGCCGCGTTCCAGCACGCTGTATACGCCCCAGACGATGAACATGCCGAACTTGGCGTTCTGAAACCATTCGCGCGCCTCGAGGTTCTCGGGAGCCGGCACATATTCCGCGCCCGCGGGCCCGGAACCCGTGACGACCGCCGCTCCCAGAACCGGCCTGGCAATGCCCGCGAGAACCAGCCACACTAAGAACATGCACCGCCAGAAACTCATCGTGACCTCTCCCCCGTTCGTTCACGTTACCGGTTCGTCTGATGCGTTACCCGTCTATCTCGCCGGGAGCCGGATTCATGGGCAACGGCGCCGGCCGTTCGCACGTGCTCTCGATAGTCACGTGCGTGCCTTTGTCGTTCGAATCCTGAAAGGCATGCATTACATCGAGCACGTGATACGCCAACGCCTCGTTTGCGCGGTGCCTGCGGCCGGTCCGTAAGGCGCACGCCATGTCAGCCGGACCGATTCCGCGCGCATTGTCGGCATATTGGTGCGTCAGGGGCACCGTCTCCCATTCGCGGGTGCGCGGACGGCATACCTGGACCACCCCCCCGAAGCAGTTGGGATCCGGGACGCTGAGCGACCCCTCCGTGCCGTGGATTTCGAGGCAGGGCAGGTGATGGCCCCAAACGTCGAAGCTCATCACCATGGTGGCGATCGCGCCGTTGGAAAAACGCATGGTGCCCGCAACGTGTGTAGCGGTGTTGACCTTGATGATCTCGCCGTAATGTTGTTCGCTTGTGATCAGACGGTCGGAAAAGGCGGCGCTCGTCAGACCGGACACCCGCGTTACCGGGCCCATCAGCGTCACGAGCGCGGTGATGTAGTAAGGCCCCATGTCGAACATGGGCCCGCCCCCCGGCTGGTAGAAGAAATCCGGGTCGGGGTGCCAGTGTTCGTGTCCGTGGCACTGCATGAACGCCGTCGCGGCCACGGGCTCGCCGATCCACCCGTCGTCGATGAGCTTTCGGCACGTCTGGAGCCCCGCGCCCATGAACGTGTCAGGCGCCGCGCCCAGAAGCACTCCTTTTTCCTTCGCCAGTCTCACCATGCGTTTGCCGTCTTCGCGCGTGACAGCGAGCGGCTTCTCCGTGTGAAGGTTCTTACCCGCTTCGAGCGCCGCGATCCCCAGCGGGGCATGCGCTTTCGGGATGGTCAGGTTCAACACGATCTCGATATCGGGGTCCGCAAGCAGTTCTTCAACCGTACAGACCTTCGGGACCGAGTATTGCTCAGCGCTGGCCTCCGCGCGCTCGCGAACAATGTCCGCACAGGCCACTATGGTGATGCTGTTGAATACGGCGCCGTTCTTGAAATAGGTGCCCGAAATGTTCCCACACCCGATCAAGCCGACATTGACTGGTTTCATGCCTCTCTCCTTCACCGTGCCGCCCAAAGGCAGCCGCGCCTGGCTATCTCCATCACCTCCGGCACATCGAAGTCGGCTGCCACATGCCCCAGTGAACTATAGAATACGCGGCCCGCCCCGTAACGGCGTTTCCACACCACCGGCATCACGCACCCCGCTATCCACGGATACACGCCGCCGGAAAACGTTGTCGCGGCCAACACCTCGTTCGACGGGTCCACATGCAGATAATAGCACTCCGAACGCATGCGGAAATCGTTCAGTCCTGAGACGATGGGGTCCTCGGGCTTGATGATATTGACGGTATACTCCACGATGCCGCCGGGATGTTCGACCCACTGCCCGCCGGTCATGAACTGGTACGACGTGTTATTGCGAAAGGAATCGCACATGCCGCCGTGCCATCCAGCGACGCCCACGCCGTTCCTGACTGCTTCGAGCAGGCCCTTCTCCTGCTCCTGGGCAATCTCCCCCATGGTCCAACAAGGCACAACCAGGCTGAGCGCATTCATCACAGCCGCGTCCGCGTAGACTTCCATGGAATCGGATACCCGAACGTCAAACCCCTCCGACTCCAGAACCGGCGCGACCTTTTCGACGCACTGCCGCGGCTCATGGCCGTCCCAACCGCCCCACACCATCAATACGGTCTTGCGCATAGCTTGCTCCTGGTGATTGGCCTTGAAACGGGACGAGTTGCGTTTCTCCCTATTTCTCGCCCCAGAGTACGATAGCCGGCGGCAGGTTCTTCCAGCACACGCGGGAATGTCCCACCTTCGAAAAGCGGCTCTCAAGCTTCTTCTTGAAGCGGCGGCCCGAGGGCAGCAACACACTGCTCAGATACATATATGTGGCGAACTTTCCCCCCGGACGCAACGCGTCCACGGTCGCATCAAGCAGCCGGTCCTGCAACAATTCTTCGAACGCAGCCCATGGCAGGCCCGACACGATGCTGTCGCACTCGCTCTTTCCGTGTTCCTGCAGATACCTCAGCGTATTCTCGGCCGACCCCTCGATAATCTCGACGCCAGGAAGGCAGTTACGGCACATCTTGACAAAATCCGGGTTGATCTCGAGAGCAAAGAACGTTGCATCTTGACGCAATCTCGTGCACAGGACCCGCGTTATCGTGCCCGTGCCAGCGCCGAATTCCACGACCACATTCGCGTCCGGCACACCCGCCGCATTCGTCACTGCGTTCGCCAAGTGCTTTGAACTCGCAGCAAACGCCCCGACTTCTTTGGGGTGCGCAATGAATTGTCTGAAAAAGAACCAAGCAGTTCGCTTGTCGTTGCCGTTGTTCGAAGAACCCATGCAGCCTCAGTCTCTTTGGATAAAAACCCCTTAAGGACCCTTCCATCTTCATGATAACGCAGCCTTCCTGCCGCATCAAGGGGCTTCTCCGCGGCGTAACGGCATTGCCCACCGGGGGCTTCCGTGCCATCTCGGAGGCCTCGCCAGAACACCGTCCGTGGGGCCTTTCGCTGCTCTTGCTTCCGTCAGTCCCTGCCCGCGGGGTTTTCTCCTTCCGGCGGGCATGGCGCCGTTGAGGCGTCCATCCCGATGCGATACAATACGCATGGACATGCCCTCCGGGGGACGTGCACCCGTTTATCCGCCCCATCTCCCGCGGCTACGAAGGAGGAATCATGAGTTTTCGCGCCGAGCGCATGAACCGTATTGACGCGAGCGGAATCCGCAAAGTGTTCGCCCTGGCGGCCAATCTCCAGAATCCCATCAACTTGAGCATCGGCCAGCCCGATTTTGATGTCGACGATGCCGTTAAGCATGAGGCCATCGCCGCCATTCAGGCCGGCTTGAACAAATACACGCAGACGTGGGGACTCGATGAACTGCGCGAGGAAGCCTCAGCCTACTATCAGCGCCGCTTCGGCACGCCCCTCGAGAACGTCATGATAACCTCGGGCGTCTCGGGCGGTCTGTTCCTGGCCCTGCTGGCTACTGTCGATCCGGGCGACGAGGTCATCCTTGGCGATCCCTACTTCGTCATGTACAAGCAACTCGTGAACCTGCTGGGGGGCGTGTGTGTTCCCATCAGCACTTACCCCGACTTCAAGCTGAAAGCCGCCGATGTCGAGGAAGCCATCACGGACAAGACCAAGCTCCTCATCGTCAATTCGCCCTGTAACCCTACGGGCGTCACGCTCAACAAGGTGGAACTCAAGAAACTGGCCGATGTGGCCGCAGAATACGGCATTCTGACCATTTCAGACGAGATCTACGAGCAGTTCTTCTATGAAGATACCCCCGCTTCCATGGCAGGCATGTGCGAGAATCTCCTTGTGCTGAACGGTTTCTCGAAGATGGCCGCCATGACCGGCTGGCGCGTGGGATTTGCGGCCGGGCCCGCTGACATTATTCAGGAGATGAACACTCTGCAGCAATACACCTTCGTCTGCGCGCCATCGTTTGCCCAGAAGGCCGCAGTAACGGCGCTGCGCACCGATCCCGCCGAGAAGATCGCGGCATACAAACGCAAGCGTGACATGATTTACCAGGGTCTGGCCAAACAGTTCAACGTCGTCAAGCCGGAAGGCGCATTCTATATCTTCCCCGAAGCCCCCGGGGGCGATGGCGACGCGTTCGTGGCCAAGGCCATCAAAAACAACATTCTCGTCATTCCTGGAAGCGTGTTCAGCGAGCGGAAAACCAATTTCCGCCTCAGTTTCGCTGCCGACGACGCCACCATCGAGCGCGGCGTCGAAGCGTTGAACAAACTGGCCGCGGAGATGGGTTGAAAACCCGCTCCGGTGTCCTGTCCGTCAGATGCGGGCACACCAAAGGCATGGCTGCGGCAACCGTGGGCGGCTATGTGATTCCTGTGCGTGCCCTGAAAAACCCCAAACGTCGGTGCCGCAACGCGTTGTACGCGCTATTCAGGTTCATCGATATGGACGCCATGCTTCAAGATGTGCTCGGCAAAGCTTCCGCGTTGGGGGTGGCGACGGGCTGTGTCCGGGAAGATGTGAGCTTCGACATTCAGGCCGGCTTCCTGTTGGACCTGCGTCATCGCACGGGCACGACGTTGGAGATCCCAGTTATCGATCCCATCCATGAAAGCAGCCACGTCGATATCGCTCCATTGATCCGCTGAGCCGGATACACGCGAGCCAAACACATACACGGCGCGGACCGTTCCGAAACGTGCCAGTGTTTGCCGCGCCGCCAGCGCCCGCTGTTTCACGTCAGCATCGAGAGGAGCCATTGTTTCCAAAGCTGGCAGATTCCCAGATCGACAGCGGATGCCAATTGCCACGCCCTGAATCAGGGCTCAGGGAGGCGGCGATCTGCGTTGCGGGAGTTCTGCATCCTGAAGTGGCGTAATACGGCGGCTTTTGAAACGTGACTACGAAGCCCTCCTCAATGGACTCGATCGCGGCGGTGAGCACTTTTTGCGCGGCTAGACCTTCAGCGCCCGGGGCCTCGATTTCGTCGGGACTGCGCCAAGCCCTGTATGTCCCGTACGACAATGAACTTCGAACTCGATCGTCTCTCGCAATGGAGGTTCCAAAGAGAGCAAAGTCTTTTCTGGGGCATCCCAGATTCTCACCGCTTCGCCAGGAATATCCGTTTGGCCCCGTTTATCCAGGTCCGGTTGCTGGATTTTTCCTTTGAGATTGGTGTCCGGGCGGGGATCTATAGGTAAAATGGTCTTCAAACTTGCAGAGGGCTACGCCCAATGGGTCATTCTGACAGAATCGCCCTCGATCGATGGGCTGCTCACAGGGACGCCGAGGCGTTTCGCGAAATCGTTAGGAGACATTCCGCCATGGTACTCTCCACGTGCTGGCGGATTCTTGGTAACGGCACTGAGGCTGAGGACGTCACCCAGGAGTGTTTCGAGGCTCTTGCTCAGTCAGACAATGTGACTGGCAGTAACGTCGGACCATGGCTCCATCGTGTCGCGACCAATATTTCCATCAAACGCATTCGTTCTGACAGTCGACGTAAAGAGCGCGAGAAACGATTCGCTTCTCAGCGCAGCGCGCATACCGAGCTCGAGTGGCAGGACATCTACCAATATGTGGACGAGGCACTGGCGGAACTGCCTGACAAGTACCGCATTCCGATCGTTGCGCATTTTCTTCAGAATGAGAGCCAGTCTGATATTTCGAAGGGTCTGAATGTCTCGCCACAAACCGTATCGCATCGGATAAAGCGCGCCGTATATCTGCTGGGAAAGGCCCTGCGTCGGCGCGGCATCCGCGTGGCCGCCGTTGCCCTCGCCTCCATGCTTGCGGCAAACCTCGCCGAGGCCTCTCCAGTGCCCTCATCTCTCGCGGCCTCACTCGGGAAGCTTGCGTTGGCACACAGTACAAAAGCGACAGGGGTCCAAGCAGCAGCAGACCTCGTCAATACGATTGGAGGAACGATCCTCGTGAAAAAGATCGCCGTTGCCGTCATTGTAATTCTGGCCCCAGTGGTTTTCTGGATTGCCACACACGAAGGATCTGAGAAACCGGACATTTCGATACCGACCGTCAGTACGAAAACGGAGGAAGCGCCTAGCGTACCCCGCTCCGCTCCTTCAGCTCCCGACAGAGTAATGATAATTCCTGAGCCCAAGGGCGGCACCGTCAGCGGTCGTGTGTATGATGCCAAAACTGAGCGCGGCATTGCCGGCGTCGTCATACGAGCAACCGCATCGGGGCCAAATGGGACGCGCGTGCTGAGCGAGCCAACAGACTCTTCCGGCTTATATCGGATATCTAGCCTCCTTGGAAGCGGTTACCAGATTGCATGCAGCGATACGCCAGCGGGTTATCGAGACCCCGCCTTTTCCGAAGAAATTTCCGTTTCCCTTGAGCCGGGGCAAGAGGTCAACGCCGTCGACTTTCCACTCGAGAGAGAAGTGCCTCTAAGCGGGATTGTGCTCGATTCACAACGTAATGCGGTACCCATGGCGACGGTCATGCTGCACGGTGGCACCAATCGCCCTGTTGCTGCTTCGGTTGAATCCGGCCGTGACGGAACGTTTTGTTTCCATAACCTCGGGCCGACGGAAGGTCTGAGTCTGCAGGCAAAGACCGAGAGCGGCCTGGTTTCGCCGCACAAGCTCTTTTCCTTGCCAGAAGACGGGCTTCGGAATGTTGAACTCATTGTTGACGCCGCCTCGGTGGTCAGCGGCGCCGTCTTTGACAGCAAGGGTGCACCCGTCCCCAATATTGAGATTATTGCATCTCCAAATGGCAACAAGCGGGTCTATGGCATTCACACAACATCCGATGAACTCGGGACCTATTCTCTCGATGGACTCGCCGCGGGGGTTTACGTGCTCAATCTGCCCGAATGGCCCCATAGTGAACATGGCGAGGGGGTGAGTAATGCCCGTTTTGAGCTCGCAGCGAATGAGGAGATTTCAAACCTGGACTTGCTGTACGAGCGGGGGACACTTTCTATCACGGGTCGCGTTACGTACGCGGATGGACGCCCCATGGCCGACGCAAAAGTGTTGTGCGGCAATTCGCGTGGCAGTGACAATGAAGTTGTCACAGATGCTGATGGTTGTTATGTGCTTTCAGGACTTGAAGATGGCATCTACGGGGTGTTTGTGCACAAGTATACCCGAGCCAAGGGCATTGAATTCGACCTTTCTCGACAGTTCGTTCGGGCGGGGAGTAAAGGCGTCGACTTCGTTGTCAAAGAGCGCATCCTGAGCGTTCAGGTGGTTGATGCTCAAACCTCAAAGCCCCTCGGCGAGTTTGAGTATGCCTTCGTAAACAGTCGGGAAAGTATGCTGGATGCCAGTCTCTCCAACATGTTCCAGCAGGTCATTGATACTG
>Ga0116185_1002403_pt1 | contig 17398 bp, 14 predicted proteins | sample AD_JPNNA7_MetaG_FD_89754 | JGI IMG/M metagenome (GOLD analysis project Ga0116185, IMG submission 89754) | Active sludge microbial communities of municipal wastewater-treating anaerobic digesters from Japan - AD_JPNNA7_MetaG | ecosystem: Engineered > Bioreactor > Anaerobic > Digestate | place... | reverse complement strand
ATCCTCACGAAATAGCAAATGTGCTCGGCCTGAAAGGAGTAAGGTTTATGATAGAGGAATCGGAAAAGGTTCCATTGAAATTCTGGTTTGGAGCACCTTCATGTGTCCCGGCTACTAATTTTGAAACTTCAGGCGCAATAATAGGTTCCAAAGAAATAGAAGAATTACTTAAAATGGAAGAAATAACGCATCTAGCTGAAATGATGAATTTCCCGGGAGTAATATATGAGGATAAGGAGGTTTGTAACAAAATAGAAATTGCAAAGAAATATGGCAAACCCGTTGACGGTCACGCTCCGGCCCTTTCTGGAGAAAACTTAAAAAAATATATTTATGCTGGTATATCAACCGACCATGAATGTACTACTATAGAAGAGGCTATGGAAAAAATTTCTCTAGGAATGAAAATAATGATCAGGGAGGGATCCGCAGCAAGAAACCTCAATGCTTTAAAAGGTTTGATAAAATCGAACCCTGATATGGTCATGCTATGCACTGATGACCTTCACCCTGAAATCCTCGTAAAAAATCATTTAAATAAAATTACAGCTGAATTGATAAGAGAAGGATTTAATATGTTCGATGTTTTTAGAAGCTGTACTATTAATCCAACAAAACATTATAAATTAAATACAGGGTTATTAAGGTCCGGCGATATAGCCGATTTTATTGTTGTTGATGATCCTGCTGAAATGAATGTACTTGAAACATTGATAAATGGCGAAAAAGTCTTCGATCATGGTAAAATATTGTTTCAATATGCTCAACCTGCCCATTTAAACCATTTTAACAGTTCTTTATTAAATGCCAGTTACATTAAGATTGTACCGAATGGAAAAAAGTTAAGAGTTATTGAAGCTTTTGATGGGGATCTTATTACAAAGGAAACTATACTTGAAACTCCTGATTCTGGCATTATATCGTCCGATACAAAAAATGACATTCTAAAGATTGTGGTGAAGGACAGATATAATGATTCAAAACCGGCTGTAGGATTAATTAAAGGATTCGGACTTACAAAAGGCGCCATCGCCAGCTCCGTAGCTCACGATAGCCATAATATAATCTGTATAGGTGTTGACGATATAGATATTGTTAACGCAGTTAATCAGATTGTTAAAATCAAGGGAGGACTGGCTGTTGCGTGTGGTAACAAGATCAGCTATTTGCCTCTCCCTGTAGCAGGAATAATGTCGGACAAATCGGTATCAGAGGTGGCAAATGTTTATGAAAGACTTTCCAATGAAGTTAAAATACTGGGTTGCAAAATGAATGCACCTTTTATGGCTCTCTCATTTATGGCCTTGCTTGTAATTCCGGAGCTAAAACTAAGCGATCGCGGACTTTTCGACGGAAGAAAATTTAATTTCGTTCCACTGACTTTTTAACAGCCAGGAATTAAATCGCTCGCAAATGTATATTCCTATATTTGTTAATAATATATTGTCGTTATAATAAAATGCCACTTAAACATGAGTTGATATTACCAAATTTACCTGATAATCCCGGGATATATCAGTTTATAGATTCATTTGGGAAAATAATTTACGTGGGTAAAGCAAGAAACTTGAAAAAACGAGTGAGTTCATATTTTACAAAAAACCAGTCGGGCAAAACAACTATTATGCTTCACAATGCCGCCGAATTGCGTTATATTATAACAGATAATGAATCGGATGCTCTTTTACTCGAAAATAATTTAATTAAAAAATATCAGCCCAGATATAATATACTACTTAAAGATGATAAAACCTTTCCATGGATTTGCATAAAAAATGAACCGTTTCCAAGAGTTTTTTTAACTCGCAAGCAAGTAAGAGATGGCTCCGATTATTTCGGACCTTATACTTCAGTGACAATGGTAAAAACAATCCTTGAGCTTGTACGCCGATTATATTTTTTACGCACTTGTAATTATAATCTAACGCAGGAAAATATTAATGCCGGGAAATTCAAAACATGTCTCGAATATCATTTGGGTAATTGCGGTGCACCATGCATAGGTAAACAAACAGAAGAAGACTATAACAGGAATATTTCCCAAACAAAGGATATATTGAAGGGGAATATTTCGTCGGTGATAGAATACCTTCAAGGCTTAATGAATTCATATTCGAAAGAACTTCGATTTGAGGAAGCTCAAAAGGTCAAAGAAAAGATAGAACTTCTTTCGAAATACAAAAGCAAATCGGCAATAGTAAGTTCAACAATTCGTAATGTTGATGTTTTCGGCTATTCAGAAGAAAATGGAAAGGCATATATAAGTTATCTTAGGGTTTCAAATGGGGCTGTGATTCAAACTTATACTCTTGAAATTGTAAATCGGCTGAATGAGACAAAAGATAATATTCTTGGTATGGGAATAACTGAAATCCGACTTAAAACCGAAAGTGAGTCAAAAGAAATAATAGTTCCGTTTTTACCTGACATTCTTATGGAAGACATTAAATATACGGTTCCGGAAATTGGAGATAAACGTAAACTGCTCGAACTGGCACAAAAAAATGCAAAGTTTTACTGCATAGAACAATTAAAAAGAAAAGAAGGAAGAGAAAAAGAAAATAGAACGGAAAAAAATCTTGAGAAAGTTAAAAAAGATCTTTATATGTCTGAATTGCCAATTCATATTGAATGTTTTGACAACTCCAATATTATGGGGAAAAATCCCGTAGCAGCATGTGTTGTTTTCAGAAACGGGAGACCATCAAAAAAAGAATACAGACATTACAATATTAAAACAGTTACAGGCCCGGATGATTATTCTTCTATGGAGGAGGTTATATACCGACGATACCGCAGACTGACTGAAGAAAATCAGGAGTTGCCACAACTGGTTATAATTGACGGAGGAAAGGGTCAATTAAATTCAGCACAAAAAAGTATTAAAAAGCTTAATTTAAAGAATAAAATGACAGTAATTGGCATAGCCAAGAAACTGGAAGAAATATATTTTCCGGGCGACAGTATTCCTTATTATCTGGATAAAGATTCTTATACTCTTAAACTAATTCGCCAGATTCGAAACGAAGCTCATCGCTTTGGGCTTAATTTCCACAGGAATAAGCGTTCAACAGATATGATCCGTTCATCACTTAATGATATAAAAGGAATAGGTCCTAAAACCAGACAATTACTTTTTAAAAATTTTAATTCAATTGATGAAATCAAATCATCAGACTATGAGAAGCTTAAAGATATAGTAGGTCCTTCCAAAGCAAAGCTTTTGACAAAATACTTTAATAAACACTGAAATTGTTTTCAGATAAAAAACTACTGTAAAATTTATAATGAATTTTATATATCAGATATTTAATGTTATTCCAAGGATATTCTCAAGCTTTGATTTCAACTCAAGCGGCTCTTTAAGATGAATTGCCTTCATACCAATATTCTCAGCCGAATCAGCATTGATGCTCATATCATCAATGAATAAACAATCACCGGGTTTAAGAAAGTATTTTTGGAGAAACAATCTGTAAATCCTTTTATCCGGCTTTGATGCCCGAAGCCTGGCCGATATTTCTCCTCCATCAAAATAATTGAAGAAATCGTATTTATTACAAACCTCATCGAATATATCATCAGGGAAGTTGGAAAGGTAATAAAGCTTGTAACCTCTTTTTTTAAGTTCAGGCAGAAGTTCTATATTAGAATTGATGGGAGTTATTATTTTTGTTCTTAAATCAAATACAGCTTTTATTTCGCTTCGTGGAAGAGATGATTTGCGGGCTATTTTATTTATTGCTTCATTAACTGTGATATCGCCGTTATCTAACTGACGCCATTCAGGACCGTTAAAAATATAATTAACGATTTGGCTTTTAATAGGGTCATTATAACCGGCATTTTCAAGAAATTCGGCAGGTTTCCAGTTAATCAGAACATTGCCAAGATCAAAGATAATATTTTTAATCATGGATTTTTCATTGATGAAGGTTGACGAGTAGCTTCAATGACATGCCACCAGAGTTCGCCGTTAATATCGATCTTTTTTCTTTGTGATGTTGTAAGTTCTATAGGTATAAGTGTGAAAAGATCGTTCCAGTAACCCAAAACAAAATCTGTTTTGCCAGCCATCGCCGCATGAACCGAATTTTGAGCCAAAAGATTACAGAACTTACTGTCGTTTGGATTTGTCGGAGCACTTCTTATGATATAGCATAATATTCGTTCACCTTCCTCAACAAACCTATAAAGAAGATTGTAATTCTGGGCAGCCTGACATAGTGGTGATTTAACATTGGTTTTACCCAGATTTTTTACAAGAAAATCTTCATGAGTCATGAGACCTGGTTTTAATAATTTATATTATAAGGGTTAATATATGGCTTAATGTCATGTAATTAGAATTACCAGAAATTTTAAAATTAAGCAAAATATAACCCGATAATATTAAGGAATTCATCATTTCTTACTGTTTTATCTGTTAGTGATTATTTTTCAAAATCTCAGGCAAGTAAATTAAAAGTAGCCATGTGTTGAAAGTACAAACAAACTCTGTATTGTTAACGTATGAAATGACAAATAATTACATAATATATTGAAGGAATAAATAAAACTAACTAAAGTAATAATTTTCAATATACTCCTTTAACTTTAGTCTGTATAGAATATAACCCTGTACTTGCAGTAATAAAAAGTGTTTTTCTGTTTTTCCCGCCAAAACAAACATTTGCAGTCCATTTCTCCGGAACCGGAATATTGACAATTTGTTTTCCCGTTTTATCGAAAACAGTTACACCATTTCCTGTAAGATAAATATTTCCCTTGTTATCAATTGTCATTCCATCGGAACCCATATTGCAAAAGAGCTTTTTGTCGGTAACACTGCCGTCTGGGTTTATTTTATAATACCATGTTTTCCTGTCGCCGATATCAGCTACGTAAAGAGTTTTTCCATCTGGCGTACCGACAATTCCATTTGGTTGTAAGAGATCGTCAATCACACGTATTAATGTTTTGTGGTCAGGCGAAAGATAATACACACACTGTTTATCCTGCGGTCTTTTTGTATGGTTCCACCATGAGCGCAGGTAAAACGGATCTGTGAAATAGACTTTGCCGTCGTTAGATATCCACAGGTCATTTGGGCCATTAAAAGGTGCATCGTTATATTTGTTTACGACAACTTCTATCTTCTTGTCGGGAGTTATCTTCCACAGTTCATTTTTCTCGTCAGCACAAGCCCACAGGTTTCCATCCTTATCGAAAAAGAGTCCGTTTGATCTTCCAGCAGGTTGCATAAATGTAATTAATTCGCCTTTTAAAGTCCATATCATTATTCTGTCGTTAGGTTGATCGGTAAAATAAACATTCCCCTGTTTATCGGCAGCAGGGCCTTCGGTAAAGGCAAAATTGCCTGCGAGCTTTATAACCTCAGTTCCCTGTAGAATGATCTGATTACCGTTTGTTGTCTGGCCAAATGAAGATTCAATTGTAGAAAAAACAAGAACCAGTAAATAAATATATAAATATCGTTTCATACTCAAATAACTGTTTTTTTCATCCTGTTTATATAGTCATCAATCTGTTCCGGCTTTTCGAAACCTACAATAATTATATTTATAGTTCCAAGACTTAGAACATACTTTAGCGATGCATTAATTTTTTCGGAGTTGTCTTTGAAACTTCCGTTACCAATCAGTTTCATCCCTATAACACCTTTCCCTGAATCATGAAGTTTTTTAATAAAAGTTACTACGTCGGAAGGATCACGGCTATCCATACTTTCTCCATAGGGATTTATCCTTACATGAACTGTATCAACCCATTGACTTTCCGAAGCGGTTTTCATAGCGTCGAGTGAATGGATAGAAACACCATGAGAACGAATTATATTTTTTGCTTTGAGTTTTTCAAGTCCGTCTAAAAATCTTTTCTGTTCATCGTTCCATGAGCCGGACGTCATGCAATGAAGTTGGACCAGATCGATATAATCGGTATTTAATTCTTTTCTAAATCTGTCAATTACTATTTCTGCATCCGGTCTTTCCGGTTCAGGAATGCCGCCCCTAGTAACCCACATTTTTGTACCAATTACATACGATTCGCGTGGATATGATTTAAGTGCATCTCTGAGATAAGTATGGGTACCATAACTGTCAGCACAATCGAAGTAGCGTATTCCTTTATCATAAGCATATCTAATTACTGATTCGGCTACTCCAGCACGTGTTATACTCGATGTACGGTTATAACCGTTGAAGCCTGTACCCATTCCGAGAAGAGTAGTTTTTATTCCTGTTTTACCTAGTGTAACGATTTTAAAAGGATCGACACCAGCATCAGAAATATCAACTGTAGCTGAAGCAATAGCCTTTTTGCCTATTATAAGGCTTCCGGCACCTGCAGCAGCTATAGTAACGAATTTCCTTCTTGTTAACCTGGCTTTTTTCATAATTTCTGTTAATTTAAATTAGATATAAACATACATAAAAAATCAAAAATCATAAGTTGAAAAATAAGTAATTATTATTTGTTGCATATAATTGATCCGATTATCTTGATGTTTCTTTAAGTACCATAATTTTAAGGTTTGATGGGTGATCAGCCTCATGATAAATTCTCTGGACTGCTTTCTGGAAATCCTCTTCACCACATTTGTAGATATTTACAAATTTCTGCGGATTTCTGTCAACAAGTGGAAACCATGAATTTTGGATTTGTATCATTATTTTATGACCCTTTTTGAAAGTGTGAGCGACATCGGGTAGTTCATATTTTACTTCTTCAATTTTGTATAGAGTAAATGGTATGGGTTTTTCAAAACTTTCTCTATATCGTCCTCTGAAGATCTCACCTCTCACGAGCATCTGGTATCCGCCAAGCGGAACTTTAGTAATCATGCCTTCCGGATTAGGTGTATCAGGTGGAAGCACGTCAATAAGTTTTATAACATAATCAGCATCAGTGCCTGATGTAGAAACAAAAATATCGGCCTCGACGGGCCCGGTTACCGTTATGTCTTCTGTAAGTATATCTGTCTGATAAACCATAACATCAGGCCTTCTTGATGCAAATCGCTGGTCATCGGTCATGTATTCTATAGTTCGATAAGTGTGCACACCTTCAGTATATGGAACGGGCTTCATGGGGTCTGAAATATATTCGTCGAAGCCTCCTGAAACAGTGGGGGGAGTGAACGAGATTTTACCGTCAGGCATAAGATAGAGATTTTTTTCCTCAACATTTTTTGGTGGCCAGGTTTCGAATTCGTTCCATTTATTCGAACCTGTTATAAAGATAGTAGCTTCGGCAAATTTCCCATCACCCTTTCCATACAGAAAATAATCGAAGAATTCTTTTTCGAGATTATGATATTTTTCATTAGCATCAATTCCCCAGTAAATATTTCCAAGGTTTTCTGCCTTTCCGAATGCCCATTGGCTGTGATACCATGGGCCCATTACGAAGATATTCGTAAGTGATTCAGGATTTTGATTTTCAAAAGCTTTATAAGTATGAATAGTGCCGTAAAGGTCCTCAGCATCGAACCAGCCTCCAACCGTCATGATGGCCGGCATGGTATTTTTAAGAAACTGACGTGGGTCTCTCGCTTTCCAAAAATCATCATAGTCTGGATGTGCGAAAGCATCATTCCAAAATTTCACACTATCGCCAAAATATTTTGGAGAAATATTCCTGATTGGGCCAACTGATAAGAAGAACTCATAGTTATCAGGGATAGGCCACTGGAATGAAGGGAATCCTTTCCTTGAAGGTGCTCTGTGCTGATGTCCATTACTATAAAAGAAGCTGAAGCAGTCTAGCAGGAAAAAAGCACCGTTATGATGAAAATCGTCGCCGATGAACCATGCAGTTACAGGTGCCTGAGGTGAAATTGCCTTAACAGCAGGATGAGAGTTAATAGCTCCCATTGTTGAATAAAACCCCGGGTAGGATATTCCAAATATACCGACACGCCCATTATTCCCCTGAACATTTTTAACTAACCAGTCAACCGTATCCCATGTATCGGTTGTTTCATCAATGTCTTTGTTACTCTTTTTTTCAGGTATTACCGGCCTGATATCTTCGAACACGCCTTCACTCATATATTTTCCTCTGACATCTTGAAATACCATAATGTAATTATCTTCTGTATATCTTGAATAGAGCTGAAAGTAAATATTGAATGAAGATGGTCCTTCAGGCTCAATATTATATGGAGTACGATTCAAAAGGATAGGATGAGTAATGGATTTATCTTTTGGCGTATATATAGAAGTGAAAAGTCTTATACCGTCGCGCATAGTAATATAAACTTCTTTTTTATCATATTTATCTTTTAATGCAACACGGCCTATGGGTGAAGGAGTAGTGGGCTTTTTTGTCAGGATAAGAGGAATTTGCTCTTCTGCCTGTATGAATATTCCTTGAATTGCTGAGAAATCGGATAAAACTTTGCCGATAAATGTAAATCCTGAGCCTTCATGTGAAAATGAGAAATCGGGATAAACAAATGCGGTTGTTGTCGAAGGAATGCTAAAGGTAGCCTGATTAGGACTATCCCATGTGGATTTATATCCATCTTTTGTGGATTTTACATGAAGTGAAATAGGAAGTGAACGATCCTTTACTTTTAGTTGTCCATGCCAGTCACCTTCTATGCTCTGGCTAAATGCAGAAGGAATAAAAGATGATATAAGGAGGATCAAAATGAAGATACGGATAAAGTGTATTGGTGTTTTCATTTTATGCATTAATTAAGTTTTCAAAGAGATATATAATAATGGTTAATTGTAATAAGCAGATTTTTGTATCAAAATCAATTATCACGTGAAGTAGTGTAAAGGACAAAATTTTTAAGTGATGTTTTTATTTCCGATTCAGGATACGAATCGAGTATTGCCAGAGCTTTATCCCTGTACTGATTCATCTTTAGTGCTGAGTATTCGATTCCTCCGTTATCTCTAACAAATTTAATTACCTCTTCAATTTCCGATTTGGTTTTTTTCTTTTTTCTCACAATATGTAAAATGTGAGTTCTTTTAGCCAATGGTGATTTTTCAAGAGCATAAATAAGCGGAAGAGTTATTTTTCTCTCCTTAATATCATTGCCTTTTATTTTGCCAGTGAGGTTGTTTCCTTCATAGTCGAGTATGTCGTCTTTTATCTGGAAGGCAATTCCTATGTTTTCGCCCATCTCTTTCATTATTTGTATAACTTCTTCATCATTTGTTACAGAAGCAGTACCACAAGCTGTACATGCAGAAATAAGTGCTGCCGTTTTGGATTGGATTATTTTTATATAATCTGTTTCATTGATATTTAATTTGTGTGCTTTCTGAAGCTGGAAAAGTTCACCTTCGCTCATTGATTTCACAGCCTCAGATACAATTTCAAGCATGTCATAACGATTTTTTTCAAGGCTTACAAGTAAACCGGTTGCAAGCATGTAATCGCCCGTGAGTACAGCTATTTTTGAGTTCCACAGGGCATTGACAGACAAAACGCCTCTTCTCTGGCTGGCATCGTCAACAACGTCATCATGGACAAGTGAGGCAGTATGCAAAAGTTCTATCAAGGTCGCCGCAACGCATGTTGATTCATTAACTTCACCATTTAGACGTGCCGAAAGAAAAACTAAAAGAGGCCTCATTTGTTTTCCTTTTCGCCTGAAAATATAATTGAGAATTATTTTAAGCAATGGCACATCGCTCTTAAATGCCTTATTAAAAAATGACTCGAATTCAGCCATTTCTTTTTCGATTGGCTTTCTTATTTCTGCAAGAGTTGACATTTGATGCAGTGTTTGTTTTTCAAACATATAAAAAATTCCAATGCACAATAAAAGCAAACGTCATAAGATTTGCCATTAAATACTTGCAAATCGGTAAAATATTTAATATATTTATATATTTATATATTTTTGTTTAAAATTTCGTAGAATGGAAAATTTGGGATTAACAGCGGAAAATCTTGAAAGGGCATCGGAGATGCTTAAAGCAATAGCTCATCCTGTAAGAATATCAATTATTGAATGCCTTGAAAAGGAAGGAAGATTAACAGTTTCTCAAATACATAGTTTGCTTGGAATTGGACAGGCAACTGCTTCGCATCATCTTGGTATAATGAGAGACAAAGGGATATTATCGGCAAAGAGGGAGGGGAAAAATATATATTACTCATTGGAAGATGATTCGATTAAATTGTTATTGAATTGTATCAGATGCTGTTGCAAAGAATGATTTTACTTTAGATTTTTGAACATTTTTTTCTGGAATATTATTATTGAAAATACACCGCAGGTTATTGCAGCATCGGAAATATTGAATACAGGCCTGAAAAATATAAACGATTCGCCAGGTTTTATAGGTGACCACTCAGGCCATGTTGTATTGATTATAGGGAAATAAAACATATCCACAACTTTTCCTTTAAGGAATGAAGAATACCCTCCTTCTGGCGGAAAGAGAACAGCTAATTTATCGTAAGTGCTTTCACTGAAGATAAGGCCATAAAATGCACTATCAATAAAATTTCCAATAGCACCGGCAAGAATTGCGCTTACAGAAATAATAAGCCCTGTGTGAGCGTTCTTCTTTATTAAGGAGGAAAGGTACCATCCGATACATATTATTGCTGCTATCCTGAAAATACTAAGCAATATTTTGCCTGTATTTCCGCCAATTTCCAAACCGAATGCCATACCATTATTTTCTATAAAGTGAAGCATTCCGTATTTTCCAAAAATATGAATTTCCTCGCCCAGAAACATATGGGTTTTAACCCATATTTTAAGTGTCTGGTCAGCTAGTAAAATAAGAATTATAATTATTAAAGCTATTCTGCCTTTAGGAATATTTTTCATATCAAACTATAAGCAACGCAAAATTGATAAAAAGAATCGAAAAAATAAAGATTTTCCTAAATGGTAAAGATTGTTGTTCCATTACAAATATATTGATAATTAAATCTAAGTGAATTTAACAGGCTTTGATATGGGCTAAAGCTTTTAATTTACATTTTTTCAAGGACATTGAATATCATTTTTATTCCCGTCCCAGCAATGCCAGCTACTGTCGCCTAAATAATCAGAAGCCTGAATTCTTCCATTATGATCGCTGGTGTTCCATTCAATTATTATGTTGACAAATGTTTCAAGTGATTCGTCGTAAAGATATATTTTATAAGAGGCCGTATTACGGCTATATTCAATATAACTATCTTTTAGAGGATCCCCGTCCTTAACATAAGTATATTTTACGGAGCTGACTTCAGTTGCTGTTTTTACCCAGTCAATTTGAAGCATGGGCACCTGTGAATCTATTTCGTACATAATCCACTGACCGTTATTACCATCAAGTGATATTGTGCCGCTAAACCACATAAATTCATCGAAACCACCTACTCCTGGCTGGGATATATACATTTCCCATTTAATATCCTTTGAAGTTATTTGACCGGTAAACCTTGCAACGTATGTAACAGATAGAACATTTACAGAATATTTCCATTGCCATTTTTTGTTATCAAGATAAGTTGGCTTGTTTTCAGTTGCTTTTCGCAGTGCTTCGACGGGAACATTAAAATTATCATAAAAAAGTCTGTTCCATACGCCGGCAACCGTTGCTGCCAAGCTCCAGTTATAATTAATTACTGCCTTTGAATTATTTAAAACATCAGGTGTAGTTGCAGACTTTGTATCGTTAATAAAATTGCTGAAGTCTATTAACATAGTTTCAACAGGAGGAATTGTTGGAGGATTGCCTTTTTTCTCGCAGCTTTGTAAAAATAAAATTGTCGGGACTAATACAAACAGTAAATAGATAATTTTCTTCATTTCGTTTTAGTTTTATATTTTTATACAAAATAATAACGCATTGATTTATAAAAAAATTACTTAAATTAAAAATTTAATATGGATCTATTAATGCACAGGATTGTTGTTACTTTTATATAAAAACTGTTTAATGAACCAGGTTGTTAGAATTACGAAAGAGTTTACTTTTGAAATGGCTCACGTACTCGATAAATATGACGGTCCATGCAGCAATATACATGGTCATTCATACAGGTTATGTGTTACTGTTTCCGGCATACCTATTAATGATACAAATAGCCCGAAAGAAGGAATGGTTATGGATTTTAAGGATATAAAGAAAATAGTCACGGAAAAAATTCTGAACATTTTTGATCATTCAATTGCTGTAAGCAAAGGATACATAAAGGATAACAACATGTTATTAATGAGTAAAGCCTTAAAAAACATGGTGATGTTGGATTATCAACCCACATGCGAGAATCTGGTTACAGATTTTGCTTCACGACTAAAGAACAGTCTTCCTGAAGGAGTCTCACTTCATAGCCTGCGCCTGTATGAAACTTCAATATCGTTCGCAGAATGGTTTGCTTCAGATAATTAATATTACAAAGTTATGCCTGAAACAGGTGAAAAAAAATTATTTCTCTTCGATGCTTATGCTCTGATATTCAGATCATACTATGCATTTTTAAAGAATCCAAGAATCACTTCAAAAGGTTTAAATACTTCGGCAATATTTGGGTTTTTACTAACACTCCAGGAAGTTTTACAAAAAGAAAACCCCACACATTTGGCAGTTGTATTTGATATGCCTGGACCTACATTCCGTCAGGAAATATTCCCTGAATATAAAGCTACCAGGGAGGAAACTCCGGAAGATATAAAAAAATCGATTCCTTATATCAAACGGCTTATCGAGGCATTCAATATTCCAATTATAGAGTACCCTGGTTATGAAGCGGATGACATAATAGGCACACTTGCCCGGCAAGCTGCAGAAAGTGGATTCGTCACATATATAATGACACCCGACAAAGATCTGACACAATTAGTTTCGGATAAAATATTCGTGTATAAACCTTCGCGCAACGGGGCTAACGCGGTTATATGGGGTATTGATGATGTAAAACGTGAATTTGGTATAGAAAGGCCTGAACAAGTCATAGATATCCTTGGGCTTATGGGCGACACTTCAGATAATATTCCAGGAGCACCAGGTATTGGACCTAAAACGGCAATGAAGTTAATCTCGGAATTTGGAAGCATTGAGGAACTTTTAAAAAATGCAGACAAGCTTCAGGGGAAACTTAAAGAAATAATAGAAGCAAATAAGGAGCAGATTGAACTTTCAAAAAAACTTGCAACTATAATTGTGGATGTTCCGGTTGAACTTGATGAAGATAAACTTAAAACCCGGCCTATTGATACCGCAAAATTAAAAGAACTATTTGAAGAGCTTGAGTTCAAAACTACCGCTGCAAGGATATTTGAATCAGAGGAAGTGAAGAAACATCCCTTTGAAGAAAGTAAAGAAATCAATGAAAGTAGTGGAACTACATTAACCAGGCTGAATATTGAAACAGTGCATCATTCTTATCATCTGGTAAAAGATGTCGAAGGGCTTAATAAACTGGTAGCAGAATTGAAGGAACTTCCGGAATTTTGTTTTGATACCGAAACAACAAGTATAAATGCTCTCAATTCAGAACTTGTTGCTATTTCTGTTTGTTGGAAAAAAGGTGAAGGGTATTTAATATACTTTCCTGCATCGTTTGAGCAAACCCTTGCAATGCTAAATATTCTTAAACCTGAATTTGAAAAAGACACATCAAGGAAAATAGGGCAAAACATGAAATTTGATATACAGGTTCTTTCAAACTACGGTCTGGAAGTCAATGGCCCCTATTTCGACACTATGATAGCGCATTATATCCTTGAACCGGATATGAAGCATAACATGGATTTCCTTGCCGAAACTTATCTATCATATACTCCTGTTCCTATTGAAAAACTAATTGGAGAAAAAGGGAAAAACCAAAAAACAATGAGGTCTGTTCCTGTTGAAATAATTGTTGAATATGCTGTTGAGGATGCTGACGTCACGTTGCAGTTAAAAAATGTTTTTGAACCGCGTCTGGAGAAAGAAGGAATGGCAAAACTAGCAAGAGATATAGAAATGCCTCTTATTAAAGTACTTGCCTCAATGGAGAAGACAGGGGTAAAACTGAATGAGGAGAATCTGAAATCAATTGCTGTGGAATTGAGGGAAGATATTGTGAAACTGGAAAATGAGATTTACAAGCTTGCAGGCACAGAATTTAATATCTCATCACCAAAACAGTTGGGAGATATTTTATTTTTGAAACTAAAACTTGACGATAATGCACGTTTAACAAAAACAAAACAATTCGTTACAAATGAAGAATCTCTACAAAAGCTTATAAATAAGCATCCTATAGTAAATAAAGTACTTGAATACAGGAGGCTTAAAAAACTTCTTTCAACTTATGTTGAAACATTACCCGAATTGATCAATCCAAAAACTGGTCGAATACATACTTCATTTAATCAGACTGTTGCAGCAACCGGGCGACTTAGTTCAAACAATCCTAACCTGCAGAATATTCCAGTTCGTAATGAGAGAGGACGAGAAATAAGGAAGGCATTTGTTCCGGAGGACGGCCATTTATTTTTGTCAGCCGACTATTCGCAAATAGAATTGAGAATAATAGCACACCTGAGCGGTGATGAAAATATGATTGCCGATTTTCTTTCGGGTCAGGATATTCATGCTGCTACTGCGGCAAAAATATTCCATGTAAGTATAAATGAAGTAACAGAGGAGATGCGAAATAAGGCGAAGACAGCAAATTTTGGAATTATTTACGGTATATCCTCTTTCGGGCTATCGGAGAGATTACTTATTAGCAGGAAAGAAGCAAAGGAACTTATAGAAGATTATTTTAACTCCTATCCCAGAGTAAAGTCATACATGGAAGAAAGTATACGCAGGGCAAGAGAGAACGGATTTGTTACAACAATATTCGGTCGCAGAAGGTATATAAGAGATATTAATTCGAGAAACAAGGTAGTAAGAGGAAATGCCGAGAGAAATGCAATAAATGCTCCAATTCAGGGTACTGCAGCGGACATTATTAAAATTGCAATGGTGAATATTTTTAATCGTCTAAAAAACGACAAGCTCGGGGCAAAAATGATATTACAGGTTCATGATGAACTGATTTTTGAGGTTTTGCCTGAAGAGCTTGAAGTGCTTAAGAATATTGTCGTAAAAGAAATGTCGGGAGCAGCTTCATTAAAAGTTCCTCTCAAGGTTGATATTGGAATAGGAAATAACTGGCTTGAGGCTCATTAAGAATAATAGATTTTTGTTATTTTCGGTAAATGATTCAGTTTGTTTTTCCTTGTAATATTGATTTGTAAAGTGATTTATCGGCAAGTATATTAGCAGCCTTTTTTATCTCCTCATCATATTTAATTGACCATTGAATAGCTCCTTCCTCGTAAAAATATCTTTTTATGATTTCAGCCGTCAATAGTTCAGTTATTTCATTTTTGAAATTCATAAGGTCTTTTTTAAGATCGTGAGTTATTTCTTTTTGTAGTAAATTGAATAGTTCTTTATTAGTGTCAAAATATTTTTCCCTTTGGGCGTTTTTAACAAGTTCAGAAAATGATTTTTCTGTAAATGTCTGATAATTAAATCCTTTGTTATAAAGGAAAGTTATAAAGTCGTTATAATCGTCATCCGTTAATGATATCTGATCAATACTTTTGATATCGGGATGTGACCAGTAATATTTTGTAGCAAAGTCGAAAATATAATTTTTGACATATAGTTCAGATGCTAACAGGCTAAGTGACTCAGGGACAGTTTCAACATCAGGGGTAATTCCGCCGCCGTCTTTAACAGGCCTTCCATTGCGTGTTTTAAAAGTTTTAATAAGAGAATCAGGGATATATCCTACACTTCCGTCCTCGTTCCGATGTGCAAAGTCAATAGCCTGAATGCATCTGCCACTTGGTATATAGTACTTGGCAGTCGTTACTTTAAGGCTTGAATTATAGCTCAGTGGGCGGGTAATCTGTACAAGTCCTTTACCGAAAGAACGCTGGCCAACTATTACACCGCGGTCGAGGTCCTGGATAGCCCCGGCAACTATTTCTGCAGCCGATGCCGACGATTTATTTATCATAACGGTAAGAGGTATTTTTTCATCAACCGCCTTTCCTTTGGTTTTATATACGGCATCAAACTGTTTAACTTTACCTTTTGTGCTTACGACTTCAGTTCCACCATCGACAAACAGATTGACAATCTCGACAGCTTCATTCATTATTCCTCCTGGATTGGACCTCAAATCGAGAATTATTCCTTCCGGGTTATATAGTTTAAGAGATACTAAAGCTTTTTTTACATCTTCATTGCAATTTTGTGTGAAATTTGTAAATCTTATGTAACCGGTTTTTGAATTAATCATCCCATAATATGGAACGGGGGGCAGAGATATCCTTTCTCTTGTCATATTGAGTTCCATTTGTGCCCCGTTTCTTTCGATAGTAACTTTAACTACGGTGCCAGGGTCACCTTTTAATTTTTCACTTACTTTTTCTACAGGCTGACCTTTCAGTAGTTGATCGTCAACCTGTAAGATAAGGTCACCTGGTTTTATTCCGGCAACGTCGGCAGGGAAACCTTTATATACTTCAGTAACAATTGCATATTCCCCATTACTTCGAACAACACATCCAATTCCCCCATATTTTCCCGTTGTCATTAAGTCGAGCTCATTAACTTCCGACTCGGAATAATATGTCGTATATGGGTCGAGAGTCTTTAACATCCCGTCAATAGCTGATCTGATAAGCTTTTCAGGGTCGAACTCATCTACATAAAAAGTGTTTAGTTCGCGTACAACAGAAAAAAAAATGTCAAGGCTTTTCCCAAGTTTAAAATCTCTTGATTCCTGGTTAATTAAAAAGGCTGTACTTATAATTCCAAGTACAATTGCCAGAAGTATTATAGGAATTCTTTTCTTTCTCGTATTTTTATTCATATTATCAAATAATGATTAAATGAAGAGCGAAAATAAGAAGAAATTGTTTCAATAAGGAATTTTCGAAGGATATTAAGAGAATTTTAACACTTATTGCAATGATTTTTTGCTGATGCGATAAGCATTTTTATCATCCTGTTAATAGCCTCATATATAACATTATATTCTGCTATTTGTTTATCCTTGTAGATTATTATAAAAGTAATATTGACATTAGCAGATTTCAGATAATTATATAGAATATGTTTTTGTTTACGATATGCTTCTCTTATTCTTCTTTTTATGAGGTTCCTTTCTACAGCAGATTTAAAATTTTTTTTTGAAACACTTATGGCAACTTGTGCCGGGAAAGTCAGTTTTGTTTCGCTAAAACTCCATATAATCTGAAAAGGATGACAATAGAAGGATTTTCCGTTTTCAAAAAGAAAATTTATTGCTTTTTTACTGGTTAGTCTTTCCGGTTTTTTGAATGTTTCAGATAATTCGTTCATTTCCCGGTCAGGAATCAAATAAGTCAGGAATATTGTTCATATTTCAGAATTGACTTTGAAGT
>Ga0116185_1002401_pt1 | contig 17412 bp, 11 predicted proteins | sample AD_JPNNA7_MetaG_FD_89754 | JGI IMG/M metagenome (GOLD analysis project Ga0116185, IMG submission 89754) | Active sludge microbial communities of municipal wastewater-treating anaerobic digesters from Japan - AD_JPNNA7_MetaG | ecosystem: Engineered > Bioreactor > Anaerobic > Digestate | place... | reverse complement strand
GCCTGACTGTCGAGCGCGGCGTGCTTGACCAGTGGCGCGGCGGCGCCCGGTCGCTTCGCGACGACTTTGCTCAGACAGTCGAGGCGGCGGGAGCAGCCCTCGCCGTCAGCCTCGGATTGGAAGATGATACTGTCGGCGAATATCATCTTGCCAAGGTCGCCATGAATGAGAAGAGATTCGATGAGGCTATCGCTCGCCTCAACAACGCCATTCAAAGGCAACCCGGCTTCGTGGACGCCCATAATGCCCTATCCGTTACCTACGCCCACCAGGGAAAGATAGACGAGGCTATCGCAAAAGCAAAAGCCATCACCGAACAATGGCCCGAATACGGCCCAGCCTGCATGAATCTTGCCTGGTGGTATGTCGTCGAGAAGGACGACGCAAACGCAGCCCAGCCATTCTATAAACGCGCACTCGATCTCGGCATGGAACCCGTCGAAGAGATCGCGGAAGAACTGCCGTGAGACGGTGAAAGGGCTTACGGCGCACCCCCGGCTAGAGTGCGGGGGACGACTGGTATTCCTGTTCGAGCCGCCGGGCGCGGTGCCGTTTCAACAACCACCGGAATCCCAGGTACAAGACAAAACCCGCTGTTACAGCCGCAGCGCCCAGGCTTGTCCACGCGCCCATAACCAGGCTGCGGGGTTCATACACCATTTCAATCCGGCTCGTACCCTCTGGCACTCGCAACCCCCGGAAAAGACCGTCAACAGGAAAAATCTCCGCCGGCTTTCCATCGATAACAGCATTCCACCCGGGATACCAGGCATCCGCCAAATACAGCACCCCCGCCTTGTCGGATTCAATCGCGATCTGCAGACAGGCGTTGGTGCTTTCCGGCAAGATGGTGGCCGTGGCTGCATCCGACCCTTCAACCGCGGGAGGAACAGGCCCTTCCACCAGCGGCGGAAGCTTCCCATCAAGTTGTTCCGGATTAAACGTCTCGACCGGACGCCAGTCGAAGGCCAGCCACGCGCGTGGCTTGGCCTCAAGATCCTCGAAGATGCCGGCGCCCGAAGGCAGCACATGGCTGAGACGCAATAAGGGCCGCACCGGCGCAAAAACCCCTTGAATGTCTTCCTTGGCCAGAACAAGACTCCCTGCGCCTGTGCGCCGGAGCAAAAGCGGGTCCCGCTCGGAAGCCTCGAAAAATGCGCGATGCCGTTTCAAAACCACCCCGCTGGGCGCGTATGTTTGAGATATCAGATTCCCTGTCAAGGGCCAGTCCTTGAGATGCAAGCTGCCTCCCGCCCGCAACCCGCTCTCCTTGAGGGCCGCGACGAAGTCCGTGCTCGGGAAAACCGTTTCGGGGGGCATAAATGCCGGGTAGGTGTTTCCCGGGTGGAAAACTGCCATGGACTGCAGGATCGTCAACACGCATAGGGAATAGCCTATAAGGCGTTGCGAAGGCTTAAGCAGCGTGACCAGTATCAGTAAGGCAACCAACAGGAAAGAGATGGCTGGGATCAAAGCCTGTCCCGCGAGGTGCAGCTGCTCCGACTTGGCGCTCTGCCATCCCAGCGCGCCGATAATCGCCGCGCCCACGAATACCACGGGCAATATCATCGCCAAACGTTTCAATGTATGCTTGCACGCTTCCGCATCGAGGGAAACCCATTCCTCGGCGGCGGCGGCCGCGATAACCGCAGCCAGCAGCGGTCCCGCCGCAAGGAGGTGCTCCGGACGCAGGCGCCTGAAGGGGAACACGTCTGCAAGCAAGGTCCAGCCCAGGACGGACAGAAAAACGGCGCCTGCCGAGGCAATCAGCAATGCTTCAATGCGATGACGTTGCGGGGGCGTCGAATAGCGTCTCAGCGCAAACCACAGCGGAATCAGAGACAGCTGGATAATCCCCACATGGAGGAGAAGCGCCACGCGCGCCTCCGCGCACAACTCCTCGCTTGCGAGACTGTACGGCGTTCTCCCAAAAAGATGCGGCAGGAACAACCCCGCCACGTGGGTCAGTTTGAGGTCGGCGGCAGGTTCGAGATTTCCCAGGCTGGCGCTTTCTCGCACCAGTTCATAGAAAGGCAGCACTTGGACGCCGCACAGGGCCGCCGCAACCACCACCGCAATAACGTATGTGCTGATACTCGAAAAAAGCTGGGTCCCTCCCCGTTGGCCCAGGAGGTTGCGCGCAATGATGAAGATCATGGTCACGATAAGGAGGCCGCCGAGGGCTTCCGGCTCGCCTCCCAGAAGCATTGCCGCCAGCACCAGCGCTCCGCACGGCCAGTATTGGATGCGCCCCAGCGCAAGGCGGTCAACGAAAATAAGCAGTAACGGAAGCCACGGCAAGGTGTCGGACAGCGGCGAAGCGAGCCAATAAAAGAATATCGCGCTCAGCTGAAACGATAACGCGATAAACAACGATAACGACGGCACAAACCCCAGCCGCCGGCCCGCTACCAAACCGCAAAGGCCCGCCACGAAAACCTTCAGAAATGCCGAGAGTCTGAGCCCCGTCTTCACATCAAAAAAGTAAAAGGGCAGACTGAAAGGTGACAAACAACGCGAGCGCCATGACGCAAAAAACGGTATGCCGCAGCCCTCGACAGGATCCCACAGAAGGGAATCATTCCGCTCGGCCGCATCGCTCAGGAACGCGTACCACGGGTAATACTGTCTGGCCGCAGCCTGGGAAGGCTGTCCTGTTGGTTCCAGGCCGGAAGGCCGTGCCTCCTCCCACGGCGGCGTAAACAGCGTGCCGGCCACCGGAATGGGCACCCGCCCCTGCAACACAACGGGATACAGCGCCGCGAAAGCTCCTGCCGCGATCAGGCCGAGACAAACAAGATGCTCCAGCGTACTCCGCATCCAGGGTCTCACGAGTTCCTCCCAGATTTACCCGCGTTTTGGTTTCTTGGGTGGCGTGTGAATGCCCAGGCCGAGAAAATCCTCCGCCGCCTCCTTGATCGTCTCAGACAGTGTGGGATGCGTGTGTATTGTGTCAGCCACCTCGTCAACCGTTGCCTCCAGCTGCATGGCCATGGCAGCCGATGCAATCAGCTCGCCCGCTTCGGCCCCCATGATGTGAATGCCCAGTACCTCGCCCGTCGCCGCGTCACCCACGACTTTCACCATACCCTCGGTTTCACCGATGGCGTGGGCGCGGCCGCTGGCCCTGTAGCTGAACCGGCCAACCTTGACTGATGCACCCGTTGCGACGGCCTCCTTCTCGGTGAGCCCCACGCGCGCTACTTCCGGATAGGTGAAGGTGCAGGCCGGCACAACACGGTAATCCATCACGCGGTTGCCGCCCGTAGCGTTTTCAGCGGCGACGATGGCTTCTGCCGACGCGCCATGGGCCAGCATGGTCTTGCCCGTAACGTCGCCAATGGCGAAAATGCCCGGGATGTTCGTCTCCATGCGTCTGTCCACCACGATGGCGCCCTTCTCGGTAACCTTGATTCCCAGCGAGGGTACATCGGTGACCGCCGATGAGTTGTAGCGGACACCAATCCCTACCAAGACGTAATCTGCCTTTATTGAATCCTCTTTTGCGCCCGAAAGCTTCAGCGTAACAGTGTCCCCCTTGCGCGACATTGATTTTACGGTCGTCCCCGTCAGTACGTTAATGCCGCGCTTCGCAAACAGCGCGCCCAGCCGCTTGGTCAATTCCTCGTCCTCGAGAGGAAGCACGGCCGGCATCATCTCGACCAGGGTGACCTCGGAACCCAAGGCGTTCCAGATACAGGCGAACTCTGCGCCCACCGCACCCGCTCCAATCACCGTGGCCCGTTTCGGAATTTCAGCCAGGTCCAGTGCCTCGGTGCTTCCAATGATGCGTTCGCCGTCTGTTTCCAGCCCGGGGATACGCGCCGGAGAACTACCCGTCGCCACAATAACCGCCTTGGCGCAAATCTCTTCCTTCCCCACCCTCACGACCCCGGGCTTTGTCACCACGCCCTTGCCCTTGACCACCTCGATCCCGTAAGCCTTGAACAACCCCTTGATGCCGTCTTGGTTGGTCTTGATGACATCGTCTTTATGCTTGAGCAGGCCTTTCATGTCCACGGAAACGCCTTTGACCTTCAGTCCGAAGCGTTCCGCATCACGCAGTTTCCGGTAGAGCTCAGCAGTGTGGATGAGCGTCTTGGTGGGAATGCATCCCCAATTCAAACACACCCCCCCCAACTGGTTGCGCTCCACGACAACGGTCTTCGCGCCCCGTTGCGCGGCGCGGATTGCAGCCACATATCCACCGGGACCGGCGCCAAGCACCGCCACATCACATGCGATCATTCCTGATATTCCTTCTTAAAAGTTCGCGTCTTCCAGAATGCCTTTGAGGGTCTTCATGAACTGGGCAGCCACCGCGCCGTCTATTACCCGGTGATCGCTCGACAGGGTCATCTTCATGATTGGCCGCACGTGGATGCCGCCGTCAATTACCACGGGCCGTTCCTTGATTTGGCCGACCGCCAGAATCGCGCTGTCCGGCTGGTTGATGATAGCCGTGAAATGGTCCACGCCGAACGCACCGAGATTCGACACCGTAAACGTATTCCCCGAGTAATCATCGGGCAGCAACTTCCCGGTGCGGGCTTTCTCGGCGAGTTCCCCACAGACCCGGTTGATGTCTTTGAGCGTCTTGTTCTGTGCCTGGCGCACCACCGGCACGATCAGGCCCGCCGGCAACGCCACCGCGAATCCGAGGTTGATATCGCCTGCCAGTTCGATGGCATCACCCGCCCAGCGCGCATTAACCTGAGGATGCTGCTGAATAGCGAGCGCTACCGCGCGAAGCACCAAATCGTTGAAGGACGCCTTGAATTCCGAGCACGAGCGGCGGAAGGCCATTGATGCGGCCATATCAACCTCGACGGTCATGTAGTAGTGCGGGGCGCTGTACTTGCTCGCCGCCATCCGCTCCGCGATAATGCGTCGCATGGGGGAGAGGGGCACCCGCTGAACCTTCCCCGAAACCATGGCCAAACCCGCCGGCGCCGCGGCAACACGAGGCGCGACGAGAGCCCGCTCCACGTCGTCCTTCGTAACCTTGCCGCCGGGTCCTGTGCCTTCGATCCGGGCAAGGTCTAAGCCATGCTCTAATGCCATTTTCCGCGCCGTAGGCGTGATTGCTATTTGTGATGCGTAGGCCTCGACGTCCGCCTCCATCACGCGCCCGCCCGCGCCTGTCCCTCGCGCGAAGGCCGGGTCAACCTTAAGCTGTTCGGCCCGCTTGCGCGCGCGGGGAGATACGGGCGTACGGCCGGCAGGAGCCGCTGTGGGCGCCATCTCCGTCTCCATAGACGCCCTGGACTCTTGACGCGCGGCGCCTGCTTTCGGGGCGGCCGTCTCGGAAGGCTTCGCTGCCCCCCGGGCTGCCACGCCATACTTGGACAGGTCGGGCAGGGCCTCCTTCACGTCGCCGACCAAGGCGACAACGGTCATAACGGGCACCTCGATACCTGGCTCGACCAGGATCTTCCGCAAAATGCCCGCGGCCGTGGATTCACACTCGATTTCAGCCTTGTCGGTCTGGACCGAGAAGAGGACCTCCCCGGCCTTGACCGGCTCGCCCTCTTGTTTACGCCACTCAACGATGGACGCCTCTTCAACCGACTGCCCTAATTGTGGAAGTTTAATCTCTTGCATCACTTATCCTGTTCAATCCAACCCTCTTGCCGGAGACGCGCCCCGGCTTCCAGAATCAGCCGGGCCAGTTCCGAGCCGGGGTTCAGACCGCATATTTCCTGCAGCACCGCCTCAACGCCACCGCGTGCCCGAGTGGATTGAAGACGCCCTGCCGCACCGTCAGCAGGATGATCGTACCGGATTGCTGCGGCCGCTGCAAATGCAATGTGTTCAGGCACAATACCTTGCTCCAGACACATGAGGCCGGCCCCGATGAGCCGGTCCTTCGGACCCAGCTTCCGGATCGGATCCGCGGCAATCCGCCGAACCTGGTCGCCCAGGGCTTTGTTGCGGTACCGTCTGGCAAGATCCGCTGCATGCGCCTCCAGATCCGCTTTGTCCATTCCCCATTTCCGCGCCAGGCTTTCACAGGACTCGGCTGTCGCAGCCTTCATGCCAGCAAGCACCCTCCCGTCTTCCATAGCCTGCCAGATGTATTCATGACCGCGGAGGTAGCCAAGGTACGCCGCGGTCGCATGGCTCAAGTTGTGCACGAACAGTTTGCGCTCAACATAGGCCCCGAAGTTGGCCTTGGGCAGGAGGTTGTTGAGTTTCGGGATAGGGCCTTTGAAGGCTTCTTTGTCCACCGGGAGTTCACAGTAGGCTTCCACGCAGATCAGCAGCGGATCCTCCGCGCGCTCCTTCTCCGTCATGATCGGCACCATGCGGCCAATGCTGGCCTCAACGAAACCGACTTTCTCATCCAGAACCGCATGGAACCTCGGCTCAAGGTGCTCTCTTACCTTTTCCCGCAGAAACGGCCCCGCCCCAATGAGATTTTCGCACACGATGAAGTTCAAGGGCCGCGCCGAGGGGTTCGCGAACCGTTTCTCGATGCCGCGCGCAATCGTTGGCGCCACTTTGGGCAGCACATTGACCCCCACAGCCGTTGCCGCCAGATCCGCCTCCCCAATTGCCCGCGCCACGGCATCGACATCACCCGCATGCAACGCCGAGACATTCCGGATGCACAACGTCTGCGGCTCTTCGTCGACGATCCGTAACGGGTACTCCCCGCGCTTGTTCAGCGCCTGCACCACGTCGTCGAGCACGTCCACGAATGTCGCCGCGTACCCCGATTCGTAGTAAAGTTGCCCAAGAAACCCCCGGCCAATATTGCCGGCCCCCAATTGCAGAGCTCTTTTCAAGCGTAGTCCTTTCTATTCAGCGGTTCGGCATGAAGGGAACTAGAGTATACCTTGTCCGCAACCCGTTTTCGATCCGCCAATCATCGTCCCCATGCCGAATACTTTGACGAACAGGGGCGCCTCCGAACAGCTGATGTCCCCATAACCCACAGTGGTCATGGTGGTTACAGTGAAATACACGGCGTCCGGCCAGCTCAGGTTGGGAGACCGGTGAAAAACATAAACGGATGCGCCCATGAAAAGCGCCACACCGAAGAGAATGGCAACAAACGCCTTCCCCATTGTCAGCATGCCCCAGGGCCGACGCCCTCCAAGTACCCCAATCACAGCCATTTTGCGAGGGCCGCGATGCGGTTGTCAAAGCAAGTCTTTACTGCACGTGCGTCACATACGCGAGCAATTCCTCGTGAATATGGCCATTGGAAACGAGAACTCCGTCATTCTGGCCAAACAACTGTAAAGGATGGCCGCTCAGATCGGACGATGTGCCGCCCGCTTCCTCCGCCAGCAGAAGACCCGCTGCGTAATCCCACGGACGCAACGACACGTGCACGTATCCATCCCCGTCGCCGGTCGCGACCGAGCATAGCCCAAGAACAGCCGCGCAATGGCACCGAAACTGCCCGGCATTGAGCAGGATCTCCCGTGCGCGGTCCAGCGTCGGCCGGCGCGCAGGCGGTCCTCCAAAATCGATCTCGACACGCGCAACAGACAAAGAATGCACGTTGGAGACATGAATGGGGCTGCCATTGCGCCGCGCCCCCGATCCCCGCTCCGCCAGGAACACATCGCCTGTAACCGGGAAGGCGACTCCTCCCGCCACCGGCAAGCCGCCGCGCGAGAATGCTATCGATATCCCGAACTCTGGCAAGAGCGAACGCACGAAGTTCTGGGTGCCGTCGATTGGATCGATGAGCCATGCCCGGGCACAGGGATCGCCCGGGTACCGCGCATACCTCCCCTCTTCCCCCACCACAACATCGTCAGGAAAAGCTTCCTGAATCAGGGACACGAGCTGGCGCTGCACCTCGATATCCACCTCCGTCACCAAATCGTTTGCGTGACTCTTTGATGAAATGTCCAGATACTCCCTGTCTTCATGGCGTTCGCGCACATACGGAATAAGTGCATCAAAAGCCTCCTCGATCAATTCGAGCTCGCTCATTGGCGTTCTCCGGCACGTGTCAGCCCTTGAGACCCGTCAGGGTAATCCCCTGGATGAACGTGCGCTGCGTCAAAAAGAAAAGAATAATGATGGGAATGGTGATCACGCTCGACATGGCCATCAGCGGCCCCCATGCGTTCTCATGTTGGCTCTGAAACTGCTGCAGCGCGATGGCAAGCGTGTACTGGCGGTCATCCTGAAGATACACCAGAGGATTCAGAAAGTCCGCCCACTGAAACAGAAACGTGAACAGCGCCGTAGTGGCAAGCGCGGGTTTTGACAGCGGCAGGATGATGAAAAGGTAGATCCCGAACTCGCTGCATCCGTCAATACGGGCCGATGCGCTCAAATCCTGAGGAACGCCCAGGAAAAACTGGCGGAGCAAGAAAATATAGAACGGCGTGCCGAAGAATGCGGGGATGACGAGCGGCTTGAACGTACCCACCCATCCGAGCTGGCGGTACATCGCAAACAACGGAATCAGCGTGACCTGGTAGGGCAACATCATCGTGGCCAGGACGAGCACAAACACGATCTCGCGCCCACGCCACGGAATACGCGCGAAACTGTATGCCACCAGCGAACACGAGACCAGCGTGCCCAGCACCACCGTCACGCAAACGAAAAGCGTGTTGCGCAAGTTCCGCCAGAACGCCATCCTGTGAAACGCGTCCGCGTAGTTCTGCCAATGCAGGCCCGCACGCTGTTGAACCGCGAAATCCTCAGCCCACGCGGTCACCTGCTCATCCCCCAATTGGAGCATGTGACGCCCCAGCTTGTCACGGCCCATGTCGACACCCGTCTTGCCTTGGTACACCACAAGCGGGCGGCCCTCCGCATCGACGCGGGCGGTCGTCGGAATCCACTGGGGCGGTTCGCCGGGCTTTGGGAAAATGCGCGACTCGTGTTTCAACGACGTCGAGAGCATCCACAGAAATGGGGAGATGAACACCGCGGACAATACCAGCAACACGGCGTAAACCAAGATCTTGTTGACCGCCTTACTCGCCATGGTAATGCACCCAGCGCTTGGACGAGATCAGCACCCCGACCGTGGCCGCCAGGATAACCAGAAAAAGCAGCAAAGCCATGGCCGATGCGTAGCCCATTTTCAGATAGACAAACGAATTCCGGTAGAGGTACAAGGCGTAGAACATCGTGCTGTCGGCGGGGGTGCCTTTTCCCGCGGTCATTACATACACCTGCGTGAAGTACTGAAACGCTCCGATCAGCCCCATCACCAGATTGAAAAGAATCGTCGGCGTCAACATGGGAAGCGTCACGTTGCGGAACTTCTGCCAGGGTCCCGCGCCGTCGATGTCGGCCGCTTCATACAACACCGCCGGCACGTCGGCCAATCCCGCCAGGAAAATCACCATCGGGCCGCCCACCGACCATAGGCTCATGAGTATCAGCGAAGGCTTCGACCACCGGATATCCGCAATCCATCCCGGACCCTCAACATTGAAAAACTCCCGCAGCATGCCGTTGATAAGCCCGCTTTCGGGGTTGAGAACCCACAGCCACAACACCGCCGACGCCACAATCGGCACGATGGTCGGCAAAAAAAAGACCGTGCGAAAGACCGACTGCCCTTTTACGGCCTGGTTCAGCAACACGGCAAGGCCCACGGCGAGAATAAGACTGAGCGGCACCGAGAACGCCGTGAAATACAGTGTGTTGTACACGGATTTCCAGAAAACTTCGTCGCGGAAAAACAGGGCCCGGTAATTGGCCAGCCCCGCAAGCGTTGGCGGGGTGATGATGTTGTAATGGCACAGGCTGTAATACACGCTCATCACCAGCGGGTAAACCATGAATATCGAGCCGCCGATGAGGTACGGAAGAGCAAAGAGAATTCCGTTGCGCAGGTTCCTTCGCTCCATCCGCGTCATGATTGGTCCCGTTTCATAATGGCAAGAATCCGGTCCAGCTCCGCATTGCAGTTGTTCTCGGTATCGCGAGCCGCCTGTTCGGGCGTCTTCTCGCGCAACACCACCAGTTCGCGCTCGCGTTCCACTTCATCGACGAAATACTGTGCCACCGGCGTCACCGGAATCACGGGCGTCTCCTTCGTCAGCACTTCTTTGACGAATACCGAAAACACAGGATCGCCCATGAACCGCTCGTGCGTGGCTTCAGAACGGCGGCACGGGATATTGCTGATCGCGCGGTTGTAGTCGCTTGCGGGCGACGGGCGGCCGCCGGGACGCGGACTGTTGAACCACTCGATGTATTTCCAGGCCGCCTCGGGATGCGGCGCTCCCGCGGGAATCATGTCGAGCACGCACGTAGGCGAATAGCTGCGCGGCGGCGCGCCTTCAGGCTGCGGCAGAGGAGCAACCCCCCAGTCCAGTTCCGGGGCGTACCGCGGGATAAACGAAGCCTGCCATTCACCCTCCTGTGTCATGGCAACCTTCCCCGAATAAAACGGGTTGTTCGCGCTCATATACGCGCCGAACCCCGTCCTGAACGCCGCTACCATCTCCGGGTTCAGCGCATAGGGAAGCTGCTTCTCTGCATTCGGGTCGATCGAGAAACTCTGCATCCACTTGAACATCGCGATGATGTTCGTGTCCTCGCCGCAGACAAAACGCCCCGAGGCGTCATCAAACCATTTTCCCCCAAACAGGCTGCCCCACATGTGCGTGTGATCCCACGGCAGCCAGGGCAGAAAGCCGATCTGCTTCAAACCCGCCGCATCGCGAACCGTCAGTTTGCTCGCATACTCGATTAGCTCCGCCATTGTGCGCGGAGGCCGTTCGGGGTCAAGGCCCGCCTTCCGGAACGCCCTCTTGTTCCACAACAGGCAGATGCTGTCCGTGGTGATAGGAATCCCCCACGTATGCCCGTTAAACGTTACCGCGCGCCACATATGGGGAAAGAAGTCATCCGGATTGATCGATTCGGACTCTTTGATGAAGCCGTCCAGGGGCATCACGCAATGTTGGGGCGCCAAAGCCGTCAGGATCGACCCTTCCGTGCTCAGAATGTCCGGAGGGGTTCTCCCCGCGATAGAAGTCAGCAGTTTCTCCATTGTGAAGCCCACGGGGAGCGCCCGCACGTAGACTTCATCCTGAACGGCATTAAACTCATCAATCAACGCCTTACGTTCGTCAAATTCATGCCCGGTGTGGCGGTCCCAGTAGGTGATGATGACACGCCCTTCCTCAAGCGCAGCCTTTTCGTCCGGCGACCCCGCCTCGGACGGCCACAACAGGGCCACCACGACAGCGCATGCTGCTATCACCAGTACCCAGCGTATATACGTGGCTCTCATGAAATTCGGTCTCACTCGGAAAACGTCTATGCTGCCAGGGAACCACCATTATGCAGGTTGCAACCCGAGGGAATCTACACGGTGCCGCCGTTGCGGCCTCCCAAACCTCTCTCCCGCAGCGTCCCCCGCCGTTCCTGACGCCACTGGACGCCCTCGCCCTCGGAGTTCCTTGCTCCCCCTTTGCCCTTTAAGCCCCTGCCTGTATTGTTTATCGCAAAGAGGCGCCCTCGCTTATGGGGCACGCTCTCCCCGGGATCGCCGGGCATCGTCTCGGCGCCGTTCCCCAATTGCCATGGTCTTGCATCCCCGCGCCAACGGCGCGAAACATACCAGCCTGGCCTGAAGGGCCAGGATCTCGGCCCGATTCCCCCTGCGATACGTTCTCCCTGGGATCGCCGAGCGCCAGCTCGGCCCCGTTCCCCAATTGGTATGGTCTTGTATCCCCGCGCCAACGGCGCGAAACATACTAGCCTGGCCTGAAGGGCCAGGATCTCGGCCCGGTTCTCCTGCGATACGCTTTCCCCGGGATCGCCGGGCATCGTCTCGGCGCCGTTCCCCAATTGCCATGGTTTCGCATCCCCGCGCCAACAGCGCGAAACATACCAGCCTGGCCTGAAGGGCCAGGATCATGCCCCCTCCAAACTTCCAGCGCTGAAGGCGCGGTACATTTCGGCACGCAGGCTGGAACATCCTGGACGTGGCGCACCACGGCTCTCGTGGCGGCGTTGAACTGCGCGGCGCGCACGCGCCCGGCATGATCGGCAACCATCTGTTGCGGGTTCTCTGAGATGCCCCTACGGTAAACGGCCCCGTCCGCCCCTGCGCCCGCCTCCCTGCCTCCAGAGCGGAGGAATGTTCTTAGCGTTCCACTCGTCGTACGCGGACTGCATCTCTTTGACGCGCTCCGGGTTTTCGGATGCCAGGTCTGTCTTTTCCTCCATGTCGCCGGCAAGATTGTACAGTTGCGGCGAACCCTCCGCGAGTCTCACCAGTTTCCAGTCGCCAACGCGTGCCGCCGACTGTTCCCCGAAGCGCCAGAACAGGCTTTTGTGAGGCATGTCCTTCGCGTCCCCGGCGAGGTAGGGAAGAAGGTTGACACCGTCAAACTGAGCCTCCCGAGCGGCGCCGCCGGCCGCGGCAAGCGCGGTGGGGTGGATGTCCAGCGAGATCACCGGCCTATCGTCCACCTTGCCTGCGGGGATGCGACCCTTCCATTGCACAAGAAACGGCACCCGAATGCCGCCTTCCAGAACCTGTCCCTTGTATCCGCGCAATGGATTGTTGCAGGAAGTCGTTTTGAGTGTGGGCCCGCCGTTATCACTTACGAAGAAGACCAACGTCTGCTCTTCGAGCTCCAGTTCCCGCAGCTTTGCGAGCACCAGTCCGACACCGTCGTCCAGGGCCGACAACATCGCCGCAAACACTTGCCGGTTCCTATCTTCGATAGCGCTGAACCGCGACAGGTATTTCTCGGGCGCTTCAAGCGGGCCATGAACCGCGTTAAACGGGAGATAAACAAAAAACGGTTCGCGGCGGTGGCGGTCGATGAATGCGACGGCCTCTCGCGCAAACATGTCCGTCGTGTAGTCCACTTCGGATACCGGTTCGCTGCCGCGCAGGATGGGATTCCTGCCGCCTTGCGAGGCGCTCAGGTAAGGATGCGCGCCCGCCAGGAATCCAAAGAACTCATCAAACCCCCGCTTCTGAGGGTGCATCTCAGGCCGGTAGCCGAGATGCCATTTGCCGAACATACCGGTCGCATAACCCAGCGGCTTCAGGTTTTCTGCGAGTGTGGCCTCTGATAGCGGGAGCCCGAACTCAGGATTCGCCTGGTCCTCTCTGCCCGGATTGAACTCATGGCCAAACCGCTGCTGATACCGGCCTGTCATGAGCCCGGCACGCGTAGGACTGCACACCGGACACGAAACGTAACCGTTGGTGAAGCGGACCCCGCCGTGTGCAATCGAGTCGATGTTCGGGGTCGGAACGTCCTTGCACCCTTGCACGCCGAGCTCGGCGTAACCCAGGTCGTCGGCCAGGATGACCACGATATTGGGTTTCCGTGTTGCCGCCGTCCCGGCAGGCGGCTCCGGAGGCTTCGCCCCCTGGCTCTGTGCAAGGGCGAACTGGTTGCCAAGGCCTGCGCCTCCGGCCAACAGCCCCAACGACGAAATCAAGAATTGTCGTCTCTTCATGTGTGATGCCTCTCTACCGCCGCTGCTCCCCATCCGGACAACGCCACAGGGCATAACCGTGACCGGTTCCAGGCTCGATGCCCCTCTCTTCCCAGTATAACCCCATTTTCACACAAGAGGTTCCGCATGATACAAGATAATGCAGCCGTGCTAGAGCCCAAGGATTGGTCAAATTCTTGAATAGACAGCATCCAACGAATGCCCACATCCATGACAGGTTCTTGCCAGTCGGCCGGTCGGGCCGTAGGCCGAACCCTGAGGATAGAGAAGATTACCTGCGTGACGGGACCCTCTCATGTATGACCAAGCCGGACGATGCGCTTGTCATGAGACATACCCGCACGGCCTGGCCTTCCGTATCCCCCGCCAACGGCGCGAAACATACACGAACGGCGTCCCTTGGGTCCCTGCGTTATCCACCAGATAGAACCGTTATAGCGCCCAGTCTTGATCCACCCGCTCTGGCCATGTAATGTGGGCGCTTCACCGGCAGGGCAAAGCACGATCGGGGAGTCCACATGTCTCAGGAAAACCAGCACCTACTTGCCAAGGCCGATGCGCTGTACCGCCGCGGCCGCTACGATGAGGCGCTGGCCGAGATCGCGCGCGTGCAGGCGGGCCAGCCCCCAAACGCCGACGCGCTGTTTCTCGAGGCGCTGTGTCTTCACGGGGCGGGACGCATCAACGAGGCACTGGACCGCTGTAAACAGCTTGGCAGGGAATTTCACGATCACCGCGTGCAAACCCTGCAGGCACGCATAGGCGTCCAACTCCCGCCCGAAGCGTACATGGCCCCCAGACGAAAGCGCCTGAACTGGAAGCGGCCACTCAAGTGGGCTGCTGTCCTGGGTATGGTTGTTGCCATTGTCGCGCTGGTCCCGTACGCCCTTGACCGGTTTGCCGAGGGCGCGGGACGCCTCTGGACCGTGCCCCTTAGACCAGGGCTGCTCCCGCCCATGAGCGACAGCCCGCCCTCCAAGCTCTCTGACAACCAGTTCACGGCGGCCGGGCAGACATGGCTCGAGCAGTGGGCCAGCAACCCCCTGCCGGACTGGCAACATGCCGCAAAAGTGACCGCCCCGCGAGTGTGCCTGGCCAAGCTGGCTCTTGGGCGCGACGTGCCCGAAGTGAATGTCTATCTTCAATCCCAGGTCCCCAGTAGAAACAGCGGTTCCAGCTGGAGACTGGGTCCCCTCCAACACGCAGGCGATTACGATTTCGCCGAGGTCACGCTCACGACGCTGCTCTACGTGTTTGGCGGGGACCCCGATCGCCTGTATCCCGAAACCGTCGACCACATTGTCAACGTGCTGCTCATCGAAGAGGGCGGCAAAGCTCGAGTCAAGGTACCGGGTTCATATGGAATGGTGATCGAAACCGAAAACCACCACCTTATGACCGAGGGAAGCCGTTACCTCAAGAACCAGTGGCTTTTCTCCCACGGCAATACCGACTCCAAGTACAACAACCAGGCCAACGGCCTCGAAACATGGCTGAAAGGCTACCTGCAGCAAATGATCGACGAGGGCGTGTATGAGTTCAATTCTCAGCCATACATTGGCTACACGATCCAGGCGCTGCTCAATCTCGAGGCATTCCCGGATTCCAGCGAAATCACCTCCCGTGCGCGTTACGTGCTCGACATCATCAACTACCAGTACGCCTTGGGCAGCCTCGATCTCCGGCGTTTGGCCCCGTTTCGCAGGCAGACCCGTCACGCCGAAGACACTGCATTGAACCACGACTACAACACCGAGGTCATGTCCGTGTGGACATCGCGCCCAGCCGGCGGCTCGCCCGACGCCTCCATGCACGCGAACGATGGCACCCAGGGAATTATCGCTGAACTCTGCCCATACCGCCCTCCTGACGACGTTCTCACCTGGACCATCGACAAGCGCGCCGACTACTTTGTTCAATTTGGGCGCGGACCCTATGCCAGCCCCGAACTTTACAGCGGCGGCCCCGGCTATCTCTTGTCCGCCGGCGGCGTGCATCGCGGCAAACGTTCCATGATCGCGGCACGGCCCATCAGCCTCATCCTGAACGACGGGGCAACCGACCTGATGCAATGCTTTCACATTCGCGGCAAGGGGAACTGGGAAGACTGGAACAACACAGGGGTGTACAGGCATTTCGCCTGCGGAACAGAGCCGGTCGCGGTCCCCGAACAGTATGCTCCGGCCGCTCAGGCACAAGGATGGGCGGTGTTCCGGCCCGAAGCGGCGCCCGAGCTTTCGATTGCAGTATTCAGCGCGGACGATTTCGGATTGATCGCGCTGTTCCCCGGAGAGACCCTGCTTCCGCAGTCCCTGCTCGAAGAGTTGCAGACCGTCAACCCCGACGCCCAAACCTTGAAACACACGTTCCACTGGCTCGACGGTCGCTCCCTTAGTTACGTCCCGAATGCCCCGAAGGGCACCTGGGTCATCGAAAGTGTAGATGGCGTTTCCGTGGACCGCGATTATGATTCTTGGCCTCACGTGGACGGAGACCCACCCCTGATCTCTTTCCACCGGCGGCTTTGAGGACGCAACGGGAAGCCGGCTCGAAGCCCGCACCACAAGCAAGTCCGCCTGGTCCGAGAGGTATGAGCCACAGGCGGGAATGCTCACGGTGCCGGAACGTAATATGAACCGCTGCGCTGTATGACGAACAGCGCGGTTCTTGCGCGGTTGGTATCTTGCGGCGGTTCACATGCTTCAATACAATGACTCCCCTACGGCAACGCAGGTGTCTCGAATGACTGTCAGAAAACACGACATACGCCCCGTGCGGGTGCTTCCCGAGGACGTGGCCAACAAGATCGCCGCCGGCGAGGTCGTCGAGCGGCCCGGCTCCGTCGTCAAGGAACTCATCGAGAACTCCTTGGACGCCGGGGCTAGCCGTATCATCGTACGACTTGTAGCCGCAGGACGGCGCACTATTGAAGTGATCGATAACGGTTGCGGCATGAACGAGCAGGACGCCCTGCTCGCCATCGAACGGCATGCCACAAGCAAGATCCGCAAGGCCGACGATATCGACAACGTGGTGACCATGGGCTTCCGGGGGGAAGCGCTTCCCAGCATCGCTTCGGTGTCGCGTTTCGAACTGGTCACGCGCCGTCCGGATGACCCTCACGCCACACGAATACGCATCGAAGGCGGCGTTCTGCGCGACGTGTCGCAGACCTCTGCGCCCCCAGGCACCCGCGTCACCGTCAACAGGCTGTATTTCAACACCCCCGTGCGCGCCAAGTTCTTGAAAGGAATCACCACCGAACTCAGCCAGGCCATCGATATCGTCCAGCGCCACGCCCTTGCCGCGCCCGGCGTCGCGTTTCAATTCCTGCACAATGAAAAAGTCCTGTTCAACATCCCCGAGCACGCCACTCTCCTCGAGCGCATCGCACTGATATGGGGACTCGGGTTCGTGGATGACCTCGTCGAATTTGACGGAGAAGGGGAGGGACTGGCCTTCGCGGGCTATATCGGAACTCCCGCGCTGACCCGTTCCGCCCGGAGCCACCAGTATTTCTTCTTTAATGCACGCCCCGTCGTCAACAGAAGCCTGCAATACGGCTTCGAAGACGGCTATCGCGGTCTGCTGACGGTTGGGCGCCGTCCCGTAGGCATCATTCTCGCAACCGCCTCACCGCGTCTGGTGGATGTGAACATCCATCCTGCTAAGCGAGAAATCCGGTTTCGCGATGAGCATGCGGCACGGAACGCACTCCGCGACGCCGTCCGCACCCGCTTGGAACGGCTGACCAGGGCCGCGAGGTCTGTCCCTGTTTCCTCAGAACGTGACGAGTCCCACGAAGCCGTTTCCGCCGGCGTAACCGCGAATTGGCCGCACCAGCCCGCCGCGCAGACCGAAGACCAGCAGCAAACGCGCCACCAAGCCGCTGCTACGGCACCCTCTTCAACCATGTCACAGCCGGCTCTCGACCCGCTGCCGCCCGCACAGACGGAATTCGCCGGCGTGCCTGCAGGGGGC
>Ga0116185_1002370_pt1 | contig 17568 bp, 14 predicted proteins | sample AD_JPNNA7_MetaG_FD_89754 | JGI IMG/M metagenome (GOLD analysis project Ga0116185, IMG submission 89754) | Active sludge microbial communities of municipal wastewater-treating anaerobic digesters from Japan - AD_JPNNA7_MetaG | ecosystem: Engineered > Bioreactor > Anaerobic > Digestate | place... | reverse complement strand
CCCATGCCCCGGGCCCGTACCACGGGGCCATTCACCGCCACCACCGTTCCCACCTGTGCCATGACGTTCTCCTTAGGTCAAAGGGTCTAAAGCAGCGCCAGCAGGCGCTCCGCCAGAGGTTCCGAGAGCTCCTGGACCTTTTGTCCCCAATCCGCCGTGGCCTGGCGACGGCCGTCGGCGGAGGCCAGCCACACTCCCCCCGTTATGGGGGCGGGGTCGGGATCGAAGGTCACCGTCACGGCGGGGTCCCACCTTCCCAGCTCCCGGGCCAGGGTCTCTCCCAGGGCCCCGTCGGGGGCCGCCAGGCGGACCCGCACCGCCGTCACTCCCCGGAGCTCTTCCAGGGCCTCCAGGGCCACCCCTCGGAGGATGTCGCCGTAGTCGGGGCGGGTGCGCAGGGCCGTCAGGGCCTCCTGCAAGAGCTTCGCCGCCTGCTGGAGGAGCTTATTCTGGGCCCGGAGCCTCTCCCGGGCCTTTTCCCGCTCCGACGCGGCCACCTGGCGGCGGCGGAGCTCCTCCGACCGGGATCGGGCCTCCCGCAGGAGGATCTCAATCTCCCAGTCCAACCGCGTGCCCTCTTCCTTCTGCCACGAGGCCACCTCCCGGGCGGCCCCGTCCAGGAGCACCTGCCCCTCCATGCGGGCCCTGTCCAGGATGTGGCTCCGAAGGTCGTTAAGTTTTTCCCCGTAAGCCTCGGTCATTCCATCTTCACTCCTATCGCGTCCCGCACGTAGCGCGTGAGAAAGTCCTGTCCTCGGGAGGTGCCGTGGCGGTCGGGGATCTCCACCACCAGGGGAAGTTCCCCCGACTCCCGGAGGCGTCGCACGTCCTCCGGCACCCAAGCCGCCACCTTTTCCGTCACCAGCAGGATCCCCAAGTCCTTCAGCTCCAGGGAGGAACGCAGGGCGGCCCGGGCATCCTCCGCCCCGGAAACCACCACCCCCCCGATGCCCGCCATCCGCAACCCCGCGAGGGAGTCGTGGTTGTCGCTCACGAGAAAGGCGCGCACGGCGGATTTACACCCGCCCCAACACCAGCAGGGAGATGATGACGCCGTAGATGGCGATGCCTTCCGCCAGCCCCAGATAGATGAGGGTCATGCCGAGCATGTCGGGCTTTTCGCTCACCACACCCAGGGCCGCCGCCCCCACGCCCCCCACGGCGACCCCCGCGCCGATGCACGCCAGCCCCGTAGAGAGGCTCGCCCCCAAAAAGGCCCATCCCGCAGCGGGGTTGGGGGCCCCGCCCTCCGCCGCCCAGGCCCCCGTGGCCGAAAGGACCACCAGGGCGCCCCCCAGGAAGACCGTCAGTAGGGAAACCGCCGCCGATGCCACCAGGATCCTCCTCGGGTGGGAGAGGCGCCGCCCCCGGAGGAGCCACCCCGCCGCGATCATGCCCGAAACCGCCACCATCATCATGCCAAGACCCACCATCTTTCCGTCGCTCCCTTCCGTCATGCATACCCCAAAGATGACCGGTGCCCCGCCCTGAGGGCCTACACCGGCGGCGCCGAGGCGTCGGCGTTTTTGTCCCATCTCACCGGACGGAAGGCGTTCCCCCCGCCCCGGTAGAACTTACTGAAGAACTCGTAGTACTCCAGGCGCAGGGTCTGGATGAAGACGATGAGCCCTTCGAGCCCCACGATGATGAGGTTGCCCACCACCAACAGGAGCCCCTTCAACACCAGCCCTCCAGGAAGGTCGCGCACCATGTCCCCCAGCATGAAGACCGCCATGGAAAGCCCCACATGGTTCAGGGCGAAGGCCGCCAGCCGGACGAAGGAGGCGGTGTTGCTGAGAAAGGCCAAGAGCCCGTGGGCCACCTCGAAGGCGTGGACCACCCCCCCCTCGCCATGGGCCCGCTCGTGCAGCACCACCCGGGCCAGCACGTCCCGAAAGGCCATCACCAGGACGAGGGCAAGAAAGAGCCCCCCCACCGCCCACCCCGGCAGGGGAAGGGAGTGACCGGAAAAGACCCAAAAGCCCACCAGGGCCGCCGACCAGTAAAACGCCAGCCCCGCCAGCCCCTGGCCGTCGAAGAGCAATCGCCCGAAGTTCCGCTGGCGATATTGGGTCACCATGTTCAGGGCAAGCCCCAGGGTGATGAACCCCACCCCCGCCCCCAGGGCGATGGAAAGGAGCTTATCCGTGTTCTCCGAGGGAGAGAACCACAGGGGAGGGAAAAGGCCCTCCAGGCCGAAGACGCTGCCGTAGAGCACGCCGAAGATCATGGAAAAGACCGATGCGGCGGTGAGCACCGTTCCCAGATTTTTTCGCAGGATGCGGCGCTTCACCAGGTAGCGCGCCCCCAGGGCTAAAAGCAGGCCGTGCCCCACGTCGCCGAACATGAAGCCGAACATGAGACAAAAACTCACCGCCACGATGAAAGACGGGTCGATCTCGTCGTACCCCGGCAGGCTATAGAGCGCCACCACGTCCTGGAAGGCCCGCACCAGGGGGATGTTGCGCAGCAAGGTGGGGACGGAGGATCGGCCATAGCGCAGCGTCGAGCTGTCCTCGGCGAAATACGTGGTGCGGGGGGCCTCTTCGCCCATGATGCGGGTCAGCTCCTCCAGCACGTCCGCCGGGACCCATCCCGAGAAGACGTAGGTGTCCCCGATCTCCCCCCGTCCCTTGCAGAGCTCGTAGACCCGCTGCATGGTGTAGAGGCGACAGAAGAGCCCCTCCAGCTCCTCCCGCCGCTCCCCCAGGAAGTTTTTTGCCGCTTTTTCCAGCCCCTGGAGGGATTTTTTCACGGTATCCACGCGACGGGGAAGGGCGTCTTTGCCCTTCTCCAGGAGAGCCTTAATACGATCAAAGGAATATTCTTTGAAGTTAGCCGACCGGAGCAGGGCCCGGGCTCCGTCGGCGTATCCCGCCACTGCCAGGGCCAGGGCCCAGGTGTCTCCCCGGGCGTGGCGCAGAGGGGCCAGGATGAAGGGGGCCCCTTCGGAGGTTTCCTCCAGGCGCCGAGCGTTGTCCTCCGCCAACCTACCAAAATACGCCACCACGTGCCGGGGAGTGGCGAGATCCTCCAGGGTGAACTCCATGGATTCCAGGGCCTCCAGCATCACCCGGGCGGCCTCCAGCTCCTCCAGTTCCTCCTCCAGCTCCCGGCTCCGCCGGGCCCAGAGCTCCAGGCGATGGGCGGCGTTTTCCACCTGGATCCGGGCCGAATCCAGGGTGAAGTTCCGGTCCAAGGGCACGGGGGCCACCTCGGGGAGCCTCTCCCCGGCGGCGTGCCACACCGTGGCCAGGCGCGACACCAGGGCATCGTAGGGGTTTTCCGTGGCGGTGGAAATTTTGGCCCGGAGCCCCCGATCCGTCACCAAGTAGTCCAGGGGGATGGGCTGAAAGCCCGCCCGAAGCACCATGTGGCGCGCCACCAGTTCCGTTTCATCCTTGGGCCCCACCACCGTGAGGGCCATCATCCGCGCTACCGCCATACCGATCCCCTCCCGGGAAGGATGGGGCGCACCAAAAAAACCGCCGCGTCCCGATCCGTGTAACCATACCGCACGTCTTCCACCAGTGTCTTCAGATCCGCCACTTCGTAGTGGCGCAAGAAGAGATAGGCCACCACCATGGGAAATCCCGGGGATCCTCCGGCAAAGAGCCTCGTGGCCTGGCGGAAGAGGAAGGCCTCCATCCCCCGGTCGACGAAGAGCTCCTCGGAAAGGGCCTGGTCCATGGCCGGACGATAGGGGGAATCCGACAGCTCCCCCCAGAAATCCTTCCCGCTCCCGGCCCCCGCCAGGCGTCGGAGGAGGTCGATCCTCACCCGGTGGCGCACGGGGAGAAGGCGGTTCAGCATCTCCTCCGGGGGCTGGGCGAAGTAGAACCTTCCCCGGTAGAGCCAGAAGACGTTCGTCAGATCCACCAGGGATCCCGCCAGGGAAAGCACCCCCTCCCGCTCTCCGGGGGGGAGCTCCTGGGCGCTTTTATAGAGCCTCTTCAGCGCCACCCCGTCCAGGGCCATCTCCACGCCGTAGAGCGACCCGCCTCCCTCCTCCGTGAAACGCCTCAGGGGCTCCCTCAGGGCGTGAAAGTAGGGCGTGGGGCGCAGGACCTCCCGCACGGCCTCGGGGCGATCCGCCGCCAGAAGCCCCTCCACGGAGAAGGAGCAATAGGGCAGGGCCTCAAGGCGGTGGCGCAGGGCATCCCTTTCTCCCCGCCCCGCCGCCAGGCGACGGAGGGCGCGTTTGATGCCGTCCGCCTCGGAAAGCCCCACCCAGGCCCGGAGGAAGGCCTTCCGGGGCCCCGAAAGGTACCCCAGAAAGGCCCCGCTCTCCCGAAGGAGCATGAGGTCCAGGAGCTCTTCCAGCTCGGAGCGGTGGATCTCCCGGGGAACTTTTTCCAGCACCTCGCGGTACTCCGGAGTGGTCCCCAGGCGGTCCACGATCTCCCCCACGTCCTCGCAGTGGAGAAGCTGCCAGTACACCGCGTCCTCCAGGAGCCTACCCCGGAGAGTTCGGGCCTTGGCCCCCGCGCAAAGCCTCTCCCCGAAGGCGAGAAGGGACATGGCCAGTCCCTTCTAGGCCCCCGGCCGGGGGCCCCCTGAGGCGCCGAGGAATTCGGCCTTCCGGCGATAGCTCTCCGCCACCTCCGCCACCAGGGTGGCCACCAATCCCTGGACGTTTTCGTCAAAGCGCTCCCGCATCCGGTCGAGGTCCTGCTGGCCCATCTGCAAGATCTGTCCCCCCTCGGCGTCGGCGGCGGACCGAGCCAAGTCCAAGACGGCCTTCGCCTGCTCTCGGGCCGCCGCCAGGCGACGCTCCCTCTCCTGAGAGAAGGCGTCTTTGGCCCGGCGCACCACCCGCTCCGCCTCGTTTCGGGACTCTTCTATCTCCGACCGCGCCTCGCCCTCGGCGCCCAACAACACCGCCAGCACTTCCTGCAATGCCGCCACGGCCCCTCTCCCCCCTTTTCCCCGGGGTCTGCCCGGGGGTGATCGCCCGCCTCAAAACCTTGCCCTAGGGAACCTCACGGCCGAGGCCCTTTTTCCCCGCCTCTTTAGAGATCTTCATCCGGGCGAAGTCCTCCCGATCCCCCTCTTCGAGGACCGCCCCGATGGCCACGGCGGCGGCGCCATACTGGGGGATCACCACCTTTTCCAGGGCATTCACCCGGCGGTGGGTCTTGCGGATCTGCACCGCCAGGCGGTAGACGCTGGTCTCCACCTCCGCCAGCCGGGCCACCAGCCCCCGCACCCGATGGAACGCCAGAAAGGCCCGGTCCACCGCCCCCGACGTACCCTGAAAGGAGTAGCCGGGGGGACAGGCCTCGGGGATGGGATCCACCTCGGGGATATCCACCCCCATCACCGACCGCAACCGGACGATGAACTCGTCCGATTCGGGCACCGCCCGGGAGATCTCCTGGACCGTGTCGATGCCCACGGAGACGTTGGCGTGCTGCAGGGCGCGGTAGGCAGCGGCAAAGATCTCCGCCATGTCCTTCTGGATGTCCCGGGCCCGGTCAATGTGGCGCATCAGCTCCATCATGAGCACCTGGCGCTTCTGCTCCAACAGATCGTGCCCCTTGCGCGCCAGGTGCAGCGCCCGCAGGACCCGCAACAGGTTCCCCCGGGTGGGGGCTATCTTTTTGGCCATGGTCTCCCCTCCCTTCCTGAAAAGGGCGCCCTCCGCCTCGGGTCCCGCGCCCCTTTCCGAGTAGTTCGGCGCCCCTCATCGGAGCAAACAGCAACAAGCCCCCCGCCGGGGCGGGGGACCTCTCCAGGGTCGTCAACACAGCATAACGCCACGGCAAGGTCGCGTCAATGCACGCCATATTTCAAACTCTCAGGACGCGCCTCGCCCCCCGACTCAAGCGCTCAGGCCGGAGCCCCCCGAGGGGGCGCAAAAGGCCCCTTTCGCCGGGGCATAGGGACGAAAGCTACATGCCCCGGGAGGTTCCCCCCTCCGCCACGAGGCGGCGAAAGCGGTCCACGTACCCCTCCACCTTGCCGCAATAGGCCTCCACCGACCCTCCGGCGTAGCGCCCCAGGGCCTCCCGGGTGTCTCCTTCGGCCCGAAGGTAGCGCCCCAGCAGGAGGCACCCCGCCGCGATCCCCCGATCGGGGTTGTGGAGCTCTTCTCCCGAAAGGATGCCGTTGGCCTGGAGCAAACCGTGGTGGATACGCCACACCACCTGCATCACCCCCATGGCGCCGTAGCTGGAAAGGGACTCCGGGCTGAAATGGCTCTCCGTATTGGCCACCGCCACGGCGAGCTCCACCGGGGCGCCGTACTTGGCGCTGTAGTGCACCAGCGCCGCCGCCTCCACCCATGCCAGTTCCGGCGTGATGGCCCGGTTTTGTCTCAGGATGTAGCGGGCGATGCGGGCGCAGGTCCTCTGATCCTCCTCCTCCATGCTCCACAGGTGGCGGAGGGCGGCGGTGGGATGGCGATCGCGCCACTCCAGCAGGTGACGTCGACTCACCCCCATGGCCCTAAGCTCCGCATCCACGGCGGGGCTCATCATCCGGATCACCATGGGGGCATAGATCCGCCCCCCTCCATGAAATATGGTCGTCGGCCGGTGAATCGGAAAGCGCTCCTGGAGCGCCGCTCCCATGATCAGCACCATGCAGAGGGCTAAACAGGCTTTGAAAACGTGGGCACGCATGGGTCACCTCCATACAAAACACGACATCCAGCCCGCGAGGCCCCGGGCTTCATGGGGGTCATTATACAGGGAAGGGACGTTATGGCAATCGAAGGGAGATCGTGCATATCGCATACGCCCCGCGCCTCCCTTGTCCTCGAGCGAGGAGGATTTTCCCGCCATAACCGGGGAAAAGTCGGAGCGCTCGATCCCTCCGGGGGCGTCCGAAGTCCCCCGGAGGAGCGCCCCCAGGCCATGCCATGATAGGGGGGAACTCCCGCTAACACCATGTTCCCGCACTCCCCTTTTTCGTGCTATGATGGGGCAGCGCCGCGGGAAAGGAAGCGGGAAATCGACCAAACAAAAGCGAGATGATCCATCGTGGGCCCCCGGGCGTTATCCTTACTGATTTTTTTTGTCGTGGCCCTATCCCTTCCGGCGGAGGGGGTGTTGCGCGTGGTGGGGGACCGGAACTTTCCCCCCTTCATGTTCCTCGACGAGCGAGGGGAGCCCTCCGGTATGGATGCCGCCGTGGCCCGTCTCGTCGGGGAGCGGATGGGGGAAGAGGTCTCCATCGACCTTCTCCCCTGGGCCGAGGCGGTCCTCGCCCTGGAGATAGGATCGGCGGACATCCTCGCCGCCATGCGGGTCACCCCCGAGCGGGAGGGCCGCTACCGCTTCGCCTTCCCCCATTGCGTCAATAAGTTGACGGCCTTCACCCGCGTCGCCGCTACCCACATCAACACCTCCGCCGACCTCTGGGGGCGCCGGGTGGGGGTGCAGCGGCGGGATCTGGCGGAGGACTTTTGCCGCCAGTACCTGTCAGAATCCGACCTCTGGCTCTACGACGACCAGCCCCAGGCCCTCCGAGCCCTGGCGGATGGCGAGGTGGACGCCTTCGTGGGCAACGAAGCCGTGGTGTACTACACCATAGCCCGGGACCACCTCACCGACCTCTTTCGCGCCCTGGAGGCTCCCCTCCTTTCGAGCCCCTACGCCATGGCGATGCGCTCCGACGACCGGGCCATGGCGGCGGCCGTGAACAAGGCCCTCACCATTTTGAAGCAGGATGGCACCTTGCTCCAGTTGCAGCAGCGCTGGACCCGGGCCCTTCCCCAGAACGCCGCCCTGAGGCGCCAGCTCCTCTACACGGCACTGGGGGCCGCCTTCTTGGGGGGAGTGGGGGTCCTGGGGATGATGATCCTGGGGTGGCGGGTGCGGCGGGCCACCCGGCACCTGGAAGAGGAAAAGGAGCTCCTCCGCCGGGAAGTGGAGGAGCGGCACCGGGTGGAGCGGGACATCGAGAGGCAGCGGCGGTTCATCAGCGCCGTGCTGGAGCACGTCCCCGAGGCCATCTTGGTGAAAGACCTCTCCTCGGGGCGTTACACCATGCTCAACCGGGCGGTGGAGACCCTCTTCGGCCTCCCCCGGGACCACCTGGAGGGGCGCACGGACGAGGAGATCTTCGGCCTCACCCCGGGGGAGATCTTCGCCGCCCAGGACCGGGAGGTGGCCCAATCCTCCCAGGCCCACACCTTTCCCGAGGTGCCGGTGCTCACCCCCCACCGGGAGAGCCGTCTCTTCACCTTCACCAAGACCCTACTGCCCCCCTCTCCGGACGACCCCTCCGACCACCTGCTGGCCATTGTCCAGGACGTGACGGAGCGGCGCCGGGCGGAGGAGGCGTTGCGCTTCGCGAGCTTTCACGACGCCCTCACGGGGCTGCATAACCGGGGATATTTCGAAGAGGAGATGCGACGCCTAGCCACGGGGCGCTTCAACCCCGTGGGGCTTTTGGTCTGCGACGTGGATGGGCTCAGGATCGTGAACAACGTGGCGGGGCACGCCGCCGGGGACACCTTGATCCGGGGCGCGGCGGAGGTGCTGCGCCGCACCTTTCGATCCAGCGACGTGGTGGCCCGCATCGGGGGAGACGAGTTCGCCATCCTCCTCCCCCAGTGCCCCGGCCCCGTGGCCCAGAGCCGATGCCGCGATCTCGCCCGCCACGTGGAGGAGTGGAACGCCAGCTCCCCGCTCTATCTGGGGCTCTCCCTGGGGCTCGCCCACCACCAGGAGGGGGGGAAGCCCTCCATGGAGCGCCTCTTTCGCGAGGCGGACCAGGCCATGTACCGCCACAAGGAAGCCACGCGCGAGGAGGTCATGGAAAAGGTCTTTGCCCGCGTCGCCTCCCTCTTGGGAGAAGGGGAAGACGACCCCGTCGCCCGGCGCCAATGGGAAGATCTCCGCTCCCGGTGGGACACCCGGGGCTCGTCGAGGGGGTAAAAGCGCCCCCCTTCCCTAGGGAAGGGGGGCGCTTTTACCCGGCCCTAGCGGAGGATCCCCTCGGGATTTCCCCGGTGGAGAAGGAGCGTGGACACCGTGCCCCCCAGGTGGCGCTCCACCAGCGCCGCCAGGTCGTCCGCCGCCTTCGGCAGCGCGTCGGGGGGGAGGGGGGGTAGGGATTCGATGACCAAAATGACGTTTTTCGTCTCCGGCGTCAGCTTGGTCCGGTCCGCCTCCTTCCAGTTCCAGCGCCGACATAGGGCGCCGATGTCGTCGGTGTAGATCACTTCTCCCTCGTGGGGGGATCGGGGATCCTTCTCTCCTAACAAGATCACCGGGGGTTCGGCGGGACCCGCCCGGGTCAGCCGGACGTCGCCGGAAAGGCGGTCCCGATCCTCTCCCCCCACGGGAAGGAGGTGCGTGAGGGAGACCGCGTTATAGAGGGAAACCAGGTTGTTCACGGGCCGCAGGAGTTCCCCGCCAAGGACCCGTCGCACCAGGTTCTCCACGGAGGAAGGGGTGGCCTTGGGCTTGGCGCCGAACTTACGGTAGGCTTCCCGCCAGACCGAGACGCGGGGATGATCCGCCACGGGCCCCTCGCCGAAGATCCGGGGCAGGTCGCGCTCCGCCCGGCGGAGGATTTCCACCACCTCCGGATCGTCCCGGGAGTTGTCGACGTGGCGGGCCTGCACCACTCCCAATCCCACCTCGGGAAAGAGTTCAAAAACCGACGGATCGATCGAAAACCTCAAAGCCTTCACTCCCCTTCCCCGGGCTTTTCCACTCGCCTTAAAGGATCCCTTAGGGGGCCACAAGGACGGTGACGCAGTTTTTTCCCCCTTCCTTGCTCTGGTACAGGGCCCGATCCGCCCGGGAGAAGACGTCCTGCGATCTGTCTTCGGGCCTCCCCAGGGTGCCCCCCAGGGACATGGTGCCTTCGATCCGATGACCATCCCAGAGGAGAAAAGATTTTTCCACCAGCATGCGTAGCCGCTCCCCCAGCTCTTCCAGGGTCTTTTTGTCCCGGATGTTGGGAAATATCATCATAAACTCGTCCCCTCCCCAGCGTCCCAGGAAGTCGAAGCTCTTGAGCCCCCCCTGGAGGGTCTGGGCGACGCTCCGGAGAACCTGGTCCCCCGCCAGATGGCCAAAGTCGTCGTTGACCCGCTTGAACCCGTCCAGATCCCCCACGAGGAGGGCAAAGGGCACCCCGTCTTTCTGGAGTTCGTCGATCCGGGCCAGGAGGGAGATCTCCGTGTAGCGACGGTTCCCCACTCCGGTGATGGTGTCCGTGAGGGCGATCTCCTGGAAGGTGTCCGCCAGCTCCAGCGCGGCCATCTTGGTGCTGTTGTCGGAAAAGATCTCGATGCCCCCAACGATGCGCCCTTCGCCGTCCGTCACCGGAGTGACCCGCACCGATACGGGCACCCGGTGCCCCTCTTTGTGGTGCATGAACACGTCGGCTTCCCGCATCTCTCCATCCTGCATGGTGTGGGCCAGAGGGCACATGCCCAGGCAGAGGTTATTCCCCTGGCCATCCACGTGGACCAAGACGTTATCCGCGCAGCTCCTCCCCACCACCTCTTCCGCCTTGTACCCCGAGAGGCGCTCGGCTCCCTGGTTCCAGTAGACGATCTTGCGGTGGAGGTCGGTCACGTAGATCCCATCGTAGGCGCTTTCCAGCACCCGGCGGTACAGGTCGGAATCCCGCAGCATGTCCATGCGCTTTCACTCCCCCAAAAAAATGATGCCTTCTGTATCATTTTATCACAAGCCCCTCGGAGAATCACCGGGGGGGATGGGGCCCGCCTGTGGTATCATGGTCCACAAGAGTTCGGAGGATTGACGCGCCCTCCGGGCCGCCCAAGGAGGAATGGCACATGTCCCACCGCTTTCGGGCCTGGGGAGGGCTTTTTTTTGTCTCCCTGGCCTCCATCGCCTTCGAAATCTTCCTCACCCGCTTCTTTGCCCTGAGCAACTGGTCCGAATACGGCTACTGGGTCATCTCCATGGCCATGGCGGGTTACGCTCTGTCGGGGGTGGTGCTGAGCCTGGGGAGCGCCTGGGCCGAACGCCATCGGGAGGGGCTACTTTTCATCTGCGCCCTGATCCTCCCCGCCGCCGCCGCCGGGGGGTATGTCCTGGTGACCCTCAACCCCTTCAATCCCTTGGAGTTTCAAAATGCCGTCCTGTGGAAGGACCAGCTCGGGCACATCGGCATGTATTACGTGGCCCTTTTCCCCTTCTTCTTCGTGTCGGGGATCTTCATCGGCCTGTCCTTTCTCACCGGCCGCCGGGAGATCCCCCGGCTCTACATGGTGGACCTGGTGGGGGCGGGGGCGGGGGCCCTCATCACCTTGGGAGGGCTCTTTCTACTCCACCCCTTCTCTCTGATGACGCCCTTCCTGGGGCTCCTCGTGCCCCCCATCCTGCTCACCGCCCCCCGGGGCCTCTCCCGGAGCACGGTGCTGGGAGGCGCCGGGGCGTTGGTGGCCCTCTGCGCCCTCGGAGCCTCCCTGGGGGCCCGCCCGGCCCTTTGCCCCTACAAGGCCCTCGCCAGCGCCCTCAACGTGGAAGATCGCCGCATCGAGCGGGAAATCCGCACCCCCGAGGGACTCTACCTCCTGGTGTCGAGCTACGGGGAGCGCCTGGATGCGGACCTGTCGAACAACTACGAACTCCTGGACGCCGGGGGGCCCCCCGACGCCGTGGGCATCTACCGCGATGGGGACCGGCTCTCCGCCCTCCCCCGGAGGGGCTCTTTCGACCTATCCTACCTCCGGGCGGGGCTCGACTCCCTCCCCTACGCCCTGCGCCCCGGGGCCCGGACCCTCCTGCTGGGGAGCCGGGGGACCTTTCGCCTCCGGGAGGCCTTCGCCCTGGGGGCCTCCACCGTCACGGCCCTGGAGACGGACCCCGTGCTCCAAGGCCTGGTGAAAGACTCCTTGGGCGCCCCCGGAGGGTACCTCGGAGCCGTCACCCTGAAGGATGCGCCCCCCTACGCCCTGGACCCCCGGGAGGCTTCCTTCGACGTGGTGGACGTCTCCCTGGAGTTTCTCGACCAAGGGGCCGCCAACAAATACGTGCTCACCGAGGAGGGGGTGGCACACCTCCTCTCCCTCCTATCCCCCCGGGGGGTGCTCTCCCTACCCGTGGCCATCGGAGAATTCACCGTCTACGCCGTCAAGGCCGTGGCCACCGTCGCCGCCGCCCTGGAGCGCGCCGGCATACCCTCCCCCCCCCGCCACATCTTGGTCTATCGCTCCTCGTGGAACGCTCGCATCCTGGTGAGCCCCACCCCCTGGACCCCCGAGGACGTGGCACACTTTCGCTCCTTCTGCTCCGACCGATCCTTCGACACGGCGTACTTTTTCGGCATGGACCCCGCCGCCCTGGAGGTCTGGAACGACCTGCCGCCGGTGTCTTTCGAGGAAGAGGCGGTCTCGGGGGGCGAAGGCCCCCAGGATGCCCTCCGGGACGACCTCGGGGCCTTCCTCGACCGGGGGGAGCACTCTTCCTCCTCCTGGACCTTCTTCGACCTATCCCCCGCCACCTTCGACCGCCCCTTCTTCTTCGGCATCCTGCGCCCCCAGAAGATTTCCGCCGTGCTCGACCGCATGGACATCCTCCCCCGTCCGGAGATCGCCATGCTCATCAACGGCGCGGTGCTATCCCAAGCCCTCTTTTTCGCCCTGGTGGTGTTGGCCCTCCCCCTGATCCGCCGGAAGCGCCTGGAGCTCTCCGGAGGGGAGATCTTCCGGGGGATGGGGTACTTCGCCTGCCTGGGGTTGGGCTTTCTCGCCGTGGAGATGGCCCTCATCGAACGGGCCACCTTCTACCTGGGGGATCCCGCCTGGGCCTTTGCCCTGGTGCTGGCTTCCATGCTCATCTTCTCCGGGATGGGGAGCCTCTTGGCGGAAAAGGCCTTCTCCGACCCCCGCCGGGGAGCCCCCGCCGCCGCTGCCGGGGCCTGCGCCCTGGTGATCCTCCTGTCCTGGGGGCTCATGCCCCTCTTTTCCGCCACCCTTTCCTGGGCCCCCGGGGCCAAGCGCCTCCTGGTGGTCCTCGTGGCGGCCCTGCCCTCCCTGGCTCTGGGCATGCCCTTTCCCCAGGGGCTCTCCTGGTTCGGGGGGCGCTCTCCCGCCTTTCTTCCCTGGGCCTGGGGGATCAATGGGGCCTTTTCCGTCATCGCCACCCCCCTGGCGGCCCTGGCGGCGGCCCTGGGGGGATATCGGTGGGTCTTTATGGGGGCGGCCCTCCTCTATGCCCTGGGAGCCCTGGCCTTCCCCCGGGGAAAGGGGGGGACCGACCACTCCTAAAAGGGGTTTGACGGGCGGGGAAATCCCCGTCCGGAATATCCGCCGGCGGCGCGGCGATGCCGCCCATAGGGACATCTCACATGGAGGGAATGACGTGAAAAAAACCTGGTTATGGATAAAAAGGGCCGCAGCTATGGCCGTGGTGTTGGGAATGGCCTTCGTCCCGGAAGCCCGGGGCGAAGATTGGACCTACGAGGCCTACACCCGGGCCGTGCAAGAGAGCGGTCGCAGCATGGACATTTCTCAAAAGACCTTCGACAAGGTCCAGGGGAAGCGAGAGAAGGCCCTGGAGGCCATCGAAAAATACCTCACCTCCCGCTTCGGCGCCGCCGATCCCGAGGTGCTCCGGGCCTTCCGGGAAGTTCCCCGGGAGTACTTCCACCACAACTACCAGAGCGGCCGGGGCATGGCTTCCGTCGCCTACGAGATCCCCGCCAAGCCCTGGGGCATCGGCTACGGATCGGCCCTATCGGACTACCTGGGGCAGGCGTACATGACCCAGCTCGCCGGGGTCAAGTCCTCGGACGTGGTGCTGGAAATAGGCACCGGAAGCGGATTTCAGATATCCCTCTTTTCCCGCATCGCCCGGGAGGTGTACTCCATCGAGATCATCGAGCCCCTGGGGGAAGGGGTGGGAAAGATCTTCGCCCCGCTGGGATACGCCAACGTCCACACCCGGGTGGGGGACGGGTACTTCGGATGGCCCGAGGTGGAGGAGGGCTTCGACGTCATCATGCTCACCTGCGCCGCCCAGTACGCCTCCCCCGAGCTCCTGAAGCAGCTCAAGCCCGGAGGAAAGCTCATCATCCCCATCGGTCAGCCCTTTAAGAAGGGGCAGTTTCTCTACGTCTTCACCAAGGACGCGGAGGGCAAGGTGCGCTCGAAAAAGGACATGGGGGTGTACTTCATCCCCATGACGGGAGAAATCCAAAAGCGCAAGCAGGAAAAGCAATAAGAGGAACCACAAGGTCAGGGGAAGAAAGCTTTCCGAAAGGCATGTTTTTGCATCGAAACAAGAGAAAACGATACACCACACTGTAGGGGCGAGCGTATTTTTCGCCCCTACAACCAGTAGAGGGATTTCCTCGAAAGCATCGGCAGGAAACGCGACGTGCAAAAGATCAGCTCCGAAGCGGTTCCTCCGGCATGGGCGCGGCGGGAAGAGCTTCTTCCCGCTTCTCCGCCGCGATCTCCCGGATGCGGTCCCCCGTGATAGCCTCCCGGCTTATGAGCTCTTCCGCCACGGCGTCGAGGACGCTCCGGTGCTCCCGGAGCACCTCCAGGGCCCGATCCTGGGCGGAGGTCACCAGGGCGCGGATCTCCCCGTCGATGATCTCCACGGTTTCGGGGCTCAGGTCGGTCCGGCTGGCCACCCCTCCCCCCAGATAGGCCCCCGCAGCGGCGGCGTAGCGCACGGGACCCAGCCGGGGCGACATGCCAAACTCCGTCACCATGCGCCGGGCGAGCTCCGTCACCCGCTCCAAGTCGTTGGAGGCCCCCGTGGTGGCCTCGCCGAAGACCAAAAGCTCCGCCGCCCGTCCGCCGAGCATCACCGCCATGCGGGACCGGAGTTCCTCCTCTCCCAGGAGGAACTTGTCCTCCTCGGGCATCTGGAGCGTGTACCCCAGGGCCCCCTTGGCCGTGGGAATGATGCTCACCTTGTGCACGGAGTCCGTGTGGGGAAGGTAGCACGCCGTCAGGGCGTGCCCTCCCTCGTGGTAGGCCACCTTTCGCCGCACGTCCTCCTGAAGGGGGGTCTTCCGCTGCAAACCCGCCACCACCCGCTCGATGGCCAGGTCGAAATCCCCCATGGAGACCCTTTCCGCGTTGCGCCGCACCGCCAAAAGGGACGCCTCGTTGGCGATGTTCGCCAGGTCGGCGCCGGAAAAGCCCGGGGTCACCTTGGCCAGGCGCTCCAGGTGGACGTCTTCCCCCAGGGGCATGTCCTTGGTGTGGATCTTGAGGATCTCCAGCCGCCCCGTCTCCGTGGGGAGCACCACCTGGACCTGGCGGTCGAAGCGCCCCGGACGGAGCAGGGCAGGGTCTAAGATCTCCGGCCGGTTGGTGGCCGCCATGATCACCACCCCGGTGTTGGGGGCGAAGCCATCCATCTCCGCCAAGAGCTGGTTCAGGGTGTTCTCCCGCTCGCTATTGCCCCCGAAGGCCGCCACGGTGCTTCGGGCCTGGCCGATGGCGTCGATCTCGTCGATGAAGACGATGCAGGGGGCCTTCTTCTTGGCCTGCTCAAAGAGGTCTCGCACCCGGGAGGCCCCCACCCCCACGAACATCTCCACGAAGCTGGAACCCGTGAGGTAGAAAAAGGGTACCCCCGCCTCCCCCGCCGTGGCCTTGGCCAGAAGGGTCTTTCCCGTGCCCGGGGGCCCCACCAGAAGGATTCCCTTGGGGAGTTTGGCCCCCAGGCGGCCGAAGTGCGAGGGGTCTTTGAGGAATTCGATGATCTCCCGGAGCTCCACCTCCGCCTCCCCCACCCCTCCCACATCGGAGAAGGTGATCCCCGTGATCTCTCCGTGGATCTCCTGGGCCTTGCTCTTGCCCACGGACATGAAGCTCATCCCGCCCCCCTCGCCCATGCGCCGGTAGAAGATGTACCAGATGAAAAGCAGAGGAAGGAAGGGGAGGACCCACCCCAGGAGCACTTCCAGGAGGCTGCGGGTCTGGTTTTGGGCCTCGAAGGGCACCCGAGCCCCCAGGAGCCGGGATACGAGCTCCCCATCTTCCACGCGCACGGCGTTGCGCACGTGGGGCTTGCCCCCGTCGCTTCGCACCTCGTAGATGACCCGGTCGGTGGTGACGGTAACCCCCTTCACGTCGCCGCTGGTCAGGTTTTGCAGGAACGTGCTGTAGGGCACCTCGGTCTCGCTCAGGAGCATGGGGCGAAAGACTAGGTCGTTAAAGAGCCACACCATGAAGAGGGCCCCCACCATGTACCAGGCGGAAAACTGCATTCGCTGCCTTTTGGGATTCACCGGCCCTCCTCCCTGCGGGGAGAGGATGGGCCTTTTTCTCGGGTCCTTACGCCGCCCCCACCGGGACGGCGGGGTTCCCCCCGTAAAGGTCTTCTTCTTTGCCGCCCCTTCGGGCCTGGGATCCTCCTGGGTCATCCGCATCGTCCCTTTCTAAACAGGCGCCCCTCGGGGGGCCTTTTTTTCGGGCGAGGCCCCTCGGGCCCCGGGGCTTACGCCCTAGATTTTTTGCCCTCCCCGGCGGGGAAGGGCCTAACCCTCCGGAGCCGCCGGCGCGGAAAAACTGCCCCCGGGGCGGTCCCTTTTGAGCCTTCTCAGGCGCCGGGCCATCTTTTCCTCGTACATGGCGTCGTCGGCCCGGCGCACCAGGAGCTCCACCTCTCCCAGATCCCCCGATCCCAGGGCCGTCCCCAGGCTCGGTTCCAGGCGGTAGGGACGAGGCGTAAGGGCGTTTCGCTCCTCCAGGACGTTCCGGAAGTGCCCCACGAGGTGGGGACCAAAGTGATCCCGGTCGTCGGCCATCCCTAAGACGGCGAACTCGTCCCCCCCCAGCCGGGCCCGAATCGTCCCGTCGCCAAAGACCCCGCTGATCAGCGAGGCCATTTCCCGCAGGGCCTCATCCCCCACGCCGTGGCCAAAACCGTCGTTTATTTCTTTGAAATTATCCATGTCCATATAGACCAAAAAGAGGGCTCGGGAAAGCTCCCGGGCCTGGGCCTCCATCTCCTGGGCCCTCTCGTAGAAGCCCCTCCGGTTCAGGAGCCCCGTGAGTTCATCCGTCACCAACGCGCGCCGCAGGGCCTCCTCGGCCCGGCGGCGGTCGGCGATCTCCTTCTGGAGGCGGTTGTTGGCGGCGGCGAGCTGGGCCGTCCTCCGGTGCACCTTCGTGGCGAGGTCGAGCTCCCGGGCCCGGACCTGGCGGATCCTCCAAAACCACAGGAGGGCGATCCCCCCGAGGAAGGACCCCCCGACGGCCAGGGCGAAGGAATCGCGCTCCCAGAAGGGGGGCACCACCGTCACCCTCAGGGAGGCCCCCTCGGGGCTCCAGACCCCGTCATTATTCGACGCCTTCATGCGCAACACATAGGTTCCCCCCGGGAGGGCCACGTAGCGCCCCGTGCCCCGGTCCCCCGCATCAAACCATCGGTCGTCCAGCCCCTCGAGCTTGTAGGCGTAGCGGTTTTTCTCGGGGAAAAGGTAGTTGAGGGCCACAAAATCGAACTCGAAGGAGTTCTCCGGCCACCGGAGGGTCAGCTCCTGGAGCCTTTCGGGGGCCCGGTCCAGCGAAAGGGGCACCCCGTATCGGCGGAGGGCGGAAAGGTACACCGGAGGCGGGGTGGAGTTCCTCTCCAGGGCATCGGGGGAAACGCTCACCAT
>Ga0116185_1002368_pt1 | contig 17582 bp, 9 predicted proteins | sample AD_JPNNA7_MetaG_FD_89754 | JGI IMG/M metagenome (GOLD analysis project Ga0116185, IMG submission 89754) | Active sludge microbial communities of municipal wastewater-treating anaerobic digesters from Japan - AD_JPNNA7_MetaG | ecosystem: Engineered > Bioreactor > Anaerobic > Digestate | place... | reverse complement strand
GCTTGATGTTTCTGGTAGATATCAGCGGCCAGTCTGGTCAGAAGCGCCAGGTCTTCCGGTCGCGGATCTCCCTTGATCTGGACCGGGTCTAATAGTTCAAATCTGACGCTATCGAGCCCAGCTTTTAGCTGGTCAAAAGCCCTTGATTTCCAGCCATAAGAGCCAATAAAACCAGCGAATAAAGCCTTCGGCCTTAAAGCATTGACGAGGAAAACAGCTTCCGCTACCAGCGGATGGAGACCGGTCAAAATAGTCGGCGAAGCTACAATAATAGTAGCTGCTTCGACCAGCGACATAGCCAGATTACCCAGATCGGTCACGGCCAGGTTAAAAGGCATAACCTTAATTCCCCGTCCGGCCAGTTCCCAGGTAAGATGGTCAACCATTCTGGCTGTAGAACCATGCATACTGACCCAGGCAATAAGGACTGAATTTTCAGGCTGATCAGCTATCCATTTTTTATAGGCATCAATGATAAAAGCTGGCCTGTCATAAATCGGACCGTGGCTGGGAGCGATAAGCTCAACTTTCAGCCCTTCCAGCACCGGCCAGTTCTTCTGAATGATTTTTCTAAATGGCATCATGATTTCAGCAAAATAACGCCTGGCTGGTTCATAAACCCTTTCTTCATCCCTAACCAATAAGTCAGAAGAGGCCAGATGAGAACCAAACAGATCACAGCTGAAAAGAATTTTATCTTCCTCCAGATAACTCAGCATAGTTTCCGGCCAGTGAACCCAGGGAAAATGGATAAAACGGATGGTCCGGCCACCGAGATCCAGACGTTCTCCATCAGCCACCGTCCTTATTCTGTCTTCAGCCACATGAAGATGCGTGATAATCAAATCTTTAGCCACTGGCGTGGCCAGCAGTCTGGCTTGAGGATAGCGGTCAAGAACATAGGGAATTAAACCGGAGTGATCCTGCTCAAGATGGTTGGCTATGACCAGGTCAATTTTAGGGAAATCATTTAAATTGCTGGCCAGAATATCTTTTTTAGTCGGGTCAACAGTATCAATCAGAACAGTCAGATCCCGACCCTGGACAATATAGGCATTGTAACTTGTTCCATCAGGTAGAGGGATGAGTGAGTCAAACAGCCGCCTGTCCCAGTCTTCGGCTCCCACCCAAAAAATTTCGTTAGTCATCTTTTTGACTGCCATTTTTTCCTTCCAGATTGATATTTTTGTTTAATGACATATCTTACACTAATTCACCGGCTTTGTCAGAAGGTCCGGCCGAAAAAACACCCTTATCTTTCACTGTCCAAATTTATCTCAGGCTTCTGGAAAAATTTTCTTGGAAAAATATATGATCTCAGGACGCGGTTCGTAACCAAGCCTGACAAACAATTGCCTGGAAGCAGAATTGTCCTCCTCAATCAAAGCAGCCAGGAGGCTCAGACCCCTTTTCTCCAGTTCCTCTTCGGCTCTTTTTACCAATTGAGTTCCAAGACCTTGCCGACGGGCAGCAGGGTGGACAGCCAGACGGTTAATCCAGCCTTTACGTCCATCATGAGTGGCTAAAACCGTGCCGATAATTTTCCCTTTTATCTCAGCCACCAGAAAAATGACCTGCTCAAGCTTTATCTGCTGCTCCAGCTGGCAGCGGCTATCTCGACCCTGAGGTTTAAGCGGAAGCTGGCAGAGCTGCCAGAGATTTATAACCTCTTCATAGTCACTTATTTTAAATTTTCTAATCAAAACCTCCATTGGACCTCCCCAGTTCAACGCAGCAAAACAAAAATAAAGAAAACCCAGACCAGATAACTTAGACTGCTGACCAGTAAGCTGGCTCCCCTTTTTACCCACCGTCGGGCACTGACTGTCAGGCAGGTAGACAGCCAGCCAGAAAAAAGAGCGATAACTATCAGACTTATATAAAGTGTTTGAAACCAGCCAGGATTGGAAAGAAGATCTACCCATTCTTTTTGAGACATGCCAAGCAGGTACAACGCTGAGGTAAAAAAATGAGGTACCCACAGCCAGAATAGAAAAGGATAAAGACCGAGAGCTAGCCCGGCAGAAAGTTGCCTCCAGCTAAACTTTTTCGCCCCGATCATCTCCAGAGTCAGGCCAGCCAACCAGCTGACCAGCAACCAGCTCAGGACCAGCCAGGGAACAAATAAAACTGCCTGCCAGACAAAATAGTTCTCAAGCCCTAGAGGCAAAGTTAAAGGTATAGCCGGAATATTCCCGCTAAAAGCTTGAAGAATCGAAGTCAGGCCAAACATCAGGCCAAAAAGAATCAGCCCGGCAAAGACTCTTGTCCATAGTCCTGAAGTCAGCTGGCTTTCTAATAACTGTCCGTTTTTATCCGGCCTGAAGACTGCCCTTAAGACGGTTTTTACTACCCTGTTCATGTCCGGATTTCCTTAAGACGACTTCAATTTTAATAGACAAACAGGTTCTTAGATGCAAAAAATGGGTCACTGGTCAAATTCAGGTTAAGCCGCCTCAATCCAGTTTCATCCCCTGGAGTTGGTATATGAGTCAGATGCATTTCGCAGCCCTTTAGTTCCTTTAACTGGTCAAGAGCCAGCTGGGTGGCGGGGCTGGCAGAGGAAGTTATAGCCAGACAGGTCAGTACCTCCGTCAAATCAAGACTCAAGGCTTTGCCCCCAAATATATCCTGTTTGAGATAACCAGCTCTTTCCAACACGGCTGGCGGCAGAAGATGAATATGGTCCGGAATACCAGCCAGGATTTTCAAAGCATTTAAAGTCGCACTGGAAGCAGCATGCAATAAAGGAGAATTGCTCCCCTTGACAATCCGTCCGTCCTTTAACTCGATAGCTGCTCCGACATAAATTCCGTTTTGACCTTTGTTCTTAAGCCTGGCTTCAGCTGCTGCTTCCCGGGCAGGTACAACAACCGGCCGGTCCTCTGGTTTAAGATTCATCTCTTTCATCAGTAGTTCAGCTCTTTCTACAGCGGGCTGCTCGCAAAAACCCAGAAGAAACTCACACTGATAGCGAAAATACCGTCTGATAATTTCCTGGCGGGCAGCTTGCTGCACAACCTCATCATCGATTATTCCCCGGCTGACCACATTGACTCCCATATCGGTTGGTGATTTGTATATAAAGCCATTTCCTGAAATTTTGCCCAGAATTCGTCTCAAAAGAGGGAAAGCTTCAACGTCACGGTTATAACTGATGGCCCGCTGGTTATAAGCTTCGAGATGGAAAGGATCAACCAGATTGAAATCGCCCAGGTCAGCGGTAGCTGCTTCATAAGCAACATTAACAGGATGTTTAAGCGGCAAGTCCCAGATGGGGAAAGTTTCAAACTTGGCATAGCCTGCCCGGCGCCCGCAGCGATATTCATGATAGAGCTGGGAAAGGCTGGTAGCCAGCTTCCCGCTTCCCGGTCCAGGACCGGTCACCACCACCAGCGGTTTGCTGACTTCGATAAACTGATTGGCTCCATAACCCTGGTCACTAACCACTGTCTCAACATCGGTCGGATAACCGCGGGTGAAGCGATGAGTATAAACCCTGATCCCCTGTCGCTGCAGACGGTTAGCAAAAATTCTGGCTGATGCCTGTTCTTCATAACGGGTGATAACGACGGCAGAAACAGTCAGTCCCCAATCAGCCAGATCATCAATTAATTTCAAGGCGTCGGCATCATAAGTAATACCGAAATCTGCCCGCAGCTTTCTCCGTTCTATGTCACCAGCATAGATGCAGAGAATGATATCGAGTTGATCCTTCAGAGATTCAAGTAATTTTACCTTGATGTTGGGGTCGTAACCGGGCAAGACCCTGGCCGCGTGGAAATCATTTAGAATCTTTCCGCCAAATTCGAGATAAAGGCGATCGGGAAAAAGCGACAGCCGCTGGGAGATGGCCGCTGCTTGTTCTTTTAAATAGACTTCACTATCAAAACCTTTTTTATGGATCATCAAGACCTGCTGCCAATTATTTTAACTTACTTTTTTAGCCGGCCGATAACTATCTCACCGACCAGCCCATAATCCTGATTATTATACTCCGATCCAGCCGGTTGTCCACCCTCAGGCGCCCGCTGAAAAGCCCCTGGCCAGGCCTGCCCTGGAGGTGGATTCAGGTGGTGAGGGCCAAGGGTATTTTTCAAGGTTCCATAGATAATGACTGAAATCTCATTAAGACCAGTTTTAAGTCGCGAGCCAAAGGATAAACAATCATACTGACTGATAATAAAACCAGCCTTCTCCCCATTGACCACGACTTCAGCCAGAGCTCCTCTCCAGTCAGGCAGCCGCAGATAGAAATCGGCCGGTGGCTGTGATTCAGGAAGTTTAAAAAAAGTTTGATATTTGACCCGGTGTCCATAAAGGGGCAAGCCCTGCTTTTTCCAGGATCCTGACTCAAGTTTTTTAGCCGGAGAAAGAATAAAGCCTCGAGCAGCTTCTTCCAATGCAAAATCCCCGAGAACATAGATCGGCTCGAGTTCAGCCAGTAAATCAAATGGTTTGACAATGAGCGTCACAGTATTCACACCAATTCTGGCTGCCTGGCTTAAGGGGTAAACAGCAATTGATTTATCAAGCCACCAGCTTCGCTCCACCGGTTTTAAGGGCTGGCCATTAGCTTCAACTTTAAAAATTGCCGGTCGCTCGACGGCCAGTTGGAGAGAACTCAAATCAACACCAGGCCGAATGGAAAAATAAAATTTGGCTCTGTAGCCGGAATCGGGTGGGAAATGATTCCGGGCGAGGAGACTATCCTGAAACTGAACTGCCGAATCCCAGGGATTGCGCTCGAAACCGTGGAAATTAAAAGCCCTTTTCTGGGCTTCATAAAAATAAAGATCCCGGCCTGTTCGGCCAGGCAGGATTAAGTCACAGTAATCCAGGACCAAAACGTTAGGATCCATCCTTGTTATTGATTCTGGCTTGAGCTTTATTTCTTCCTCTATTGCTTCTTCGTAGTCAACCCTGGTTGAGACCGAAGTCTGTTCTGATTGCTTTCGGTCATAGATGGCCAGAAGCAGACTTTCCCCGGGCTTAAGATTAAATTTTAAATCAAGCCAGCCTCTTTTGCGCTCGGCCTGAAGATAGCTGGTTTGCCCGCTCATTAAGTCCCATTTCTCCAGGCTGCGACCTTTGAGTTTTATCTGGCCAGCAGCAGGTTCGGTCGGGCTGATATTGGTCAGAAACAAAATCTGTCCATCTTTATACCGGCGCCGCTGGTGAAATAGCATGTCTTCGCCACTCAGCTGGCTGAATTCAATAGCTGGCTTAAGACGGGCGGAAAAAACAGTCTGCAAATTTTTTCCTGCCAGTGAAGTTGATTCCAATTGTTCAAAATTGCCTGAGGACTTGAACTCAGCTATAACCGAAGAAGGTTTTCCGTCTACCAGTAGCTCTTTTTCTCCCCACGAAATGACTTTTCCACCGCTTTTCAGGAAACTTTTTAGAAATTCCACTGTCTTTTGTTCAAGGTTCTCCAGGCCAGGTGGAAGGACGACCAGGTCGTAGTCCCTCTGACCAACCCTGAGTTTCTTACCCTGATACTGGCCATGATCTCTTAAAACAAATTCGCTTAGAAGATCATATTCAATTTGTTCTCGTTCGAGATGGTGCACAAAATTTTGAAAATCAACCGCAATTTTATCAAACTTCTCATTTTTTTTAGCCGGCGAATAATACATCCAGGCCGAGGTAGTGGGCTCAATGACCAGAATTTGGTTAATCTGCTCGCCACGGCTCATGACCATTGACAGCCGCGCAAAATAATCATTCATCAGCCGGTAAGCAGGCCACCACGGTTCGTGATAGGAAAAAGATAGCGGATGATCTCTTTTCCTGGCACCGGCCATGGTCACATAAGATAAGTGCTGGTTAAGAAAATTAACACCAAGAGCATACTCCCAGTCACCAATTCTTTTCTGATCAAAAAAGGTCAGGTCCCAGCCGCTGGCCCCATAGGTTTCGGAAAGAGTCCGCTGCCGTCCAAGTTGATTGGCCAGACTTCTTATTTCTCTTACCGCGCGTGAGTTACCAAACTGAGCCTGAGGCGAGCTTGACCAGTTATTCATCAGGATATCAATACCGGGCTGGTGAGCATAGGCATTGAGGGCCAGGCTATCTGGATTGTTTCGTGGCACCGGCCAGTCATGCTCCCAGTAATGACCGGTAAAAATCAGATTATTCGCTTCACAGTACTGGCTGTAGGGCTTAGCCCAGTTTTCTATAAACAGCTCAAGACAGGTAAGATAAAAATCATGCCTTACCCGACGAAAATCGCCTTTTTCAATCAGAAGCGAAGGCAGTTCTGTCTTCAAATCATAGCCCCGGCGCTTCAGAAATTCAGTCAGCAAGGCAGGCGTATAATTGACAGCCCATGAACCACCAGCTGGCCCGATCTCAGCTTCATCTTGAAAGGAGCCAGGAATAGTCTGACCAAACTCATCTCCGCAGACTCGCTTATAGGCATCATGAGTCAAATGGAGAAAAGCTTCGGTTACCCCAGGCCGCATTAAATCAACATAGGTAAAACCGGCATACCAGGGTGAAGGCTTTTCTTTGACCACTTCCATCAGCCAGTAATTTCCTTCGGGCCAACCCTTCTCGCCGGCCCTGACTCTATCAGTTATATCAAGAAAGCTGCCATCATTTTCCTGGAGAAAGCAAATTAGCTCGTCTGACCTGGTTAAATCTGGAAGGCTTTGTCTGCTAGCTCGAAGTCCAGAGCGGGCGACCTCGGGCAAAGCGGCCGGAACCAGCCCTCCGGCAAAACCTGAAGGATAAGAATTTTCGTCATAAATCCAGACCTTAAGTCCAAGTTCATGGCCAGTTTTGACCGCCTCTTTAAAAAGTGATAGCCATTCTTCCGAAAGATAAGGTGTAATTAAACCGGGACGAGGATGAACGAAAACTCCGCCAAAGCCTTTATCTTTAAAGTCAGTCAGTTGCTCTTTAATGACCTCGATACTCATCCGGTCATTCCAGACCCAGAGAGGTACTGGCCGATATTCGGCAGCAGGGCTAACCAGTTCTTCTCTGGTCGAGGACAGTGTATCAACGGTCATTTCTTGCCGGCTGCAGCCAAAAAAGCCTGAAAACCAGGCTGTCATAGCCGCCAGAACCAAATAGCTTAGAGATCTAAGAAAATGACTTTTTGACCTCGCCCTTCCCAGGCCATTTTTCATTTAATATCTCCTTTGAGGAGGACTGGCTCCAATGTATAAAACCAGATTAAACCTTGTCAATTAACTTTTGTCTGGTCAGATAAATTTTATTTCGGGCTTATCAGAATAGCCTTATCCAGACAACCTTTAAACTGCAGAAAAGGTCACTGTCACCGGGGACCAGGTCAGATTTGGTCTTGACTTTTTCAGGCAAATAGAATGTATAATTTTCGTAAAGAAAAATAAAAAAGGAGATAAACTATGCCAGTCAAGAAGTTTTCTCAAAAGCCAGTTTGGTTATCAACATTTTTCGTTCTCTTTGGCCTGACCTTGACTCTAATTCTCCCCTACCATTTGACGGCCCAGGAAGAAATCAATCCACTCCTGACTGAATTCAAGACGCCTTTTGGGACGCCTCCTTTCGACCTGATTAAAAATGAGCATTTTCTACCGGCTATAAAGAAAGGAATAGAGGCGCAGCAGGCTGAAATCGAAGCTATTGTCAATAATCCCAAGCCGCCAACTTTTGAGAATACTATTCTGGCTTTCGATCGGACAGGTAAGCTGCTCAGTCGGGTAATGGCAGTTTTCGGAACTTTACAGGGTGCCAACACCTCACCCGAGCTACAGAAAATAGCCATGGAAGCCACTCCCCTGACCACCCAGCATCGTTCCAGTATTTATCTCAACGATCGTCTTTTTGCTCGCATTAAAAGTGTTTATGAGCGCAAAGACCAGCTAAAGCTTGGTCAAGAAGAGAAATTCCTGCTGGAAAAAATATATCAGGATTTTGTCCGGGCGGGAGCACTTCTCCAGCCAGAAGCCAAGAATAGACTGCGTGAGATCGACCGGGAACTTTCCATGTTATCCTTAAAATTCGGCAATAATCTCCTGCAGGAAACAAACAGCATTAAAATTGTCATTGAAAATCCAAAACATCTGGCTGGTCTGCCACCAGAAGTGGTAGCAGCCGCGGCCGAAGCAGCAAAAAGAGCCGGTCTGGAAGGCAAGTGGGTTTTCACCACTCATGTTCCCAGCATGACACCTTTCCTTCAGTATGCCCATAACAGAGAGCTACGGGAACGATTGTATAAAGCTTACCTCAGCCGTGGGGACAGATACAATGAGTATGACAATAAAGAAATTATTAAGAAAATCGTTGCCCTGCGGACGGAGAGAGCCAATCTGCTTGGCTTTCCAACCTATGCCCACTATTCAATCGATGTTAACATGGCTAAAACTCCAGAAAGAGTGGAGTCATTTCTTATGGATCTCTGGCAATATGCCCTGGAAAAAGCCAAAGCCGAGCAGGCTGAAATGCAGCAGATAGCCGATGAAGAAGGCGCTGGCCTAAAAATTGCTGGCTGGGACTGGTGGTATTATGCCGAAAAACTGCGCAAGAAAAAATATAATCTGGAAGACAATGAAATACGGCCTTATTTCTCGATCGATAACGTCTTGAACGGAATTTTCACCCTGGCCGGCCAGCTCTACGGCCTGAAATTTGAGAAAAGAAACGATATTCCTGTTTACCATCCAGAAGTGATGGTCTTTGAAGTCAAAGAAAAAAATGGCCAGCATCTGGGCGTTCTTTATTTTGATTTTTTCCCACGTCCAACGAAGAGAAGCGGCGCCTGGACAGGCGGGCTGCGGCGCCAAAGCTTTGAGAATGGCAAGCGGGTGGCGCCTCTGGTCACCATTACCTGCAATTTCACCCGGCCAACAGGCGATATTCCGGCCCTTCTCTCACTGGATGAAGTCGAAACCTGTTTTCACGAGTTCGGGCACGCCCTGGCTTCTCTTCTTGCCATGGGCAAGTACAATAATCGCTTTGTCCCTCGGGATGGAGTCGAGCTTCCCTCTCAGATAATGGAAAATTGGGCCTTTGAACCAGAGTTACTTAAGCTGTATGCTAAACATTATGCTACCGGCGAAGTTATCCCCGAGGAGCTAATCAAGAAAATAAATAACAGCTCACTCTTTAACCAGGGCTTTGCTTCAACTGAGCTACTGGCTGCTTCCCTGCTTGATCTTTACTGGCATAAAACTATTTTTAAAGAAGACTATGAAGTCAATGATTTTGAGCGCCAGGTGCTGAATAAAATCGGGTTAATTGAGGCCATCGCTCCCCGCTACCGAAGCACCTATTTTCAGCATATTTTCTCTGGTGGTTATGCCGCCGGTTATTATGTCTATATCTGGGCAGAAATGCTGGACAGTGATGCTTTTGAAGCCTTCAAAGAACGCGGTCTGTTCGATCAAAAAACAGCTCTCAAATTCAGACAGGAAATTCTGGAGAAATATGGGACGGTTGATTTTCTGCAGCAGTATATCAAATTTCGCGGTCGGGAAGCTAAAATCGAGCCCTTGCTGAAGAAACGGGGTTTTATTCAATAGGCAATAGCCATAAGGCTTAATAATGAAGGCGGTGTCTTTTGGACGAAGTTAAAACTTTCTTTCGACAAAATCCGCTAGCGGATTTTGAATAATCCCGCCCACCCCCAGTCCCGCTTTGCAGGACAACAGGCGGGCAAAAATTCATTAGTGGGGATGACACTCAGACCCCCTTTTCTTTTTGCCTGCCTGCTCTTTGACTTTGCTAAAAATTCTTCAGAAGGCGACGGGCTACAAAAGAAGAATAAAAGGAATCAATAATTAAGAAAGTACTTTATTTTCTAAAGCTTCTTCAAATTCTTTTTGCAATTTCTCGTTGTAAAACGGTAGTCCCACAAGTTTAAAATGTTTATTTTCCAATTTTAAATCAGTATCAGCTTTTTCTTCCATCTTCTGTAAAAATTCTTGCTTCCATCCTTCTTTGGAGTTTTCAAACCTGCCTTGATTATCTTTAAATTGATCTCCCTTTGGTTCAATAAAAATCTGGTAGATATTAATAACCTTATTTCTTCTTTTCAAAATCATTATAAAATCCGGTTCAAAAGCCCTTCCTTTATCAAAATCAAAAATCTGAAAGAATTTCTCGTTTCGCAACAAGGCAATATCAGAGTATTTTTGCCGTAACTTCGCTATAAATCCGTCAATAAACTTAATGAAACTTTGTTCTTCTTCTGTGCCGTAAAAACCGCTTTGGGCATACCAATCTTTTTCAGCTAAATTAACATCCTTTAATTCTTTGCTTCTAATTTCATCAATATCTATTTTTATCTTCTTATCTTTAAAAACCTGTCGCAACATTCTGGCTTTAAATAGATTGGTACCCACAAATTCTGAAGTGTTAACCTTCGCTTTTTCCGATATGTTTCTAACCACAAATAAAGCTACTCCCAATTTCTCAATTGGCGTTAGCTTGTTTAACTTATTTTTTGGTCCCGAAACTTCTATCTCAACTCCGCCCAAATAATTAGGAGACAAAACGAATTCTCTGACCGACTTGATATGGGGAAAATATTTTTTCAATGTTTCAAATTTATAGAACTCAAATTTATCCAACGCGCCTCTGATAATATTTTCTCCAAAATCCGAAAGTTTATATTTTATTTTACTTCGTACTATATCTTTTGTAGTTTTTAATCTTCTTTCTTCCTCTAAAATAGCATCTTCTCTAAGTTCGCCGGTTCTCAGTTTATATTGGTAAGTACGCTCAATTCTTGCATCGTCTAAACTAAAAATCTCTGTCCTTGGGTTCGGCACCCTATCATTTATGAAAACCACTCCATTTTTCCAAAAGTCTGTCTTTTTAAAAGAGTCCTTAATAAATAGATCTATCTGAACATGTTTTTCGGGTATAATTCCCATTTCCGTAAGAGCGCTCTTTATTTCTGTAATATAGTCAGGATTATGAGCACTATGATAATGTAATGTTTCTACAATTCGCAACTCGCTCTCGATGTCTTCATCAAACTTCCTTTTATATTTATCTTCTGTTTCATCTAATTGAAACGGGAAATATCTCGCTCCTCTGCCAATAAGTTGTGCCTCTCCCATTGTGGTATTGCCCGGCTTGTATTTGCCGCGAACCCATTTTCCGTCACGCGTATCATATAACCTTACAATGTCAAACAAATTTAACACATCCCAACCTTCATTAAGCATATTTACCGCAAAAATTGCCCGTGTTTCGTTGTTTTTGCTCTCTAAAGAGTTCAGGATTAGCTGTTTTTTTTCATCAACATTTTCAGAATCCAAAAGCATGCATTTTTCTTCGGCGAAATCCTCCTGTAATTCTCTGATTAAATTTTCAAAAGTTATATTCTCTTTCTGAAAATAATTAAATGCCTTTTCTAAATCTGTTCCTTTTGCCCGCAAACTTATCTCTTGGATATCGCGAGGGGTTAAATTTTTTATTTTTGCCAAAAATCCTTCGTAATTTTCTTTTGATTCTTTAATGCTCTTAGATTTAAAGAGAATTACCGGCTTTAAGTGTAGTTTGTACTTTTCAGCGATTTTTCTGCGATACTGATTTAAAATTACAGATTGCAAAGCTCTGTCAATTGGTTCCAAATCCGCCTGCAAAACTTCTATTTCTTTTGAGAATTTATCTAACCTGAATTGTTTTAAATCGTATTGAAAAATAATTTTGTCTTCGTATTTCTGCCGGATGTTTTGGTTGCCTAAGTCAATCGTTGCGGTAAATTCTAATAAAATGTTTTTAGTGCCGTTCTTGAAAATTCTATTAACTGTGGATTCCCAGCTTCTCTCTAACTCAATTTCTTCTCTACTTTGCTTTGTTATTGTTTGTAGATGATGTGCCTCGTCGGAAATTAGAACAATTTCCTTATCAACGAAATCTTCATAAGTTAAAACGTTTTCTTTCGGATAATTTAACCGAATGTGCAACCCTTGAATTGTTGTAAAAAGAATATTTATATCTTCGGGGTTGACCGTTTCAAAATTTTGAACTTCCTTAATCTCAACTTGTTTTTCGCCAAACTTTATTTTTGGAGCAAAAAGATATTTTTCAGATAAAGGATTTAGAAAGTTATCTTTTGTTTTTTCAATAATATTTACGCTATTTACAAAAAAGATGAATTTGCGATAGCCCTGTTTATAAAGCTGTAAAATATTAGAGGCCATAACTAGTGTTTTGCCAGAACCCGTCGCCATATGGAGAAGCAGTTGCGCCGGAAATTGTCTTTTTTGATATCCATTAAAATAAAAATCAAATCGGCCCAGCGCTTCTTTCTGATATTCTCGTAATTCAAACCTTGGATTAAGATTCTGGATTATTTCATCGCTAACCCGCGATGTAAAATAATCTTCTCCGTGAGCTTCTTTTAATGAATTAAAAGTTTGGTAGAGCATAATTAACTATTTAATTTGATACTTATTTTCCCTTTTTTTGAAAGCCTCTTCTCCGCCTTCTAATATTTCGCAAACATGTTCTCTTATACCTTGCTTTTCCAAGATAGTATCTGCAGAATCATTCTTAAATGTATTTTCAAGAGAGCCGCTGACATAAAATATCCTTGAAACTTGTCTTTCTAAACTTTTGTCAAAATTTGCAACAATTATCTGTTCAGAATCAGCATTTACAACAAGATTTGGATTATGAGTAACAATAATTACCTGTCTCCTTTTCTTAGCTTTTCTAAAATATCTCACAAGAGTGATATAAACTGAACGGTTATCAAGATTTTCTTCCGGCTGGTCAATTAAAATAGGTCTCTTATCATCTTTATCAAGTTCCAAAAACAAAATGAGAAGCGCAACACCTTTTAATCCTGGCGAGAGATTATTAAGCTCTAATCCATTGAACTTAATTGAATAACTGATACTGTAATATTTTGTAGAATAAAGCCAATTATCAAAATTCTGTTCTGTATATTCTTTCTTCAACTGTGACTCAATAGTATAGAATTGCCCTTGTGTATCTTGTAAAAATAATTTCTTTATTTCCTCCAAAAACTTAACTATAAACTCTCTATCTTCTGAAGAAAGTTGTTCATTATTAAGGTCTAAATTTAACTTTAATCTCTCCAATTCTATTTTTAATGATTCCCAAGTGGACCGTATGAAACGGCCTTTATTAGAATGATCAATAAGAGAATCTCCTTCTTTTGCCATGGTTTCAATATCAAAATTGAACTTAACAGTAAAGTCAAATAATTTTTCATTCTCTTCTGCACTTTTTTTCAACATACTTTCCAAAGGCTGGTAAATTTGTTTCAACACTTTATTTTCTTCAAAAATCAGCTCAAAGTAATTAACAAAAAGAGTTTTTCTTTTCTCTAACAACTTCTTTAATTCTTCCTCGGCTTTTTTAATTCTCTCTATATCGCTATTTAAAGAATCTTTTTTATTATTTAATTCTGATAAGGATTTATTTATCTCCTTAATCTTATCTTGTTTTGACTTTTCTAGAGTTATCCTACTATCTAAACTTTTAATCTTCTCATTGATTCCATTTAGTTCACCTTTATGTTTTTCGCGAGTATCATTTATTTCTTTCTTACGAATATCAAGTATCTCTTTGATATTCTCAGGATATAAGACAATCTTTATTTCTCTTATATCTTCTTGAGTAAACTCAACTTCTTCAAAGTCAGTTTTTAATTTTTTAATAAATACCTTTGAATCTTCCGAAAATTTGTCAATCTCATTTTTAATTTCTTCTATTTTTTGTATCTTAATTTTTAATTCAGAGATTGCTTTCTCTATATGAGATTTCTTGTCAGTTAAAGATCTAAGATCCTTTAGGATTCCCATTTGCTCGTCAGATGCCTTCAAAGAATCTGATATGTTCTTCATCTCTTGCTCATATTTCTTTATCTGAGATTCTGTTTTCTTTATCTCTTCCTTTTTAGTATCCTTGGATTTAATCAATTCGTTATTCTTATATATTTCTAAATTTATTTTTTCAATCTGCTTTACAAGTCTGTCCTTTTTATCATTTATTACTCTTAATTGAGCTTCTTTAAAACTTTTAAAGTCTGTAAAACTAGCCTTATCTTCCGGAGCAATTTTTTGAAATATTACATTCTCAATTTGTTCTTCAAGTTCATTCTTTCCTATTTCTGAACATAACTGGTCAATGAAATCTTGGGGTAAATACCTCATTTTACCATCCTTGACAGCTTCTTCTAATTTGTCCGCAATTATTATTTCATCTGAACCTCCTTCAGCCCATTCTACTTTTATTTTCGTATTATTAAGTTCTTTGTATGCCCTTCTTAAAAATGATTTAGACTTAATCTCATCCTTTTCATAACACCTATAACTTTTTGTGGCATAAGCAATAAGGTCTAAAACAGCAGTTTTCCCTGTTCCCTTTCCTCCTATAATACTCACTAACCCTTCATTTAGTGGAATAGGTTTATTATCTTCAAACCATCGATTTGAATTTGATATTGTGAGTGATTTTATAATTTTGTCTTTTTCTATTTTCTGTGGTGGTTCTTCTCCAATATATACTCTCTCCTCAGGTTCATAGATAATCTGTTTTAAACCTTCAAAAGTTGGGTCTGCCTTGATCCAACAATACTTATCAATTGGTTGTGAATTTTCATCTTTTAACTTGCCGAAAGGATAATTAATTTTGTGCGCATCACTGCCCTTAACACAAGGAATTTTGCGATTATTTAACCATTTTTTAATTTCTTCTTCCTTATATTTATCGCTTTTCCATACAAAAAAGTTTATCTGCTTAGTATTAGAAGATCCAATAATATGTGCTTTGTTTATTAAACCTAATTTAAAATATTTATCTTGTTCAGGGTTTATATCATCTATGCCACCATACTCATCATAAGGTAGCCAAACTAAACATCTATTTTTTAAATAATCATCTTTTTCAATACTTCCAACTACGCTAAAATAATTTAAGGATAGCTTCTCATCCAATATTTTTATATTTCCGATTCTATCTGATTCGCCTTTTTCATTTAGACATTCAAGAGAATTAAGCCAAGTTTTTATTCTAGGAATTAAATTTGGATCATTATCAAAAATAATATGAAAATTAAATCTTGTACCCTTTTTCAATCGCACATCATCTTTATCTAGTAAAATATTGTTCATTCTGAACTCTATAGTCGGAAATAAAATTTTCTTAACTTTATCTCTGTATTTGGAAATGATTTCTTCATATCCCTCTATGGTAGAATAATCGTTTATTCCTATAACTTCTGCCTCTGAGTTATTAATGTTATTTATAAAATCATCATAAGACCCACCATAAGTTTTAGGAGAGTGAACATGTAAATCCCATTTTCTCCACTCAGAGCCTTTTGGGTATAAAACGTTTTGTTCTTGGTTATCTGTTGTCATAAAACTCCTTATTTATCATTTTATCTCTCTCACTCACCTCATACTCCTCATCGTCAATCTCGCTGTAATTGACATAGAGATGGTTTTTATCTAAACACTCAAGCAAAAATCTTTTTTGGTCCTCAAGAGATAAATCCGCAAAATCTTTTGCGTTCTCATCTACTGCTTTTATATCAACCTTATAACTCAAAAATGCTTTCTTTTTCATCGTTTCCCATAAGATGTTTAGCTCTTCTTTTGTTTTCGCTTTCTGTATTTTATCTATAAAGTTTTCATTCCATTTCATAAGTTCTAAATAGACAAAATCACCGCCTCCCTTCCAGCTTACATCCTTGGAAATACCTATCTGTTCACCTTTTAGTACTTTCTTTAATCTACCCAGCTGTTTGTCTATTTGTTCGTCTATTTGTTCAATCGTGATCCACTGTCTTTTTAACTTATGTGCCACTGATGCAGTTGTTCCTGTCCCACTGAAAAAATCTAATACAATGTCGCCCTCTTTTGTATGAGCATCTATTATTCTTTTAATTAAAGCTTCGTTTTTTTGGCCCTTAAAATCACCAACCTTTTCCTTGGTAAAACTTACGATAGCAATAGAATGTAATTGATCTAAATCGCTACAATTCCATGTATCTTCGTATGGATAACCTTCGCCTTCAGGTTTTGAACCATCTCTTCTAACATAATTTTTAGAATAAGGAATATATTTTTTGTAAAAGTCTAGATGGTTTTTGTTTTTTGAATAAAAAAGAATAGTGTCGTGGTTTCTTATCCAATTTTTATCAGCAGTTTTAAAACCAGATACCCAACCAATTCGCCATATTATTTCTCTTTGAAAATTTTCTCTTCCGAATATCTCATCCATTAAGACCTTGCAATAATGTACTTCGTTATAATCAAGCTGTACATAAATTGCCCCTTCTTTTGACAGCAGATCTTTAGCTATCTCCAGTCTATTCCGCATAAAAACCAACCATGTAGAATGGTTAAAACTATCATTATATCTAAACGTGTCGTCTGCACCGCCCGTATTATACGGTGGGTCAATGTAAATTAGCTTTACTTTTCCAGCGAAACGTTTTTTGAGAGAATGAAGAGCTAAAAGGTTGTTGCCTTTAATAATGAGATTATCTTTAATATCTCCTTTCTCATCAGTTCTAAATCCATCTAACTTATGTTCACCATCTTTATCAATTCTTTTTGCATTAGTAAAAACCTTAGGATCTAATAAACGGCTGATTTCATCTGGAGCTAAAGTTTCGTTCCAGAAAATTTCATCCCGTTTTTGGTCTTCTTTCGTCATACCGCCTTCTAATACACAGTCTTTATAAGGCCAAGAAAGAACAACCTCTTTTTTCTCACTTATAAAATCATCACCTTCAGTTAAACCTATTTTATTTTTGAATGCTGTATAACTATCTGGTAAAAATTGCTTGTTGGAAACAAACTTGATGTATTTATCTTTATCAAAAATTGTGGCATTACCTACTTCCGTAAAAAATATCTCTTTCATTTGCTTGTCTGACAAAAGAATTTTAATTAAATCCTTATCCAACTTTATTGCCAGCTCAATAATTTTATTCTTTAAAAGCTCGCCTTCGCTAACCAAACGCTCATCTTTCTGAAGTAAGTTTTTTAAATTGTCTAATAAGTTTTCCATAGTTTTATCTCATTAAATCATCAATGCTAACACCCAAAGCGTTAGCTATTTTTTTGACGGTTTCAATTCTTGGGTCTGGCGTGGCGCCTGACTCAATTTTCGTAATAGTATGAAAGGTCATACCGGCAAGTTTAGAAAGCTTGTCTTGTGATATTCCAAGCTTTTGGCGGTATTTCTTGATATTCTTTCCGATTGTGGATTTTTCTTTTGACATTTTAGTAAAACTTTAGTAATAAAGTTATATTAACCACTTCTGCATTAAACATATTTTTAGTATGTTACTTTTTAAGCATTAAGTCAAATGAAAAATCTAAAAAATAGCCCTCGCCTTCCGAAGAATTTTTGGCAAAGTCAAAGAGCAGGCGGGCAAAAAGAAAAGGGGGTCTGGGGGAAACGCTGGGCGGGATTATTCAAAATCCGCAAGCGGATTTTGTCCAAAGAAAGTTCTAACTTCGTCCAAAATCCAAAAAGTAATAATTGGCGGAGAGGGCGGGATTCGAACCCGCGGTACCAGCTTTCACTGGTACAATCGCTTAGCAGGCGACCCTGATCGGCCACTCCAGCACCTCTCCGCAATCGAG